>Ga0209415_10005418_pt1 | contig 22940 bp, 20 predicted proteins | sample PeaSoiSIISIP2007_FD_187696 | JGI IMG/M metagenome (GOLD analysis project Ga0209415, IMG submission 187696) | Peat soil microbial communities from Weissenstadt, Germany - SII-SIP-2007 (SPAdes) (version 2) | ecosystem: Environmental > Terrestrial > Soil > Wetlands > Peat | place: Germany... | reverse complement strand
TCCATCCAGCGCGGCCAGTCCTCGACCTTGCGCTGGGAAGTCACCGGCAACGTGACTAGCGTTTCCATCGACCAGACCATCGGCACGGTGCAGAATACCGGCAACCGCCGGGTGTTTCCGAGCGATTCCACCACCTACACCTTGACGGCCACGGGACCTGGCGGCAGTACTACCGCTTCGGCAACCGTATCCGTGACCTCTCCGCCGCCGCCGCCACCGCCGGTGGTTCCAGCGGAAGTGGTCCCGTTCGATCGGCGCCTGGGCTCGGACGTCCAGGACGCTTATTTCGATTACGACAAGAGCGACATCCGCACCGATGCGCGTGACGTCCTGACCCGGGACGCCAATGCCATCAAGAGTATTCTGAACGACTTCCCGAACGCCTCGATCGTGGTGGAGGGCCATTGCGACGAGCGCGGCTCGGCGGAGTACAACCTGGGCCTGGGCGACCGGCGCGCCAGTGCCGCCAAGGACTTCCTGGTGCAACTGGGAGTGCCCGCCGACCGTCTGAAGACCATCAGCTATGGCAAGGAGCGGCCGCAGTGCACCGAGTCCACCGAATCCTGCTGGCAAAGAAACCGGCGCGCGCACTTCGCGCCCGGGCAGTAACATAGTATAGAGGCAAAACACGCGAGAGTGGGGCCGCCGGCTTGCCGCCGGCCCCCTTCCTCTGAGGAGAGTTGTATATGTTCCGACGCGTTTTGGTGTGTAGTGCGGTGGCTGCGGCAATGCTCACCCTGTCCCCGGCACCCTCGTCCGGGGCAAGCAAGGAAATACTCGAATTGCAGCGCGATGTGGCCACCTTGCAGGACATGGTCAAGGCCATGCAGCGCTCGCAGGATGAACGCTTCGCCGCCCTCCAGGTGCTGGTGCAGCAGTCGCTCAACGCCGCCAACGACGCGAGCAAGTCGGCGGCGGTGATCCAGAGCGGCTTCCAGCAGAATATGCGGGAGCTGGAGACCAAGGTGGTCACCCCGGTGGTCGGCTTGGGCGCCCGTATGGACCAGGTGTCCACCGACCTGCGCACGGTATCGCAGGCGGTCTCGGACCTGACCGGCCTGATCTCGAAGCTCCAGTCTCAATTGACCGACCTGAACAATTCGGTAAAGGTGATCCAGCAGCCGCCGGCGGCGCCCCCGCCATCCACCGCCGGAACGGGCATGCCGGGAACCACCCCGGGCGCCGCGCCGGAAATCCCGCCGATCTCTTCGCAAGCCCTATACGATAACGCCACCCGCGATCGCATGGGCGGTAAGCTCGATCTGGCGCTGCAGGAATATGCGGACTATTTGAAATGGTACGGCAACACCGGTCTGGCTCCTAACGCGCAGTATTACATTGCCTCAATCCATTCTTCCCTGGGCGATTACGATAATGCGGTCCGGGAATATGACATCGTTCTCGAAAAGTACGGCGACAACAGCACCAAGGCCCCGGACGCGATGTATGGCAAAGGCCAGGCCCTGATCAAGATGGGGCGCCGGACCGATGGCGGCCGCGAGTTCCAGGAGCTCATCAAGAAGTTCCCCAAGAACGATCTGTCCCCCAAAGCCTGCGACCAGTTGAAAGGCATGGGATTGAGCTGCGGCCCGCGGGCCGCAGTCCCCCCCAAGCGCAAGAAATCGTAGTCCTCGAACCCTACCTCCAAACCCCTGCCCTGATGACCCCAGAACCCCCTCCTCCCCTCGTTTCCTATCCGGACCTGGCGCAAATGATCGACCACTCGCTGGTGAAGCCCGAGCTCACCGGCGTCCAGGTGCTGGAAGGCCTTTCGCTGGCCAAGCGCTACCAGGTTCGATGCGCCAGCGTGCGGCCCTGCGATATCGATCTGGCGGTGCGCACGCTGGCCGGCAGCCCGGTGAAGCCCGGCAGCGTTTCCGGCTTTCCGCACGGCTCGCAGAATACCGCGACCAAGCTCTACGAAACGCGCGACTTGCTGCGGCGCGGAGCGAAGGAGATCGACATGGTGATCGCCATCTCCAGGCTGCTCTCGCGCGAGTTCCAGCACGTGCAGACGGAGCTGTCGCAAATGTCGGAGGCCTGCCACAAGGAAGGCGCGATCCTCAAGGTGATCCTGGAGACCGCCTACCTGACCGACGAGCTGAAGATCATCGCCTGCCGTTGTTGCGAGCGGGCGGAGGTGGACTTCGTCAAGACTTCCACCGGTTTTGCGCCCTCCGGATACACCATTGACGATTTGAAGCTGCTTCGCAAATACCTGCCCCAGGAAATCGGAATCAAAGCCGCGGGAGGATTGCGCTCGGTCGACGATGTCCTGGCGGTGCATGCCGCGGGCTGTTCGCGGATCGGCACCACTGCCACCGCGGCAATTCTGGACGAATGGAAGGCGCGGCTCGCGTCCGCGGCGGGAACCAACGGGCAGGGCGGCCGCTAGGGGCTGGCGGAGGCGGTTCGATTGCGTCTCCGCCGCCCGTCGACGGGACTGGCTTCGGGTCTCGAATCGCTGCTGGCAGGTGGACGTCCGAGCGAGATTCCAGAGGATTTTCGTTGACGGCTATACGAGAGACCCGTATAGTATTAGTGTGTGAAGGCTGCCGTATTTGCTACCAGGCAGTATGAGCGGGAAGCCAGGCGACTGCTCACCGAACTGGAAATCGCCGCAATGGATACTGCGATCGCGGCCGATCCCGAGGCTCACCCGGTCGTTGCCGGCACTGGTGGTGTACGCAAGGCACGCTGGGGTCGCCACGGAAGAGGCAAGAGCGCCGGGGTTCGAGTGATCTACTACTACTGGGTTTCCGATAATGAGGTGTACATGCTATACGTGTACGCGAAGAACGAGCAAGCGGACATGGATGCCGCCGGCCGCAAGGCGGCCAAGAAATTCGTGGAGGACCTCAAGCGTGTCAAAGAAAAAAGTCGCGGCTAAGACCGCCCGCAAGCCGGCGATGAATCGAGTCTCCCGCGGTGTGATCGCTGGCCTGAAGCAGGCTATTGCTCACGCCCGCGGCGAAATCTCCCTCCCGGTTCGCCACTATGATGTCCCCGGACCCGTGGACGTCAAGGCGATCCGCGCGAAGTCCGGGTTGTCCCAATCGGAATTCGCCCGCCGATACGGTTTCAGCGTGCGGACATTGCAGGATTGGGAGTTGGGTAGGACGCAACCCCCGAGTGCCGTTCGCGCTTACCTCACGGTAATCGATCGCTTTCCAGCGACTGTAGTGAGGGCTCTCCAGGGCGCCGCGTGAGCGGTTTGTGCGCCGCCAGGCCGTGTCCGCGTGCGGGTTGCTCCCGATGCCGACCTGGCGGTACACAACGTGCCAGCCGACCGTCTTTCGGACGTCAGGCAGGCGCTCAAACGCGCGGCCGTGGCCGAAGGCTGCGACTTTCCCGGCTTCGGTTCCCATTCCCTACGGCGGGCGAACATCACGTGGCGGCAGGAGGTTGGCGGCAGCAGCATCGAGGCGATGACCAACGCGCTACTGCGCAGCCTGTCCAAGAGCGTCCCGAGCTTTGTCGAGTACTTCTGCGAAGAACCGGACATCCCGCTCCCGGGATAAAACAGAGCCCATTTCACGGAACATCCACCACCCCATCTGCGCTTCCTTTCCATATGGGAACCTTCGCCGCAGATTTCCGCTACGCCCTCCGCACCATGCGTAGCGACCCCGGCTTCACTGTGATCGCGGTAGCCGCCCTGGCACTCTGAATCGGGGCCAGCGTCGCCATTTTCACAGTTGTGAACAGCGTGATGCTGGAGCCGCTGCCCTATCCGCAGCCCGACTGGTTGTGGGCCTGGCGGCGGCATACGGTGTGACCCGCCTCCTGGGATCCCTCCTCTATGGCGTGAAGTCCAGCGACCCGGTCACGTTCGCCGCCGTCGCCGTGATCGTCACGCTGGTGGCCGCTGCCGCCACGGTTGCCCCTGCGCGGCGTGCCTCGGCCGCGGGGGCTTCCGATGCACTGCGGCGCCAGTGAGACCGCCCCTAAGAAACTGATAGAATCTCATCAAGCACTCGTCGGGTTGCTGTCGAATGAAGTTCTGCGCACTGGCCATCGTCCTCGCTGCTCCGTTGAGCGCGCAATCCCTCTCCAACGACTTCTTCGAGCAAGAGATTCGCCCGGTCCTGGTGAACAAGTGCTACGGCTGCCACTCTTCCAAACTGAAGTCGCCGATGGGAGGCCTGGTGCTGGACACGCGCTCCGGCCTGCGCCGCGGCGGCAAGGGCGGCGCGGTGATTGTTCCCGGCGACTCCAAGGCCAGCCGGCTGATCGGCGCGCTGAGTTACACCGACCCCGAGCTGCGGATGCCGCCCACCGGCAAGTTGAGCGATCGCGAGATCGCCGCATTCAGGCAGTGGATCGAGGCCGGCGCGCCCGATCCGCGCGAGGATGGTCCGGCCGCGGGTAGTCCGGCTGCCGCGCCCACTGCCGCTAAGAGGGGCATGGACGTCGAGACCGGCCGCAAGTGGTGGGCCTTCCAACCGGTCCGCGAGATCCCCGCGCCGAACGTGAAGGACGCCGCCTGGCCCCGGAAGAAGATCGACGCGTTCGTGCTGGCGAAGCTCGAAGAGAATCGCCTGAAGCCGTCGGCCGAGGCCGATTCCGCCACGCTCATCCGCCGCGCCTTTCTGGATCTCACGGGCCTGAAGCCGAGCTACCAGGACGTGCAGGACTTCCAGGCGGACCATTCGGCGGACGCGTACGAGCGCCTCATCGGCCGCCTGCTCGAATCGCCGCACTACGGCGAGCGTTGGGGACGTTACTGGCTGGATGTGGCGCGTTACGCGGAGGACAATCCCACCTCCGAGGCCACCAATCCGCCTTATCCGTTTGCCTGGCGCTATCGCGATTGGGTGATCTCGGCCGTCAGCCACGACATGCCGTATGATCGCTTCGTCAAGCTGCAGCTCGCCGCCGACCAACTGCCGGGGACATCGCGCGAGGATCTGCGGGCGCTCGGCTACCTGGGCACGGGACCGGTGTACCACAAGGACGCGCGGCTCTCCAAAGACGTCATCGAAACGCTCTTCACCGACGACTGGGATGAGCGCGTGGACGCGGTGTCGCGCGGCCTGCTGGGTCTGACGGTCGCCTGCGCCCGCTGCCACGATCACAAGTTCGACCCCATCCCGACCAAGGATTACTATGGCCTGGCTGGAGTTTTCGCGTCTTCGGTGCAGGCGCCGCGGCCGCTGAACGAAGTCGGTTCCCAAACCGAGCAACGCTTCATGTGGGCCGCGCAGCGGATGTTCTTCCTGAACTACGCCTCGAACCTGATGCGGAATGAGCCCGGAACGAAACCCGAGGAGTCCTTCCAGAAGGCCGACCGGTTCAAGCAGGATTGCGAGAAGATTCTCGCGGAGATGGAGTTCTTGAAGGATGGTCATCCCGAGATGTACCAATACCTCTCGCGGATGGTGCCGCGGCCAAAGCCCGTGCAGGCAAGTCCACAGGCGCGGACGCCTGTGCCACCAACAGCGCCTGCGCCTCCAACGCCCACGGACACCGCTCAAGCCCAGGCTCGACAGCGCCAGCGGACCGCCTCCACCGAGCCCTTCACCAACTCGGTGTTCGATGCCGGAGTGTGGGTGGATGGGTCCGATCCCGACCTGACGACGGTCGACACGCGGCCCGGCACTCCGCGCGATCTCAACGTGCTGCCGCACGGCAACGTGGCCGCTCCGGGCGAACTGGCTCCGCGCCATTTTCTCACCGTGCTGGCCAAGGGCGATCCCGTGTTCCACCAGGGCTCGGGCCGCCTGGAACTGGCCAACCGGATCTTCAGCGACGCCGCGCCCCTCGCCGCGCGCGTGATGGTCAACCGCGTCTGGGCGTGGCATTTCGGCAAGCCACTGGTGGCCACTCCCAGCGATTTCGGCACGCAGGGCGAGAAACCCACGCATCCCGAATTGCTGGACGATCTGGCCGCGCGCTTCATGGCCAACGGCTGGTCGTTGAAATGGCTGCATCGGGAAATCCTGCTCTCCGCGACATATAGGCAGTCCAGCCGGCCGCGTGAAGATGGCTTGCAGGCCGACGCCACCAACCACCTTTTGTGGCGCATGAATCCCCGCCGGCTCGACGTGGAGGCCTATCGCGATTCCCTATTGGAAGCCGCTGGCACGCTGGATGAAACCGTGGCCGGACCGTCCGCCGATCTGGATCTGGCGGAGAACAACCGCCGCACGGTGTACGGCCGGATCAGCCGCGGGAACCTGAACACGCTGCTGCGGCTCTACGATTTTCCCTCCGCCAACCTGCACAGTCCCGAGCGCGAGCTGACCACCACGCCCTTGCAGCAGTTGTTCGTCATGAACAGCCCGTTCATCCAGGCGCAGGCGGAGGCGCTGGCGAAACGGGTGGAGGGCGAGCCCGACACTGCAAGCAAGGTCCGCGCCATGTACCGCCGGGTGGTGGCGCGCGATCCGGACGCGAAGGAACTGGATTTGGCGATGAGCTATCTGAACGGGAGTACGCTGGCGCAGTATGCGCAGGCGTTGCTCTCCTCCAACGAGGTGATTTTCTGGCCATGATCGCCCTCGATTCGAAATATAAATACTCACGGCGCGATCTGATTCGTTCCCTGTGCGGCGGGCTGGGGTCCATCGGGCTGGCAAGCGTGCTGGCCGACGAGCAGGCGCGCGCCGCCACGACCCACACGGTCGGCCCGCACTTCCCGCCCACTGCGAAACACAACATCTTTCTGTTCCTGGTGGGCGGCCCGTCGCAGTTGGACATGTTCGACCCCAAGCCCGCGCTCGAGAAATACGCGGGCCAGCGCCCGCCCTCGACCGCCGGCTTCCGGACCGAGCGCGTCACCGGCGGCTTGCTGCCTTCGCCCTTCGAATTCAAGCGCTGCGGCCAGTCGGGAATCGAAGTCAGCGAGCTGTTGCCGAATCTCGCGAAGAGCATCGACGACATCTGCGTCATCCGCTCGATGTACACCTTCAACCCCACCCCACACCGGCGCGAAACCTGTTTCACTCGGGGAACATTGCCGCCACCCGGCCCTCCATGGGGGCGTGGATCTCGTACGGTCTGGGGAGCGAGAACAAGAACCTTCCGGGCTTCGTGGTGTTGAGTCCCGGCGGCGATTCGGGCGGGCTCTGGCGCTCGGGCTTCCTGCCCTCCGAACACCAGGGCACGCAGTTCAACGACGCCGCCACCGAACCCGACAAGATGATCCGCTACCTGCAGAACAAGGAGCTTGATCGGCAGCAGCAGCGGCGGCAATTGGACCTGGTGCAGGCCATGAACCGCGGGCACGAACAGTCGTTCGGCGAGGATGAGTTTCTGGAAGGCCGAATCCGTGCGATGGAGACGGCCTACCGCATGCAGTTCGAGGCGCTGGACGTCTTCGATTTGCGCAAGGAGCCGGATTCGGTTCGCGAAGAATACGGCCACACGCCCTTCGCCAACGGCTGCCTGCTGGCGCGGCGCCTGGTGGAACGGGGGGTGCGCACGGTGCACGTCTATTATGGTCCGGGGCAGCCGTGGGACGACCACAAGGCCATCAACAAGGAGCTCCGCGGGCGGTGCCCGGACATGGACAAGGCCTCGGCCGCGCTCATCCAGGACCTGAAGCGGCGCGGTCTGTTGCAGGAGACGGCGGTGGTGTGGGGCGGAGAATTCGGGCGCACGCCGGTTTCGGAAAGCGGCGACGGCCGCGACCACAATCCCTACGGCTTCACCATGTGGATGGCCGGCGGCGGCGTGAAGGGCGGCATGGCGTACGGCTCGACCGACGAGTTCGGATTCCAGGCCGTGGAGAAGCCCGTATCGATCCACGATTTGCACGCCACGGTTCTGCATCAGCTTGGCATCGACCACGAAAAGCTGACGTACCGCTACGCGGGGCGGGACTTCCGGTTGACGGACGTGTACGGGGAAGTGGTGCGGGATATTCTGGCTAATTAAAGTGAAAGACGTTATCCTTTAATTGCACGGGGCGCAATTAAAGGATCTTTTGCTTGGCATGGAAGCCCTTCCGAATCAAAGGCTTGGCCGGTACGTGACTTCTGCCGTGGGAGGCGAGACGGTGCGTGCATTCGTGCCGCCACCCCTTCCACCCCAGCCGCCGGTTCGCCTCGATGCCGTGCAAGTCCTTCTGGAGCAGGCGAATCAAGCCCTCGGGCGGCTCGACGGGCTGGCATCGGTGCTCCCGGATCTATCCCTCTTCCTCTACGCCTATGTCCGCAAGGAAGCCGTGCTCTCTTCGCAGATCGAAGGCACCCAGTCATCGCTATCGGATCTCGTGCTTTTCGAAAGCGCCGAGGCCCCGGGTGTGCCTCTCGAGGATGTACAAGCGGTGTCGAACTACGTAGCTGCACTCGGTCACGGGCTGAATCGGCTGCGCGGCGGCTTCCCGCTCTCGCTGCGCCTCATTCGTGAGATTCATAAGGTACTTCTTTCCACGGGCCGTGGTAGCAGCAAGGAGCCGGGTGAATTCCGGCGAAGCCAGAACTGGATCGGAGGCACTCGTCCGGGAAACGCGGCGTTTGTGCCCCCGCCTCCGGAATTGGTGCTGGAGTGCATGGGCGAACTCGAACTGTTCCTGCATGAGCGGCCGAAGGAAATGCCTCTGTTGATCAAAGCCGCGCTGGCCCATGTTCAGTTTGAAACGATCCACCCATTCCTCGATGGAAACGGACGCTTGGGACGGCTTCTGGTCACGTTTCTGCTCTGCGAATCCGGCGTGCTCCGTGAGCCCATTCTCTACCTCAGCCTGTTTTTCAAGACTCACCGCCAGCTCTACTACGATCTGCTGACTCGGGCCAGAACCGAGGGCGACTGGGAAACCTGGATCGAGTTCTTCCTCAACGGCGTGAAGGAAACATCGGAGCAAGCGGTGGCCGCGGCAAGGCGCATCGTGTCACTGCTCGAATCGGACCGCCGGAAGATCGATGCGCTGGGACGGCCGGCGGCTTCTGTACTAAGAGTGCAGCAATATGCGCAGACTCGCCCGATTCTGTCTATTGCGACTGCCGCGGAAAAGATCGGCGTGAGTTTTCCGACAGTGTCCGCGGCAGTGGCCCGCCTGCAACAGCTAGGCATTCTGCACGAGATTACGAGGAAGCCGCGGCATCGGCTCTTCGCATACAAAGCCTATCTGGACATTCTGAATGAGGGCACCGAGCCGCTTGCCTGAGTGCGGAGTCTCGGCCTGTTTCGCAAATACGCTGGCGTAGTTATCTCCCGAAGATCACTCCCTCAGGGTCGTGGCTCCGAACCGAACGCTGCCTTCGGTCGCGTACACTCATGAGTGTTGCACGGCAGTCAGCGATTCTCGAACCACGCGGAGGAGCCCCTCCACCGTGAACGGCTTTGGCAGCAGCGCAAAACCTTTGCGGGTGACAAACCGCTGCACCAGGTCGGCGTCGTGGAAGCCCGAGATGAAGAGCACCTGAAGGTCGGGCTGGCGGGAAAGCAATCTCTCCGCCACCACCGGGCCGGTAAGATCCGGCATGATCACGTCGGTGAGCAGCAGGTGGACCCTCTCCGGGCTCTTCTCGTAGGCTTGGATCGCGCTCCAGCCGCCGTCGGCGAGCAAGACGCGATACCCCGCCTGCCGCAGGATTTCACCCAGCAGGCCCAGGACGACTCCATCATCGTCCACTGCCAGAATCGTGGCTGCCGTGTCAGTCATACGAGGGCATCCCAGAGCCGCTTTGCAGCTCCTGTTTCAATTATCGAACGTTAGCCGCGAATCCACAAAGCCCCGAAAGGGCCATGGGACGCCCCCGCGGCGCTCAATCCTGCTTCGCCATCGCCACGATGTGGATCCGCCGGTTCTTCTGCCAGCAACCTTCGTCGTGCTCGTCGCAGGCCGGCTTCTCCTTGCCGTAACTCACCAGGCCAAGCTGATCGCCGGGAATTCCTACCTGCACCAGGTAGCTCTTGGCGGCTTCCGCCCGCGCCTGACCGAGTTGCATATTGTATTCGGCCGAGCCGCGCTCGTCGCAGTGGCCTTCGATGGTCAGCTTGTAGGCCGGATAATCCTTGAGGATATCGCGGAGCTCGGTGGAGTCGGCCTGGAGCGCCGTGACGGCGTCCGGGCGCAACGTGTGCTTGTCGTAATCGAAATACGCGTCCTCGATTCGTGCCAGAAGCTGGTCGATCCGCGCCCGCGTGGCCGCATTGGGATATGCCGGCTTGGATGCGGCCGCCACCGGAGCCGGAGAACTACTGGGCTGGCTGCGCGGTGTGACGGATGCCGGCCTGCTCGGCTCGGTTGCCGACGGTTGCGGCGGTGGAGGCGGAGGGGCCGCTGCCACTTTCTTCTTCGCACATCCGGCGCCAATCATCGTTAAAGTTGCGATCGCGATTATGACCAGTTCGTGAGATCTCTTCATTTCAATTCTTACCCTCCAATATTCTTCATATCGCCTTTGTGCCATGGGACACAATCCTGTCCCGACAGGATTCTTAACGCTTCCGGTTTGACTACACTGTGAATAAGAGGAATCAGTGTGCGCGGACTCATTCCGGCCGGGTACGCCAGTGCGAAGCGCAGAAAGGCCCCCTGGCTGGTGCTCTGGTTGGGATTTGGCGGGCTGCTCGTCTGCATTGTCGGCGCCGCGGCGGGCACCCTGATTTCGCTCGACCGCGTCAGCAAGGACGAAACCCGCATCCGCAAGGCCTTCTTCGAACGGCTCGGCGCGCTCGACCAGATTCGCGCGCAGATCTATCTTTCAGGCACGTACGTCCGAGATTTCCTCCTTTCGCCCGAACCCACCATCGCCGCGGCCGAGACTACGCGCCTGGCCGGTCTCGAGCGCGAAAGCCGGGCCGCGCTTCGCTCCTATTCGCAGACTCTCACCGCGCAGGAACGCGAAACGTTCCAGACCCTGCAATCGGAAATCGAAGCCTACTGGCAGGTCCTGGAGCGTACCGCCGCCTGGACGCCGGAGGAGAGGCATCGCCTGCGCGATTCCTTCTTCTACGATGAGCTCGTGCCGCGCCGCAACGCCATGTTGCAGATCGCCGATCGCATCGCCATCGCCAACGAGCGTGGCTTGAACCGCGCCGAGGAACAACTGACCGCATCGTCGGAAGGACTGCGCCGGACCCTCATGGCCACCTTCGCCATCACGCTCGCCGGAGGACTCCTGTTAGCCTTGCTGACCATCGCCTACACCCTCCGCCTCGAGCGCGAGTTGGAGCGCCGCCTGGAAGAGAACACCCGGGCGCGGGCCGACTTGCAGGAGTTGTCCGCTAAGCTGGTTCGCGCGCAGGAGAACGAGCGCCGCGCCCTGGCCAGGGAATTGCATGACGAGGTGGGGCAGTCGCTGTCCGCGATCCTGATGGAAGCGGACAGCGCCGAATGCGCCGACGACCTCCGCGAAGTCCGCGAGCACCTCGGCGCCGTCCGCACGCTCGCCGAAAAGACGATGAACGAGGTGCGCGACCTCGCACTGCTTCTCCGCCCCTCGATGCTCGACGATTTCGGCCTGGTCCCGGCGCTCAACTGGCATGCCCGCGAAATGACCAAGCGCACCGGCCTCAACGTGGTTCTGTCCGCCGACGATGCCGCCGACGACCTTCCCGACGAACACAAAACCTGCATCTACCGCCTGGTGCAGGAGGCCATCAGCAACTGCGCGCGGCACGCCAATGCACGCACCGTGCAGGTGGACGTCAAACGCGAAGACCAACGTGTACGCTTCAGCGTCCGCGACGACGGCGCCGGCTTCGACCCGCGTTTCGTCCGCGGCCTGGGCCTGCTCGGCATGGAGGAGCGGGTGCGCCGTCTGGGCGGCCGCATCGAGATCGATTCGCAACTCGGAAGAGGCACCTTGATTAAGGCGGAGCTGCCGCTGGTGGAATTGGCCCGAAAAAACGACGTTGCTCGAAACAACGATGTGGCCCAAAGAAATGAACACGACGCCCATACGCATTCTGTTGGCTGACGACCACACGGTGGTCCGCGACGGCCTCCGCGCCCTGCTGGAACGGCAGCCCGACATGCTGGTAGTCGCGGAGGCCGCCGATGGCCGCGACAGCGTGCGCCTGGCCGAGGAGCAATCCCCCGACGTGGTGGTCATGGACATCGCCATGCCCAACATGAACGGCATCGAAGCCACCCGCCGCATCCTGGCCGCCAACCCCGCTACCGGCGTCGTGATCCTCAGCATGCACCAGGACGAGAGCTATGTGCTGCGTTCCCTGAAGGCCGGCGCCAAGGGGTATCTGCTGAAGGATTCCTTGCGGTCCGACGTTATCGAAGCCATCCGCAGCGTGGCGCAGGGCCGCTCGTTTCTCACCCGCAAGGTCAGCCGCATCCTACAGGAGGACTATGTCCGCCAGTTGGAGCGCCGCGGCCTCGACGACAGCTACGATCTGCTCACCGACCGCGAGCGCGAGATCCTGCAGCTTGTCGCCGAAGGCCGTACCAACAAGGAAGTGGCCAACATCCTGAACGTCAGCCCCACCACGGTGGAGACTCACCGTACCCACATCCTGCAAAAGCTGGACCTGCACAGCGTTCCCGAGCTGATCCTCTACGCCGTCCGCAAAGGGATTATCTCGTAGCCTTCATGGAAACCGCGAGTGCCGACCGCGGCACTCATAATCCGTTGGTCGCAGGTTCAAATTCTACGGGGCCCACCAATGGTCCATGCGAGGCGCCGCATCGGACAGCATGGTGGCTATCCACGCCGTGTTCGCTGAGTGCAGGCGCGGCTACGGCTGCTTGATTGGGTCAGTTCCGCGATCCCGGACGAATTCCGGACGCTTCGCCGGCATGCGCCTCTGATTCGGAGGCAGTTGCCTCCCGGTGGGGACGGAAGACTCTCTGCAGGGCGCGCACCACCACATTTCGGCGCTTGGGGACTAAAACTTTCGCCTGATCGGTCTTGACGGCCGGAGAGGAGCTGGGTTTCGGGGCTGGCGCCCCGGGTGCTGGTGGCATCGGCATTACGGGGGGCTCTGCCGCGCTGGCCGCCGGGCGAGCCGGAGGGCCTGGGTCATCCGGTAATGAGCCCGTGATGTGAAGTCTGGTCGGGGGAGGTGACAGGGCTCTCCGTGGTCTCACTGGCAACTTACGCTGCGGTATCGGCGCCGGAATCGAGACCGGATCTGGCGTCGCGTCAACCGGTTCGGGAGGTGGCGGAGGAACTGGTTCGGCGGTGTTTGGGCTCGGGGCAGGTGGAACCACGGCGTAGGAGTCCTGTGCGTGCGGGCTCTGCACTGCCGGCGGAGGTGAAGGCCAGCGGTGGAATACGACTGAATAATAGGTCCCCACGGCCAGAATGAAACAGGCCCCAGCCGCCACGGAAATCCGTGTCGGCCGGTATGGGATGTCCTGGGCGATTTGTGGTACCGGAGCGCTGGACGTCACGACATGTTGGAGAGCGGCGTGGAAGGCGCCGGCGGTCTGAAACCGCTTGTCCGGCTCTTTCTCGAGGGCTGTCAGGATCACCTGGTTGAGCTCTGTCCCGATCTTAGGTTCCAACTGAACCGGCGGCTTGGGTGCGGAAATCTGATGCGCCATCAAGACGTCAAACGCACTTTCCGCCAGAAAGGGCAATTGGCCGGTGACTACCTCATAAAGGATCACGCCGGCGGAATAGGTATCGCTGCGCGAATCGGCCGTGCTGGCTCCCCGCGCCTGCTCGGGCGACATGTAGTAAGGGGAGCCGGCGAACGCACCGGATTGCGTGAGCCGCGGGCTGGTGATGGACCGGGCCAGCCCGAAATCGGTCAACTTTACGGATCCATCCGGGGCAACGACGATATTCTCGGGCTTGATGTCCCGATGCACAACACCCTCGGCGTGGGCGTACGACAGTCCCGCCAGCATTTCGAGCAGATAGCCGATCCCCTGTTGAAGGGGTACACGGCCCCGCGCCAGAATCGCGCTCAGCGGCTCTCCCCGTACCAACTCCATCGCCAGCGCAAGACCGTGCGGTGTCGAGAACGCGGTGTAAACGGCGGCGATATTGGGGTGGTGCAAACTGGCTTGCACCTGGATTTCGCGCAGGAAGCGCTGTTCTTCTTCGGCGATGTGGTGCCGCCCGTCCACCAGGACCTTGATGGCGTCTCGCCGGCGCGTGATGACGTGTTCGCCCTCATAGACTTCGCCGTAGGCTCCCGTGCCGATCCGGGAAAGGACCCGGTAGTCTCCAAGCTGGGTGCCCGCTTCAAGACTCATGCGGAGAGCCTCCGGGTGTCACGCCGCGTATTCGGCGCGGCCCGGTCATTTGACGAAGAGCCAGAGGACCACCAGCAGCACGCCCAAACACGCGCCGGCGGCACTGCCGATGATGAGCTGCTGCCTCGACAGGGGAGCGTTAGCGGCAGCGGAGAAGAATGCGGGTACGGGCGCCATTGCCGGAACCGTCTGGGGAACGGGATACGGTGAGACGCATGGCGTGGGCTCCCATGGCCCAGCAACTTCGACAACGGCCGCTGTCTTCGGCACGCCGTCCGAATTCGGGGGCGCAGCCGCGATGGCCGGTGGGTCGGGCGGCTCCATGGAGGGTTGTATCTCTGAAGCGGCCGTGGCTGCTATAGGAGGAGCCCCCGGCTCTTCCTGCCCGGAGCCGGACGGTGGTGGAGTCTCCGCCGGCGCGGGGGCGGGCGCGGATGCGGCTTGCGGCTGCGACTCGACCTGAGCTGATCGCGGTGTCTCGCTTACCTTGACAAGCGCTTCATCGAACTCTACGGCTGTCTGATAGCGTTCGGCGGGATCTTTCGCGAGGGCCTTCAAAACGACCGCGGCGAGGTCCGTGGAAACCGCCGCGTTCACCTCGTTAGGCCCAGCGGGCGGCCGGCTGACATGCGCCGCCATCAGTTCAAACTGGCTTTCCAGATCAAAGGCCGGCCGCCCGCAGAGCATCTCATATAAGACCATGCCGAGCGAGTAGAGATCGCTGCGGCCGTCCACGTCGCCCATTCCCTTGATCTGTTCCGGAGAGATGTACTTCAGGTTGCCAACAGCCAGTCCGACCTGCGTCAGCTTGGGACTGCTTGCGCCCTTGGCCAACGCAAAGTTGGCCAGCTTCAGAACGCCACCCGGACCAATAATGATGTTCTCCGGACTGATGTCGCGATGCACGACTCCCTGCTGGTGCGCGTAGGCCAGCGCGGAGAGGACTTGGCGGATCAAGGCGACAGCCTCCACGCAAGGGAGGGGTCCAAGAAGCAGCTTGTCGGCCAGGGTGGGTCCTTCCACCAGCTCGGTGGTGATGATCAACTGATTCTCGATCTCGATGGCATTGAACAGGGTGACGATGTTTGGGTGTAGCAGGCCGGCGTGTACGCGCATTTCGCGCGCGAAGCGCTCAGACTGCTCCTGATCGTTTTGCGCGCTCTCAGCAAGAGCCCGTAGCGCCTCCAGCCGCCCGACCATCGTATTCTCGACCCGGAATTCGATGCCGTTCTTCGACCGCTTGAGAATATCGAGAAAGTGATATCCGTGGTACGTCTCTCCCAATTGGAATCCCATTAATTGGTCTCCTGGCTGGCAGAATCCTAGGCCGCCTACCGTTCCGATTCTAGAACGCACCCCCCGGGCGATCAATTTGCAAAACGTTAGCAAACCTTCGCCAACCAAGGTTCTTATTGGTGCTTTCTTGCTCATTCGAAATAGGCTATGAGGTTGCCGCTGGCCCGGGGGAGACGTGGTTTCGCGAGCATGGAACTGTAGCGTGTTCGCATTTCCGACTCGTCGGCCTCGGCCAATCTCGCCTCGTCCGGCCTACAAATACCTGGCGCTTCGTTCCGGAAGGACGCGCTTTTCGCCCAGCTTCCTGACGAGTGCGGGGATCGCGGTTATGGACGACGTCACGCTGATGCAGGAAATGAGGGCTGCCAACTCCCTGCATCCATCCCGAGGCTCCCGGTTTTCCACGATCACGCGCCTTCGAACTATTTTTCCGAGCCGCCCTTTCGCTCATTCTAAAACTACTTAGCCCGCCCCGTGCGCCCCGCGCACCCCTGCCCCCGCACACCTGTCTGCTACATTTAAATCAGGAAGGGATTTGCGCTCCGGGCCCCAACTTCGCCGGGCATCACCCGGAAGACGGTGAAAACTCTCACTAAGAAATTCGCGTAACCCAATCGCTTTTGGAGACCCCCGTAGCGATCTTCCAGCCGGCAGCCCCTCCTCCGCGACACAATCTGTGTCGCCGAATTCCGGCAAGTCTTTTAGTTTCAGCAACGATGTGCCTCGCCGCGACACATTATGTGTCGCCGGCCGAGCCGCGGGCCACCCTCGCTTTGACACCGAATATGCAACCAATTAAGATATAGATAGCTGAATATCTTTTAACTAAATAATTACCCCCGGAGGCCTCATGACAACCCAGGTGACCCCCGCGCTTCCCACCGAAGAGAAGACCTTCGCCGACCGCGCCATCGCCGACCATTCCGGCCGCCCCGGAGCGCTCCTCGGAATCCTGGAGCGCATCCAGGAACATCATCCCCATAAATACCTTTCTCCGGAAATCCTCGAGTACGTGGCCGAAAAGACCGAAATCCCCCTCGCCCAGATCCACAGCGTGGTCACCTTCTACGCCCTCTTCAACCTCGAACCGCAGGGCGATCACACCATCTGCATTTGCCGCGGCACCGCCTGCCACACCCGCGGCTCGCGCAACCTGCTCCAGCGCCTGCGCCTGGAGCTCGGCCTGCCCGAGGAGAGCGAAGGCGCCGACAAGCTCTGTTTCACCACGCCCGATCGCCACTACTCCCTCCGCACCGTCGCCTGCTTCGGACAGTGCGCCCTCGCCCCCGTGGTCGAGGTCGATCACTCCATCTTCGGCCACATGAACGAGCAGGCGCTTCACCGTGAGCTGGAGCACCTCGGAAAGAACGGGAGGAAAGCGTGATCCGCATACAGGATATCGGAACCTTCAGCGCGGTCCGCGAAGCTGGCATGGCCAAGCTCCTGCCCAATCGGCCGCGGGTCGGAGTCGGCATGGGCACCTGCGGCTCCGGCAACGGCGCCGAGGGCGTCTACCATTCCTTCGCCGAAGCCATCAACCAGCAGGGACGCGATATCCGCCTCGCCTCGCTCGGCTGCTTCGGCTTCTGCGCGCAGGAGCCTCTCGTCAACGTGCGCCTGCCCGGCAAGCCCCTGGTCATCCTGAGCCGCGTCCAGTCGAGCGACGTCCTCCGCATTCTCGACGATCTCGCGGCCGGCGCGGTCACCGAAGGCCTGGCCCTCTGCAAGATCGAAGAGTGGGACCACCTCACCGCCCACGTGCAGTACGGCACCGGCTTCCCCAAGATCCCTTCCTGGCAGGACATCCCGTTCTTCAAGCCGCAGAAGAAGATCGTTCTCCGCAATTGCGGCCTCATCAGCCCCGACGATATCGAAGAGTACATCGCCGTCGGCGGTTACCAGTCCTTATATAAGGTGCTCATTGACGCCAACCCCGAGCTGGTGATCGAGCAGATCAAGGGCGCCAAGCTGCGCGGCCGCGGCGGCGCCGGCTATCTCACCGGACTCAAGTGGGAGTTCCTGCGCAAGGCCGCCTCTGACCAGAAGTACATCGTCTGTAATGCCGATGAGGGCGATCCCGGCGCGTACATGAACCGCAACGAGATCGAAAGCGATCCCCACTCGCTGCTCGAAGGCATGATCATCGGCGCGTACGTGATGGGCGCCACCGAGGGCATCATCTACGTGCGCGCCGAGTACCCGCTCGCCGTGCATCGCCTCAACCGCGCCATCGAGCAGGCGCGTCAATCCGGCCTCCTGGGCGACAACATCATGGGGCGCGGCTTCCGCTTCGACATCCAACTGGTCGAAGGCGCCGGAGCGTTTGTGTGCGGCGAGGAGACCGCGCTCATCGCCTCGCTCGAAGGCTTCGCCGGCCGGCCGCGGCCCCGCCCGCCCTTTCCCGCGCAAAAAGGACTCTGGGGCCAGCCCACCAACATCAACAACGTCGAGACCTGGTTCAACATACCTCCCATCGTGGCCAAAGGCCCGGCGTGGTTCAGCGAGACCGGAAGCACCAAAAGTGCCGGCACCAAGGTCTTCTCGCTGGTGGGCAAAGTGGCCAACACCGGCCTCGTGGAAATGCCCCTCGGCACGCCCCTCAAGACCTTCATCTACGACGTCGGCGAAGGCGGTTCCGACGGCAAGCACATCAAGTCCGTGCAGACCGGCGGCCCCTCCGGCGGCTGCATCCCGCTGGAGATGTTCGACACCCCCGTCGACTATGAGACCCTGGCCCAGCTCGGCTCCATCATGGGCTCCGGGGGCATGGTCGTCATGGATGAAGACAACTGCATGGTGGACGTGGCCCGCTACTTCATCGAGTTCACGCATTCCGAATCGTGCGGCAAGTGCGTCCCCTGCCGCGTCGGGCTCGACAAGGCGCTGTACATTCTCAACGCTTTCACCCGCGGCCGCGCCTCCGAGAGCGACCTCGACCGCCTGGACGAAATGGGCCGCATGATCCGCGACACCTCCCTCTGCGGCCTCGGCCAGACCGCCCCCAACCCGCTGCTCACCACCATGCGGCACTTCCGCCACGAATTCGAAGACCACATCCGCGCGAAACGCTGCCGCGCGGGCGTCTGCGAAGACCTGGCACTCTCCCCTTGCGAGAACAGTTGCCCGCTCCACATGAACATTCCGCGCTTCCTCCAGCTCTATCAGGAGGGCCGCCTGGAAGAGGCCTTCGAGGCCGTGGTCATCGATAATCCCCTGCCCGCTTCCACCGGCCGCGTCTGCCAGCACCCCTGCGAGGACCGCTGCCGGCGCCGGTCGCTCGATCAGTCCGTGAATATGCGCGAAGTGCACCGCTTCATCGCCGACGCGATCTTCAACTCCCCCCGATTCGATGCGCTTGTCGAGCGTATCGCCGCGCGCAAGCTGCCGCCCACCGACCGCAAGGTGGCCGTGGTCGGCGGGGGCCCCACCGGCCTCACTGCGGCCTTTTACCTCGCGCTTCTAGGACACGAAGTGACGGTCTACGAATCCAATCCCGAGCCCGGCGGCATGCTGCGCTACGCACTGCCCGATTACCGGCTGCCCAAGGATGTGGTTCGGCGCGAGGTGGAGCTCATCCGCCGGATGGGCGTCGAATTCGTCTGCGGCGTCGCCGTGGGCACGGACATCACGCTCAACGACCTGGAGAGCCAGTACAACGCCGTTTTCCTGGCCATCGGCACCTGGAAGGAAGCTTGGGTATACCTGCCCGGCACCGAGCTGAAGGGCGTCCTCCCCGCCCTCCTCTTCCTGGAATCCGTGGCCAAGGCGGAGGCGGTGCGTTTAGGCCGAAAAGTCGCCGTCATCGGCGGCGGCAACGCTGCTATCGATTCGGCCCGCACCGCCCTCCGCATGGGTTCGGAAGTGACCGTTATCTACCGCCGCGAGCGCAAAGACATGCCCGCCATCCGCGAGGAGACCGACGCCGCTGAAGCCGAAGGAGCGAAGTTCGTCTTCCTGGCCACGCCGCACCGCATCGTAGGCGACGCCGATGGCAACGTCAAGGCCATCGAAGTGGTCAAAACCCGCCTCGGCGAGTTCGATTCCTCGGGCCGCCGCCGTCCCGTCCCCACCGAAGAGATCCGCCGCCTGGAGTGCGACACCGTAATCCTGGCGGTCGGCGAAGCCGTCGATCTGGATTTCGTCCGCGCCGCCGGCATGCGCATCAAGGAAGGCGGAACGCTCGAAGTAGACCGCTACACCCTCGAAACCAGCCGCAGCAAATTCTACGCCGGCGGCGACGTGATCTCCGGCGCCTCCAACGTCTCCAACGCCATGGGCTACGGCAAGAAGGCGGCCCGCAACATTGATCGACGCCTGATGGGTTCGGGCCGTTGGGAGAAGATCGATCCCCAAATCGAATACAGTCAATCCCCTCCCGGGGAGCCCAGCGAATGCCCCCGCCACACGCTCGACGAAATTCCTCCCGGCGACCGCGTCGAGACTTTCGCCGAAGTCATGATCGGCCTCTCCGCCGAAGACGCCAACAACGAAGCCGGCCGCTGCCTCCGCTGCGACATCAAGGACCACCACTAACATGGCTGACAAACTCTCCATCCGAATCGACGGCGAATACGTCGCCGCGCACGAAGGCCAGACCATCCTCGAGGTCGCTCGCGCCAGCGGCAAGTACATCCCCACGCTCTGCTGGCTGGAAAGCCTCACACCCGTAGGCGCGTGCCGCCTCTGCATCGTGGAGGTGGCGGGGGTAGGCCGTCTGCTGCCCGCCTGCACCACCCCGGTGCAGGACGGCATGAGCGTCACCACCAATTCCGAAAAGCTGGCGCACTACCGCCGCATCGCGCTCGAATTCCTCTTCTCCGAGCGCAACCACCAGTGCGCCGTCTGCGTCTCCAACAACCACTGTGAGCTGCAGACCATGGCCCAGCGCCTGGGCGTCACCAGCGTGCGCTATCCGTACGCCAATCCCAAGCTGGCCGTCGACGTCTCGCACCCGCGCTACGTGCTCGACCACAATCGCTGCATCCTCTGCACGCGCTGCGTGCGCGTCTGCGCCGAAGTGGAGGGCGCGCACGTCTGGGACATCGGCTCGCGCGGCATCCGCTCCATGCTGGTCTGCGACATGAACCGCCCGTGGGGCCAGTCGCAGAGTTGCACCAACTGCGGGAAGTGCGTGCAGGTCTGCCCCACCGGCGCGCTCGCCGAAAAAGGCTTCGCCGTCGAGGAGATGGTGAAGCAGGATCGCAATGTCACGCGTCTGGCCGCCAGGCGAGGAGTTCACCAATGAAAAGGATCCGGCTCGCTACCGTGTGGCTCGACGGCTGCTCCGGCTGTCACATGTCGCTGCTCGACATGGACGAGGCCATTCTCGACGTGGCCAAGCGTGCCGACGTGGTCTACGGCCCGCTGGTCGACGCGCAGGAGTTTCCCAAGGCCGTGGACGTCACCCTGGTGGAAGGCGCGGTCAGCTCGCAAGAAGACCTGGCCAAACTCCAGATCGTCCGGCAGCGCACCAAGCTGCTGGTATCGCTGGGCGATTGCGCCGTCACCGGCAACGTCCCCGCCATGCGCAACCAGCATCCCGCTAGAAAGTTGCTCGAGCGCATCTACGTCGAGGGAGCGCAGGAGAACCGCGGCATTCCCACCGATGGCGTCCCGCCGCTCCTGCGCCAGGCCGTCCCCTTGCAGGAAGTGGTCAAAGTGGACCTGCACGTGCCCGGCTGCCCGCCCTCCGCCAAAGCCATCGCACTGGTGCTTGGCGATCTGGTGGAGGGTCGCGTCCCCAACCTGGGTTCCAAAGTGAAATTCGGGTAAACGCCCATGAAAAAGATCACCATCGACCCCGTCACCCGCATCGAAGGCCACGCCAAAATCGATATCTTCCTCGACGAGCAGGGCCACGTCTCCGACACCCACTTTCACGTTACCCAGGTGCGCGGATTCGAGAAGTTCACCGAAGGCCGGCCCTTCTACGAGATGCCCTCGATCACCGCGCGCATCTGCGGCATCTGCCCCGTTAGCCATCTGCTGGCTTCCGCCAAGGCCTGCGACGCCATTATGGCCGTCTCGCCTCCCGAAGCCGGCCGCAACCTCCGCGAGCTGATCCACTGCGCCCAGTTCGTACAGTCTCACGCGCTGAGCTTCTTTCACCTCTCCGCGCCCGACCTGCTGCTGGGTTTCGACTTCGACCCCGCGCGCCGCAACATCTTCGGACTGATCGATGAGAACCCCGAGATGGCGCGCGCCGGCATCGCCCTCCGCAAGTACGGTCAGGAAATCATCGAAGGTCTCGCCAAGGAACGAATCCATCCATCGTGGGTGGTCCCCGGAGGCGTCAACGCGCCTCTCGCTCCCCAAGTGCGCGACCGCATTCTCGCCGGCCTGCCCGCCGCCCGCGCCATCGCCGAGCGCACGCTCGCCTTCTTCAAGACCATCCTCGACAAGTTCCCCGAAGAAATCGCCAACTTCGGCTCCGAGCCGACCATGTACGCCGCGATGGTGGACGATGCCGGCGCCTCGCAGTGGTACGACGGCCTGCTGACGTTCAAGGACGCCTCTGGAGCCATGGTGGCGGCCGATATCCGCGCCCGCGATTATCCCCGCTTCATCGGCGAAGCGTCCCTCCGCGATTCCTACATGAAAGCTCCCTACTTCAAGCCCCTCGGCTATCCCGCCGGCGTGTACCGCGTGGGCCCGCTCGCGCGCCTGAACGTGGCCGACTGCCTCTCGACCCCCATCGCCGATCGCGAGCTCACCGAGTTCCGCCAGCGCTGCGGAACCCCGGCCCACAGCTCGTTCTATTTCCACTATGCGCGCCTGATTGAGCTGCTGCACGCGCTGGAAAAGATCGAAGTCCTGCTGGCCGATCCTTCCATCCTCGATACACACGTCCGCGCCCATGCAGCCGTGAACTGCCTGGAAGGCGTGGGCATGATCGAGGCGCCGCGCGGCGTCCTCATACACCACTACAAAGTCGACGAGCAGGGCGCCATCCGCTGGGCCAACATGATCGTCGCCACCGGACACAACAACCTCGCGATCAACCGCAGCGTCGCCCAGGTGGCGCGCCATTTCGTGGATGGCGAGCACATGAAGGAAGGAATGCTCAATCGCGTATCCGCCGTGGTCCGGGCCTACGACCCCTGCCTGAGCTGCTCCACCCACGCCGACGGCACGCTCGCCATGGAAGTTAGAATAGTTCCTTGGTCCCACCCGTCCCCCTGATCGACTTTCAGAACGTCACCGTCGAACGCGGCGGACGCGTCGTGCTCGATGGCGTCACGCTCTCCATCGCGCAAGGCGAGCACATAGCCATCCTCGGCCCCAACGGCTCGGGCAAATCCACCCTCATTAAGCTCATCTCGCGCGATCTCTATCCGCGGCTCAAACCCGAGCCCTGGTCGCTCCGCATTATGGGCCGCGACCGCTGGCACCTCTTCGACCTGCGCAATCATCTTGGCCTAGTTTCCAACGACTGGATGCAGATGTGCACTCGAGACTACTCCGGCTACGAGATCGTGCTCTCGGGATTCTTCGGCAGCGTGGGCATCTGGCCCAATCACGAGGTCAC
>Ga0209415_10005416_pt1 | contig 22956 bp, 24 predicted proteins | sample PeaSoiSIISIP2007_FD_187696 | JGI IMG/M metagenome (GOLD analysis project Ga0209415, IMG submission 187696) | Peat soil microbial communities from Weissenstadt, Germany - SII-SIP-2007 (SPAdes) (version 2) | ecosystem: Environmental > Terrestrial > Soil > Wetlands > Peat | place: Germany... | reverse complement strand
GCCGAAGCGCTCCCGCAGGATTCCATTATCGCTATGGGCCCACGGCAGATCACTGCGGTTCTGGTCCTGGCTCTTACGGTGACCGGCATACTCTGTTGCCTTTCCTACATTATCGGACGAGCCGCCCCCCACACCGTAACCGCGGCAGCGCCGGTGCACGTAAATCCGGCAGCCACCGCCAGCAAGGTCGCCGTACCCTGTCCGGCAGCAGCGGTTTCCCCCGCGGCAAAGCCTGCCGATGTTTCCGCCTGGAAAAACAGCGATCCGCAACCCGGCGTTGCGTATCTTCAGCTCATGTCCGTGGAACCAGGCGTTGCTGAAGTTATGGCCAAGGGCCTCCACGACGATGGATTTCGAGCGCTGGTAGCGCCGGGGGCCGGCGCGGGGGTGCGACGAGTGCTTGTGTGGCCGGCGGAAGGCGAGTCACTGAACGATGTTCGCGCGCGCCTCGAAGCGCAGGGTCTTCATCCGTTCCTGAAGACGTGGACGGAGCCGGAAACGCCTTCTGCCCCGCCGACGCCAGTTGCCGCACCGACGACCGCGCCGGCGACGAGCCCGGCGCCCAATCCGTAGGGAGTCGAGTTGGCGTTTTCTTTACGTGCGGCGGACATGCGGCGTCAGCCGCGTCCATCCGCTACCGGCCAACGACGCGGCTGTCGCCGCGTGTCCGTTTATCGGGAGGTGGGCTGGAGCTCGCAGGCTCGAACGTGCGCTGCAACCAGGCGGTCGGTCTTGCCAATGTGATGGGACAACCAGTCGCGCAGGAACTGCATGGTGTTCATGGTCACCGTGAGCTTCCCGGCGTTGAGGTCCTCCTGCAGGCTGGCCACTCGGGCGATGAGTTGCTGGTGAATCTCCGCGTGCGCCGGTAACTGCGGGTAGGAGTAGCGCTCCATCAGCGCTTCCTCATGAGCGAAATGCGTGCGCGTGTATTCCGCCATTTCGTCGAACAGTCCGCGCAGAACGAGATTCCCGCCGCCCGAGAGCATGGCCTGGTGCAGCCGGTCGGCCATTTCGAACAGCTTCTGATGTTCGTGATCGATGAGGTCGTTGCCTACCGAATACTCGGGACTCCAGGTGAACATTGACATACAGGCATATCGACGATGCAGCGCTCGGACTTCACCCTCCCAGCCAGGCGCGAAACGCGGCGGCGCGTTCCTGGCTGACCACCACTTCGCTTTCCACGGGCGGCCGAAGCTCCAGCAACAGCTTGCCTTTCCCCCAGGGGCGGCAGCGCACGACAGCATCGATGCGTACCAGCCAAGCCCGATTAGCGCGGAAGAACCGGGTACGATCCAGCTCCGATTCCATCTCCGCCAGGGGGCGATCGAGCATGTAGCGCACGCCCGTATCGGTGACCAGAAACACGAGTTTGTCGCAGGTGAAAATGTAGGCGATGTTCCTGGTGTCCACCGGAATGTAGTCCAGACCTTTGCGCACAAGGACGCGTTGGCGTGGTAAGTGGCGACGATCAAGGGTATCCAGAAGCCCCTGGTGATCGCCGGTGAAGTGCTCCCTGAGGTTGTGGTATTTCTCAACAGCCGCGGCCAGGCGCTCCGGGCGAACAGGCTTCAACAGGTAGTCGATACCATTCGATTCGAACGCTTCCAGCAGGAATTCGTCGAAGGCGGTGGCGAAGATGACCGGACAGCGAACCGGGTGCCGGCGCAGAATCTCAAAGCAGGTACCGTCGCTGAGCTGAATGTCCATGAAGATGAGATCGGGCGCGGGATTTTGCGACAGCCACTGAAGAGCCTCGGCTACGCCGGAAAGCTCGGCGACGATGCGCGCTTCGGGGGCCGTTTCGCGCAAAGCTGAGCGCAGCTTCTCGAGCGCAGGGCGCTCGTCCTCCACAATCGCGATTCTCATGGTTCAGGCGATCTGCGCCGGCAGGCTCACATGGAACCAGCCAGCCTGCTCCAGCACGTCGATTCCTTTCCCCAGCGCCAGCCGGCATCGTTCATCGAGCATGCGAAGCCCGACGCCCGCCGAGTCCCCGGTACTCTGTTTTGGCTGGGTGTTGTTGGCTACCGTTACCGTGCTTTCGCCGAAGCCGATGCGCACGTGCAAGGGATGCTGCTTTGAGTGCTCGTTATGCTTGACGGCGTTTTCCACGAGCAACTGCAGGGCAAGCGGCGGGACAAGCCATCGGCCGGCCCGCTCACCGGGATCGGCGAACTCCAGAGACAGGCTGTCGGCGAAGCGCAGCGCAAGCAGTCCGCAGTACTGTGCCAGGAACTCCCACTCTTCGCTCAGCGGCACCATCTCGCGCCGCCGGGCCACCAGAATGTAGCGGTAGACCTCGGCGAGGTTCTGATTGAATGCGTGGGCCCGCTGCGGGTCGTTCTCAATCAGCCACGACAACGTGTTCAGCGAATTGAAGAGAAAGTGCGGCGCCACCTGCGCCTTCAGCGAATCGAGTTCGGCCTGCACGCGGGCTCGCTCGAGGCGTTCCACTGCCAGCATGTCGTCCTCACGCTGGCGGATCAGGAAGATAGTTTCGTAGACGTGAGTGATGAAAGCCACGCAGATGACGCAGGCGAGCGTGGCGGTGCGGATTCCGGCCCAGTCGGGCGGCAGGCCCGCGAAGGCATCCCAGGCGAGAATCATGATGACCGCGCAGGGGGCGGTGTAGAAGATGCAGGCGAATGCCAGGACGACGATCTTGCGGAAGGGATGCTGGAACCAGTCATAGTGGCGGCGCTGGCGCAGGAGCAGATAGCGGTTGCCCTGCCAGATGACGAACGCGATGGAGATCGCCCACGCAAGGCCGATCCAATACTTGCCCTGTCGCGGGCTGTATGGGCCGAAATAGCCAGTCAGATAGGGGATGGCCACACCGAAGACAGGGATCATGACGGCCCGAATGGTCACGTCCTTCAGCGGCGGCTGGTCCGGTTTGGGGGGGCTGATTTCCGGGTTCGGCGACATATTCGTTGCGAGCCGCCATGGCGGCCCGTACTTTGAATCTTACGTATGGACCCGAGCAAACTCAATTACATTGCCATCGCGGTGGCCGCGGTGGCATCCTTCGTGATCGGCGGCGCGTGGTATTCGCCGCTTCTTTTCGGCCGGATCTGGATGAGGGAGACCGGCCTTCAGGACGAAGCGCTGCGAAAGCGCAACATGGGCGTGATATTCGGGACTTCGTTTGTTCTGAGCCTGATAATCGCCTTCAACCTGGCGGCGTTTCTGGCCGGCCCGCCGAATCTGGCGTGGGGATTGACGGCCGGCGCTCTGGCCGGCGTGGGATGGGTGGCGACGGCGATGGGAATCACCTACCTGTTCGAAGCGCGATCGTTCTCCCTGTTCCTGGTCAATGCCGGCTATCATGCCGTGACCTTCACTCTGATGGGCGGGATTCTGGGCGTCTGGAAGTAGGCATGAAAGCGTCTGTGTTTTATCGCGTAGCTGCTGTCGCCCTGCGCCGTCATCATGATTCGCGCCAGGTACGTCTTCGCGGGCTTGCCGCCCGGCTGGCTCAATTACATTGCCATCGCGTGGCCGCGGTGGCATCCTTCGTAATCGGCGGCGGATGGTATTCGCCGCTTCTTTTCGGCCGGATCTGGATGAGGGAGACCGGCCTTCAGGACGAAGCGCCGCGTAAGCGCAATATGGGCGTGGTATTCGGGCTTCATTTGTGCTGAGCCTGATAATCGCCTTCAACCTGGCGGCGTTTCCGGCCGGCCCGCCGAATCCGGCGTGGGGATTGACAGCCGGGTGCCCTTGCCGGTGTGGGCTGGGTGGCGACCGCGATGGGAATCGCCTACCTGTTCGAAGCGCGATCCTCTCGGCTGTTCCTGGTCTACGCCAGCTATCACGCGGTGACGTTCACGCTGATGAGCGGGATTCCGGGCGTCTGGAAGTAGTCTCGAACGGCAGACCGCACAACGTCGCAGATATACTGTTGGCTGAGCGCTGCCGTGATCTCTGGAGGCAAGGCATGAAAACGTCTGTGTTTTATCGCGTAGCTGCGGTCATTCTGCTGCTTTTCGCCGTGGGGCACACACTTGGCTTTCGCCAGTCCGATCCCCAATGGGGCGTTGACGCGCTCCTCGGCTCAATGCGGTCAATTCGCTTTGACGTGCAGGGGTTCAATCGAACCTATTGGGACCTCTTTGTTGCGGCCGGACTCTCCGTTGGCGTGTTTTATTTGTTCGCGGCGATACTTGCCTGGCAACTGGGCGGACTTCCGTCAACGACTCTGGCGGGTATGCGCATTACGGTGTGGGCGTTTGCCCTTTCCTTTGCCGCGATCACGGTGGTGAGCTGGAGATACCTCTTTGTCCTGCCCATCGCTTTCTCGGGCGTGATTACCGCGTGCCTGATTTCGGCTGCATGGCTTTCATCGAAGTAGGTCTTTACGCCACGGTTGCGATCTGACGTTCACGCCGACACGCGGGCTTCCGGGCGTCTGGAAGTCGTCTCGAACAGGAGCTGCACGACGTCGCGGACGTACTGCTCGCTGCTCAGCCCGTCGAGAGCCTCCGGCGGAAATTCCACTTTCTGCTGGAAGTGGCGGGCGAGGTTGTCGAACAGGTGGAGGCGCGGCTCGGGATCAATTTCCTCGCGCCGGAGAATCGCCTGGAGAGCGATACCGGCTTCGTCGGGCGTGGTGCGCTGGCGAAGCCGTGCGCAAAGATGGGGCCACTGGCGCAATGTGTTGTAGCGCTGGCGAAGAGTTTCCGTAAGTTCCGGCGCAACGGCCGCCTGATGACGGATCACCACCGTGTTCGCTGCCAGATCGCCGAGGCGCTGCGCGTGGCGGGTGATGGCGCAGGTCAGGCCACCGACGGCGTAGAACACGGGAAGCGTGTCCACGGCGCGCAGCAGGTTGCGGAGAATAACCTGTCCGGGGGTGAGGCGCAGGCCCTCGCCGTCGATGACGCGAATGCGCAGCACGCGTTTGCCGATGGTCTGCCCGCGCCAGAGCCACTCGAACCCGATTCCGTAGCCAATCTGCAGTCCAAAGTAGAGGAGAATAGCGATGCCGGTTGCCCAGTCGCGCGTAAGTACTGCAAACAAAGATAGTACAGTGTTCAGAATATACACAGCCGTGCCGATACAGAAAAGGTCGATGATAACGGCCAGCATACGCGCCACCGGACCGGCGAGCGGCCAGGAGAACTCGACGCCTTCCGGGGTGCGCACGGTGAGGCGGCGGCCGGTCATGGCGCGGCGTCCTTCCGGCCGCTGAAGCCCAGGAAAGCGATCAGCAGGAGCAGTTCGGCCGCGCCGAAGGCGATTTTGACTTCGTAGGGCAGCACCGGGCGGTGGTATTGCGAGATGAAGCTCTCGACGATGCCGGCCCAGACCAACATGACTGCGGTGCCGCCGGCCAATGTCACAATCGCGGGAGTTGCTTCGCGCAACCGTTCGCGACGCGGGCGGCGATCGCCGCGGCCGAGGAGCGCACCCGCCAGCACGAAGGAGGCCTGGCCGGCCACCAGGATGGCCGGGATTTCGATCACACCGTGCGGCATCAGCCAGCCGAGCAGAAAGACCGTGTAGCCGGCGCGCATGTAGTCGAACGCCACCGCGCCGAGGATCACGCCGTTGTAGAACAGCATCAGCACCGAGCCCACGCCCCATGTAATGCCCAGCGCCAGCGTGAAGAATGAAACGCGCATGTTGTGGGTCATCAGCTCGGCGGAGAAGGTGGAGTGGTGACCTTGGAGATTCTTGTTCGGACCAGACTCCTCCTGGCGGACACGCTCGCCGGGATCGCCCTCCAGCCCAGGGAAGGGCATGAGAACGGACTTCGCATCGGGGTCGATGGCCAGCGCAAATGCGCCGAAGGCGGCGCCTCCGACGGTCAGGGCGACGGCAAGTGCGAAAGCGCCGATGTGCTGGCGAAACGTTCGCGGGAAATCACGGAAGAACCAGCGGCGCGGTGAGAAGCGGGCCTTGCGGCGGCGCGTTTCGTAGATTTCGGCGTAGGCGCGGCCCACCAGACCGCTCAGGTATGCGCCCGCTTCCGATTCGGCGGCGAAAGTGCTCAGGCGGGCGAGGTCGGCGGAGGTGCGCTCATAGAGGTAGTGCAGACGGCGTGCATCGTCGTAGCCGAGCTTCGCGCCGGCCTGCATGCCGTCGAGCAGTTTCTCCAGTTCCTGCCAGTGCGGCCGGTTCTGCGCGAAAAACCGTTCGACGTCGATGATCATATGGCCTGCCGCTGTTTGGTGTTCAGGTAGAAGCGAGTGAGTTCCAGCGAGAGCTTTGCCGGATGCGCGGTGAACATGCGCACGCCGCGGGAGCGCAGGCTCGCCGAAAGCTCGGCGAGACGACGCCAGGCGAGGTGGCCGCCGAGGCGATCGTAGACTTCTGGTACGGAGGCGGCCGGAAGTTCGAACAGGGCCTCGTCGTGCTTTCCGCGCACCGAGGCCACGGCCACCAGATGACGCCGCGAGAGCGCGCTGGCGACCCGGAGGAAATCTTCGGAGAGCACCGGATCGTCGAGTTCGGTGAGGAACACCAGCAAGGCCCGGCGGCGCAGGCGCGTGTCGAGCGTGGCAGCGAGTTCGGTGAAGTCGGGCGCGACCATGCGCGGAGCGAGATTCAACAGGGCGTTGCGGCAGGCGTCGTAGTGCGCGTTCGTTCCTCCCGCTCGCGAAAAAGAGTGGACGGTGTCGCTGAAGGTGACCAGGCCGAACAGATCGCCCTGCTGGCGGCAGGCCAGCGAGAGCACGAGAGCCGAGGTGATGTAGCGTTCCAGCACCGTCTCGCCATCGTCGGCGTCTCGTCCGGTGAGCCGCGAGCAGTCGAGTACGGCGTAGATTTCCTGGGTGCGTTCCACGCGAAACTGGCGGGTGATGGGGTGGCCCCGGCGGGCGGTCGCTTTCCAGTGGATCTCGTTGAGGGCGTCGCCGGGGATGTATTCGCGCAGCTTCTCGAACTCACGTCCGCGGCCAGCCTGGCGCTGCAGGTGCAGACCCGAATGACGGCGCATCAGCAGCGGCGCGACGACGCTTTTGTCCGCGCCGAGATCGGGATAAACGCGAACCTCCGAGTGCACGCGAGGCCGGCGACGGATGTTCCAAAGGCCCAGCGGCGAAGGCGACTCCAGACCGGCAGTGTCGATGACAAACGTGCCGCGGGTGCGGGGATGAGCGTTGAGAAGCGCGGCGACCGATTCGCCCGGGGGCGGGGCGGCAAGCGTGAATTCGCCGGTGTCGCAGCCTCTTAAGTCAACGTCGGCACAACGGAGCGGACCGCCGGCGTTACTCGGCTCGCGCTGTGGACGGCTCCGCCCTGTGCCGACCAGCGAGTCGTCGAGAGCGACGCCCACGCGCAGAGACGGCACGCCGCCGCCGCGATTGCGAATGGTCAGCGGGATCGCGCCTTTCCGGTTGCGAACAAAACGCACCACGGCGGGAAGCTCTACTTCAATCCCCTGGAGACGCTGGCGGCCGAGCATCGCATCGAGCACGACAACGAGCACAAACAGCGCGATCAACAACAAGGCCGGCAGCGAGCCGATGGCGGCCGCAGGCGTCACGACGACAGCAAACAACAGCAGCAGGCGGGTGCGCGGAGCAATCATCGCGGGACCGGGATCTCGGCAAGGATTTGCTGGATCACTTCAGCGGAAGTGAGACCCTCCAGCTCGAATTCGGGGCGGAGCACCTGGCGATGCGCCAGCACGGGGGCAGCGAGTTCGCGGATGTCGTCGGGAGTCACGAAATCCCGGCCCTGTATGGCCGCGTGCGCGCGGCTGGCCATCAATAGCGACTGAGTGCCGCGAGGTCCCGCGCCCGACATGACTGCCTCGTGGGTTCGTGTTCGACGAACGACATCCACGGCGTATGCGGCCAGCTCTTCGCGGAACGTGACCAGCGCCAACGCCCGGCGAACGGCGGTCAGTTCACCATCGCGGAGCACCGGCTGAACCGCACCGTGCGTGAGGGTTTCCTCGGGAGCGTCGCCGGCAAGCATGCGCCGGCCTAGTTCGGCTTCCTCTTCGCGCTCGGGCAGCGGCATGGGGATCTTCAGCATGAAGCGATCCTTCTGCGCCTCGGGCAGTGGGTAGGTGCCTTCGTACTCGATCGGGTTCTGAGTGGCGAAGACGGTGAATTCGGGCGACAGCGGATATGTTTCGCGGTCGATGGTGACGGTCCGTTCCTGCATCGCTTCGAGCAACGCGGCCTGGGTGCGCGCGGGGGCGCGATTGATTTCGTCGGCCAGGAGAAACGTCGTGAAGATCGGGCCGCGAACCAGCGAGAATTCGCCACGCTGCATATTGAACACGTTTGTTCCCGTGATATCGGTGGGCATCAGGTCCGGCGTAAACTGCACCCGCATGAAAGAGCCGCCGAGAACGTGCGCCAGCGTGCGCGTCAGCAGTGTCTTGGCGACGCCGGGCACGCCTTCCACCAGCGCATGATTCGCCGTGAAGATGCACACCAGCGCATAGTCGATGGCGTGTTCCTGGCCGATCACTACCTTGCGGACCTCGGCGCGCGTCCGCTCCAGAACCGTCCTTAGTTGTTCGAATTCTGCTTCCATGGTTGCCTTGTGTCCTCGATGGCCTTTCGGATGAATTCGTAGCCGCGAACCGGGTCGGCCGTTTGCGCGCCCTGGCGCATGGTTTCTTCCAGCTTTTTGCGTGGCTCGTCGCCAAGCCGCTGCAGCACTCCGCGGCCCGCCGTCTGGGTGTATTCACGAACACACAAATCGAGCAACTGCGGCGGACGCACGCTGCGCTCCAGCAGACTCACCATTCCGGATGCGGACGAGAAACCGCGCAGGCCGGCGGCCCCGTCTCCCTTCGGCGCACGCGGCAGAAATGGCGAAGAACTCTTCCAGACGTACAAGCCCGCGAGCGCGAGCAGCGCGGCAACCAACCCCTGCAAATGATACCGGCGCAGCAAGCCGGCCACGCTTCCGCTGTCTTCGAGCCCCAGATGCCCTTCGTCAAAGATCACCTTGTGAGCCGAACCGACGAGCCTGGCCAGAGCCACGGCGTCCGGTTCGCGCGCCAGCGCTTCGTTGCTGAGCATCCACGAATCGGCTACGAGCACGATGGACCCGGCCTTCCAGGGCCGCTCAATCCACACCGGACGATTCCGGTACCTCCGCTCCACGCTCCACTCCGGAGCGAGTTTGTCGAACCAGAGCGCGGTGTTCCGGGGAGGGTCGCTGCTCCAGCCACCTTCGGGCGGCTGTTTCACCGTATCGACGACGAGCGTGACGCCGATCTGTTCGAAAAACGTTGGGACGTGTTTAGTTGTCGGCGCCGGCCTGATGTTCCCACGAAGCTGGCGCTCGATCTCCACAGCCGCTTCGAGGCGGGGACGCACGGGGAGGAAGGCGATGACCACGCGTCCGCCGGCGACGGAGATTCGCTCGAAATCGGGAGGCGGCGGGAACCATTCTTCGATGCCCAGGTAAAACAGCGCGGTGTCGGGACCTTTTATCAGCGTGAGCGGCCGCATGGTTCGAGAAACCGCGAGGCCAGGTTGCAGCGCCAGGCTTTCATAGAGCGCCCTGGCCCCGAGCGGATCGGGGCGCAGGGTGGAGTAGACGGGATAGGCATCGGCCTCTTCGAAGCGCAGGTGGAACAGTTCGTAGACGCCGGCCACGAAAGCCACGGCAAACAAAGTCGCGACGATGACGTTTAGCCTACGTCCCGCCACGAGTCCTCATTTCCAGCGCGCTTTCCATGGAACCGCGCACAACGGACGCGGCGGGCGTCCGGTTTCGCATTTTCAGGGAGGACGCCGCCGCGTCCTGTGCGCTCCCGCGGAACCCGTCGAAGTCCTCGCGCGACATGGCGTGATCGCCGTACCAGGTGCGTTCGAATGCGGCCACCAGCCCGCGAAAAGTCTGCAGGAGCTTTGCGTTTCCACGGGCGCGCCGCGCCAACTCGCGCTGGTAATCCAGATTTGACCGTGCGCGATGAATGGTGATGAGCCCGGCCTCGCCGAGACTCGCCAGCACGGCCAGATAAAGCGCGCGCATTGCCAAACGCAGGTTGCCGGCATCGAGCAGTCGCGCGGCCATAGCCAGCCACTCGTCTTCGGGCGCCTGATCGGGCGCGACGTGTTCATTTGCCAGATCGATCACTTCGGTGGCCGCTACCGTGGGCACGGCCTGAGCTTTCCTGCGCTCCATGCGCATACGCAGCAATAGCGCCACAACCGCGCCGGCGGCCAGCGCCATCAGCGCGTAGAGAATGGGGGCGGCGTATGGCAAACCGCGGCGTCCCGCAACGTCGGGGGGCAACTCCTGCTGCCGGCCCAGCAGCCAGCGAAGAATCGCGCCGATCACCGCGCCGAGCCAGTCGAACACTTCGTGGATAATGTTGCCGATGAAGCGCACCGCGTCCTGGGTGAAGCGAACAAACGCGTTTGAGGGAGCGCTGGTCTCCACCGCGCGCGGCTCCTGCCACAGAAATTCGGGCCGATGCGTGACCTCACGAATGCTGCGGTCGAGCTTCGGAGGGTCCACCGACTGGGGCGCGGTTTTCGATTGTTGCGCGGCTTTCATGGGCACTGCGAATAACGTCAACAGCAACACCAGGACGCCCACCCCGCGCCGGATTGCCGCGCTCAGATCCACGCCGCTGCGAATGGCATCCACGCGAAAGCAGCGAATCACGAACATCGCCCGCAGAAGCGGGTCCAGGAGCAGCCAGGTGATGACGACCGCGGCGGTGAACAGGGTGCCGTTCATCATGCCGGAGGGGTTGCGGGTGAACACGCTCTCCTGGCCGGTGAAGGTGCGAAAAAGAGCCGGGCCGCTGGCCAGCAGCGCGAACACGTTGAGGAATACAACGAGTCCAAGCAGCAGAGTAATCAGGAAATCGTTCACCATCGAGAACGACCACGTCGATGCCTGGCGCGACCCATAGCGGTACACGCCGCCGGTGTCCGGAGCATCGGACGCGCTCGCGCTGTAGTAGAAGGCAGCCATCCACGGAGCCCCGAGGATGCTGAGCGCGGCGAGCGGAGCGAGCAACACGGATGTGCCGCCGATGACGATCTGCGAGGCGATGGCGGGCTGCGTCGGCGCTGCGCCATCCAGCAGAGGCCGAAGCCTGCGGGCGAAACGCGCCTGATTCGCGGTCATCCACAGGAACAGCAGAGCGAGCGCCAGTGCGTGCGCGGGAAGCAGTTCCGCGGCGTTGGCGCTGCCGGTCATCTCGCCGACGAACGCAATGACGCCGAGTCCAAACGGCAGACTGCCTATGGCCCAGACCAGCCAGGCCGAGGCCGGCGCGGCACGCAGAAGATCGAACGCCCCATCGAGGAGAGCGATGGAACCCGGCGGCCGGGCAGTGGTTTTCACTTTCGTGGCTCCTGCACCGAGTCGTCGAACCCGTGATGCCCGGATTCGGCGGTCATGAGCAGCCGGCCGGCCATGTAGAACACAATCCAGCAGAGCAGAAGGGTGACGGCCATTCCTGCCGCCGCGAAGATCCGCTGGCGCACGCTGCCCCCGCGAGCAGCGGGAGCGCGCAACCCTGCCAGGCAGGCGGCGCAGATCAGGCGCCCGTCATGATCCACCACGCACTCACGGCAATAGGCGCGGCGGCACTCCACGCACAGGGACACGGCTTCTCGCGCGGGGTGGATGAAGCAGCGCTGGTGGGCAAATGGAGTCACAGGCGCACCATCATAAGCGATCCGAGCCGAACAAGGTGAGCGGAGCGCCCGAGCCTCCGGTGGACGGTTCTTCGGCCATCAGAAACGCCAGCAGTCCCCAGATGGCGAGCACAAGCAGTACAACGGCAAGGCCGACATGCAAAGGCGCGGCTGTTTCCAGCATGGCGTAGATTTTGCGTGTGTTGGCATCCTGCGCGTTGCGGCTGTTTTCCGAGGTGGCCCAGCTCAGCGCGTACGTGCCGATGCTTCCGGTAATAACGATCGATGTCAGCACCGCTACGACGCGCGATCCACGAATGTTTTTCACTCCCTGCCGCAGCAAAGGAACGATGGTCAAGGCAAGGAAAACCAGGCAGCCAATGGGCAAAGCCCACGGGAATGAGCGCGCCGCGGCGAGTGCGGTGTACATCTTGACGGCGCCAAGCGCGAGCAGCGTCAGGAAGCCCGTCACATACAAGCGCGATGGCCGGCGTAAAGCTTCGGCGGCGACGGGCAGAGCGGGCGGCGACGGCGGAGATACGGCAACCTGAAACGGCAACGGTGGGGGTGTTTCCAGCGCGCGTGACAACTCCTCCGGCGGCAGCGGCGTCTGCGCAACGCGAGCCCGGTCGTCGATCAGTGCGATGGCTTTCCGGGCGGAACGTACCCTACACAGCGACGGCAGTTCCGCCGTGCCGACCGCCGTCTGTACCCACGCCTTACAATCCTCGCGGCGCACGGCAACCCAGGCGTAGGCAACGGCGACAACGCTCAGCAAGGCGCCCCAAACCGGATGACCAGTCACAAACAGCGCGACGATTGCCGCGACGGCAACGCCGATGGCAACCCAGTCGGCCAGGCGGCGATTGCCCATCGGCCGCTCCTGCAACACCAGCGCCTGAATGTCGGAGTAGTAAAAGCGGCGATACTCTTCGCTGAAGCTCAGCGAGCGCACCAGAAGGACGTGATCGGGGCCGAGATACAGCCGGTCCCGGCGAAAGAGGCGGCTCCTGCCGCCGGGCAGACGCTTGTACTCGGACCGGGCCTGTGGCATCAGCTTCGCGCCTTCATGACCAGAAACACCAACAGCCAGACCCACCCGCCCACTTCCACGAGGCCGAGGCCGAGCGCAAACCATGCGCGCACCATGGTGCGGGGAACCAGGCTGCGCGGAGCTTTGAACGCGCGGATCGCCAGATAAATGGCCACGGGTGCGGCGAACAGGCTGAGCGTGAAGATGATGAGCGATCCGATGGCCGTGATCAGCGCCATGGTGTCGTACATTGTCCGCGAGCGCACCAGCAGGTCGGTTCGCTTTTCCGCCGCGTTCACGCAGGCAGGACAAAGCACGCGGCTGCCCCACTCGATGCGGCACAGGGCGCAGACGAAGCGTCCACAGGAATCGCAGGCGGCGACGGCGCGTTTGTCCTCGTGCGCGAAGCACGCCGCCTCGCCCTCGGTCTGGATGGTTTCTCCGGCCGATTCGGAGCGCAGGCGGAAGATGGCGGGATAAACCAGCGCACGCGCCATCACGCCGCAGCGGCATTCCACCGGGTCACCGCCCGGCGCATAAGGAATCGTGGCGAGGCACACGTGGCAATGCGTCAGCGGCGGCTGGAGCTTCACTGATTACTTCCTGATGACGCGGGTCTCGCAGATGCGGTCGTGCAGGGCGCGCTTCTCGTCGTCGAAGCCAGCCATGATGTATCCAATGTAAATGGTGAGCGAAGAGAGCATCTTGGCGAAGTGACGGCCGATGGCGAGACCCCATCCGGGCCGCGTGCCGTCGGCGCGAATCACCTCGAGTGAAAGAACCAGCTTGCCCGGAGTCGCGCCCTTGGCCACGACAAACCACGACTCGTAGATCAGCGCAATGCCCATGTTGATCAGGATCAGGACGGCAGCGAGGCCAAAGGTGCGGGTGAGAATCGTTGTTGGGTCGGTCATGTTCGCGTTCATCCCAACGAAAAGGAGCTGAAACGGTACGTTGATGATCGCGCCCACGACGCCAAGAATGATGCCGTCGATGAAAATGGCCGCGAAGCGGATCCAGAAGCCGCCGAACTGGCGTCCCTGATACGCGAGGCCGCCGGGCAGAGCGCCCTCCCGCAGACGCTGCATGACCACGTCCTTGCAGCCGGCGCAGACGGTCATGCTGCCGAACTGCAGGAGATCGCCGGGCGGGAAAGGTCTGCCGCATTGACTGCAGAAACGCGTATCGGGCTGTGGCTCGACCACGGTGGCAGCGACCGCGCCTGGACCGGGCGATGCGGCGAGCGCGGTTTGCTGCAGCGTTCCGAACGGCGCCCAGTTGGCCATGCCCGCGCGCCACACCAGCGTGGCTGCGTTGATTCGGCCGGATGCCACCAGCGTATCGAATTCAGCCTGCGCGACCGGGCCGAATTGCTGCCTTCCGTCGGAATAGTACCAGTCCATGGAAACGGAATCCCCTTGCGTTTTCAGGATGGGATCTTCGGTCCATCATACCCGATCACAAAATCCATCGTGCTGCCGATAAGCAACAGCAGGGGAAGGCGCAGTCCTTCCATGAATCTGCTTGTGCCGGTGACCGGTCTCAATCACGATGCGTCCGCCTTCGAAGAGACGGTCCACCTCCGCCGGATCATCTCCTCATTGATCAGCGGCATCGCCACGCGCGTCACCGAGGACGAGGCCGCGGACTACGGTCCGCTCCAGGACAACGTCCGGAGAACGGCCGAGAGGATCGAGGAGGTGCCGCTGAGCGTGCTGCTCACCGTGGCCCGCCACGCGATTCAGGCCCTCGACACGTTCGGCCAGGGCGAACCGCGCATCGTTCGCGAGCACGGATCGGAGCTCCGGAATACCGCGGAAACGCTGACCCGCATCACGGGCAATATTGGCGCATGTCTGGAACGTTCACAGGAGCGCCTGAGCGGAATCGCGGACCGGCTGGAAGAGACAGCGCCCGACGACGTGCCCGCGCTGCGCGCCAGAATCTCCGAATGCTGCCATAGCGCGCGCACGGAGGCCATGCTGCAGAAGAAGGACGCGGGGGAGATCGACGGCGCGCTCCGTGAGCAGATCGCCGCAATTCAGGAACTGGTTGAGGCCGCGGCCGGATTCCTGGATGCCGATTCGGTGACCGGCCTGCCTAATCAGAAGGCGGCGGAAACGGCCCTGGAAGTCCTTTCCCACAAGTCCGGCAAGCGCTACGTGGTGATTGGAGTGGTGAACCGGATCCAACCCATCAATGCCCGTTTCGGCCGCGAGGCGGGCGATCAGGTGCTGCGGACGTTCAAAGAGTCCTTCGAACGGCAATTCGCCCCGGGGGACCGCCTGTTCCGCTGGACCGGCCCGGCTCTGATCGCGGTGCTGGAGCGGGAGGAACCGCTGGAATCGGTTCGCGCCGAGGTTCGCCGCATATCGGACGCCTCCACCGGCAACCGGACGATCGACGTGGGCGGCCGCCAGGTGATGATCGCGGTAACCGCCGGCTGGAGCGCGTTCATGCTGATTCCGCCAGTCACCACCGCGTTCAGACAGATTCAGGCGTTCATCGCCAGTCAGGGGAATCGCGACTATGCATGAAGACACGACGGAGCTGCAGTCTGAAATTTCGTTTCCGTGCCGGAACTGTGAAAGCGGCGTTCGCATCATCGAGGAAGCGCTCGCCCGGAACACGGCCCTGTTTCGGGCGATGCTGTCGCACAGCCGCGATGGGGTTTTGCTGACCGGGCTGGATGGGCGGATCGTCCATGTCGTTCGGTCCATCCTCGGCCACGACGCGGATGGGCTGCCGGGAGCGAGTGTCGAGGACCTGGTCCATCCGGAGGATCGCCACCTGATTCGCCATTGTTACCGGCGGCTGCTGGACCGCGCCGGCGGCACCTTCGAAATCGAGGCGCGGGCGTTGCGCGGCGACGGCTCGTACGCCTGGGTGGAGGCCACCGTTACCGACATGCTGAATGCTCCCGAGGTACAGGCGATTGTCTGCAACTATCGCGACATCACCGGCCGCAAGGAGCAGGAACTGATTCTGGCCGAGTTTGAAGCCATTGTTCAAAGCTCGGAACTGGCCATTTTCTCCCGGGACATGGAAGGGCGAATCGTAACGTGGAATCAAGGCGCGCAACGGACGTTCGGTTACGGCACGACGGAGGCGATCGGCCAGGAAATCTCCATGCTGGTGCCCGAAGACCGGCGCGAGGAAGAGCTGGCGGCGCGACAGCGCGTGATACAAACGAAGGCCGCGGTGGAACTAAAGACGGAGCGTCTGCATAAGGACGGCTCGCGCATGACCGTGGCAGTGCAAATGGCGCCGGTGTTCGATCGGCTGGGCGGTGTTCGCGGCATCTCGCACATCTCACGCCCGGTTCGCTGAACGCAATAACTGCTCGGCGTAGAGCGCACCCGCGGGCGTTTCCTCGTGCTTGAAAAAGACGTAACAATCACGGCCGCCAGCCAGCATCTGCCGCACGCGCTCGGCGATCTCGGCGCGTTCCTCGGGCGAGTAGTCCGTTTTGCGAAGGCGCGAGTATACAAACGGAGCGGTCAGCACCGCCGGGATCACCAGCTTCTCCGATTCCGCAAGGCAGAGCGCGGCGCGGTGACTCTCCAGTGCGCCGTAAACCTCGGCGTTCAGCCAGGATTCGTGCCGGAACTCGAAAGCGCAGGCGAGGCCATCCGGCAATCCATCGAGGAATTCCTTCAGCACCGCGGCGTCGGCGCGAAACTGCGGAGGCAACTGGAATAGCACCGGGCCGAGGCGGCGGGAGATGCGCAGCGGTTCCAGCGCGCGGAAGAAGAGTTCGGTGAACTCGGCTTTCTGCAGACGCTGGATGTGCGTGATGCGCATGTGCGCCTTGGGGCAGAAGACGAATCCTTCCGGCACGGACTTCACCCACGATTCCAGCGTGGCCGCCGAGGGCAGGCGCCGAAACGTGTAGTTGATCTCCACGGCATTAAGCCGGCCGGCATAGTGCCCCAGGAACTGTTTCGACGGCATCTTTGCGGGATAGAAATCCGGCTTCCATGTAGCGTAGGCAAAACCCGAGGTGCCGCAATACAGGCGGGCCATGCAGCCTATTATGCGCTAAGATCGGAGCCTGACTATGAAATCTCTCCGATATCTCACGCTGTTACCGCTTCTCGCCGCCGTGCTGGCGGAGGGCGCAGTTGACAGGATCGAGCAAGGCTACGTGGATGCCAACGGCGTGATGATCTACTACGAAGCATTCGGCCAGGGCACTCCGCTGGTGATTGTGCACGGCGGGCCGGGCGCGTCGCACGACTATTTTCTCCCGTATCTCACGCCATTGGCGCGCCATCACCGCCTTGTGTTCATTGACGAGCGCGGCTCGGGCCGCTCCTCGAAGCTGGACGATCCGTCCGGCTACACCGTGGAGGCGATGGCCGACGATCTGGAAGCCGTGCGGAAGGAACTCGCGCTGGGCCGCATCGCGCTGCTGGGACATTCCTACGGCGGCCTGCTCGCGCAGGCATACGCACTGAAATACCAGCAGAACCTCAGCAGCCTCATTCTCTGCAGCACGTTCTTCAGCACAACGAAGATGAATCAGGTGTTTCAGAGGGAACTGGCGGCCATGCCGGCCGACGTTCGCGAGCGAATTCAGAAGCTGGAAGCCGCCGGGCTGTACGGCCACGGTAAGGACTACGAGAAGAATCGCTACACCGACGATTACATGAAAGCCGCGTGGGGCGATGGCTACTTCCCATACCTGTATCAGCGCCACCCCGACGCAAATTACGATCCGCTGGACTCCGGCAAGATGTCCTGGGACCTCTATCGCGAGATGTGGGGTTCCGATGGCGAGTTCGTCATCGACGGCAATCTCAAGTCGGCGGAATACGCGGATCGGCTGCCAAAGATGCGCGTCCGGACTCTGGTCACCGCCGGCGATCACGACGAGTGCGATCCGGCTCAGGCAAAGGAGCTGAGCGGGTTGATTCGGGGCTCCCGGCTGGTGATCTTCCCACAGAGCGGTCACATGACCTTCGTCGATCAGCCGGACCTGTTTATCCGCACGATCGACGATTTTCTGGCCGGAAAGTAAACGGCGTGCAAAGGACCTTTCTTTATCTGAAGATCGAGCTCGAACACGGCGAGGACGAGAAAACGCAGCGGCTCGCCGAGGAGATCTGCCGGCGGATTCAGAGAATTTACGGGGTGCGCTCGGCGGAGGTGTCCAGCATCGTTTCGCCCACCGAAGAGTAGGGCGGGCCGATCAACTCGCGATAGGTGCGCAGGAAGAACAGGTCGGTCATTCCGGCGATGTAGTCGCAGACGGCGCGCCAGGCGGGCTCGCCGGCCGGGGTGTAGCCTTCGGGCAGGCGGTCGGGATGGCGGAGAAAGAAGTCGAACAACTCGGTGATCATCGCCGCCGAGTGCCGCCGCTCTTCCACCAGCGGCGCCGAATAGTAAACGCGGCTGCGCAGAAACGCTTTCAGATCGCGAGCTGCGGCCGCGGCCTCTGCGGTGAACGACGCCAGACGGGCCGGCTGCGCGCGAACCTCGTCCGGCTCGTTCACGCCGGCTTGATCGGCCCGCGTCGCCGTGCCGTCCACCAGGCCGGAAACCAGGGCATCGATGAGCGCACGAAGAATCTCCTGGAACTGAATCCGCTCGCCCGATCCGGGAAACTGGCCCTGCATCTGCTCGTACAGCTCAGCGAACCGAGGCGTGGCGGCCGCGGCGTCGTCGATGCTGAAAAGCCCGGCCGAAAAGGCGTCGTCGAGGTCGGCTGTATCGTAAGCGATTTCGTCGGCGAGGTCGATGAGCTGCGCTTCGAGTGTCGGCTTTTCATCCGGCAGGTATTCGTCAAGATCGGGCCTTTCGCCGGGAACCAGATCGCGCGAGTGTTTCACAATGCCTTCGCGCACCTCGAACGTCAGGTTCAGGCCAGGGAAGCGCGCGTAGCGCTGTTCGAGCGTTTCCACGATGCGCAGCGCGTGCAGGTTGTGATTGAAGCCCGCCCCGAACGGCTGCAGCAGCCGGTTCAGTTCCTCTTCGCCGGCATGCGCGAACGGAGGGTGTCCGATGTCGTGCACCAGCGCGAGCGCCTCGGTGAGATCCTCGTTCAGACCGAGACCAACCGCTGCGCTCCTGGCGATCTGCGCGACTTCAATGGTGTGGGTCAGGCGATTGCGGAAATGATCGGAAAGCCCGGGCGTGAAAACCTGCGTCTTGGCCTCCAGCCGGCGGAAGGCGCGCGTGTGAATCACACGGTCGCGATCGCGCTGGAATTCACTGCGCCAGGGATGGGAAAACTCAGGATAGCGGCGCCCGCGGCTGCGCTCCGGGGGGAAACGCAGGCGAGCGAGGGGCCGGTTCACTTCTGCGGCAACTCGCGCAGTTGCGTCATCGCCGCCTGGCTGATCGCCGGGCGGTCGCTGGTACGCAGGGGCATCAGAATTTTGCGTGCCTGATCGGGCTGTGTCGGGCCGAAGACCTTAGCCAGCGCCAACTGGGCCTCTTCCTTCGAGACGAACATGGTGGGCTTGTCGATCAGGGGTTGCAGCAGGTTCTTCGCGTCGGCAATCTTTCCCTGCGATCCATAAATGCGCGCGAGCTGCACCCTTGCCATCGAAGTGTATGGGCCCTTCCCGCTATCGACGCAGTCGCGCAGGCGGCGCTCCGCTTCCGTGGCGTTGCCCTTGTCGGCGGCGTGCGCGGCCAGCATGTACTCGCCAGCGGTTCCTTCCTCGGTCCCGTGGAACTGAAGGGAAAGGTCACTCAGAGCCTTGACCAGCGCCGCGTCTTTGGCATCCTGGGTCGCGTAGCTGAGTTCGAACGCGCTCTGAGCGGGGCCGACATTGGCGTTGCTGATGCGGAAGACTTCGGCCATCTTCTCCTGGCGCACCGTGTGTTCGTGCTGCGAGTAGAAATACCATCCACCGATGAGAACGGCCACCGCGAGCGCGATGCCCCCATAGCGCACCGCCTGAGACTTATGCTCGGTGACGTACTCGAGGGTGTGCTGAACCTCGGTACGGAACGGGTCGGTTTTGAGTTGCTTACGGCTGATTCTGTCCACTGGGATTCCTCTTGCTCAAACGCTGGGGCCAACGGATGGGACCACCAACGTTTCGTTCAGCCGCACTACGAGCACACCGCCGTGTGATGGCCGGCTGGAATACTCGATTTTAGCACGGGCGGGGGCTCGCGCAGGCCTCAGGCGACGTCGATCTTCTTCCGGGCGGCCAGCGACTGCTTGTAGCTGTCGAACGATTTCCCGAAGGTGGCCTGGAACCGCGGCTCGGTTTCATCACGGCCCATTTTGTCGATCTCGCTGAAGTAGACTCGGCGCTCCTCGCGCATGCAGAGGTTGGAGAGGATCACCGCGATGGAGTCGTTCAGGCCGACATTGAGATCGGCTTTCGGGCGCGCGCCCGTGCGGCAGGCGTCGAAAAATGACGTGAGTTCCGCTTCCACCGGGTTGGTGTCCTCGTTGTCCACGATGACGCCCTTGTCGTAGAGCCAGCGGCGGGAATACTTCAGCTCGCGCGTGAGGAACGAATCGTCCTTCGCGATATCGAGCTGGCCGGTGGCCACCGCCAGCGGCATGCCCCGCTGAGCGCCGCCGATCAGATATGTCGCGCCGGCGGGCGCGGGCGGTTCCTTCTCGCCGGGCAGAGGCGGAGGCGACGAGACAATCCGCGTCGTCTCCTTGTAGTAGAGCGCCGTGGCCAGGTGTTGTTCGCCATCGCCCACGGTGATCTCCAGAGATCCGCCGGTGCCCATGATGATTTCGCCGAATTCGGGCCGCGTGGCGCACAGATAGGGCATGTGCGCGTTGGTGGTGATGGAGCTGTAAACCAGCTTCTGGTTGTTAGGGTATTTGTAAATGAGCTGGATGTTATCGTAGACGTCGCGGCCGTCCTTCCACGTGTCGAGGCCGCCCACGCCGATGACGTACTCGGGCGAAGCGCCGAACATCCAGTCGGCGATGTCGATCTGGTGCGAGGCCAACTCGGCCGCCAGCCCGCCGGAGTATTCGCGGTACAGCCGCCAGTTGAAGCCGCGCATCACCCAGCCGGGATTGCGGTGCCATTGCGCGTGGACGTGGGTGACGTTGCCCAGCAGCCCTTTCTCGATCATCGACCGGGCGATCTGGTAGAACCTGCTGTAGCGCCGCTGCAGGCCCACCTGCAGGACCTGCTTCGAGTGCTGCTCGGCGAGGGCGCGCAATGCGTGCACTTCGTAGGGCTGGAAGACGAGGCTTTTCTCGCAGAACACGTGCTTGCCGGCGAGCAGGGCGTCGCGCGTGACGGCGTAGTGCTCGAACAGAGGCACCGCGATGATGACGGCCTGGACGTCCTTGTTGTCGAGCACGGCGCGGTAATCCTGAGTTTTCGCTGGATTGGTCGCGATGAGGCGCGCGCCCGCGTCGGTCTTGTCGGCGTCGATGTCGCAGACGGCGACGCAGCGCCCGTCGGCGATGCCCCGCAGATGCTTCAGCAGGTAGGAGCCACGGCCGCCCACGCCGATGATCCCGTAGGGAACGGCATCGTTGGCGGCAAAGAGCGTGGCAGCCGCGCCGGCAACCGCGACCGTGCGGATGACATCCCGGCGAGTGATGTCTGGAGGGTCAGGCATGGGGCGCCTCGATTGAGTCTACCCGTTCGGCGCGCTCTCGCGCTTTGCGCGCGGACCACTCCGCGCCGGCAAGGACCAGCATGGACCCCATGAAGCCCCAGAGAATAAGCGTGACCGCGTAGCGGAATGGCCCGTATTCGCGGGTCATCTTGTCCTGCGTCCACCCCCACAGCAGAAGATTGATCCACATCATCACCTGGATAAGGAAGCCGGTAAAGATCGCGGCCGCCACAACGTCACGAGGATTCACCTTGCAGTTGGGAAGAAGCCAGTAAATCAGAAACAGGATCGATATGGACACCGGCAGGGCCGCGAATTTGAAGGCGAGGTTGGTCATCAACCCGTTCAGCGAAGGCAGGGGTCCGGCGAGTGCGGCGTGCATTCCGGTAAACAGAGCCGAAAGCATCGCCAGAATGCCACAGGCGAAAATCAGCCCCAGGCTCAGAAACTGATTATGGACGTAATTGCGGTTGACCTTGCACCCCCACACCTTGTTTAAAGCCACTTCTAAAGGTTCGAAGATCCCGTTTGCTGTAAACAGGAGCAGCAAAATGGAAAACAACTGCAGCCGCTGATGCGTCACGATGCCCAGCAGGCCGTTGTGCGCATTGTGCTCCCCCAGCCACAACCACGTTTCGATGCTGCCGGGGAAGTAGTTCTGCAGTGCCACCTGAATCGTGAGCGAGGCGGCGTGCCAATGCAGCAGGCGCTCCGTGATCGCGGTCATCACAATCAGAAAGGGAAAAAACGAAAGCAGGAAGTTCGCCGACACCGAGAAGGCAAACACGTGCACTTCCGTCTGCATCCAGTAGCGCAGCGTGGGGTGAATCCAGCGCCACAGGCGCAGGACCATGTTCGGTTGCGATTGAGGGGGCAAGTTCCAGCTTACAGAAGACGCTGCGATTCGGCCTGGGCGAGCCGCTTTTCGAGCCTGGCGCGGCGGCGCCTTAGAGCATCTGTTGGCGCGATCGCCAACGCGCGCAGCGTCGCATCGAGCGCCGCCGGGAAATTCTTCTCGCGCCGTTCATAGTGACGGGCCAGTTCCTCCAGCGCGGGCGCGCGCCACGGATTCGGTGACGCCGCCAGATCGGTGAGCGCCTGAACGGCGGCCTCGTCACGGCGGGCTTTCTTCTCCAGCCCGGCGATGTCCCAAAGCGTGCGGAAGTACAGATCGTCGGACAGGCCGCGCTCGATCGCGCCGCGAAACAGCGCCAGCGCGTTTGCCGGATTCTCCGCCTGCCGCCACCAGCGCGCCAGCCCCACCATCTCCGCGCCGTGCGCGAATTGCGCGTTCTCCGGTGCGTGAAACGCCCACGGCACGATGGCGGTGAGACAGGCCAGGGTCAGAATGTCGATGGCATTGTGATGGAACACCGGGACCAGACGGAAGATCTCGCGCGTGCGCAGGTAGTCGAAGTAGACGTAGGGGATCATCTCGCCGGGCAGGTCGCCTTCGCGCTCCACGCCCAGAATGCGGCCCTCCAACTCTACCAGGCGGCAGGAATCGAAGCGCAGTTTCCACAGCCGGCGTGCGCCGAACAGCAGATCGAGATGCCGCAGATCGTCAAAGGGCGGCCGCCGGCGCGACATTCGATAGCGCGTTTCGAGCAGCGGCTGATCGTAGGTGCGGCCGTTGTAGGTGATGAGTACGCTGAACTGGCGCAGGTGCTCCGCAAGCGCGTGCAGGAGGCTGGCCTCCTCGCCGTGATCGCGCATGAAGAACTGGCGCACGCGAAAGCCGTCGGGCGCGATGCGGCCCACGCCGATCAGAAA
>Ga0209415_10005415_pt1 | contig 22959 bp, 18 predicted proteins | sample PeaSoiSIISIP2007_FD_187696 | JGI IMG/M metagenome (GOLD analysis project Ga0209415, IMG submission 187696) | Peat soil microbial communities from Weissenstadt, Germany - SII-SIP-2007 (SPAdes) (version 2) | ecosystem: Environmental > Terrestrial > Soil > Wetlands > Peat | place: Germany... | reverse complement strand
TCTTCGGCCTGCGCGGGATTGGAGACCATGCGCAAACATAGCGAGTACACGCGGCGTTTGTGCAGGTGATACAAGACCTCGAACGCTGCCTCGTGTCCCTGCTTTGCCTGCTCTATAGCTTCTGCTTCGGTGATGCCTTGTTTCTGGTCGGTCAAGTCGCCTTTTCCGGCCGCTACCCGTTCAGATGCGGCTTCGAACTCTTTTCGTTGTACAAATTTGCCGAGGGAGTCGCGGAAGCACTCTCGACCATTTCCTGAGCCGCCAGAATACCAAAAACCGTAGCTTAGGGAACCATTCATCCGGCCAAAGTGCCGGCGAACCAAGGTTCACAGATCACTTTAGTAACCCGGTTCGTGGGGCGGACACTCCTTTCCGCGCCACATGAGCTACCCCTTGGCCGTGATCGTCTCCAGGCCATGGCCATGCGGACCCGTCTCGCGAATGCGCAACAGAATCGCGAAAGTCAGTCCGACAAATCCAAGGACCGAGAAGATCCACATGCCGAGCCCGTAGCCTCCCGGGTTATCCAGCCCGGCGTGGGAGTAGTCATTGGCCTTCCCGATCAGCAGGTTCAGGATGAAGAAGCCGATCTGCTGAATCAGGGTCATCAGGGCGTAAGCCGTGCCCAGACGGTTCTGGTCCACGATGTAGGCCACCGACGGCCACATGACGGCGGGAATCAGCGAAAAGGCCACCCCCATCATGCAGACCGGCAGGAAGAGCGAGACATTGGTGTATCCCATCAGGAGATAAACCGGCATCAAGAGGATCGAGCCAAACATCATCAACAATGCGCGCTTCCCGATCTTGTCGGCCAGCAATCCGAAAAGAGGAGTAGCGACCATGGCCGAAAGGGGAAGCAGGCTGTTGAAGAATCCCGCCCGCTCGTGGGAGAGGATCCGCATTGCTTCTGAAGCGCTTATGCCGCCGTGGGCCGCCAGAATTTTATTGGTGAAGAAATCGATGGCAAATGTGCGGAAGGGAAAGATCGCAGAGTAAAAGGTGAAACACAGCCCGACCACGAACCAGTACGACCAGTTAAATCGAAAAATCTGCCCGAACTCCAGTTTATCGACGGAACCGGCCTGTCCCAACTCGTAGCGGCCCTCCGCCCGGCTCTCGAGTACCCAGTAAATTCCCGAGCAGACGACGGCCAGGACGCCAGCCCCCACGGCAATGAATAATGGCCCCTGCCAGCTCGGTTCGCCCGACGGCCCCTGGGGATAAAACGCGCGATTCGCCCAGGTCGGCGAGTTGTCAGCGGCCACCGACGCCAGACGGGCAATCAGCAGGTTGATCCCAAAGGCGAAACTCAGCTCTTTGCCCCGAAACCACTTGGCGAGCACGGTGGTGACGGCAACGATCATTGACTCGGCTCCCAGCCCAAGCACGGTGCGTCCGGCGATCATGACGCCGGGCCGTCCGCGCGCGGCCGTGAGCGCGGCTCCCAACAGACAAAGGACCGCAAAGAACGTGATTGCCTTCTTAGTGCCAATGCGGTCAATGACGATGCCACCGATAAGGAGGGTCGCGACTGCGGCCACGCTGTAGGCCGAGTTCAGCCACCCGAAAGCCGTGGCGGAGAAACCCAGCTTGTCGATAAAAATCCGCTCCAGCGGGTTGATACTGTCGTAGATATAGTAGTTGCCGCCCATCGCCAGACTGACGAAAAGCAGCACCGCCCAGCGGTAAAGGCGGGAAGGTTCGGGACGTGCAAGCTCAGGCATGAAGGCACTCATCCTCGGCGCGCTGCGGCGCCTGTCGCGTATTGGCGGACTTTATTGGCAAAGAAGAGCAACCGCACGAAGATAGCAGATTGGATCGAGGATGTCCGGTTTTCGCGGCGTCGGGACACCTCAAAAGGAAACGGCTCTCAATCGCAGCAAACACTTTGCGATCAAGAGCCGTAAACTGACAGCCGACAACTGCCTACATCTTCTCCGTCTTGCCGTCGTATTTCACGGTGCCGTTCTTGTCATTCTGGCGGGTGACGTCGCCGTTGTTGTAGCTGTGAGCGGCCTTCCGGAAGCCTTTCACCACGCTCGTCGACCCGGTGGCGTTCTCGTGCCCGGTGAAGAACGTCCAATCGCCGCGTGCTTCTTCGCCTGCGCCATGGCCTTCGTGTGTGCGGTCCTTGCGCATACGGTCTTCGTTTCTACGATCTTCGCGCGGACGTTCTTCCCCCGCACGAAATTCACGGACATGCTCTTCGCGAATACGGTCTTCGTGCATCGGCTCGCGCATTGGTTCGCGCAGGACGCGACCTTCGCGTCCAACCCGCTCCGGCTCCAGTTGAACCTGCGGAGTCGTCAGCGGAGCGCCGCCGCCCTGGTACCACACGGCCGCGGTGTACTCCGAGCTCGTCGATCCCTCAATCTGCGAAAGCGTCGAGTTGGTGGCACCGGCGATTAATCCCGTGGTGGCGTTGCTTGCGCCCACCGGGTTCGGCGAAACCGTTTGCAAGGATATTTCCGGCGTGGTCACCAGAGGAAGATACGGGCCGCAGCCATAAAAGCAGGCACCGTAGACTGGGTGGGGAAAATGTTGTTGCCCAAAGGCCGCTACCGCCAGCAAAACTACCGTGGTCAGAACCAAATAGGGTCGCATACTGCCTCCAATGGAGATACCGCTTACCTCCTCCAGTGCAGTTTGCTGGCCAGTTACCGCCCGGACTGAAGACACCCATAATTCTCGTAGATTTGCGGTGCTAGCGGTCAAAACTCTGAAATTCAGGCGAGGTCCGGTTGCAAGGCTGGTGAAAACCGGTGCGCAGAACCTGCAACCGGTTGGCGCAGCTTCTGATGGAGCGCCGGGCGCGGCTACCCTGCTACGTCAGAGATGGACGGGCGCGGACGCCCGTCACTCCACCAGCTCTCAACGGCTGTTTCTTAGCTGCCGACATATCGCGCATACAAACTCCGCGCAATGGCCGTGTCGGTAGTCCCCTTGATGATTGCCCGGCCATCGGGAAACAATGTCATTTCGTAGGGCTCGCGCCAGAACTTCAGCACAAACTCGTTGTAGCGAACGTTGCCGTGGGGCTGAAGGCGGGCGCTCATTTCCGCAAAGTCCACCGGCCGCTGCCGCTCGTGAATCTGCACGGAATTTCTGCCGCACAGAGTGATGTGAGGCCGCCCTACACCCGCGAGATGAACAAAGTCTCCCGAGCAGGCGCGGCATCCCGCCCGCGGATGAATCGCCGCCAACTCGGCCCGCTCGTTGCTCCAGACATCCCATGAGAGCAGGGTCCGCCGCATCTTCGCGCGGGCGCCCACCAGAAATTTCAGCGCTTCGGTGGCCGCCAGCGACGCAACCAAGTTCACGGTGGAATTCAGAATGCCGGTAGTGTCACAAGTCTCCACCGTCCCGCGCGGAGATTCCGGAAAGATGCAGGCCAGGCAAGCCGTTTCGCCGGGCAGGATATTCATAGTCACGGCATAGCTGCCGACCGCGGCCGCGTAAATCCAGGCTGCGGAGTTTTTCATCGCATAGTCGTTGATCAGATAGCGGGTTTCGAAGTTGTCGGTGCCATCGAGAATCAGGTCGCAGCCGCCGAGCAGGGAATCGACATTCGCCGGAATCAAGTCGGCGACATGGGACTCGACCACGATCTCGGAGTTGAAGCGCACGATCTGCCGTGCCGCCGCGATCGCCTTGGGGACAGATTCGCTGGCGTCTTTCTCATCAAAAAGCGACTGGCGCTGCAGATTACTGGGCTCGACGTAGTCGCGGTCGAGGATCCGTAATGTCCCGACGCCAGAACGCGCCAGCAATGAAGCCAGCGCAGAACCGGTGGCGCCGCAACCCACGATCACTATGCGGGACTGCGACAGCTTGCTCTGCCCTTCCACTCCGATCTCTTTAAACAACACCTGTCGCGAATAACGGTCGTCGGTCTGCATTTTCAAAGCAATAACCTTGGCGATTACCTTCTCCGCGCTGTCAAACCAGTATTATAGGTGCCGGTCATCAAACTTTATCCTGCGAGCAACGTGTGCCGTTTTGCGCTTCATCGAACCCGAAAGGTGTCATGGTCAACCCGCCTGAATTTCGGGAAGGTGCTGTGCGGCCATGTGGTGCGGTTCGGATCGTGTTTCTTTTGGTATTGATGCTCGTAAGCAGAGCAAGTTGGGCGACTGATCCCCACCCGGCAGCGCAGCAGCCACCCGAATCATCCTCTCAGTCCGCTGCGCAATTCGGAACCATCACCCCTTATCTCGGATTGACCATCGATCAGATCGAACTGCCGGGTGTTCCCCCGGACGAGGCCGCTGCGCTGCTGGCGGCCACGCCGCTCAAAATCGGCGAACCGCTCACCCGCGACACGTTGCACGACGCCATGCAGGCCCTTTTTGCCACCGGACGGTTTTCCGACATCCAGGCGGAAGCGAACCGCGCCGAAACGGCCGGGGTCAGGCTGCGCTTTCTGACGGTGGCGAACTTTTTTGTGGGCATGCTGACGATCGAGGGCGTTTCCACCAATCCATCCGCGAACCAACTGGCCAGCGCCACGCGCTTGCAACTCGGCGAACTTTACACGCGGGAAAAACTCGAGCGCGCGCTGGCCGGCATCCAGCGAGTGCTGGAAGAGAATGGACTCCACCAGTCGAAGGTGACGATCTCTGAACAACGCGACGAAGGGCAACACCAGGTCAACATGACCTTCCATGTCGTCCCCGGACCGCGTGCCGTGATCGGAGAGATTGCTGTGGAAGGCGACGCGGGCTACTCCCAAGCGGAGATGGAGGACATCGCCGGGCTGCATCCCGGTGTTCCGATTGTCTCCAATCGCATTACGCGCGCTCTGCAACGAATTCGCAGCCGCTATCAGAAGCAGAACCGTCTTCTTGCCCAGGTCGAGGTGGCAAGCCGCACCTACCGTTCCGAGCGCAACGCGGTAGATTACGTACTTAAAGTGGATCGCGGACCGGCGGTGACGATTGCCGCCGAGGGTTTCAAGATCAGCCAGCGTGTGCTGAAAAGACTGGTGCCCATCTACGAGGAAGGCGCGGTTGACGATGACCTGCTCAACGAGGGCCGGCGCAACCTCCAGAACCACCTGCAGACTCTCGGTTACTTCGAGGTCACGGTTAGCGTGAGCCAGCACAGCGCGCAGGACGGCAAGAGTTTGCAGTTGGTTTATGCAATCAATCCCGGGGACCGTCACAAACTCACGGCCATTCGGATTTCGGGCAACCGATTTTTCTCCGACGAACTGATTCGCTCGCGCATGCAGAACCAGGCCGCCGGACGCCTGTTCAGTCATGGGCGCTACAGCGAAGTGTTGCTCGAGGAGGATGTACGAGGTATCGAGAGTCTCTACCGGGCCAGTGGTTACCGGCAGGCGGCGGTCACAAGCAAACTGGTTACCGCCTATCACGGTGATCCGTCGCAACTGGCCATTGAGATTGCGGTCAAGGAGGGTCCGCAGACCCGCGTGGCCTGGGTCCGCATCGAGGGCAGTTATACGCTTCCGCAGGAACAGCTTCCAGAAATTCAAACCGCCGAAGGGCAGGGTTTCGACGAATCCAGCCTGGCGGACGACCGCGACACCATCCTGAGCAAGTATTTCGATAACGGATTTCCCAACGCCGCTGTAGATGTAGCTTACGTTCCTGCATCGTCACCGGAAAACTTGCCGCGTGTCGGTGTGACGTTCACCATTCACGAAGGCGAGCAGTTTTTTGTCAACCAACTTTTTCTTGATGGGCTGCAACATACCCGGCGCGGAGTCGCGCAACGGGAAATACAAGTGCAGCCCGGAGCACCCCTGAGCCAACAGGAGATGCTGGAGAGCCAACGGCGCCTGTATGACCTTGGCCTGTTCAAACAAGTGGACACTGCCATCCAGAACCCGGAGGGCACCGAATCGCGCAAGAACGTGCTCGTCACCGCGCGCGAGGCGGAACGTTACACCTTCGATTACGGCGTCGGTTTCGAATTCCAGACCGGGCAGCCCTCGTTCGGGACCAACCAGCCACTCGGGGCAACCGGCGTTAGTCCCAGAGTGTCGTTTGGCGTCAGCCGCATCAATGTGGACGGCCGCCATCAGACCCTGACCATGAAGACCAACATCGGCCGCCTGCAGCAGAGAGGGCTCATCAGCTATGACATCCCCAAACTGCTGAACCTCGACAACTTTCGTTTCACGGCCACGGCGCTTTACGACAACACCGTGGATGTATCCACCTTTACCTCGAAACGTCTGGAGGGCACGTTTCAAGTTCTGCAAGTGCTTTACAAAGTGCAGGACCGCGAACTGACGACGATGGCCTACCGCTTCAGTTACCGTCGCGTGGAGGCCAGCAATATTGAGGTCAGCGCCAACCTCATTCCGCTTCTTTCCACGCCCACCCGGGTGGGAACGCCTAATTTTCTCTACATTCGCAACCGGCGCGACAGCGATCTCGAGAGCACGCGCGGTAGTTACACCACCGTGGAAGGCGGGGTTGCGGGCAGCTATTTTGGCTCGGAGGCCAACTTCAGCCGGGCGCTGGTCAAGAACTCCACCTATTACACTTTGTTTCGAAATCGCAGCACGGGGCAGGGCTTCGTTTTTGCCCGTTCCACCACCGTCGGCATCGAGAACCCTTTCGGAAGCACAGTTCTGCTGGATCCGTCGCAAACGGCATCCACCGGCCAGAGCTTGATTCCCCTGCCCGAGCGTTTTTTCAGCGGCGGAGGCAACTCGCATCGCGGATTCGGGTTAAATCAGGCGGGGCCGCGCGACCCGCTTACCGGCTTTCCGGTCGGTGGCAGCGCCGTGTTCCTCAACAATCTGGAGATGCGCTTTCCCAACGTTACCGTGCCTTACCTTAACGACAACATCGGCTTTACGATTTTTGAAGACATGGGCAATGTGTTTGCGCGGCCGCAGGAAATGCTCCCGAGCCTCGGGCGGTTTCACCAGCCCAACCAACAGCTCTGTGTTCAGGCGCCGGCCTTCGGCCAGTTGTCGCAGTGCAACTACAATTATGTTTCCCACGCGGTTGGCATGGGGGTGCGCTATCAGACGCCGATTGGGCCATTGCGCTTCGATTTCGGATACAATTTGAATCCGCCCTACTTTCCCAGCTATACCAACATCACCACCAACCATGGGACGCAGGTTGGGCAGTTTGGGTATCAGCGCGCCGGGCATTTCAATTTTTCGTTCAGCGTCGGGCAGTCATTCTGATGAAACGAAAGAAATTTGGGATTTTGTGGAGCGTCGGGCGTCCCTTCGGCAGGCTCAGGGCTGGTTCTCGCCCGTCCGGCATCAGCCTCGTGAGACACTGCGCGATTGCGATCGCCCTGACCTTGGGGCTGGCCATCTCGGCGATGGGCGGCCAGGTGGTCGATCGCGTGGTCGCAAACGTTAACGGCCACGTGGTTTTGCAAAGCGACTGGGAACAGGAAGTTGCCTTCGAAGCGCTTTCGGATGGCCGCGACCCGGACTCGTTCACCACGGCCGAGCGGAAGGCGGCCTTGGATCGCTTGATCGATCAGGAACTGCTGCGAGAACAGGTTCGACCGGCGCAACCCGCTCCCAGCGAGCAGGTCGCCGCCCGTGTCGCCGAATTGCGCAACGAGGTCCGCAAACTGTTTCCCGATGGCGCTTCCGACGACGGATGGCGCGCTACACTGCAACGTTACGGGCTATCCCAAAGCTCGCTGGAGAAACGTCTGAGCGACCAGATCCAACTGATGAAGCTGGTCGAAGACCGCCTGCGGCCCTCGATCCACATCGATCAGCAGGCGGTGGAGACCTACTACCACGATCAATTGCTGCCTGAAATGAAAAAGGCCGGCAGCCGCGCGACCCCGTTGACCGAAGTCTTTGGCCGAATCAAGGATTTACTCGCCCAGCAAAAAATGAACGAGCTGCTCTCGGGCTGGCTGGCGAACCTGCGCTCAGGGAGCCATATCCTGGCTCCTGAACCCAGTGCCGGAGAAAGCAACCGGTGACCGGGGAACCGCCCGAGGAACCGGCCGAGGAACCGACCGGGCAATCGAGCGAGCCGTCGCCACCTCCCGTGCGCCGGCGTATCCTGTGGAAACTATTTCTATGGTTTTGCGTTTTCAGCCTGATTGGCTTCAGCCTGCTCGCCTGGTACGTCACTACCGATTCATTTCAGCGCCTGGTCCGCCGCCGAGTGATCGCCTCGGCTGAAAAGCTCACCGGCGGCCGCGTGGAACTCGGGGAACTTCACACCATTCCGTTCCGCTTGCGGGTGGACGCTCGCAACCTGACCATTCATGGCCACGAAGCTCCAGATCAGGCTCCATTTCTGCGCGTCGACCGCGTGCAGGCGGAGATGAAGATCATTTCCCTACTCAGCACGACCGTTGGATTGCATTCCCTGGTCCTCGATCATCCCGTAGTTCACATCATCGACTATCCCGACGGCACCACAAACGCTCCCGTGCCAGAGGCGAGCTTTTCTTCCGCCTCCCGCCAGGGCCCGGTCGAACAACTTGTGTCGCTTGCGGTTTCGCACATTGAAGTGCGGAGCGGCGAGCTGTGGTGGGAAGACAGGAAAGTGCCATTCGAATTTGCCGCCCGCGACCTGGCGCTGCTCCTGAACTACTCTTTGCTGCGGCGGCAATACGAAGCCCATGTCGTTGCGGGAAGCGTCACCACGCGCATTCAGGATTACCCCTCGTTTGTGTGGCGGGCCGATGCTGCACTGGTCTTAGCTCGCGGACGCGCCGACATCGGCGATTTAACGCTGACGTCGGGAAAATCTGAAATTCATTTCAAGGGCCGCCTGCAGGACTTTCACGACCCGCGCGTGACCGGCGACTATCGCGGGGTAGTGGACCTTGGCGAACTCGCATCGCTGGCACGGCAAGTCCAACTTCGGAAAGCCACCGCCCAGTTCGAGGGCAAGGGTTCCTGGAGCCTGCAGGAGTTTTCTACCCAAGGGACCGTGCAGGCCAAGGACATCGAATGGTCGAATGGGAAGTTGTCGATGCGGAATGGGCGTTTTGCCGCAGGATTTTCCGTCACCCCGGAGCGCATCCACGTTTCTTCGATCAAGGCAGACCTGCTCGGTGGTGGCCTGCAGGGTGATGCCGATGTGACAAACTGGCAGAGTTCGCTCGAACCTTCGCCGGCCCCAGGGCATCGCCACGCGATCGGGCGCGTCGCGCCGGGGACTCCGCAGCGCGGCTCGATACACTTGCAACTGACGGGCTTCCCGCTGCTTCCAGGTCTGGAAATACTCAGCTCAAAAAAACTCCCGCTCGACCGCCTTGCCCTTTCCGGAAATGCCAGTGGCAACGTCGAGATGCTTTGGGTCGGCACGATCCGGGACGCGGACACGCGCCTCAACCTGAGCCTTACGCCGCCGCTAACTCCGGCCGCGAGCGAGATGCCAGTGCGTGGACAGGTTGATGCAACCTATCGCGGATCAAGGGACGAATTGGAGCTAAGCCAACTTCACCTGACAACGCCGGGCTCGGAAATCACGGCCACGGGCACTCTGGCGGAGAACGGGTCATCGTCTTCGGCTTCGTCTTTGCGATTCTCGTTTACCAGCCACAACCTGAGGGAGTGGACTCCGCTGCTCGAAGCCGCCTACGGATCCAGGGAACTGCCCTTTACCGTTCACGGGTGGGCAAGTCTAGCCGGCAATGCCAGCGGCAAACTCTCTGAAATCTCCGTCAACGGAAATCTCGAAGTCTACGATTTTGACACCACTCTGCCCGCGACCGCACGAGTGCCGTCCCGAAGCATTCACTGGGACGCGCTCTCCACCGCCGTCCAGTATTCCAGCAATCACTTCGCCGCGCACAATGGGTCCATCATTCATGGCCACACCACCGCCCACTTCGAATCCAGTGCCGAACTGACAGGAGGCGTACTTCTGGAAGGCGGCCCCTTTACGATACATTTCGACCTCCGCAACGCCAACGTAGCCGAACTCGCTCAACTCGCCGGACTCACGCAGCCTTTCGCCGGTACTCTGGATCTGTCGGCCACGGTTTCGGGCACGCGCTACGATCCCCACGGAGATGGACACCTCGATCTTCGCAATGGCAACGCCTACGGAGTGATCGTTCCTCTATTGCAGAGCGACCTCCGGCTTGCCAGTGGCGAACTTCAATTCAACAACATCGACGCCAGCGTTTACGGTGCTCCACTGTCGGGGAGCGCCGCCGTCAGTATCTCGATGCTCAGCACGCCGAACCTCAGTAGGTCGAGCATTGAGCCGCCGAAGAATGAATTTCGCCTGAATCTTTCCGGACGCAACCTCAATCTCGCCCGCTTCCCGCGCTTACAAACCAGCCGCTTTACGGCGGATGGCGTTGCCGATTTCACGGTGCGAGCCAGCGGCACGCTCGATCAGCCGACAATCGAGGCGCACATCCATCTCAAGGGCCTGGCCTTGGACAAGGAGCGCGTCGGTGATTTCCAGGTGGACGCGGGCACGCATGGACGGCAACTCGATCTCAACGCCCACTCCGACTTCGATAAATCCGATTTGACCATTCTGGGCAGCGTCGAAATGGAACATGACTTTCCCGCCGACCTGAAGCTGGCCTTCCATCATTTGGACGCCGACTCGCTTCTTCGCGCCTATTTGCCGGGGAAGATCACCGGACACTCCACGGTGGAAGGGACGCTCCACGTTCGTGGCCCGCTGCGCACGCCCCGCGATTTGAAAGCCACCGCCGAACTGCAGTCGCTCAGCGCGGAGATCGGGCATGTCCAGGTCCAAAGCGCCGAGCCCATCCGCTTCGAGGTAGCGGACCAGGTCCTGATAGTAGAAAGCCTTCACCTGGGAGGGAGTGGAACGGATTTCACGGCCCACGGCAGGGCGCATTTGAGCGGCACGCAAGAGCTTGACCTCCGCCTGGACGGTTCGATCAACCTGACGCTCCTGCAGTCTCTGAACCCCAAAATCCTGGCGCGGGGCACGCTGGGGGTAAATCTGAACGCCAGCGGCCCGCTGTCGCAGCCCGTGCTCCAAGGACGTCTGGAAGTGCAGAACGCGTTCGTCAGTCACAACGATTTTCCCAGCGGTCTTAGCGATCTGAACGGCGTCTTGCTGTTCGATCGCAGCCGTATCCAGATCGACAAGCTAAGCGGCACCACCGGCGGCGGCACAATTGCCTTAACCGGCTCCGCGACCTACCAGGGTGGCGGGCTGCAACTCGATCTTGGCGCCACGGCACATGGGGTTCGGCTGCGGTATCCCCCTGGTGTCAGTTCCACCGCCGACGCTGATCTCCGGCTCACAGGCAGCACAAACTCCGCGCTGTTGAGCGGCGACGTCGTGGTCACCAAGCTGGCCGTCACCCCCGGCTTCGATTTCGGCGCTTACATCGAGAAGAGCAAGCAGGGGGTGGTCCTGACGCAGACCGATAGTTTGCAGAGCCGCTTGAAGCTGGATGTCCACGTCGTGACCACTCCGGAACTGCAGATGCAGACCGCCATTGCCAGGCTCTCTGGGAATGCCGACCTCCGGGTGCGCGGCACGGCCGAACGCCCGGCCATTCTGGGACGAGCGGAAGTTCTGGAAGGAGAAATTTCTTTCAACGGGACGAAGTACAAGCTGGAGCGCGGCGATGTTACTTTTGCGAATCCGGCCCGGACGCAGCCCATCATCGATCTGCAGGCAACCACGCGGGTGCGCGATTACGACATTACAGTGCAGGTCCGGGGCGACGCCAGCGTAGCCAACGGCTTGAAAGTCACCTGGCAGTCTGAGCCGCAGCTTCCCGAAGCCGACGTCATTGCCCTGCTGGCGCTGGGCCGCACCCGCGAGGAGTCGGCGGCCGCCAACTCCGGCGGATCGTTTGGATTTGGCGGAGAGGCCTCGAATCTCCTGATCAATCAGGCTCTCAACAGCGCCGTCAACAGCCGTCTGCAACGTTTGTTCGGAACCAGCCGCGTCAAGATCGATCCCCAGGGCTTGCCCAGCGAAACCAACCTGGTGCGAGGGCCGCAGGTCACCGTCGAGCAGCAGGTGGCCAGCAATCTTACCCTGACCTACAGCACCAACGTCTCAGTTTCCAGCCAGCAGATTATTCAGGTGGAGTACAACGTGACGCGGAACATTTCGATCGTGGCGCTGCGCGACCAGAACGGAGTAGTCAGTTTCGACTTCAAGATTCGGCGGCGGAAGAAGTGATCACGTTCCCGACGTGTTTTTGAGCGGCGCGGCTGCGCTACGAGCTACGAGCCTTTTCTCTCGCTCAGGTACGACTTCTTATATCCCACGTAATTGTCGGCGTAGCGGAGGATTGTCTCCTCGTCCGTCTTATCCAGACGGCGGCGGAATTTTCCCGGGGATCCCATCCAGAGTGAATTCGGCTCGACGATGGTTTTCTCTGGGATCAAGGTACCGGCGGCGATGATGGAGCCGGATCCAATGACGGCGCCGTTCAGGATGATGACGCCCATGCCGATGAGGCATCGGGCTTCGACGGTGCAGCCGTGGAGGATGGCGGTGTGGCCTACGGTGACATAGTCGCCAACGTAGACACCGTATTGTTCCTTCATGCCGTGGAGGACGGAGTTGTCCTGAATGTTGGAATAGTGGCCGACGCGGATCTGGTGGACATCGCCGCGGAGGACGGCGTTCATCCAGATGCTGGAGTGCTCGCCGACGATGACGTCGCCGATAAGCTGGGCGGAGTCGTCGATGTAGGCGGTTTCGGGGACTTGGGGAGTGACGCCTTGGTAGGAGCGGATCATGGGTTCTTGGCCGCAGCGGAACTGCGAACAGAAAACATATCATGGACGGGATTGACGGCGTCAGGAGGCGCCGATCACCTCTAAGAAAGGTCAACCACGAGAATCACGGGGCAACGGGAGAAAGCTAGATGGCCACGTCGCCGTTATACAATTCGGCGACTAAGGACGGCTGAGAGTGAAGACTATGAAATTCCGTGCTGCTTTGTTGGTGGGTCTGATCCTAAGTTTGCTGGCTCCATGCTTGCGGGCTCAGTCTGCTCCCGGCAGCGGAGTGGCGACTAACAGCCAGTTGCCGCCGACACCAGCGTGGGATCCGTGCCAGAGCACGGAAAGGGGTCCGGAGCAGGCAGGAATCCTAAGCGACACGATGGGCGTAGACTTCGGCCCGTATCTGGCACGCATCATGCCAATCGTGCGTCGGAACTGGAATGTTCTGATTCCGGCGTTTGTGGATTCACCGTTAGCGAGGCGGGGAAAAGTCTCGGTTGAATTCCAGATCTTGAAAGACGGGAAGATAGACGTGGACGGTGTAACGATTCCAACCTCCTCGGGAGATACCACGCTGGATCGGGCGGCTCGGGGAGGAATCATCCGCTCGGATCCACTCCCACGACTGCCCGCAGAATTTCCAGGCCAGAATCTTCGGTTACGCCTTTCGTTCTATTACAACCTTTCGCCCGACATCAGCATTTCACCCTGCATCGAGGTGCGCGTTCCCGCTGGCTCAACCTTGCAATTTGACGCTTTGGGAAAAGGGATCACAAACACTTCCGTGAAGTGGAGTGTGTCGGGCCTCGGGTGCTCAGAATCGGCTTGCGGCGCTATTTCCGATACCGGGCTTTACACCGCGCCGCTAAACATTCCCTTTCCTCCCGTGGTCTCGGTGCGAGCTACACCGCGGAACGGCAAGGGTGTTGCCGGCGAGTCGAAGGTCACCGTGGTGGCGTCGAATCCATCGCATTAGAGGAGCGGGCGACCGATCGGGACAGCCCCGAGTGGAGGCGATTCATGATGAAACCAGCAGATTTCCGCAGGATTGCTTTGAGCTTCGATGGGGCGGAGGAAGGGTCACACATGGGTGCGGCCGACTTCCGGGTCGGCGGCAGAATCTTCGCTACGCTGGCGTCCCAAGACAAAGGTTACGGCAACTTGATGCTGACGCCCGAACTACAACAAGATTTTGTCGGGGAGTTGCCGGAAGTATTTTTGCCCATTCATGGCGGATGGGGACAGATGGGAGCGACCCACATTCGGCTGGCGCAGGCTAACGAGGACGTGCTGACTGGGGCTCTGCGCGCGGCATGGAAACTTCGGGTGGAAAAGAACGCGGGGACCAAAAGGAACACCCGGGCAAAGCTAAAGCGCGCGCCCAAGCGCGGCTAATTCAAAGGGGCCCGCCAGGTGGCAGCTTCGGGTGCGGCACTTAGTGAGACGCATTAGGATTTTTGTGCCAGTTCAGCGTGGCCGCGCGCCCATTCAGGAAACTGCCGCTGGCGTTGATCAGCCCGCCGCGAATTGCACCTGTAAGATTGATCGTCGCCCGCCGGGAGCTATTTACGTCGCTTTGCACAATCTGGATCTTGATGTCTCCGGAGTTAGTAAGATCTCCGGTCAGGAGCGCGGTGACCTTCTTCTCAGGACCCATCGGCCACTGGCCTGAGATTTTGCTGCCGCTGACTGCGCCCTTCGCCTGATAGCACCGCTGCGGCATGTCCCGAGTCTCGCCGTAGCAAACTGGCCCGGAGTACACCCCATCGTACTGGCCTGAACTTATGGTCTGGCTTGAGCTGGGGTTCGATTTCGCCGCCGCGACGGCGCTCCCTTGAGGGTTCCCCTGAGGATTGGTTGGGGGCGACGGTTCTGTAGCGGTGGCTTTGGGCTGGCTTGCCGGAGGAGCCTGGGCTGTCTTCGTCTTCGGCTTGCTGGCCGCCGGGACTGGCGCGGTGTTGGCCTCTGGTTTGCCGGCCGGTGCGGCCTCTGCTGGTTTAGGTGCAGACTCACTGGCCGGAGGGGTCTGTGCTGGCTGGGCCGCTGACGTGACCGTGCGCGCAGTTTCTGCCTTGTCCCGTTCGCTGGTTCTATAGGCCCAATATGCGCCGGCTGCCAGTACCGCCAGGAGCGGAAGACCAACTGCAATCCATTTTGCCGAGCTGCCCTTGGCTCTTCGGGGTTTGGGCGAAGGCAGATCACCAAGGCCCTGAGCGTGGGTAATGGAGAACGTCCGAACCGGGGCCTGGATGTTCTTAAAACTCATTTCTCCGAGCGATTGGAAAGAAAGCGACAGTTTGTTGCTGATTTGATCGTGAACGCTTCCGGAAATGCAGATTCCCCCGGGCTCGGCAGCCGTTTGCAGCCGCGCCGCGACGTTGACACCATCGCCAAGAAGGTCTTGGCCGTGCAGCATGACATCACCGAGGTTGACCCCGATTCGGAATCTCACCTGACGGTTGGGCGGCAACTGATCGTTGCGGGTGCGTAGCGCCGCTTGAATATCGGTCGCGCACCGCACCGCTTCCACCGCGCTGCCAAACTCCGCCAGGATCGCGTCTCCGGCGGTGTTGAAGACGCGTCCCCGGTGCCCCGTCACAAGGGACTCGAATATTTGCTTGTGGCCTCGAAATGTTTTCAGGGTCTGCTCTTCATCTTCGCCCATCAGACGGCTGAATTCGGCGACATCGGCCGAGAGGATGGTGGCGAGTTTGCGCACCAGGGATGACGAGCTTGGTTTTTCAAATTCCTCGGGCATTGGGGTTGCTCCGCGCTCGGACTTGCCGCGTATGATAACACTGCAGCGCGACGAATTTCGCCGAAGGGTTGTCGGTCTGGCGGGGCAGGCGATTCGGCAGTGGCAAAAGCGCAAACGAAAAAGCAGCGCAAATCACGTCTTGCGCATCCTTAACAATTAGGACAGCCCATAATCTATTTGCAAGCCTCGAGCATCAGGTGGCAGAGGAGGTTGAACTCATGAAGATTTTCGGACCCGTCTCACGTTGTTTTAAGCCTGGGTTGGGCAAGCAGAGTTTGGTTTGGTTCTTGTCATTGGCTCTGTTGTTCGCGACCGGGCCGCTCGGCCTGTCGGCCCAGGACCAGGACACGCAAGCTCCGCCGATGGACGCCCAAGCCTCGCAAAACCAGGCTTCGCAACCAGACGGGCAGGCGCCGGCCTACGCGCAGCAGACTCCTGAGCAGTTGCAGCAACTGGTGGCTCCGATTGCGCTTTATCCAGATTCGCTGGTGGCGCAGATCCTGGCGGCTTCCACGTTTCCCGACGAAGTCGTCGAGGCCGACCGGTGGGTGCAAGCGCATCCCGATGTAAAGGGTGAGGCGCTCGGTCAAGCGGTCGACCAACAGCCCTGGGACCCGAGCGTAAAGGCGCTCGCCGCGTTCCCGTCGGTGCTGGGAAATATGGATAAGAACCTCTCCTGGACTTCCTCTCTAGGGGATGCCTACTACAACCAGCAACAGGATGTGATGGATGCAGTACAAGTGATGCGCCGGAAAGCGGAACAGGCCGGCAATCTAAAGGACACGCCTCAGCAGGTTGTAAGGGACGAAGGCTCAGACATTGACATTGAGCCGGCGCAGCCCGACGTGGTCTATGTCCCCGCCTATAACCCCTGGTTGGTTTACGGATATCCCGTCGTAGCATGGCCGGGATGGTATCCGTATCCCGGAATCTGGTTTGGCGGTCCGTATCTTTCGTTCGGACTCGGCTTTGGAATCGGCTGGTTCGGTGGGTTTGGATGGGGCTGGGGTCATTGGGGAGTCGACTGGCATAACCACTACGCAGTTTTTAACCACGGCCGGTATTTCTCCCGGAGCAGGACATTTTACAATCGGAACAACTTCTATCGTGGCGGGGCCGCGCGCGGAGGGGTCGCACGGGGCGGAGCTTATGGTGCGCGCGGTGGAGTTTACAACCACCCCGGGGTTACGGCGCGGCCATTCAATGGCGACCGCCAAGCGGCCCGGGGGTACGCGGAACCGCGCGGCCAAAGCGGGGTCCGCTCCGGCGCCTTCAGCGGCTACGAGCACGGCGGCCAGACCAGGAGCTTTTCGTCCCGTGGCAGCGCCAGCATGGGTGGGGGAGCGGCGCGTGGCGGCGGCGGTGGGTCCCGCGGCGGAGGATCTCACGGCGGCGGCGGGCGTCATTGATCCAGGTTAGCGATCGAAGCCCTTGATTATTGATCTGGAATTGTTGGTTTCCTTGTAGCTGGAGAGATTTGGAGATGGAGATGAGCCATATGCGGCGAATGAAGCTGAACTTCGATAAATTTCACGGGGCCAATCCTTCTAAGTTAGCCGTGGTCGCGCTCGTTTTAACGATGTGCATGACCGCCGCTTCGATGGCGCAGCAGGCGCACCAGAAAACATTTTCATCGGCGGAAGGGGCGACTAAAGCGCTGGTCACGGCAACCGAGAACAACGACGAGAAGGCGATGCTCGAAATCCTCGGGCCGGAAGGAAAACAAATTGTTTCCTCCGGAGACGATGTTCAGGACGCCCAGAACCGGGCTAACTTCGTAAAGCGGTATCAGGAAATGCACCGTCTGGTGAAGGAACCGGACGGAACCACGATTTTGTATATCGGCGCGCACAACTGGCCGACGCCCATCCCGCTCGCGCACAAAGGAAATTTGTGGTATTTCGACACCGAAGCGGGCAAGAAAGAAATCCTATACCGGCGTGTGGGCCGGAATGAACTGTCAGCCATCCGCGTTTGCCAGGAACTGGCGGCGGCGGAAAAGGAATACTCGGCGCAGCACGGCGAGTACGCGCAGAAAATCTTCAGCGACGAAGGCCAGCAGAACGGCCTTTATTGGAAAGCAGCCGAGAGCGGTCCCCAGAGTCCCATCGGACCGCTGGTGGCAGCAGCCGTTACCGAGGGTTACGCCAAGAGCCAGACCGGTGCCCCCACGCCTTATCGCGGATACCATTTCCACGCGCTGGCGCGGCAGGGAAAGGATGCTGCCGGAGGCGCCAAGAGTTACATTGTGAGCGGCAAAATGACAGAGGGATTCGCTTTCGTCGCCTATCCGGCGATGTACCGGTCGTCAGGAGTGATGACGTTCATCGTTGGCGCTGATGGAACAGTGTATGAAAGGGACCTCGGCAACAAGACCGAAGTTCTCGCCAAGGCCATGAAGGAATACGAGCCCAACTCCAGGTGGAAAAAGGCTGAAGAGCAGCAAGAAGAAACGACTGGCGAACCGGCGAAGTAAAGAATGTTCTGCCGCAGTAGTGATGGGGCAAAGGCTGCCACACTGATGCCGCTGAGGCGGAGATTCAGCCCCGATCCGCCAAAAGCGGCACACACCATAGAATCGTCTCACGGTCGCCGCAGCGCGAACCGCCGACAACTGGATGAGATGAGTTGTGCGTTTACCTTTCTGCGGAGTGCACTCCTGTACAATTTTCCCGAATGATGCGGCGGTCTGGAGTTTCGGCAATCTTCTGTGTCGTGGGTGGGATTTTGCTAGCGGCGGCGGTGTGGGTTACGGCCGAGCCCATCGCTTCTCTGCGCCCCACGAACTACGTGAATGATTTTGCCGGAGTGCTCGATACCACTACCGAGGCGCGGCTGAACGATCTTTGCCATCAAGTGGAGCAAAAGGCGCAGGCGCAGATTGCCGTCGTGACCGTGAAGTCGGTGGATGGGCAGGACGTGGTCAGCTATGCGGTGGCCTTGTATCAGAAGTGGGGAATTGGAGCGAAAGGAAAAGATCGCGGAGTGCTGATTCTGCTGGCCACGCAGGATCACAAGTATTGGACCACGGTGGGATATGGGCTGGAGGCGATTCTTCCCGACGGCAAGGTGGGCGGGTTCGGGCGGGAGATGGTGCCCTTGCTGCGCAGCGGGGATTATGCGGGCGCGGTCACGTTGATGACAGCGCGCGTGGCCTCGGTGATTGCGCAGGATGCGGGTGTGACGCTCGACAATCAGCCGCAGTTGCCTTTGCCTCGCCGCCGGTCGGCGCCGAGCGGCGGATCAGGGGCGGTAATATTTGTAGTCTTCCTGCTCTTCTTTATAGTGATTCCCATTTTGCGAGCGATATTTCGTGGAGGCGGCGGGGGACGGGGCAGCGGCGGATCGGGATTTTGGTCTGGACTGTTATGGGGCATGCTGTTGAACAACATGGGCGGACGTGGCGGTGGCTTTGGCGGAGGCGGGTTTGGAGGCTTCGGCGGCGGTGGTGGCGGCGGCTTTGGTGGGGGCGGGTTTGGAGGATTTGGCGGTGGAAGCACGGGCGGAGGCGGGGCGGGTGGCAGCTGGTAGTGAAGCGCCGGGCGTCCTCGCCCGGCCTCGGCAAACTTTGACGGGTGCGACGGCCCGTCGCACCACCTGCCAGAGAGTGAGAGGCGCGGAATGGGTCCGGAAAAGCTGATTAACGAATTTGTCGAACGGATGAGGGCGGCGGCGGGGTCGAATCTGCTGGCGGCAATTCTCTATGGGTCGGTGGCGGCGGGAGATTACATTGCGGATTATTCCGACGTGAACCTGCTGTGCGTTCTCGGCGAAAATTCTTTCGCTGCGATTACGGCGCTGGCTCCGGCGGTCGAGTGGTGGAGCAAGCAGAAGCATCGTGCGCCGCTGCTGATGAGCGCGGAGGAGATGCGGCGGTCGGCGGATGTCTTTTCCATCGAATTTCTGGACATGCGGCGGCACTATCGCGTGCTGTGGGGAGAAGACGTTCTGAAGACGCTGGAGGTTCCGATGCGCTTGCATCGGGCGCAGGTGGAGTACGAGCTGCGGGAGAAGACGATCCTGCTGCGGCAACGGTTGCTGCTGGTTTTGGGGAACGCAGAGGCGAAGTGGGAGCTGTTGTTGCGGTCGCTGCCGGCGTTTGGAACGTTATTTCGTCATGCGCTGATTGCGCTGGGCGATCCGGGCACGGGAACGAAGAGGGAAGCGGCGACGTTGCTGGCGGATAAGCTGCGGATTGATGGCAGCGTGTTTGGCGAATTGCTGGATATCCGGGAGCGAAGGCAAAATCGAAAATCAGCCAATGTAGATGAGATTTTTGCTCGCTATCTGAGATTGGTGGAGCAGGTGACGGCGGCGGTGGACAAGATGCTGGATCCGGCAGCGTAGGTTCCTTGATTTCGAAATGGAGCAGCGGAACGTGCGGAAGCTAATTCTATTTAACATGACTACGCTGGATTGCTTCTTCGCAGACGCCAACGGCGCCATCGATTGGCACGTGGTCGACGAAGAATTTCATGCATTTGGCTTCCAGCAGCTCGATGCGGCGGACACCCTCCTGTTCGGCCGATTAACCTACCAGCTAATGGCAAGTTACTGGCCAACCGAGGCTGCGATCAAACGCGACCCGCTCATCGCCGCCAAGATGAATCAGACGGCCAAGATAGTGTTTTCCAGGACACTCGACAGAGTGGAATGGGCGAGCTCAAGATTGGTAAAAGAGAAAGCGGCTGAAGAAGTCGCGAGATTGAAACAGCAACCGGGCAAGGACATGCTCATCTTGGGCAGCGCCAACCTCGCGGCTACGTTGACACAAAATCGCCTCATCGACGAATACCGGATGATGGTGGTTCCGATTGTGTTGGGCAGCGGCCGTCCGCTCTTTCAAGGCGTCGAGGGCAGGCTGCCGATGAGGCTTCTAAACACAAGGGCGTTCCGTTCTGGTAATGTCCTTCTGGCATATCAGCGAAAATAGAAGAATAGAAACTCGAAAAAATACATAGCGATTCAGGAGAATGATATGAGCAAGGGCTTGATTGTACTGGTGGTGCTGGTGGTGATCGTGCTGGCGCTGTTCGGACAGTACGTGGGCGTACGCAATCAACTGGTGGCGAAGGACCAGGCGGTGAAGGCGTCGTGGTCGCAAGTCGATATCGTGTTGCAGCGGCGCGCCGATTTGATTCCGAACCTGGTGGAGACGGTTAAGGGATATGCGCAGCAGGAAGTGACGGTGTTCGGGGACATCGCCAAGGCGCGGTCGGCGTTGCTTTCGGCGCAGACTCCCTCCGATAAGATTGCCGCGAACGGACAGTTGGATGGTGCGATCGGCCGGCTACTGTTGATCGTGGAGAATTATCCGCAGCTGAAGTCGAATGAAAATTTCCTGCGCCTGCAGGATGAACTGGCGGGCACCGAGAACCGGATCGCGGTCGAGCGCAAGCGGTATAACGACACGCTGCAGGATTACAACACTTATCTGCTGCAATTCCCGAATAATCTGTATGCGGGGTTTGCCGGCTACAAGCAGAATCCAGCGTACTTCCAGGCTACGGAAGCTTCGCGGCAGGCGCCGAAGGTGGACTTTGGCGCGAAGCCGGCGGCTCCGGCAGCGGCTCCGGCGCATTGAGCGAGTGCGATCTAGGCCGGTCAAAGAAAAATGGATGTGGTGGCTGCGGAAACTTTGCCACCACATGGAGCGGGGCTCGGAAGACAGGGCAAGGGGAAGCGTCCCTGTCTGTTGAAACACCGCGATGTCACCAACTACGGGTTCTGAGTGCAAACCCCTGGTTACGTAAATTGAGAAATTGTTTTCGAATATAACTGCCGTAGAGGGGCTACTGTAGCTTCGCGTACTCCGCCTTCGCTTGCTTCAGGATGAGGATGTTAGGGTTCGCATCCCTCCAGGTTGCAAAGAAATCGTCGTAAGCTCTCCGGCTGTTTTCCGAGTCGCCTTGTTTTGCGTAGGCCTGCGCCAGGCCGAGTTGCGAGAGCGGCTCAAATACCATCCAGTCCGGCCAACCAGGGTTGTGAATGACGGTCTGGAAATCGGCGACGGCCTTGGCCTGATCTCCCGCGGCCATGTAGGCACGACCTCGATTGTAGAAGACCACGACATTCGGAAACTGCGTGATGGGAGAGAGTAAGTCAACCGCGGTCCTGGCATTTCCCCGCGTTCGCTGGATGGTGGAGTAAGTGACGGGAAGGAGGACTTTCTGCTGGAAGGTGTTCTCGGGGAAGAGTTCATTCAGTTTCGCGGCGAGTGCTTCTGCAGCGGATGTGTCCCCGGCCTGCGCGAGAGCGTGCGAACACTTAAAAAGTCCGAGAGCGCTATTATTCCCAGCTTCGTCGGCTTGGGCGCAGAGGTTTCGGGCTAAGTCATAGTTCCCAAGGTAGGCCTCCTGGTCGGCATGGTAGGCGAGTCGGCTACGGTGTCTACTCCGGGTCTGGTGTCAACGCCGGGTCCGTGGCCGTGGATCCTCTTGGCAAGTTCGCCTACGTAACAAATGCGGGGGATGTTTGGGATTATGGGGATGGCGCTGATGGCACTGTCGCGATGTACGCCATCAACGCCGCGACGGGGGCCTTAACCTCCGCGGGAACGCTAAACGGAAATTGTCCGGGATTGTGCCTACCCTCGTCGATGGTGGTGGATCCATCCGGCAGGTTGGCTTATGTGGCGAATGGGGGCGGTGGTTTTCCATTCAACGTCGCGATGTACACCATCAACAGCACTAGCGGGGCCTTGACGTCCATTGGAACGATCGCCGCAGGAACAGCCCCTCTCTCCGTTGCTGTGGATCCTGCGGGCAAGTTCGCCTACGTAACGAATTCCGGCTCGAACGACGTCTCCATGTACACCATAGACGCCACGACCGGGGGCTTAACGTCCATAGGAACGATAGCTACTGGGCTATCTCCTACCTTGATAGCCGTTCATCCATCCGGTAAGTTCGTCTACGTAACGAATTCCGGCTCGAACGACGTCTCCATGTACACCATAGACGCCACCACCGGGGCTCTAACATTTATAGGATCGATCACCGCAGGAATAGACCCTGTCTCCATAGCTGTGGATCCTGCGGGCAAGTTCGCCTACGTGGCAAATTGGACGTATGACACTGACGGTAGCGTCTCAATGTACACCATCGACGCCACGACTGGGGGCTTAACGCCCATAGGAACGATAGCCACGGAGATATCTCCTACCTCGATAGCCATCCATCCGTCCGGTAAGTTCGCCTACGTGACGAATTCCGGCTCCAATAGCGTCTCGATGTACAGCATTGATAGTGCCACCGGGACGCTGACGCTCATGGGGACAATAGGCACATGAAGGGGCCAGCTCTAAAGCAAGCAAGAAGCGTTGAAGGGATGAGCACCACGATTTCCAAAACGTTTCGCATCGCTAGCCGTGTTTTTGCCGGTCTGGCATCCGCGGAATTTTATCAATGAAGACCAGAGACACGAACTCTAGTTTGAGCCGGAAAAAGAAAGGAGAATCAAAAATGAGCAAGTTCGGAAAGTATTTTCTTCTCGTGACAGGTTTCGCGCTCCTTGCGACTTTTGC
>Ga0209415_10005414_pt1 | contig 22964 bp, 17 predicted proteins | sample PeaSoiSIISIP2007_FD_187696 | JGI IMG/M metagenome (GOLD analysis project Ga0209415, IMG submission 187696) | Peat soil microbial communities from Weissenstadt, Germany - SII-SIP-2007 (SPAdes) (version 2) | ecosystem: Environmental > Terrestrial > Soil > Wetlands > Peat | place: Germany... | reverse complement strand
ATGCCCGAGCCGATGTGGATGGTGTTGCGGACGCGGACGTCGAAGTTGAACAGGGCCGACGGGATGCGGCCGAAGGACGAAAACCAGTTGGCCGAGTAACCCTTGAAGAGCATCTGGCGACAAGCGTCGAAGTCCGAGCTGAAGCCGAGGCTGAGGGGGACGATCATGCCGCTGCGGCCGATATCGCGGAGGAGCGCGTGCGCGCGCTCCAAAACCCAGGCGTAGATGTCCGGGCAATCGAGCGTCGCCAGATTCTTAACGCGGTATTGGGCGCGGACCTTGGCGGCATTCACGTAAGGGGGATTGCCGATGATGACGTCGAAGCCGCCGGCGCGAAGTATGCCGTAAAACTGGATGAACCAGTGGAAAGGCTGGTGGGACTTGATCCACTTGACATAGTCAGCCTTGTCGCTCACCTTGACCCCATACTGGCCGGCGAGGTGGCGATTGAGTTGGTCTTCCAGGGCCTTGAGGCGTTTCTGGAGCTCCAGCTTGTCAGCGGCGGGCGCTGAGCAGTCGCCTTCAGTTTGGAGCTGGCGGAACTTGTCGAATGTTTGCTGCAGGTCGGCGGCTTTGACGGCGATCGCCTCCATCGCGCTGTCGAAGTCCAGTGTGCTTGTCACGGCGCGTTTGACCTCGTTGTAGGTGGCGTAGCCGACGAGGGTGTTACCAGCACGGATGTTGAAATCGATGTCCGGGAGAGGCTCGATGCCGAGGTTGTCCTTGGCGGTGTTCGGTTCGACCTGGGCGGCGAGCTTCAGGAACAGGCGGAGTTTACAGATTTCGACCGCTTCTTCCATGATGTCCACGGCGTAGAGGTTGTTGAGGATGATGGCTTTCAGGACGAAGTAGCGGCGGTTGGGGTGGGCGTGCACGCGGGCCAGAACCTCGGTGAATTTCTTGTGGTAGTTCGGATGGAGTGGTTTCGGTTTGTGCGCCTCCTCCTTCGCCAAGGCTTCGGAGGACTGGCGCCATTCGGCCAGGAAGGCTTCCATGCGGTCAAGGCAGGCTTCGTAAAGGGGTTCGAGGATGTTCAGCGCGGCAAAGATGAAAGCGCCCGAGCCGCCGGTGGGGTCGAGGACGGTGATGGTGGCGATGGCCTGCCAGAAGGCCATGAGCAGGTCCGGGCCTTCCGAGTTGTGGATAACATCCTGCGCGAACTGGCGGAGATCGAGGTTCAGGGTGATGAAGTCGTTGATCTCATTGATTGCGGAATGCGGAGTGTCCCGAGGGGTCGGGATTTCGCTCCGCTCAACGGACTCGAGCGGGGACTCACCCACCTCGTTGAGTGCGGAATGCGGAGTGCGGAGTGCGGAATCACCTGCCCACCGGCCCTCTATCTCCGCGGAGGGCGGAGAGGGGGAGAGCGCCGCGGCGCGCGGTGGATTCGCCACCCACACCGGGTTTGCCGGGCGCCCGGAAAGGCGAGACCAGACCTCCCAGTAGCGCTGCCGGCGGGCGACGACCTCGCGCCAGATTTCGGTGGGCAGGGCGTATTCGCCGGGCGCGGGTTTATTCCAGGCCTTGCGGCGTTCGATTAGGTCGGGTTTGGAGGGGTCGAGGCCGGCGGCGATTTCCGGCGGCAGCGGCTTGTCCATGCCGTGGCGGACGGCGGGATAGATGTAGCGATCCGGGTGGTCGCGGAGCAAATCCCAGACCGTGGGGCAGGCGTCCTTGGCTGGCGGCGGGGCGGGAATCTTTGCCACTGGCCTGGCCGGGGAGGTGGCGGCGGGGCCAGCAGGCTGGAAGCCTGGTCCACCATCGAAGGCCACCCGGCATTTGGCGCGGGCGGCATCGAACAGGAAGGGGATGACGGTGCTTTTGCTGATGTATTCGGTGATGTCCTCTTTCGTGTAATAGGCCCCCATTTGCTTCTGGTTGATGTATTTCTCGAAGATGTAGCCGAGGACGTCGGGATTGATCTCGTTGTCGGCGCGGAGGGGGCGTTCGTCGAGATGCCACTGGTACTGGTCGAAATAATCGAAGACGCGCTCGAAGGCTTGGTCGGGGATCCGGATGGCCTGGCCGTAGCGTTCGGGCTTTTCGAGTTCATGGACGTCGAACAGGCCGCCATTGAGATAGGGGATGTTGCCAAGGAGTCTTTCGAGGTCGGGCGCGCGGTCCTGGCGGCGTTTGCCGAAGCCTTCGTGGAAGAGGCGGAGGAGAAAATAGCGATAGAAGCGGTAGAAGTCATCCTTTCCGTTTTCCTGCCGGCAGCGGCGGAGGCGGTTGCGGAGGTAATCGGGGTCGGCGTCGAGGAAGCCCTTGCGCTGGATGAAATAGACGAACATCAGGCGGTTGAGCATGACAGAGGCATACCATTCGCGGTCGGCGACCTCGTCGATGCCCTCGATGAACTTGAGGAAAGCTTTGCGGTGGGTGTCGAAGTCGCGGTAGAAGGCCTTGGTGACGCGCTCGAGGTCGAAGGCGTCGCGGGCGCGCCCGGCCATGGTGACGGTGGACAGTTCGCCCTTTTCCTCCTCTTCGAGCGAGACATAGAGGATCTGGAGCTTTTGGAGGAGCGAGTCGCCGGGTTGGGCGCGGTTGAACTCGTGGGTGCGGGGCGAAAGCGGGCGGCCGGGTTCGCGGCGGACCCACATCCAGGATTGTTGCCCGCCCTCCTGGGTGGCGAACACGATGAGGTGTTCGAAGCTGGTCTGGGTGAGGGCCCGGTCGAGTTTCAGCCGGGTGGTGTGACCGGGCAGAGGGCCCTCCGGGCTGGGACAGAGCCAGACGGTGAAGCCGCGCTTCTGGGCGATGGCGGTGAGGGCGTAGTCGGTTTGGCCGGCGCGGAGGGTGAGCTTCTGTCGGCAGGGCTCCCAGCCCAGTTCTTCGACGAACAACCGGGTAAGATCTCCAGTCTGCAGGAGGGGTCGGGCGCGGTGGAAGTCGAAGGGCATGGCGGGAGAATTGGATTTACCTCGTTCGTTCGGCCCTTCGGCGGATGCGATAGGGGAGGGCGTCTTCTTTGACGTGGAAGCCGATTTGGGGTTTTGGGGGTTGCGGTGGCGGCTCCAGCAGGGGGAGGAGTCTCTGGTAGATGTCGCGCAAAGCGGCGTCATGGAGGAACAGGGCCTTGTCAATTTCAGCCAGGCGCCGGAGGATGACGGCGTTGGCGGTCTGCTCCTCGCGCATTTTGACGAAGGCACGGATGATATAGACGCTCATGGCCACCGCGCGGGGGCTGTTGAGCACGGTGGCCGCCATGAGGGCGCCGTGCTCGGTGAACGCGTAGGGTGAGTAGCGGCGGCCGCCCCGGCCGGGTTTTGAGATCACAGTTTGTGATCTCAAACGCGCAACTTCCTCCGGCGCAAGCTGAAACAGGAAGTCGCCGGGAAAGCGGCTGGGGTTGCGTTTGACCGCTTGCAGCAGGGCACGAACCTCGACCTGGTAAATCGCCGCCAGGTCGGCGTCCAGGATCACCTTTTGATCTCGCAGGGTGAGGATGCGGCCGTGTACGTCCGAGACGGAGATAGAGGCAAGGGCTTTCTTCATGGCTCAATTCAGTTCCATACGGCACTTGAGTGTGGCTTTAACGCCGTGGGCCGCGTGGACTTTCTTAAGAAGTCTTCGGGCATTTTCACGAAGGGACGGATGATATAGACGCTCATGGCCACCGCGCCGGGGCTGTTGAGCACGTTGGCCGCCATGATGGCGCCGTGCTCGGTGAAGGCGTAGGGAGGATGTTTGATGTTCTGCCCTCGTTTCAAGGTCACAATTTGTGACCTTGAACGCTGCACGGCCTCTGCCTCCTCCAACGTCAAGCGGAACATAAAATCGGCGGGGAACCGCTCGACATTGCGTTTGACGGCCTGGTTCAAAGCTTTTGTCGGTACTCCGTAGATGGCAGCGAGATCGGGCGCGAGAATTACCCACTGATCACGCGCGGCGAGGATCAGGGTTTCAATGTCTGGAACCGGGGCCGGAGGACTGTTTTTCTTCATGGTTTCATCGGGTGCCCGAAACAATCCTGCGGGGGCCGGGCCTCGGCGAATTCTGCGAGGTCAAGGATTTTCAAAGTCTTCTTCGAGGGGCGAGGGCGGGATTTGCGGCGCAGCCGGCGGCTGGGCTCGAGTTTTTTCCAGAGACGCTCATCAGCGTTAAACTGGTCGACGATGCCCTGAGTGAAGCGCTGTTCAGGCGGGAGGTTGGAATAGGGATTCATGGTGGCTTTTCTGCTTAGGGAGTGTAAGAAAGCTGCGAAAGGGGTTCAAGGGTCATGATGTGACGTCGGGGAGACAACCCGGATCGCGGGGGCGCGTCCTGGCCTTGTCGAGCGCGGCAGATATCGCGGCGCAAAAACCGTTAAAACGGTTGACATTCGCTCGTTCGACACGCAACACCCCGCTGAAGCGGGGTGTTAATGAGATCTCGGGGTCGGCCGACAAAGCGGGATGCACCCGGATTGCCGGAATCCTGGGAATCGGGGTTGCGTCGGTTCCGCTCTTGCTCATAATACTTGTGGCGACCAGAGTGGGCCGGACCTTTCCGACTCCGCGATCAATTCCCTGGCCGCCCCTCCGTTTCTTTGCTGATTCCCAGGGAGCAGATGATAGTGGGTTCGCGGGCTTGGGCGTCATCCTTCGGGATACAGAGCCGGTCCTCCTCGTGGAGGGAGAGGACGAGCGCGACGAGCTTTTCATTACTGACGCCGGCGCGGAGTTCGCGGTTGAGCAGGTCGCGAGCGGCCTCGGTGAGCGGCGCTTCGTAGATGTCGTCAATCGCGTGGTGGAGCGGTTTGATGTCGAAGAGGCTGTCCTTCACTTGGGCAGCGTAATCCTTGAGCCGCTCATAGACGCGACGGCGCGCGCTGGAGGGCTTGCCGAGCTGGCCGCCGGTGGTGATCTGTTCGGTCTGGATGCCGCCGACGGCTTCTTGCACGAGGGGGTGGTGATTGGACAAACGGGGGAGCGTGGGCGTGGACGGTTCGCAGGCGGCGGCACGGAGGATTTCGTGCTGGCTCTCGGTGACGGTGCGGCCGGCTTCGTCCACCCAGGCGAGGGCGTCGTTGCCATCGGCGGTGCGGACATAGACCATGACCCCGGTGGTGGGCTGAGGGCCAGCCGCGCCAGCGGGCTTGGCGGGAATGGCGGAGAGCGCCTTGGTGGAAAAGATGACGCCTGGCAGATCGGGGATGGTCTTCTTGAGCGAGGGATCGGCGTCGCAGGCGTTTTTCCAAATCTGGTAGGCCAGCGACGCGAGGTCCACTTCGTCGTCCGCAGGATCGTCGAGGATGCCGGACTTTTCCGTGAAGAGGTCGCGGATGACGGTGTCGTTCTTCTCGTCCTCGAAGAAGGTTTCGTCGGTGCCGACGACTTCGGCATTTTCGTGGAGGCGCTGGCGGACGCGCGAGCGGAGGCGGATGAGGCGTTCGACGCCATCGGCCGGGAGGAAGGAATAGCAGAGGATTTGCTCCGCCTTCTGGCCGAGGCGATCCACGCGGCCCGCGCGCTGGATGAGCCGGATGATGGCCCACGGCAAGTCGAAGTTCACGACGATGGCGGCGTCCTGGAGGTTTTGGCCTTCGCTAAGCACGTCGGTGGCGACGAGTACGCGGAGTTCCTCGGCGGGCGGGACGCAGTTGGGGGAATCTGCGCCCCGCGGCTGGTTGCTTTCCGGGCTGAAGCGTTTGGCGAAGTTGGATGGCTCTTCAGTGTCGCCGGTGACGGCGGCGAGTTGCTTGAGGCCGCGCGCCTGCAATTGGTCCGCCAGGTAGGAGACGGTGTCGGCAAACTGGGAGAAGATGAGGATCTTCTCGGCAGGATGCTTTTTGGCCAGAAGTTTGTGGAGCTCGGCCAGCTTGTGGTCCCGGTCCGGCTGCCACTGGCCCGCCAGTTCGAGAATGGAGAAGAGCCGCTGGGCGTCCTGCCGGAGGTGCTGGGCGAGGTCTTCGATGAAGACGTCGGAACGCAGCCAATCGAAATTGCGGGGGTGCTCGGTTTTGAGCGTGTGGTAGCCGGCCGCGCCGGCCTCGGCGAAATCAGCCAACGAAGCGGCGTTAATCTCAGTGGGCTTGGGCGTCGTCCTGGCGGGAGCGGCGGCGTCGTCGCCGAAGAGGGGGTTGTCGCTGTCGTGATCCTCGGTGCGGGTGTCGAACAGGGCGGAGTCCTGCGTGCCGACGGGCAGCGGCAGGCCGTTCTCGAGCGCGTGGAGGCAGGTGTAGTTGCGCAGAATGTGGCGGCGCACCGAGAGCAGGAACGAATGGCCGCTGCTTTCGAGCCGCTTGAAGAGGTTGGTGCGACAGAAGCCGATGAGCCGTTTGCCGGCGCGGGAAAGATTCGCCATGACCTCGGCTTCTTCCCGCGTGGGCGGCGTATCGGGCGTGGGCTTCAAGTAGTTGGCGAGGCCGTAGCGAGGCAGGTGCAACATGCGGACGGTGTCCACCACCTGGTCAGAGTAGAGCCGCGCGTATTGATCGTTTGGGTCGTGGTCGCGGATTCGAAAGGTGAGGGTTTGGGGCTGGCGCTTAGGGAAATGGAAACGGCTGCTGCCTTCGAGGATGAGGAAGCGGCGATGTTCCTTGGCCTTGGGACCTTCGCACTGGGGACACTTTTCCTGGGTGGGCAAGAGGACCGTGGCGCAGGCGGGACATTCCGTGAAGGCGTAGTTCCGCTCGACGAAGCTGCGCGTGCGGCGGACCATGAAAAGGCGCATCAACTCGCGCCAGTCATCGGCGTGGCCGCTTTTCTCGAAAGCGGAGAGGCAATGGACCGCGCACTGATGGCGGCGGGTAAATTCGTCCGGACGGCCGTCACAGTCACGCCGCAGGTATTCCTCGGGCCGGATGCCGACGACGTCGTCAGGATTCATGAAGAGCCGGAGCTGGTTCGCGAGGTCGAGGTAGGCTTTGTTGTAGGGCGTGGCCGAAACGAGGATACACCGGGTAGCGTTGCGCGCCAGATAGTCGCGCACCGCGGCCCAGCGCCGGCCCTCGCGGTTTCGCAGGTTGTGACTCTCGTCAATAATGGCGACGCGGTACCGGCGCAGGTCGGGCAGGCTATTTTGCGCCTGGCTAACGGAGAGGACTTTCGCGATCAGACGGTAGCGGTGGGCGTAGTCTTCCCACATGCCGACGAGGTTCTTGGGGCAGAGAATGAGGGTTTCAAGGGAGCGCGGCGGGTCTTGAAAGACGCGGGCCAGCGCGGTGGCCATGAGCGTTTTACCGAGGCCGACGACGTCGCCCAGGATAACCCCGCCGCGCTTCTCCAAGTGGCGGGCGGCAATGCGGACGGCAGCGGACTGGAATTCGAGCAGGCTATCGCGCATGTCCGGCGGAATGGCGAACTCGGACAGGCCCGCGCGCGCCTCCTCAGCCAGGTGATAAGCCATCTTGACGTAAATATGGTAGGGCGGCGGGCATTCAGGTCGCGCCCAGCTTTCATCGATCACCTGGATGAGTTCCTTGGTGATGTCCACGCACCACCGGTCGCTCCAGCGGTCCTTGAACCATTGCTCGAGTTTCCGGTTGGCGTCCTGGTCGAGCACGTCCACGTTGAGTTCGCCCTGGTCGGACAGGCCGGCGAGGGTGAGATTGCTGGAGCCGAGAAAGCCGGTGATGGGATTATTGGGATCGGCGCGGAAACAGAGATAAAGTTTGGCGTGGAGCGTGTGGCGGAGAAACAGCTTCACGACAACCTTACCCGCTTTGAGCTGGGCGGAGAGGCGGCGGAGGCCGGCTTCGTCGTTGTCAGTAGGGGCGCCGAAGGTGAGCTGGGCGCGAAACTCCTCGGCGAGGCGCCGCTTCAGGCGAATGACCGCCTGCTGGCTGATTTGATCCTCATGCGGCAACAGGCTGTAAGCCAGGCGGAGTTCGTCCTGCGCGAGTCGCTGCATTCCGATGAGGAGGCGGCATTGGGAGCCCTCGCCGCCCGGCCATTTTTCGATGAGACCGTCGATGGCTTTCCAGCCGCGCAGATTGAAGTAGCCGACGCAAAAGTCGCAGCGCTGGGAGATTTCGAGCGTATCCCGCAACGCCGGCAGAAGGTCGGAGGCGATGTTGTCGAAGATGCGGGGCATTTGAATATTAGCGAAGATGTTCTGAGAGCGTTTTGCGACCCGTTCGAAAAGCGGTGAAATTCTAGCAGGTCCAGGCTTGAAGGAAAGCGAATTCGCCAGGCGATTGGCGCAACGACCAAGGCGGTTGCCGAAGTGGGTTTTGGGAGTGCGCCGGCAGAGCAAAGCGTCCCGCCGAGGCGGGATTTGGGCCGCCTGGGACGTGCGGGAACGCCAGCCGCGGCCCGAGCCAAAGCGGTGTCGCGCTTCGCTTGCCACCGCACTCCAAAATGGCGCCCGATGGGGCTCGACCGACTTTGTCACTGGCCCTGGCGCGATGGTCCACCCGCATCGGCGGGCGGGCAGGCCGCGCGCCTACGCGGGCGGATCGGCGGGCAGGCAATCGAAAGCCGGAGGCAGGAGGTCGGCGGGGGGGCGGGTGGGGACGATTGAAAATTGCAAATTGCAAATTGCAAATTGGAAATCTCGAAGGGGGAGGGGATGGCGGGGGAAAGGGGCCAGCCGAGTTCATCGCGGGGGCAGGCAAGGGAATGGGCGAGGAGCTAATCCTGTGGGCCGGTTCGGGGTTGGCGGCGTACTTGGGCACGGGATTTACCTCGTTCGTTCGGCCTTTCGGTGGATGCGGTAGGGGAGGGCGTCTTCTTTGACGTGGAAGCCGATTTGGGGTTTTGGGGGTTGCGGTGGCGGCTCCAGCAGAGGGCGGAGTCTCTGGTAGATGTCGCGCAGGGCGGCGTCCTGGATGAGCAATGTCTTGTCAATTTCAGCGAGGCGGCTAAGGATGACGGCGTTAGCGGCGAAGTCTTCGCGCATTTTGATGAAGGCGCGCACGACATAGACGCTCATGGCCACAGCGCGGGGACTGCTCAAGACCATGGCGGCCATAACGGCGCCGTGTTCGGTGAATGCGCGGACCCGCCTGGAGAATCTGAGCTTCCGCAAGGATATCACACTTTGTGACATCCTGAGGATCTCCTCGCGGCTCAGGTCGAAGATGAAGTCGCCGGGGAAGCGGTCGAGATTGCGCTTGATCGCCTGGTTCAGAGCCCGCGTTTGGACGCCGTAGATCCTCGCCAGGTCGGCGTCGAGCATCACGCGTTGGTGGCGTACGCACTGAATGAGTTGAGGGAGGGATTCTCCGGCGAGTGGGGACGATGGTTGTTTGGGCTTCACGGTTCTTTTATAGCCGGTCGGGCGACCAATTCAAAGCCCGTCTTTTCGCTCGATCCGGGTTCGGTGAAGGCGCGGGGGTGAACGGGGGAGAAGGTGGGGTGTTTGACTCTGGCACGCCCTCCGGGGTGCGCCGGCGCTCCTCGGTTTTCGGGTGGTCGTTCACCCCCGCTACCCCGAACGACCACCGGCTTACCTTCTCCCAACCCTCCGGGCTGAGCGGGCAGAGTCGACGGTCCATAGTCCTCAGGCGAGGGGGGGCAGGGATCCGGATTCGGACTCGGGACGGTTTCTTGTTTTGGGCTTTCGATCCGGCGACCACCCCGCTGCACTCGCACGACCCGCCGCGCCGGAACGCGAAGCGTGGAGCGTGAGAGCGTACCGGAGGGACGTCGGGAGTGCTTCGGGAAGCTGTAGCGGCCTTCGGCGAGGCAATGAAAACGCAGAGACGCGAAGAGCGCGGAGAAGAAACTCTTCGCAGCCTGCGAGCGAATTAGACTATCGCCGTGCGAAAGGGGAAAGAACCTTGAACTTTGAGCTTTGAAGTTTAAACCTGGCGGGTGGGGACGAGTGCAAATTGCAAATCGCAAATTGCAGATTGGAAACCCGTCCGGCGGCGGGTCGCCGATGCTCCCGGTTTGTCCGGTGGCCGTTTGGAGTGCGCTGGCGAGCGGCGCCACTTGATGGGGGTTTCTTGCGGATCTTCAGGCGCCGGGCTGGTTTAACCTCAACGGTGAATCGCGCTTTCAGCGCTCAGAATGGTCTTTGGCCGATAAACCCAGGGCGTTGCCCTGAGAGTATGAGTCACGCCGTTGGCGTGGAGGACAGGCCGGGATGAGTGAGGCGGCTGATGTGTCCGCACGCGGCAGGCGTGCAAAATGTGCGAACTCGAGCCTTTTCGAGATTCGGTCACGGCGAATGGGCTTGATTAGCTTCGGTTAACGGTTTTCACAGGCAGGCTTCAATATTAGGGCTCCTGGCGGCCTTCATTTTCGGGCTTTCGGTATTCTTATGCTCTGGGCAGGGCAAGAAATGTTGAGTAATTGGCACCTAATGTGTTGACCCGAACCGGGGCTTATTCTCAAATGAAGGCGGTATGGACGAGACTCTCTCTGGCGACCTGATATATCTGTTCGCCTTCGGACTGGCGGGTCTGGGCTTTGCGCTCGGGCCGTTCGCGGTCGTCTATCTGCTTTCGCCGCGCGGGACGCGGCAGGCGGCCAACAAGAGCCGGCAGGCCATCGAGTGCGGGATGGACCCGATTGGGGAGGCCTGGATTCGGTACAGCGCGGTGTATTATCTATACGCGCTGGTGTTCGTGGCGTTCGCGGTGGATGTCCTTTACCTGATTCCCGTAGCCCTGGCCTATAACGACCCGCAATTCGCGATTCGGGACTTTATCGAGATGGTGCTGTTCGTGGGCATCCTGTCGCTGGTGATCGTGTATGCCTGGAAGAAAGGAGTTTTTGAATGGAAGCGCAAGCCGACCTCTCACAGCTCGTAACGGACTGTTCTCCCATCGTCAGGTTCGGGCTGCTGGACGACTGGCTGGCCCTGGCGCGGGCGAACTCGCTGTGGCCGCTGACCTTCGGGCTGGCCTGCTGCGCGATCGAGATGATGGCCGCCGGGGCCTCGCGCTTCGACTTGGCCCGGTTCGGCGCGGAGGTGTTTCGCCCTTCGCCCCGCCAAGCGGACGTGATGATTGTGGCGGGCACGATCAACAAGAAAATGGCCGGGGCGGTGAAGACGCTCTACGACCAGATGCCGGAGCCGAAATGGGTCATCGCCATGGGTAATTGCGCCATCTCCGGGGGCCCCTTCGTCTTTCCGGGTCAATACGCGGTGGTGGAAGGGGTGGGGAAGCTGTTCCCGGTGGATGTGTTCATTCCCGGCTGCCCTCCGCGCCCGGAGGCGCTCATCGAGGGGATTCTCAAGCTCGAGGAGAAACTCACCGGCAAACGCCGCTGGCCCAGGGTCGAGCCGGAGTGAACCAGGAAGGAATCGAGACCTGAAGGTAAACCGCTAATCAACGCTAATCAACGCTAATCAGGACCGGAGTGAACACTGAAGTAATCGAGGCATGAACGAGCCAGAGGCAAAACGCATCGCGACGCTCCCGCCAGGGACGGCCAAGGCCGCTCCGGCGACGCCAGCGGGGCTGCCGGCTGAAGCCGGCGCTCCGGCGGGGACGAATCCGTTGGCGCGCCCGCCGCTGCCCGATAAAGGTCCCGACAAAGGTCCCGACAAAGGTCCCGACAAAGGTCTCGACAAAGGTCCGGCGAGGCCCAATCCGTTGGCGCACCTGCCGCTGCCTTTTCAAGCGGTGGACTACGGCCTGAAGGGTTACCACGTCGAGGCCGCCGTCCAGCCCGAGCAGGTGGTGTTGGCAGCGCAACATTTGGATCGCGAAGGCTTTTCGCTGGACACCATCACGGGCGTGGACTGGCTGGCGGAAGGGCAGATGGAAGTGGTGTATGATTACTTTCACCCGACGCGGGGGTTGAGGGCGGTGGTGCGGACGCGCATCCCGCGCGAGAATCCCGAAGTCCCGAGCCTCTGGCGGGTGTTCCCGGGAGCGAACTGGCACGAGCGGGAGACGCATGATTTCTTCGGGATCCGCTTTTCAGGGCATCCGGATCTGTCGCCGTTTCTGCTGCCGGAAGACGCGGATTATCACCCGCTGAGGAAGGACTACGCGGCGTGATCGTACAGGAGACCATATCTCCCAGCTCGACCGGGAGCGCGCCCAAGGAGACGTTCGTGCTGAACCTGGGGCCGCAGCACCCGGCGACGCACGGGGTGTTGCGGGTGAAGATGACGATGGACGGCGAATATGTGGTGCGCGCCGAACCGGTGTGCGGCTACATCCACCGGATGCAGGAGAAGATGGGGGAGAATCGCACCTACGCGCAATACCTGCCGAACACCAGCCGCATCGATTACCTATCGGCGATGACCTACACCCATGCATGGGTTGGGGTGGTGGAGCGGGCGGCGAGGATTGAGGTTCCGCCCCGGGCGGAATACATTCGGGTGATCACGTCGGAGCTGAACCGGATTGCGAGCCACCAGGTGTGGTGGGGCGCCTTTCTGCTGGACCTCGGGGGTTTTACGCCCTTGCTGTATGCCTTCGACGATCGCGAGAAGATTCTGGACCTGCTCGAGGGCATCACGGGCGCGCGGCTGACTTACTGCTATTATCGTTTCGGCGGGCTTTGCAACGACGTGGACGAGGCGTTTTTGGAGGGGACGCGCCGGTTCGTCCTCGAGATGCGCCCGCGCCTGAAGATGTATCGCGACCTGGTCACCGACAACGTGATACTGCGCAAGCGGCTCATCGGCATCGGTCCCATCAGCGCGGAGCTATGCCGGAAATACGGGGCCACCGGGCCGGTCCTCCGCGGCTCCGGGGTGGCCTACGATGTCCGCAAAGTGGAGCCTTATTCGGTCTATCCGGAATTCGATTTTGAAGTCCCGACGTTTCCGGAAGGCGACTCGATGGCGCGCTACCTGGTGCGGATGGAAGAGATGGCGCAGAGCCTGCGGATCATCGAGCAGGCGCTGGACAAGCTGCCCGGGGGTCCGGTCATGGCCGAGAAGGTGCCACGCGTGCTCAAGCTGCCGGCGGGGGATTATTGCTACGCGGTCGAGGCGGCCCGCGGGCGGTTCATGGTGCGACTGGTGAGCGACAACAAGGAGATTCCGTATCGGGTCAAACTGCGGACTCCGTGCCTGTCGAATTTGAGCCTGTTCGAGGAGGCGAGCCGAGGGATGCTGCTGTCAGACGCGCTGGCGGTGTTGGGCAGCCTGGACCTGGTGATTCCGGATATTGACCGATGAGCGCGCTGTTTTCCAAGATCGTCACTTTGCTGGAGACCGAGCCGTACCGGTTGGTGGTGGCGGTGGTGGCCATCGTGGGGTTTGTGGCGCTCAACGCGGCCTACCTGGTCTGGGTCGAGCGCAAAGGGGCCGGGCGTTTTCAGCGCCGTCCCGGGCCGACTGAGGTTGGCCCGGCCGGGCTGCTGCAGCCGGTGGCGGACGGTCTCAAGCTGATGTCCAAGCAATTGATCCTGCCCGCCGGCGCGGACCTTACGCTGTTTCGCGTGGCGCCGTTGCTGGTGATGGCGCCGGTGCTGATGAGCCTGGCGGTGATTCCCTTCGGCCAGAGCCTGGCGGCGCGGAACCTGAACGTGGGGTTGCTGATGATCTTCGCGCTGGGCTCGATCAACGTAATGGCGCTCATGCTGGGCGGTTGGGCCTCGCGGAACAAGTACGCGGTCATGTCGGCCGCGCGGGTCGTTTCGCAGAACGTGGCCTACGAGATCCCAATGCTGCTGGTGGTCGTCACCATGGCGATGGTGAGCGGCACGATGAACCTCAACGAGATCGTGCGGCAGCAAGCCGGGGCGTTCTGGCACTGGAACTTATTCCGGGTGTGGGTGAACCCGCTGATGCCGGTGACGTTCCTGATTTTCTACATCTGCATGTTGGAGGAAACCAACCGGGCGCCCTTCGACATGGCAGAGGCGGAGAGCGAGTTGGTGGCCGGGGCCTACACCGAATATGGCGGCATGGGTTTCGGGGTGTTTTTCATGGCCGAATACGCCAACATCGTGCTGGGGTGCAGCCTGGCCACGGTGCTGTTTCTCGGCGGGTGGCAGAGCCCGTTCGGCGTCCTGCCGGGCGTGGTGTGGTTCCTACTCAAAATGTATTTCCTGGTTTTCTCGGTGGTGTGGATACGCTGGACGTTTCCGCGCACCCAGTTTTACGGTCTGCTTAACCTGTCGTGGAAGATCCTCATTCCGGTGTCGCTTTTCACGCTCGTGCTGTCGGCCGCGATGCTCAAAATCCTCCGATCCTCTTTATGAACGCACTCACGGAAGTTTATGGCGGATTCAAGAGCCTGCTCATCGGCATGCGGGTGACCATCGGCCAGTTTTTCAAGCCGGTGGTGACCGTCCAGTATCCACACAAGACCTTGAAGATGCCGCTGCGTTACCGTGGCCACATCGAGTTGGTGGGCAACCCGGCGAGCGGGCGGCCGCTCTGCTTTGTGTGCAAGCTCTGTGAACGGGCGTGCCCGAGCGACTGCATCAGCGTCGATGGGGTCAAATTGGAAGGCGAGAAGCGGCGGAGCGTCACCAGCTACAAACTCAATTTCACTACCTGCAGCCTATGCGGCGCGTGCGTCGAGGTCTGCCGTGAGGGGGCGATCCGGTTTTCGCGGGATTACAACCTCGCCGGGCTGACCAAGGAGGAGTTTGTCCTGGACCTGGTCCAACGTTTCCAAGCGCAGCAGGCGAAGGCGAAGCCGGAGGCCCACGAATCACACGAATCACACGAATCAAAACAAGCCGAAGCCGCCCAGGCCGCGGAGGCGAAGCCGGCGGGCCAGTTAGCCGGGGCGGCGAAGAGCGGAGATTCGGCAGCATGAATGCTTTTCCGGCGACAAACCTGATCGTCACGGCGATTTTCATCCTTTGCCTGGCGACGCTGGTTGCCGGGGCGCTGATGGCAGTGCTCACGAACCGGCTCATTCGCAGCGTATGCGGGCTGGCGGTTTGCGCCATCGGCCTGGCTGGGCTCTACTACTTTCTCCACAGCCCGTTTCTGGCGTTGATGGAGATTCTCATTTATGTGGGGGCGGTCTGTGTGACGATCATTTTTGCCGTGATGCTGGCGGAACCGGACGAACCAGCCAACGACGAGAAGCCCGGGGCGGTGGTGGTCTGGGGGGGCATTGCCCTGGCGGCGGCGGGCGGGATATTCTGGGGTTTGACGCGGCTGGGCACGCGCGCCAACTGGCCGTCGCCCGAGGCGCTCTCCGAGAGCGGGTCGATAAAGGCCATCGGCGTCTCCTTGCTGACCACCTATAGCCTGGCCTTCGAGCTCATCTCGCTCGTGTTGCTGGTGGCGATCATCGGCGCCCTGGCGATCGCCAAAGCCGGAAGGAGGCAGGCATGAAAGAAGGCCGAAATCCGAGGGCCGAAATCCGAACTGGCGGTCGGAGCGGGGAGGTGGACTTGGCCCGGATATTTCAGCGCCTTGGCCAGCCGGAGGGCGTAGCGCAGGCTTCCAGCCTGCCGTATCGCGGATTTCCAATCCGCCGAGGCGACCGAGCACGTGCAGTCTGCCGACTGGAAGTCGGCGATACAGCAGGTTGGAAACCTGCGCTACACAGCCTCGGGCGCCCGGTCGCGCGTCTGCGCCATGAATTATCCGGGTCAGGAGGGGGGACTTTTCTATGAACTCAGGGCCGCTTTACGATCGACTGGAGGTTTACCTGATAGCGGCGGCGTTTCTGCTGGCGGTGGGCATCTATGGTTTGGTGCGGCGTCGCACGCTGATTGGGATGCTGATTTCCGGGGAGTTGATCTTTGCGGGCGCGTCGTTGAACCTGATGGCGTTCAACCGGTTCACGGTGCGCGACCAGGCGGTCGGACAGATCTTCGTGCTCTTCATCCTGGGGTTGGCGGCCGCGGAGGTGGCCATCGCCTTGAGCATCGTCGTCGCCGTCTATCGCAATTACCGCTCCGTGAAAACGAAGGAACTGTCCGAGCTCAGCGGTTAGGTCCAAATCACCATGCACGACATTCGACTTCTCCTGGCAATCCTGGCGCCCCTGGCCGGCGCGGGCCTGGTCATGGCCACGGGCAAACGGCCCAACGTGCGCGAGAGCTGTTCGTTCCTGGCGGCCGCTACGCTGTTTGGCGTCGTCGCCTGGATGATTCCGGACGTACTGCACGGGGCGAAGCCGCATTGGGTGCTTTTCCAGTTATTGCCCGGGGCGGAGGGCCGGGGCGGGCTGTGCGTGGCGCTGCGGGCGGATCCCCTTTCGATGGTGTTCGCGGTGTCCGCCTCGTTTCTGTGGGTGGTGACGGTGTTCTATTCGGCGGGATATATGCGGGGGTTGCGGGAGCACGAGCAGACGCGGTTCAACACCTGCTTCGCGCTGGCGCTGTTCGGGGCGATCGGTTGCGCTTTTTCGGACAACCTGCTGACGCTTTACTTGTTTTACGAGATTGTCAGCATCTGCACCTATCCGCTGGTGGCCCATCACCAGGACGAGGAGAGCTATGAGGGGGGCCGGAAGTACCTCACTTACCTGACCGGCGCCGCCAAGGGATTGGTGCTTCCGGCGATGGTGCTGATTTATGTGCTGACGGGCACGCTGGACTTTGGCGCCAACACCCATACGGGCATTTTTCCCGCGGGCATCAACCCCTGGGTGGTCCGCGCGCTCTATGCCTGCTGCATCCTCGGCTTCGCCAAGAACGCGGTCATGCCGCTCCATAGCTGGCTCCCCAGCGCCATGGTCGCCCCCACTCCGGTCAGCGCCCTCCTCCACGCGGTGGCCGTGGTGAAGGTCGGTGTCTTTTCGACGGTGCGGGTGATGCTTTACATCTTCGGCACGGACCTGATGGGCGCGTGCAATCTGGGTCTGCCGACGGCCTATTTCGTCTCCTTCACCATCGTGGTGGCCTCGATCATCGCCTTAAGCAAGGACAACCTCAAGGCGCGGCTGGCCTACTCGACGGTCAGCCAGCTTTCCTACATCATCCTGGGCGTGGCGCTGTTGAGCGAGCCCGCGATCAAGGGCGGCGTCATCCACATCGCCAACCACGCCTTTTCGAAGATCACCCTGTTCTTCTGCGCGGGGGCGATCTATGTGGCGACGCACAAGAAGAACATCTCGGAGATGCGCGGTTTGGGCCGGGCGATGCCCTTCACCTTCGGCGCGTTTGCCCTGGCGTCGCTGAGCATGATCGGCGCGCCGCCCGTGGCCGGGTTCGTCACCAAATGGTACCTGCTCAACGGCGCCGTGGATGTCCATGCCCTCGGCGTGATGGTCGTGCTCCTGGTCAGCACTCTGCTCAACGCCGCCTACTTCGCCCCGGTCGTCTATCAGGGCTTTTTCGGCAAGGCCTCGGAAGCGGACCGTCAACACCAATTCAGCGAGGCGCATCCCGCCCTGGTCGTCCCGCTGGTGGTAACGGCCGTGATTTCGGTGGCCATTGGTCTTTACCCGGGCTTTTTTATGAACTTCGTGCAACGGCTCTTTTCATGAAACTGGCCAAGCTCATCGAGTTTCTGCGCAACCGTCTCAAGACGGTGGTCTGGGTCTGCGTGGCCGTGCTGGCGGTTCTGGTGCTAGGCGATGCCGTCCTGGTGGACAAGTCCGGCGCCCACACCCGCGCCGAAAAATTCCCGGCATTTTGGGCCGCGTTCGGTTTCGTGGGCTGCGCGCTCATCATCATTCTCTCGAAATGGTACGGCCATGCGGGCATCATGACCCGGGAAGATTACTACGAGGAGACTACGGAGGAGGATGGGCATGAATAGTTTTTGGCTGCATCCTTCGCTGCTCCTGCTGCTGGGCAGCCTGCTGCTATTCCTGGTGCCGGGGCGGCTGAAGAAGGGATACCTGCTGCTGGTGCCGGTTCTGGTTTTCGTCCGGATCATCTGGATGGCCAAGGCCAAAGAGACCTACGGGGCCGTGACGTTCTTCGAGCCAGGCCTGACGTTTGTCTATGTGGATGCGCTCAGTTCCGTCTTTGGCTACATCATGGGACTGATGTGCATCATCTCGACGCTCTATGGAATGCACGTGAAGGAGAATGCGCAACACGCCGCGGCGTGGGTCTATGTGGCCGGGTCGCTGGGGGCCATTTACGCCGGAAATTTTATTACGCTCTTTTTGTTCTGGGAGTTGATGGCGTTTTCGTCGGTGTTTCTCGTCTGGTTCCGGCGCCGGCCGGAATCCCTGGCCGCGGGCTATCGGTATTTGCTGGTTCACGTCTTCGGGGGCCTGGCGTTGCTGGCGGGGATGGTCCTGCACTGCAAGACGCAGGGCAGTTGGGCGTTCGGACACTTGGACGTGGCCCACCCGACGCCCGCCATTTATCTCATCCTGACCGGGTTCCTGCTCAATGCCGCGGTGCCGCCCCTGCATGCCTGGCTGCCTGACGCTTATGGGGAGGGGACGTTCAACGGCTCGGTCTTCCTCTGCGCCTTCACGACCAAGACGGCGGTGTACGCCCTGTGCCGGAGCTTTGCGGGGATGGACCTCCTCATTTACCTGGGCGTGGCCATGGCGCTCTATGGCGTGGTCTATGCGGTGTTGGAGAATGACTGCCGGCGCCTGCTGGCCTACCACATCATCAGCCAGGTGGGTTACATGGTGGCGGGCGTGGGCATCGGGACGGAGATGGCGATCAACGGGGCTTGCGCCCATGCCTTCGCCCACATCCTCTACAAGGGCCTGCTGTTCATGGGCTGCGGCTCGGTGCTTTACATGACCGGCGAGAGCAAATTCACGGAGCTGGGCGGGCTGTGGAAGAAGATGCCCTGGACTTTTGTGTTCACACTGATCGGCGGGCTGTCGATCTCGGCCTTCCCGTTGTTCAGCGGCTTCGTCAGCAAATCAATGATAGTCACGGCCGGTTTCGAGGAGCACAAGCTATGGGTTGGGTTCCTGCTCCTGCTGGCCTCCTCCGGCACGTTCCTGCACACCGGGCTCAAGGTCCCTTATTTCATCTGGTTCGGAAAGAACCAGCCCAAGAAAGAGGTCTGGGCGCGCGCCGCCGAACCGCCTGGCAACATGCTGGCGGCGATGGTGATCGCCTCTTTCCTTTGCATCTTCATCGGCTGCTACACGCCTTATCTCTATAAGATGCTGCCGTACCCGGAAGAGGCCCTGAAATACCTGCCCTACAGCTCGTACCACGTTTCCGAGACGCTCCAAATCCTGCTCTTTACCGGGCTGGGTTTCTTTTTGCTGATCCGGAAGCTCAAACCCGAGGCCTTGATCAGCCTGGACCTGGACTGGTTTTACCGGAAAGGCGGGCGCGCGTTCCTCTGGCTGGCGCGAAAGCCGGTCCAGTCGGTCGATACGTTCGTCGGCGAGCTCTACCGCGTGGCCGGTCTGGTTCCGCTCATGTTGACGGCGAGCCTGGCCGGGTGGTTCGACAATAAGATTATCGACGGGGCAGTGGACGGCCTGGCTTACAGCGTGCGCAGCCTTGGCCGGCGTCTCCGTCCGGCCCAGCGCGGCGAGATGCGGCAGAACCTGGCCTTCGCCTTTGCGGTGGCGGCGATTCTGATTGTGGCGTTCGTGCTGTTTGTGAGCAGGTGATGACACGATGACTAGCTTCAGCCATAACGTCCTGAGTCTGCTGATCTTCAGTCCGCTGGCCGCGGCGGCGGTGGCGGCCTTCATCAAGCGCGAGAACCTGCTGCGCTGGTGGACCCTGGTGGCGACGACCCTACTGGGGGGTTACTCGCTGACGCTGTATTGGAATTTCGAGCCGGGGACGCACCTGTTTCAGTTCAAAGAAGACGCCCGGTGGATTCCCGCCCTGGACATCCACTACCGGCTCGGGGTGGACGGCATCAGCCTGCTCCTGGTGCTGCTGACGACGCTGATCCTGCCGCTGTGCGTGCTGGCCTCGTGGCGCTACATCCAGGCGCGGGTCAAGGAATTCATGATCTGCCTGCTGATCATGGAGACGGCGATGATCGGCGTGTTCTGCGCGCTGGATTTCGTCCTGTTCTTTGTATTTTGGGAAGCCATGCTCATCCCGATGGCCCTGCTCATCGGCATCTGGGGCGGGCCGCGCAAGATCTACGCCGCGCTCAAGTTTTTCATATATACGATGGCCGGGTCGGTCTTTCTGCTGGTGGCGATCCTGGCGCTCTACACCCAGCGGCACACCTTTTACATTCCGGACCTGATGGGCCAGCCCTACTCGCCCGCGTTCCAATACTGGGTATTTCTGGCCTTCTTCATCTCGTTTGCCATCAAGGTCCCGATGTTTCCGTTCCACACCTGGCTTCCGGCCGCGCACGTCGAAGCCCCGACCGCCGGGAGCGTGCTGCTGGCCAGCGTCCTGCTCAAGATGGGCACTTACGGTTTCCTGCGTTTTTCGCTGCCGATCACTCCGGAGGCCACGCGGTTTTTCACGCCGTTCATCCTGTGCCTCTCGGTGGCGGCGATTATCTACGGCGGCCTGACCGCGCTGGCGCAGACCGACCTGAAGAAGCTGGTTGCCTATTCGAGCGTGGCGCACATGGGCTTTGCGACGCTGGGCATTTTCGCCCTGAACCAGATGGGGCTCGAGGGCGCCCTGCTCGTGATGATCAACCACGGAGTCACCACCGGGGCTCTGTTCATCATCGTCGGAATCATTTACGAGCGCCTCCACACCCGCGAGCTCAGCCTCGCCTCGGGCTTGGGCAAAGCGATGCCCGTTTTTGCCGCGTTTGCCGGCGTCTTTGCCCTCTCCTCGTTGGCCTTCCCGGGCACGAACAGCTTTATCGGCGAGTTCATGGTCATGGGCGGGGGCTTTGCGGTTTCCAAGGGGATGATGGTCTGCGTCGTGCCGGGCGTGGTCCTGGCGGCCGCGTATATGCTGCGCATGATCCAAAAAGTTGCCTACGGCGGAACTCGCAACCCGGACCATTCCAAAGTCAAGGACCTGTGCGGGCGCGAGGTCCTGGCGCTGGCCCCGCTGCTGGTTTTTGTGTTCTGGATCGGCTTGCACCCCGAGCCTTTCACCCGGGTCATGCACGCCAGCGTCCAGCATTTGCTCGCGCAGAGCACGGGCGGGCCCGGGAGTGGGACGAATGCGGCGCTCGCAATGAAATCCGAAACCCGAAATCCGAAACCCGAAGGCCGAAGGCCGAAACCCGAAGGAAATCCGAAATCCGAAACCCGAAGTCCTCATCCGGTCCCTCATTCGGTGCGGTTGCTGCGTGACACCGAGGCGCCTATTGCCTCAGTACGGAGTGCTGAGCCAATGCCCGAAAGCTCTGCGATCTCGGCCTTCGGATTTCGGCCTTCGGATTTCGGATTTCCTTCGGATTTCGGATTTCGGATTTCAGATTTGCTTCCGGCCTTCGGATTTCCTTCGGATTTCGGCCTGCGGATTTCGGATTTCCGTCACGGCCCATCACCGCTCTGGTCCATGCCGACCCACATGCCCACCTCCACTTTCACAGCCTTTTTGCCGGAACTGGTATTGTTGGCGGGGATGCTGGCGCTGTTTGTGAATATGCTGGGCCAGTCTCGAGCCCGGCAGGCCAGGACGGTCGCGCTGGCGACCTCCTTTGCCGCCATCCTGGCGGCGGTGCTTTGTCTGGGGCAGAGGGCGACTCCCTTCGACCAGGCCTATTCGGTTGACCTGTTCTCGCAGGTGCTCAAGCTGGTTTTTGCCTGCGGCTTCGCCCTCATCCTGCTGCTGGGCGGCGAGCTCGAGGACATTCGCGCGGAGGTGAGGCCGGAGTATTACTTCTTTCTCACCGTGAGCGTGTGCGGCCTGACGATGCTGGTGAGTTGTGTGGATATCATCACGCTGGTCGTGGCGCTCGAGGTGTCGTCCTTCCCGCTTTACGTGCTGGTGCCGATGCGCTGCGAACGCCCGGGCCAGCGCAGCCAGATGGAATCGGCCGTCAAATACATGATGTTCGGCATCGCGGCCAACGGCATTATGCTCTTCGGCTTGAGCTACCTTTTCGGGCTGACCGGGACGACCTCCTTGCCGCGCCTGCTGTTCAGGCTCGCGCCGCTCATGCAGTCACCGGCGGCCATTGCGGGGCTGGCCATGACCCTGTGCGGCCTCTTCTTCAAGCTGGCGGTGTTTCCGTTCCATTTCTGGACCCCGGACGTTTATCAAGGCGCCTCCAATGAAACCTCCGGCCTGATCGCCTCGCTGCCGAAGCTGGGCGGCGTAGCGGTCCTGGTGCGCTTTGTCTCCCTGGCGCCGCCCGACAACCGGCCCCTGGCCCTGCTGCTCACGATTCTGGCCGCCGGGTCCATGTTTTACGGCAACCTCATCGCCCTCATGCAGAAGGACTTCAAACGTCTTCTGGGCTTCTCGGGCATTGCCCATGCGGGCTATGCCATGATCGGGTTTGTCGCGCTCGACGAGCTGGGTTATTCCGCCGCCCTCTATTACATCGTGGGCTATCTGCTGATGGTGCTGGCCTGCTTCGTGGTCATCTGCAAGGTTTCGCGCGGCGGCTCCAACGTGGCCATCGAGGAGCTGGCCGGTCTTCACCGCCGCGCCCCGTTGCTGGCGGTGACGTTGGCCGTGGGCGTGTTCGCCCTGGCCGGCATGCCGCCTTTTGTCGGGTTCATGGCCAAGCTGAGCTTGCTCACTGCCGCCCTCCACAAGGGCCATCTCGCCCTCGTCATCATCGCCGTCGTCAACGCGGCCATCGCCATTTATTATTACCTGGGGGTGGTGCGCGAGGCCTGGTTCCGCGACCCGGGCGACCTGCCTCGCATCCGCCTGGACTGGCCCACGCGGGCGCTCTGCCTCCTGCTCATCGGCGGCATCCTGGCCCTGGGCGTCGCCCCCGCCCGAATCCTCGACGCCATCTCGACCTCCGTGGCCCAGATGCATCTCGCCCTGCCTGCCGACGCGCCGGCCTTGTCCAGCAAATAGGAAAATCAATTCACTGGCAGAAAGCCGCGGTTCCTTCTATGGTTGCGGCGGCAATGACGAATCCAGTCGATTTCGCAATCCAAGAGGATCAGCGCGCTGTCCTGCAGACCCCTCGCGAAGACAACAAGCTCCGCCTCGAGGATCGCGCGGCCCATGACTGGTATCGGTTCGTTCTGTCGTTTCCAGCTCATTTGGTCAGAACCTACATCGAGCGCTTTGGAGTGGGGCCGAGACAGAGCGTCCTGGACCCCTTTTGCGGCACAGGAACAACCCTGGTGGAATGCAAGAAGCTCGGAATCCCATGCTGCGGAATTGAACCTAATCCGATGGCCTCGT
>Ga0209415_10005413_pt1 | contig 22967 bp, 23 predicted proteins | sample PeaSoiSIISIP2007_FD_187696 | JGI IMG/M metagenome (GOLD analysis project Ga0209415, IMG submission 187696) | Peat soil microbial communities from Weissenstadt, Germany - SII-SIP-2007 (SPAdes) (version 2) | ecosystem: Environmental > Terrestrial > Soil > Wetlands > Peat | place: Germany... | reverse complement strand
GGGCCGCCTGCTGCATGTTGTGGGTGACGATGAGGATCGTGTACTCCCCTTTCAGCTCGTGGATCAGCTCTTCGATCTTCGTCGTGGCGATCGGATCCAGCGCCGAGCACGGTTCGTCCATCAGAATCACCTCGGGCTGGACGGCGATGGTCCGCGCGATGCACAGACGCTGCTGCTGCCCGCCGGAGAGACTCACGCCGGATTCGTCGAGATGCTCCTTGACCTCATCCCACAAGGCCGCCTGTCGCAGGCTGCGCTCGACGATGTCGGCCAATTCGCGGCGCGACCGGCGTACGCCGTTGAGGCGCAACCCCGCCACCACGTTGTCGAAAATCGACAGCGTGGGGAACGGGTTCGGCTTCTGAAACACCATGCCGACGCGGGCGCGGATTTGCACCGGATCAACGGCCGAGTTGTAAATGTTCTCGCCGTCGAGCAGCACCTGCCCCTCGGCGCGCGCCCCGGGAACCACCTCGTGCATGCGGTTCAGGCAGCGGATCAACGTCGACTTGCCGCACCCGGACGGCCCGATCATCGCCGTCACACCGCCGTCCGGAACGCTCATGCTGATGTTCATCAGCGTCTGATGATCACCAAACCACGCGTTGAGACCGACAACTTCGAGCTTATTTGCCATAGAAGTATCTACGCCGCCGCGCGGAAGCGTCCGCGGGTGAGGAGCCGGACCGACAAGCTGGTCAGGAAGATCAGCGTAATCAACACGAGCGCCCCTGCCCACGCCTGGCGGTGCCAATCATCGAAGGGCGAGATGGCGTACGTATACAGCTGGACCGGCAGCGAGGAGATGGGGCCGCTCAGGCCGCGGTTCCAGAACTGGTTGCCGAAGGCCGTGAACAGCAGCGGGGCGGTCTCACCGGCGATGCGCGCCACGGCGAGCATGATCCCGGTGATGATGCCGCCGCGGGCGGTGCGCAGCACCACGCGGACCATCGTCCGCCACGCCGGCACGCCCAGCGCGAGCGAGGCTTCCCGCAAGGCGTTCGGCACGAGCTTGACCATCTCTTCCGTGGTGCGGGCGACGATCGGCAGCATCATCACACCCAACGCACAGCCACCGGCATAGGCGGAAAACGTGTGCGTCGGAAGGACGATCAACGTATAGGCGTAGATGCCGACGACAATCGACGGCACGCCGTTGAGCACGTCGGCGCAGAACCGCACGATCCACCCGAGCCGGCCGTGCCCATGTTCCGCCAGGTAGACACCGGTCATGACGCCGATCGGCAGTCCGAACACACAGGCGAGCCCGATCAGAATGAGCGTCCCCACGATGGCGTTGGCCATACCGCCACCGGGCTCACCGACCGGCTTGGGCAGCTGCGTGAAGAAATCCAGATTGACCGACGAGAGGCCCTTCACCAGCAAATAGCCGAAGATGAAGAACAGCGGCACGAGCACGGCAACGGTGCACAGCGCTGCGGCCACTTGTGCCACCGCGTTGGTGACCCGACGTCGCAGATAGCTCATCGCCTACGCTCTCCCACTTGCCGCATCGGGGCCGGCGACGCTCCAAACCAGCAGTCGCGCCAGCGCGTTGATGACGACCGTTACGATGAGCAGGACGAGCCCGATTTCCACCAAAGCCTGGACGTACAAGTCGTACGTCGCTTCGCTGAACTCGTTGGCGATGACACTCGCCATGGTGTTCGCCGGTGCAAAGAGTGAAGCGGAAATTTGTGCCCGGTTGCCGATGACCATCGTGACCGCCATGGTCTCGCCGATGGCGCGCCCGAGGCCGAGCATGACGGCACCGATAACGCCGGTGCGGCTGAAGGGCAGGACGGACATGCGCACCATCTCCCACTTGGTCGCGCCGAGCGCCAGGGCCGCCTCACGTTGCGCATTGGGGACCGCCTGAAAGACCTCGTGCGCCACCGCCGTGATGTACGGTACGACCATGACGGCGAGAATCATTGACGCGGCCAGCATGCCCACCCCGTACTTCGGACCCTGGAACAGCGGCAGAAATCCCAGCGTCGTGCCGAGGGCGGGTTCGATGTAACTGCGCAACCACGGGATGAGCACAAACACGCCCCAAAGTCCGTAGACCACGCTCGGGATGGTGGCAAGCAGCTCCACCAGGAACGAGACCGGCGCACGCAACCACCCGGGTGCAATCTCACTGAGAAAGAGAGCCGTACCGATGCTGAGCGGCACCGCCTGCAGCAGCGCCAGGAACGCCGATACGACCGTGCCGTAGATGATCGGCAGCGCGCCGAATTCCTTGGCCACCGGATCCCACGTCGAGCCAAACAGGAAACCCCAGCCGAACATCCGGATCGAGGCCGATGACTCGTACACTAACACAACGAAAATAGATACGAGAATAGCGACGAGTACCAGCGCTAAGAGCGCGGTGAGCGTTTGGAACAGCCAATCCCCGAGATTGAGGTGTCCGCGGATGCGGCGGGGTAGCGAGCTGAAGAATACCCAGTTCAGATCGACGCTCTGTCCTTCTACGCCATTGGCCATGGTCTTACCTGCGTGCGGTACGCGTTGCGCGCTCAACGACGTCTCGCAGCAACGGGGGTACTCTAGCAGGAAGTTGTTGCAATTGTGTTACGGGAACGGCTGCGCACGTGAATTCTTCGCGCGTTCTTAGTCGCCGAGCGGCTGGATGCACAGTCGGCGGGGATCGGCCGACGTCACATGGTCTTCCGCTGCGCTTCATCGGATGTTCATGCCGCCGGTGTATCTTGGTTCGTATGAACCGCCCGTGTGATACGTTCGAGGCTCTCGACACATTCCCGGACGACGGCGAGTCGCTGTATCGCATCGTGCTGCGCGTGGGCGACATCCGCCGGGCGCCGCACCAGATCCGTCAGGTGGTCGGGCGCGCGCGCGGCGACCTGCGGCGGCTGACGGAGGGAACGCGGCGTCAACCTCTACAGATATCACTGCGACTCGGCGCCCGACACATCGACGACGTCGTCACGGCGCTGGAGGCCGCGGGCTTCGACGTGGGCGCGGTCGTGGCGACGCGCGAGCGCGCCGCGGTACCGGATTGAGCCGCGCCCGCCGCATGCATACCGACGGCCGAGAGCACGCGCAGGTTGCGCGCCCGGAGACGCGTGCCGTGGAAACGGCGCAGTGCCAACGCTGCATGTTTTGGTTGGGCGGCAGCACACGGTGCGTCGCGTTTCCGCGCGGCATTCCACGCGACATTGCGGACGGCAGGTTCGACCACACCAGGTCGTATCCCGGAGACGGCGACATCCGCTTCCTGCCGCGCCGGCGGTACGGCGAGTCCGCCCGAGACCGGGGTCTGGCCGACCCGGAGTGAGGCGCGCCGTACTCGACGGCACCCGGAATGTTCTGAGGACCAAGGGCTACACCTCCGCGTCCATCTTCCGCAGGCGGCTGGCCATCACGCGCATCACTTCGAGGGAAAAGGCGGGCACTTGCTTCACCAGAAACTTGAAGCGCGCCTCATTCACCGGAACCAGCGTGCAATCGGTTTTGGCCACGGCGGTGGCGCTGCGCGGGTTCTGGTCAATCAACGCCATCTCTCCAAGGATGCCTCCCGGACCCATGGTTTCGACGACCGCACCGTGAACGCGCACCTCCACTTCCCCCTCTTTCACCACGTACATGACCTCGCCGTTCGTTCCCTCGGAAAAGATCGTCTGACCGGCGGAGAAGGTTTCGACATCGCCCGCGAACCGAATGACCGAATCGAGCCCAAATTTTGAAGACATTGCCGTGAGACCCTCCTTCAATCTGCCCTGCGCGGGATCGCGATCCGATGTGACGGCATGACGAGACGGCACGCACGCGAAGTACCCGGAGCATACGGCGCGACTGTTACGAATCCGTAAAGCGACCGTGAACATTGTGCAACAAGGCGCCGACACGGCGCGCGCCTCGTAACCAAAGGTTCCCACGACCGTAAGCGGCGAATAACACGTTGTAGCTAGCATTTGACGTGGACGAACGAGAAGGAGGTTGAGATCGCATGTTGCTCAGCGACGCCAAGAGCCTGTTCATGAGACGGTTGCACGTGGATCTGCGTGGCACGATCCAGCACTGGTCCCGCGGGCGACGTCGCGGCCGTGAGCGCGACAGCTACGGGCGAGCCGAGCGCGCCGATACCCTGAGAACGCTCGCCCGGCCGGAGCGGGGAGAGCGATGACGCAGGCGCGGACGCGACTGGAGCGCACACCGCATCAGTACGTGCGGCGCGGCGACGCCCGCGTGGTCACCGAGCGCCTCCTCGGCGATTGGCTGGTCAACTTCCTGTATGCGCATGCGCGCGAGCACACCGGCACACTGTTTCGCGCCCTCACCAGCCCACGCGTCTCGAAGCTGCTCGCCTACGCCAACTTCGATTCGGCGTTGACGGCGCGGCTGGTCGGCCATCGCCGCTTCCTGCGTGCCTGCCGCGTGAACCTGCGCGAGTGCCTCGACCCGCCCGAGAGCTTCGACACGCCGCGCCAGCTCTTCGAGCGCAAGATCCGCTACTGGGAATGCCGCCCCATGGCCGACGATCCGGACGCCGTGCTGTCGCCCGCGGACGCGCGTGTGCTCATCGGATCGTTCCGCTCCGGCTCGCCCTTGTTCATCAAAGGAAAGTTCTTCGAGTTCGAGGAGCTGCTCGGCCGCAACAAGACAACCTGGCTGAACGCCTTTCGCGACGGCGACTGGGCCATCTGTCGTCTCACGCCGGACCGGTACCACTACAACCATACGCCGGTCGCCGGCGAGGTCGTCGACTTCTACCAGATCCCCGGCGGCTATCATGCCTGCAATCCGGGGGCGGTGGTCGAGCTGGTGACGCCGTACTCGAAAAACAAACGCGTCGTCACGGTGATCCAAACCGACGTTCCAGGCGGCACGCGAATCGGGTTGGTGGCCATGATCGAGGTCGTGGCGCTCATGATCGGCGCGGTCGTGCAGTGCTACAGCGCCGAGCGCTACGACGCGCCGCAGCTGGTTCGAACGGGCCTCTGCGTGCGCAAAGGCGTGCCGAAGAGCTTGTACCGCCCAGGCAGCAGCACCGATGTCCTCGTCTTCCAGAGGGATCGTGTGACGTTCGCGGACGACCTGGTGCGCAACCTGTCGCGCGCCGGCGTCCACAGCCGCTTTTCACTCGGGTTTGGAACGCCACTCGTCGAGACCGATGTCAAGGTGCGGTCGCCGATTGCGCGGCGGGCCGTAAAGGAAGGAGGCAGCCGATGGAAAACGTATTTTTCGTCGTGGCGCTCGGAACGTGCGCCGCATTACTCCTGACCTGGGCGTTTCGGACGCTCCCGGAGGAGCGGTGGCAGATCATGGCCACGGTTCCGCGAAAGAAGGATCGGACGGGCGTGTGGGTGGGCACCAACCTCACCTACTACGGGCTGATCACCGCCAGCGCCAGCATTCTTGCCGTCGTGATCTTTCTCCTGCTGATGACGTCGGTCAGCGTGCCGCTGAGCGCCGCGTTGATGGCGGTGGCGGTCGTGCTGGTGTGCTGTCTGCCCGCCGCCAAGCTGGTCGCGCGCGCCGTGGAAGGCAAGCAGCATACCTTCAGCGTCGCCGGCGCCACGTTCATCGGCGTGCTCCTCGCGCCACTGGTAGTCGCCGCACTCAACGTCGCCGTCGGCGCCAACGGGCCGCACAGCCCGATGGGGCCCACCGTCGCGGCCATGTCCATTGCGTACGTTTGCGGCGAGGGCTTGGGACGCTTGGCGTGCATCAGCTTCGGGTGCTGCTACGGCAAGCCGATCACCGAAGTCGGCGCGGCGGCGCGGCGCTGGTTCGAGAGGTTTCACTTCGCGTTTTCCGGTTCCACCAAGAAGATCGCCTACGCCTCCAACCTCGAGGGCATCAAGGTCGTGCCGATTCAAGCCATGACGTCCACGCTGTACGTCGCCGTCGGTCTGGTGGCGATGCTGCTCTTCCTCGAGTCACGCTTTCGCACCGCCTTCATCGTCGCCATCGTTTTCTCGCAAGCGTGGCGCGTGTACTCCGAGACCCTGCGCGCCGACTACCGGGGCGACGGGAAGATCTCTGCCTATCAGCGCATGGCCGCCGCCGGCATCGGGTACGCGGTCGCCGTCGCCGTCGCCGTACCGGACACGACAACGACGGCCGACCTCACCGCCGGGCTCACGGCGTTGTGGGATCCGCTGGTGATCATCATGCTGCAGCTGCTGTGGGCATTCATGTTTCTGTACACCGGTTGGAGCATGGTGACCGGCAGCCAGCTGTCCTTCCACGTACACCGCGATCGTATCTAGGGCCTGCGGCCCGCGTCCTCGCGGCGAGGCCGCTCCCCGTTGGGTCGCTGCGAACTGCCAAGTCCGACAGGCTCGTAGCCGGCGTCCACGCCGACGCGGTGCTCTCGCCGTGCTGACACATCATCCGTTTCCCGCTGAGAAGTGGAGACGGGGGGTCCCTGGCGAACCCCCCGGGAGAGGAGGCGAAAGCGAGGGGGCGCTCTCAACCTCCCAGTGTGCGCGAAGACAGATAGCACCTCGTCAATTGAGCATCGGTGACGCGCTGATGAAGCTTCTGTTACCAACGCGACGCGCTGCGCACCCGCGCCGGCCAAGGTGTGCCGGGGCTCGCCGCGACGATCCCGGCGGCGTCTCGGTCTCGGTCCCATCGGCGCATGGTGCAGCGGTACGTCTTCGATGACGACGCCGATGGCGCTGCGCCGGACTCGCCCGTCCCGGATCAACCGCGTCGCCAGAACGCGGTGCTCATCCCGATCGCGAAGCAGATGTCTTGTGCCGATCGGATGATCGCGGTGTTGACGCCGAGCACCTCGCCCCGCGCCGTGACCAGCGGGCCGCCGGGGTTGCTCGGGCTGCACGCGCCGGTCTTCTTATCGCAGCAATGCCCGACGCAGCGCACGGATCAGCTCCGCCGCGTCGGCGGCGGCCGGCGCCGTGCCGAAGACGTGGAAGTCGGGGCGCTGCAGCACGACCTCGACGCCATGCGTCGCGAACCAGCGCGTGTAGCTGCCGTCGACGTCATGCACCGGACCGTCCGGTCCGACGTGCGCACTGATGCCGCCGAGCGACGCGAAGAATGCCGCCGCGTGGGCATCGAGCTGCGTCGCCGGATCGTGCGTGGCGCTGAGCAGCGTCCAGCCGCGTCCGACGACATCGTCGAATCGGCCGGTGTGGTCGCCGCACCGTACCGTCGCTTGCACGAACAGCTGCCCGGCGAGCGAGTCGCCGGCGAGCAGCACGCCGGGGCCGATGGCCGGGGACGGGAGCGGTGGGCTGGCGCCCGTTTGCTTGACGGCGGCGACCATTGCCGTATCGCGCGCCGCGGCCGCAACGGGGTCGGGCACGCAGATGACCTTGCCGAGGTCAATCGAGAAGTTGATGGCCTGTTGCACCTGCGGGATACGCTCGTTGGGATAGGTGTCGAGCAACCCGTCGGGGGCCCTGCCGGCGAGCACGAGGTCGAGCTTCCAGGCGAGATTGGCGGCGTCGCGAATTCCGGCGCACATCCCTTGCCCCGCGAACGGCGGCATCTGATGCGCCGCATCGCCGGCGAGCAGCATGCGGCCCGTGCGCCAGGTGTCCACCCAGCGGGCCTGGAACGTGTAGACGGCGTGCCGTTCGAGCGTGGCGTTCTGCGGCGTCATGTTCCACGGCTCGAGCAGCCGCCACGCGGTGTGCTCGTTGTTGAGATCCTCGATGCTCTCGCCCGGCAGTCGCATGAACTCCCAGCGCCGCCGGCCGGGCCCGCCGGAGACGATCGTCGTCGGCCGCGCCGGATCGCACAGCTGCCAGTTGAGCGGCTCCCACACGCGCCGGTCGTGCGGAACGAGATCGACGATGAGCCAGTCGAAAAAGAAACCGAGATCGCTGATCGTGGCATCCAAGTGCGAGCGTACGAAGCTGTTCGCGCCGTCGCAGCCCACCACGTAGCGGGCGCGGACGGCGCGGCGGCCGCCGTCCGCGTTGGTCACGGTCAGCTCAACCTCATCCGCCGCGGAGCGCAGCGCCACCACCTCATGGCCGCGGCGCACGTCCACCGACGGCAGCGAGCGGGCCCGCACATCCAATCGGCGTTCGAGCTCCGGCTGCGCGAACATGTTCGCCTCCGGCCAACCCGACAGGCTGACGTCCTTGGTGCCGATGAGCAGGAGCAGCTCGCCGGCGGCGTTGCGCCACTCGTACGTGTGAGCGGGCTCGGTCAGCGCCGGCAGCTGCTCGCCGATTCCCGCCGCTTGCAGGATCCGTGCGACCTCGTGATCGAAGTGAACGGCGCGCGGTAACGGGTACGCAGCCGGCTGCTTCTCGAACACCCCGACCCGCCAGCCGCGCTGCCCGAGCAGGATGGCCAGCGTCTGACCGACGGGACCGTAGCCGACGATGGCGACATCGTATGGCGCGGGCATCGGCGCACGCTAGCACGCTCGTTCCCATAGCCCCAAACGCGCCACGCGGCGGAGCCATGGCGGCGTCGCGGCGCTACGTACGCGCGCTCCCGTCCGAGCGTCGTCCCGCTGGCCGCAGCGTGAAACCTTCCCCGCTGACGATCGATTCCGCCACTACCGGCACCCGACCGGACGCAGGCAGCACGACCTTCATCGCCGCCCGGTCCACGATGTCCCTCCGCACATCGATGCCGGGCATGATGCGCACCAGCTCCATGCCGCGGCTGGTCAGCTGGAAGAGCCCTACGTGCGTGGCGTAGAAGACACGCTTCCCCGCGGCGACGGCACGCGGGCCGCTGAAGGTCACTTCGTCGACGCGATCGACGAACTTGGGTGTGCCACGCTTGACCAGCCGCAGCGTGCCGTCTTCGAGCGTCATGTGCGCATGCGCCATCCACGCGGAGACGAACACGATGGTCTTGGCGGCGGTCGTGAGGTCGATGAAGCCTCCCGGCCCCACGTAGTTGCGTGCCCCGTCGCCACGCTTGGAGACGTTGACGTTGCCCTCACTGTCGGCTTGCAGCACACCGAGGCAGGCGGCGTCGAGTCGTTCGTAGCAGAGTTTGAAGATCGCCGCCGAGGAGACAATTTCCTGCGGGCAGAGCGCGGCGCCGAAATAGATTCCCGGCGCCGGCAACCCGCCAAGCACGCCGCTCTCGTTGAGGAACGTGACGTCACCGAGCCGCCCGGCTTCGAAGACGACACGGCACACCTCTTCGGGAAGACCGACGCCGATGTTGACATACGCGCCCTTGCGGACGTTGGCGAGCAGCGTCGTCGCCGCGAGGCGCGCCACCGCCGCGTCCGCCGCGCTGCGCTGCGAGGTCACCCCTGCCAGCCAGTTCACGAACTGCACACGGGCGAGGCCTTCCGCAATCGAGACGTCGCTGTCGGTGGTGAGCACCGGCCAGAAGTCGCGGTGGAAGACGCCGGCGGTCTGCTCGGTGTCGGGGTGGTAGACGACTGCATCGACCATGTCGGCTGGCAGGAAGACGCGGTCGTAGCTTTCGTCGACGATGAGCCCGACGTTGGCGATGACCCGCCCGCGGTTGCGCTTCGCCGCGCGGGCAAGCTCGTAGCTGTCGCCGATCATCGCGCTGTGCTTGACGTAGAGATTGCCGCGGCGATCCGCCGCCGGCAGATTGAACACCGCCACGTCGATTTTCGGGATGCGATACCGTAGTTGGTCGCCATGCACCGAGATCAACTGTTGGCTCGCGGATTTCGCGACGCGGGAGCCGCATCCGACGCGCGGATCGACGCAGGTGTCGACGCCGGTGCTGGTCACTAGGGAGGTTTGGCCGCGTCCCAGCGCGTCGAAGAGCAGCGCCATTATGCCCAACGGCAGGCACTCCAGCTCGCATTGCCCGGCGGCGGCGAGATCGAGCATCGCCTTGAGGGTCTCGAAGTGGCTGGTGATCACGCGGGTGCACAAGCCGGCCTGGCCGAGCTCTTCCAGCGTGCCGGGCGCCTTGCCGCGGCCGCCGTGACCGCCGAGGTTCATGACCGTGAGGCCGGCGGGATGGCCGGTCTCTTCGAACGCTTCACGTATCGCCCAGTAGATGATCGAGGCGCGCTGGTTGCCGCCCAATCCCGGGGCTGCAACCACATCGCCGTCGTGAACGAGCTTGACGGCGTCTCGCGGGCTCATGAACTTCGGATTCTCGGCGACCGGGCTCGGGTAACGCGTATCGTGCCACACCCAGCTCAACCCGCCGCGCGCCAGCTGCGCGAGGATGCGCGCCTTGTCCACCCACTCCTCGACGGAGGCCAACGGGTTCGTGCTGCGCGGATGCAAACCCTTCAGCCTGGTCATGATGGTACCATCATCGGCGCGAGGTCGCGGCTGCCAATCGCGCGGGCGGGACTCGCCTGGAGGATCGCGGCGCCGCCTCCAGTTGCTGCCTGAGCGCCGTGAGCGACCGCCGCAGGTGGCCCGTGACGATCGGTGCAGCCACCAGGTCCGCAAGATAGCCCATGATGCCGCCCGGGGCGTGATACGTAACGCGCAGCTCAACGCGCGTGCGGCCGTCAGCGCCGCAGCGCAGGCGCCAGCGGCCGCGATGCTCGACGCCGGTGACGCTGGTCCACGCCATGTCGCCGGGCGCATCGAACTCGACGATCTCGATGCGGCCGCCCAGCTCGACCGAGCCGATCCGCATGCGCATAGCAATGCGCGCCCCGAGCCGGCTGCGGCCTGCCCCTTCGAGCTGCCACTGCGTCATCCCATCCATGAACTCGAGGTGCCGGCGCGGATCGACGATGCAGTCCCACACGACCTGCCGTGGCGCCGCGATGTCGGTGTCAACTGCCACGCGCATCGTTCACCCCAGAAGCGGCAGGCTTCGCTCCGCCTGCAGCTTCGTCAGCGCCTGCTGCATCGTGCCCAGGATCGAACGGTAGGCGGCGTTCCAATCGGGCCGCTTGCCGAAGCGTGCCCGGACGTCGATCGGATCGAGCACCCGGATCGTGATCTTCGCCGGCAGCGGGATGTGGCCGAGCAGGTCGCCGACATTGAGTCCCCATGGCAACGCCAACGAGATCGGCAAGACCTTCAACCGAAACAAACGATCGAGCCGCAGCAGCGTGGCGAGGCGCGCGCCGCGGCTCAGAAACAGCGCCGTTTCCTGACCGCCGATCGACACAACAGGAACCAGCGGCACATCGGCACGGTGCGCGGCGCGGATGAACCCCATGCGGCCGTCGAAGTCCACCTTCGCCGACTCCCACGTCGGCCGGTGCACCTCATAGTCGCCGCCTGGATAGACCAGCACTGCCGCACCCTTGGCGAGCGCGCGGCGCGCGTTCTCCGGTGACGCGACAACGGTGCCGAACTTGCGCAGCCACCAGAGCGGCGGCATCGCGAGGACGAGACTGTGCGCGAGCTGATAGAAGGGCCGCTCGGCACCGAAGTATGCGCTGAACGCCAGGACGAAGACCGTCGTATCGGGGGTCAAGTTGCCGCCCGAGTGATTGCCGACCAGCAGCACGGGTCCCGTGGGCGGGATCTTGTCGAGGCCGCGCACGTCGGCGCGGAACCAGAAGCTCGCCGCGAGCCACATCATCGGCAGGAACTCACGGATGTAGTCCGGATCGCGGGTCTCGAGGTCGTCGCCGATCGCTGACAGGAGCGTGCTCATATCCCCGCTCCCGTTTCCTTAAAAAAGGCCGCAATCGCCGCATGCGTCTCCGCCGGCCGTTCCAGTTGCGGCACGTGGCCGCAATCCAGCTCGAGATGCCGCGCCGACGGCAGCGTCGCCTGCACGTGCGCCGCAAAGGCGATGGGAACGAGGGTGTCCTGTTTGCCCCAGACGAACAGCGACAACGGCGAGAGCGTGGTGAGACGGGGCCAGAAGCCCTTCGCCCCATGCGGCTCCTCGAGGTAGATCTGGCGGGCGGCGGCGTAAAAGGCGGCGCGTCCCCGCGGGGTGAGGTAGGCGCGGAGGAACTCGTCGACTCCGGCCTGCACCCAGTTCGACCCGGCGACGGGAATGATGCGGTGCACGACGGCCTCGACCATCCATCGCGGCGTGATCTGCAGCAGCCCCAACTCCGGACGCAGCAGGCGCACCAGCGGCGCCCATGGCCGCTCGCGCCGCCAGGCCAGCGACGGCGCCAGCAACGCCAGCCGTCCGACGCGATCGGCGTAGCGGAGCCCGAGCTCGATGGCGACGCGTCCACCCATGCTGTTGCCGATCAGGTGTGCCCGGCGCAACTCCAGCGCATCCAACAGGTCGATCACGGCACGCGCGAAGAACGGGGCGTGATAGGCGGCGCCCAGCGGCTTGTCGGAGTCGCCGAATCCCGGGAGATCCAGCGCGATGGTGCGGAACGAACCCGCCAGCGCGGCGACGGTCGGCAAGAATGAGCCTTTGGTTGCCCCGAGGCCGTGGATCAGGACGATCGGCTCGCCGCTGCCGGCGACGAGGATGGACAGCGCACCCGACGCCGTGTCGATGCGCCGAAACCGCAACCGCTCCGGTCCGGTTGCGCCGCTCGTCGCGGCGAGGAATCCGACCCCGAGGTTGAGGTTGTGCCGAATGACCAGCCGGCCGGCACGATACGCATCCATGCCGCCCCGCAAATCCTTGGCCATTCGATCCCAGGTGTCGCGGTCGGCGGTGAGGGTTGCATCGGGGGCCGTGCGTGTGTCCGCGGCCGTGACCCGTGCGCCGTCGCCGTTCACGAGAATGTCGTATTGCCCGTCGTCCGCAAACTGCAGCCGGATCCGCGCCCGACCCTGTGGTGCATCGAAGGCGCTCGGATCGAAGCGATCGACCAGTGTTTCCAGACTGTCTGGCAAGGGCATCATGCTCATCGTCCGGGCTGCGGCACCGTTGACCTCGGCGAAAGCGGCGTGGGCAGCCTCCGGAAACCAGTCAGGCAAGAAAAGCACCAGCCCGCATGGCCTGTGAACATCACGCCTATCGCGCCGGGTAGCCACTCTCCGCTCTCTCAGTTTTGGCAAGGATGGTGCGTGGCTGGGAGAGTCGGATGCCGGACGCGCCCCCGATTCACTCCTTGTCAATATCAGTCACTTTCGTGTACCTGAAGGCGATGGTGGACACGGCACAGAAGGTCGTCCTGATCACCGGAGCATCGTCGGGCATCGGCAAAGCCTGCGCGGACCATCTGCACGGTCGCGGCTACCGTGTCTTCGGCACGCAGCGTCAGCCGCCGGCAGCCGATGGGCGTGGCGTGGAGATGATTGCCATGGACGTCAACGACGATCGCTCCGTCGCGCGGGGCATCGACCACGTCCTGCAAACGGCCGGGCGGCTGGATGCGGTCATCAACAACGCCGGCAACGCCTACATGGGTGCGGTGGAAGACACGTCGATCGAGGAAGCCAAGGCGCAGTTGGAAACCAATTTCTTCGGCGTCCTGCGCGTCTGCCGCGCCGCGTTGCCGATCATGCGGCGGCAGGGTGTTGGGCACATCGTCAACATCAGCTCCCTCGCCGGCGTCCTCGGTTTGCCGTTCAGCGGCCTGTACAGCGCCAGCAAGTTCGCGCTGGAAGGGATGACCGAAAGCCTGCGCTGGGAAACCCGCCGCTTCGGCGTCCGCGTCGTCCTCGTCGAGCCCGGCGACTTCCGTACCCAGCTCGCAGTAACGCGACGCACGGTCGCCGCGGCCGAGACCAACGACGTCTACCGCACGGCATTCGCGAAGTTCAAGGCGCAGCAAGACAAAGACGAATCGGCGGCGCCGACTCCGGAAGCCGTCGCGCAGCTCGTCGAGCGCATCCTCAGCGACCCGGCGCCGCAACTGCGCTACAGCGTCGGCATGGTCGGGCAGCGCATCGTCATTCCCCTCAAGCGGCTGCTGCCGCAACGGTTGTTCGGGTGGGTGCTGTCGTGGGCGCTGGCGTTGGATTGACCGTGCTGCTTACAACCGCACCGCGCCGCTGCGGATTTGCGCCAACAGCGCGGACGTGAGCGGGACAAAGGTCCGCCCACCGTCGTTGCGAACGTACACCGGATCGGCGATCGTGTTCACGTCGTATCCTTGTCGCTGCAAGTCGACCTTGCGTTGTTTGAGCGTGCCGGTGACGTCCATCGCCGGCATGATGCGCACGAAGATGGGCTGCGCGTAGACCGGCAGCTGCTCGGCTTGGGCGTAGAACGCCGCCGCATCGAACGGCGCACCGGGCTCGAGCACGACTGCCGCCATGCCGGCGCGCCCGTCCGCCCCCGGAATTTCCACACCGTAGACGTTCGTTTCGCTGACACCCGGCGTGGCGTTGAGGATCTCGGCCACTTCCTGCGTCGCGACGTTTTCCCCTTTCCAGCGAAACGTGTCGCCGATCCGGTCGACAAAGTAGTAGTAGCCGTCCGCGTCGCGGCGCAGCACGTCGCCGGTGCGAAAGTACGCGTCGCCCGACTCGAAGGCGTCGTGAAGGACCTTCGCTTGAGTGGCTTGTGCGTCGGCGTACCCGTCGTACGGCATCGTACCGCCTTTGCCGACGCGGCTCAGCAGCTCACCAGGTTCGTCGATCCGGCACGGGACGACGAACCCGTTGGTGGCGCGCACCAACTCCCCTTTTTGGACGTCGTAGCGGGCGAGTCGGATGAGGTGGTGTTGAAACGGATACGGGCGTCCGACCGAACCGACGCGTCCGGTGCGGTTCATCAGGCTGACGTTGCCCTCGGTGGCGCCATACATCTCGAAGATGCGTTGCACGCCGAAGCGCTGCTGAAACGGCGCCCAGACGTCCGGCCGCAGGCCGGCGCCGGCCGCCAAGCGCAAGCAGTGATCGCGGTCGTGCGGGGTCGGCGGCTGCCGGAGCAGATAACGGCACAGCTCCCCGACGTAGACGAATGCCGTCGCACCGTGCCGCCGCACGTCGTTGAGAAACTCGCTGGCACTAAATCGGCGCCGCGAGGCAAACGCGCCGCCGGCGCGCACGGCGACGCTGAAGCCGACGAAGTTGCTCTCGCCGTGATAGAGCGGCAGCGGCGCGTAGATCACATCGTCGGCACCGATCCCCAGCAACCTGGACAGCGCAATGCCGGCCATGGTGTAGCGGCTGTGGCGGATGATGGCGGGCTTCGGATAGCCGGTGGTGCCGGAGGTATAGATGTAGAGAAAGAGATCGCGGCCGCGGACGTCGGGCATCGCCGGCTCCGTGCGCGGCGCCTCCTCCAGCGCGGTATCCAGCGGCTCGACGTGCGGCGGCAGCGCCGCCGGATCGCCCTCGCCCCACACCGTCAAGCTCACTGCGTCCGGGAGGGCGACGACGTGCGGCAGGCACTCGGCGTCGGCGAAGACGTGGCGCGCCCCTGACGCCAACAGTACATGACTCAACGGCGCGCCGCGCAGGTGCGTATTGATCAGCGCGCCGATGGCCCCGATCTTGGCCACGGCGGCTTGCGCCATCAACAGCGTCGGGCTGTTCTCCAGCATCAGCGCCACCGGCTCCCGGCCGATGCCGGCCTGCTTGAAGACCGCGGCAAACGCGTTGACGCCGCCATTGAAGGCAGCGTAGGTCAGCGTCTCGTTTTCGAAACGCAGCAGCACGCGGTCCGGAATACGGTCCGCTTGTTCGCGGACCAAGACGCCGAGCGTCTCACGGCCCTCGTCGGAGGCGCGCCGCAGCGCTGCGGCCATGCGGATGAACAGAGGGATCTCGCGCAAATCGTCCCACAGGGTGCGCAAATTCATGGCCCCGCAGATAGTCAGCGATGTCGCACAGCGCAAGAGCCGTGACACCGCACGCCCATCTGCGATGGTCATCGCGATGGAAGCGCCGGCGCCGAATCTCATGGACATTCAGTGTGAAGAATGCGTAAATGGCGACCAGTATCGAACTCTCCCGGAACTCAGGTGTCGAATGATCCCTCGTCAATTGGCGCGCAAAAGCGCGGCGGTGCTTGTGCCTTGCGTGGTTGCTTTCCTGATGGTCCAAGCGTGCGGCGGCGGGGGTGGCGGCGGAAGCAGTAGCGGAGACGGCGGCGGGGGCGGCAACCGGACACAACCGATTGGCGCCGCCACGTTCACGCCGACGCCGCCGGCTGTCCCGAGTGTGGTGCCGACGCTCGTCGTGTCATCGGGCCAAAGCATCGCCGAGGTCGCGAGGAACGCGGCGCAAGGCGCAACCATCATCGTTCCCCCGGGGCTGTATGGAGCCGTCACATTCCAGCCGGGCGACATTCCCGATGGCCTCCAATTCGTCGCCGACGTCACCGGCGCGATCACCCAAAGCGCGTCGGCCCCGGTCATCATCGACGCCCATGGCAGCGGACCCGCCATCGCGCTGTCCGGTCAGAACAACGTGAGCTTCGACAGCTTCACATTGCGCGACGGCACGGTGGGCTTTCGGGCTACGAACAGCCCCGGCACGGTGATCGAAGATTGCGTCATCACCGGCAGCCTCAGCGACGGCGTGCAGCTGGAGGCCGCGGACGGCGGGCTGATCTTCAACAATCTCATCACCAACAGCGGCGGCATAGGTATCGACGTGCGCGACACGCCCGGCGTGCAGATCATCAACGACACCGTCTACAACAGCACGCAGAGCGGGGTGAGTATCGACAGTACGTCAAGTGATGCATTCGTAGAAAACAATATTTTCAACCATAACCGCACCGGGATGGGCATCGCGGTGGCCGCGACCGCAACCGGCTTCGAAGGGGACTTCAACCTGAATACCGACGGCTACGAAGGCGTCTCGGCGGGGAAGGATGACGTGCACGGCGATCCGATATTCCTCGACCCGTCGAAAGGGGATCCCACCACAAACGCCGACTTCCATCTGGCCCAAGGCAGCCCGGCGATCGATGCGGGGGATGATACCATTGACGCGGGCCTCCTCGCCCTGCTCACTCAGGACACCACGCAGAGCGACGGGACACTGGACAGTCTGCCGCCCGACCTGGGCTATCACTACCTCGCACCGCCCACGCCGACACCGGCGGTGAAGCCGACGCGCACGCCGACACCACGGGCGGCGACACCGAAGCCCGGCACACCCAGCCCGACACCACGGCCGCAGACGGGGACGGCGACGCCCACACGGAAACCAGCTACGGCCGCGCCGACCAACACCGTCAAAGGGCCGCACGGCGGCACGCCGACGCCGCGACCGACCAAGACCCCACGCTAAGACGACGCCAGACAGCGCGCCGTTTCGCGTCCGATCATGAGCTCCTCGTCGGCCGGAATGACATACGCCTGCAGACCGTCGCCCGACGAGATGCAGGCCTCGCGGCCGACGGTGGCGGCGTTACGCTCGCCGTCAATCAGCAGCCCGCACCATCGGAGCCGCTCGCAAATGCGCGCGCGCACGAGCGGCGAATTCTCACCGATGCCGCCGCTGAAGATGAGCGCGGCGGCGCCGCCGAGCACGGTGAGGTAGGCGCCGACACATTTGCTCGCACGGTAACAGAACATCTCGACCGCGAGACGTGCCGCGTGATCTGTGTCCACCAGCGTGGTCAGCTCCCGCATGTCGCGTGATCGTCCCGACACGCCGAGCAGCCCCGACTGGTGGTTCAGCCAGTCGACGACCGTGTCCGCTGCAACCGCTTCGCGGCGGGCGACGTAGCTGACGACCGCCGGGTCGAGGTCGCCGCAGCGCGTGCCCATCATCAAACCTTCCAGCGGCGTAAATCCCATCGAGGTATCGACGGACCGGCCCTGGTGGATCGCGGTCGCTGAGCAGCCGTTGCCCAGGTGCAACGTGATGATGTTGATCCCGCCGGCGGCCGTCCCGGTGATCTCGCCGTAGCGCGACACCAAGAAGCTGTGTGCGATGCCGTGGAAGCCGTAGCGACGGATACGATGGCGGCGCGCCAGCTCCGCCGGGAGGGCGTAGGTGGCGGCGCAGTCCGGCAGCGTGCGGTGAAAGACCGTGTCGAACACGGCCACCATCGGCACGTTGGCGCCGCACGTCTCACGGGCGGCCTTGATCGCGGCGACGCTGGCGGCGTTGTGCAGCGGCGCCAGCTCGTCGAGCGCTTCGATCTCGGCGAGGACCTCGGGATCGATCCGCGCCGCCGCTGAGAAGCGATCGCCGCCGTGCACCACGCGGTGTCCGACGGCGTCGACGGGCGCTGCCCCACCGCCGTGCATCAGTTGCGCGCACACCTCGCGCACCGCCTGCTCATGCGTGTCGATGGCGCGCGTCGCGCGCTGCGCTCGACCCTGCGCGTCGATGAACGTACACGTCGCCTGGCCGCCGATGCGCTCGACGGTGCCACGCGGCACGCGCCCGTCGCGCGCCGGTGCACCATCTCCACCGGTCACATCAACGATTTGGAACTTGAGCGAGGAGCTTCCGCAGTTGAGGACGAGGACTCTCACGCAACCGACTCCAGCCCCAGTGTATCGCGGCACGAATGGAAGCGCTACGCGTTGGCCGAGTTCCCCCGGTGGGCAGAATGAGCAATCGCGGAGCGACCACGCGACGGCAGCGCTGCCCGCCGCGACCTGCCACGGCGAGCACAGCGCTCATCAAGAGCTTCTACAGTAGACGAACGAGAGATTAGATGGGGATGGAGGGATCCAAAACCGGCTTGGCCTCCTCGCCCTCCTCGCCGTCTTGCTTCTTGGCTTCGCGGCGCTCCATCTTCTTGCGCAGCTTCTCTTCTTGCTTGAGTTTGCGCGCCATCTCCTTGCGACGCTTTTGATCCCGCTTGAAGGTCTTACCGCCAGCCATGGTGGGTGCTCCTTTCCGCTCGTCCAGCGAACCGCGGCGCGCCGCCGCAGGTCACGATCGCTTGCCCAACCGCGGTTAACCTACCAAAGTCGTCGGAAGGTGGCAATCGGCCGGGCGCCGTGGAGCGTACGCATGGTTGTTCTTGTAGAGCGGGCTGCTTATAAGGTGAGCCTGATGCGCGCCTCGATAGTCTGCGGAGGGGGTATGACCACCGACGAGAAACTCAAACTGGCTGTGAGCGTCGCCCGTGCCGCGGCGCGTTCAGGTGAATATCGGCGACTCGACAAGCTGATCGAGATTGTCTTTCGCAAGCTGAACGAGCTGGCACCGCCCGAGGCCGGTGAGTTGCACCTGCAAGAACACGATCGCGAGTTTAAGCTGTAGGCGGGGAGAGCCGGCATGTTTGTGCACCGCGCCGCCGGCGTGACGGCTGCGGCGCTCCTCGTCGGGCTGGCAGGGGTGTGTCGCGCCGCGCCGCCCGACGCGCCGATCTCGGCGAGCGTCGCGGCCCTCTTCGTCGGACAGGAGAAGATCGTCGAAGGCACGGTCGAAGCGGCGCAGCGCGACGGCAACGTCGTCCGCCTGCGCCTCGGCAAGGCCCCGCACGCATTGACGGCGTCCCTCGTCATCGGCTTGCTGAGCGACTTCCCGGCCGATCCGGAACATTTCTACCTCGGCAAGAGCGTGCGTGTCGCCGGGGTGATCGAGAGCTTTCGCGATACGCCGGAGATCGTCGTGCACGACGCGGCGCATATACGGTTGAGCAGCAGCGTCGCAGCCGCAGCCGAGGCGGGGGACGCCGGCAAGGACGGGATTGCCGACGCACCGTCCTTGCGCGCACAAGTCCAAACGCTCGGCGAGCGCATGCGTGCGTTGGAACAGCGCGTCCAGCAACTCGAGCGGGGCGCCGCGCCGGGCGATCCGCACTGAGCCGCGCTCACGACTCCTTGCGCTTCTTCGGCCGCTCGACCTGCTTGAGCACCCGCTTGCGCAGGCGGATGGAGCGCGGCGTCACCTCGACCAGCTCGTCCTCGGCGATCCACTCGATGCCGTCCTCGAGGCCCATTTCGCGATGCGGGGTGATGCGCACCGCTTCGTCGTGTCCGGCGGCGCGGATGTTGGTGAGCTTCTTTTCGCGGCAGATGTTGACGTCGAGATCGGCTTCGCGCGAGTACTCGCCGACGACCATGCCCTCGTACACGCGGGTGCCGGGCGGGATGAAGATGACGCCGCGCTCCTGCAGGTGAAAGATCGCGTAGGGCGTCGCTGGCCCTTCCCGATCCGAGATCATCGCTCCGTTGACGCGCGCCTGAATGGGGCCTTGCCATGGCGCGTAGCCGTTGAACAACGCGTTGACGATGCCGGTGCCGCGCGTGTCGGTCAGGAAGTGCGACCGAAAACCGATCAGGCCGCGCGACGGGATGGCGTACTCGACCCGGACGCGCCCGGAGCCCGGATGATTCATCTTGCTCATCCGGCCGCGCCGCACCGCCAGCAGCTGCGAGACGACGCCGACGTACTCCTCCGGCACGTCCACCAGCAACAACTCCATGGGCTCCTGCGCCACGCCGTCGATCTCCTTGGTGATGATCGTCGGTTTGGAAACCTGCAGCTCGTAGCCTTCGCGCCGCATGGTCTCGATCAGGATCGCCAGCTGCAGCTCGCCGCGCCCCATGACGCGCAGCGCGTCGGGCGAGTCGGTGTCTTCGATACGCAGACTGACGTTCTTGCGTTGCTCGGCATAGAGGCGTTCGCGCAGCTTGCGCGACGTGACGTACTCGCCTTCGCGGCCCGACCACGGTGACGTGTTGACGCTGAAGATCATGGCGATCGTCGGCTCGTCAACGCGGATCGCCGGCAACGGCCGCGGCGCCAACCGGTCGGCAAGGGTTTCGCCGATGTGAATGTCCTCGATGCCGGCCACCGCGACGATGTCCCCGGCCCGCGCCGACTCGAGCTCGCGCCGCTTCAAGCCGTGCCAGCCGTAGATCTGGGTGACCTTGCAATCGACCTGCGAGCCGTCGAGCCGGCAGAGCGTGTACAGGCCGGCGCTGCGCAGCTCGCCGCTGACGATACGCCCGATCGCCAGCCTGCCGACGTAGTCGTTGTAGTCGAGATTGTTCACCTGAAACTGCGTCGGCATTTCCGGGTCGTAGCGCGGCGCCGGCAGCGCCGAGAGAATCAGGTCGAACAGCGGCCGCAGGTCAGCGCTCTCAGCGGTCAGCTCGCGCTTGGCGATGCCGGCGCGCGCGTTGGTGTAGACCACCGGGAAGTCGAGCTGCGCGTCGGTTGCATCCAGGTCGATGAACAGGTCGTAGATCTCGTTCAGGACCTCGCCGACGCGGGCGTCGGGACGGTCGATCTTGTTGATGCACACGACGGGCGGCAAGCCGGCTTCCAACGCTTTCTTCAACACGAAGCGCGTCTGCGGCAGCGGTCCCTCGGAGGCATCGACGAGTAACATGACGCCGTCGACCATGGCGAGCGTGCGCTCCACCTCGCCGCCGAAATCGGCGTGGCCCGGCGTGTCGACGATATTGATCCGCACCCCGTGGTACGTGACCGCGGTGTTCTTGGCGAGGATGGTGATGCCGCGCTCGCGTTCGAGATCGAAGGAATCCATGACGCGCTCGACGACCGGCTCGTTGCTGCGGAAGATCCCGCTTTGATGCAGCATGGCATCGAGCAGGGTGGTCTTGCCGTGATCGACGTGCGCAATGATGGCAACGTTGCGGACGTCGTCGCGGCTGGCGTACGAAATAGACATCAGATCTCCGGGTAAAAAAATGGGCCGAATCGCTTCGGCCCATTGCGGCCTTGCATTCTCGTAGGATGTCACTATAGCATTCGCGCTGGGACCGGCAACGGCGGGGCAAACACTGGTTGCCGGCTACGGAAAACAGCCCGAGAGGTGGGGGTACACGATGGCGGCATCGCAGTCAGATATTCGTAATCTGGCGCGCTTTCGCTACGCGATTCGCAAGTTTTTGCGGTTCAGCGAAGAAGCGGCGCGACAAGCGGGGCTCACACCGCAACACTACCAGCTCTTGCTGGGAGTGGCGGGCTTCACCGACAACGACGCGGTCACCATCAGCCAGCTCGCGGAGTTCCTGCAGGTGCGGCACCACAGCGCCGTCGGCCTGGTGGACCGCGCGCAGGGCATGGGATTGGTGCGCCGCGAAATGAACCCGAACGATCGGCGTGAGGTGAAGGTATCGCTCACGCCCGACGGGTTGCGGAAATTGCGCGCCTTGGCCGCGCTGCATCGCGCGGAGCTGTCGCGGATGCGACGCAGCCTCGACATCTTTCGTCTGGAACGCGAGACCACCGGCCCGACAGCGAAGAGCCAAGGACGAGCGGCCAAAGTCGCTCGCAGCGAGGCGTGAGCCTGCGGCGCGCAGCGTGCCGCGAGAGATTGAGACTCTGCTCAGCGCGATCCGGCTGCGCCGCGTCCGAGCTCTTGGGACCGGCGTGTGGCGGTGATCACCGCCGCCGCGACGGCATCCTTGAATCCGCGCCGTTCCAGCTCCGCGAGCCCGGCGAGCGTCGTCCCGCCCGGTGAGGTCACCATGGCGCGCAGCGCCTCCGGCGTTTCGCCGGTTCGCTGCAGCATGGCCGCCGCCCCGGTGATGGTTTGCAGCGCCAGCTGCACGGCCAACGCGGCGGGCAAGCCGGCGGCGACGCCGCCGGCGATCAACCCTTCGGCAAACCGGTAGACGTACGCCGGCCCGCTGCCGCTCAGACCGGTGACCGCATCGAGCAACCGTTCGTCCTGCACTCCCACCGCCGCACCCACGGCGCGCAGCAAGCGCAAGCCGAGGCGCTCGTCGGCGCTCGTCGCCCACCGTCCGCGCACCAGCACCGACATGCCTTTGCCCAGCAGCGCCGGCGTGTTGGGCATCACGCGCAGGACACGCGCGCCGGTGCCGAGCCCGGCTTCCAACCGAGCCGTGGTGACACCGGCGGCGATCGAGAGGAACAGTGCCTTCGGCGTCACCGCCGGACGCATCTCCGCCATCACCGCGTCGATGATCTGCGGCTTGACGGCAATCATCACGACGCGCGAATCGCGCACCAGCGCGCCGTTGTCACTGGTGGTGCCGATCTTGAACCGCCGCCGCAGCGCCGCGAGCTTGGCGGTATCCACATCGCTCGCCCACAGCTGGTCCGAACGATACAGTCCGGCGGCCAGCAGTCCCTTGATCAACGCCGTGGCCATGTTGCCGCCGCCGACGAAACCGACGACACGTTTGCCCGATGACCGGACCCCGTCGGGCCGCCCCGAACCGCTGCGTCTCTTGGCTATCATCACCAACCTCCCTGCTCAGCACATAGCGCGGGCTGACGCCCGCAACCCAACGAACGAAGCGTTCGCGGAATGACGTCCCCCTCGGGTACGACGGT
>Ga0209415_10005412_pt1 | contig 22967 bp, 19 predicted proteins | sample PeaSoiSIISIP2007_FD_187696 | JGI IMG/M metagenome (GOLD analysis project Ga0209415, IMG submission 187696) | Peat soil microbial communities from Weissenstadt, Germany - SII-SIP-2007 (SPAdes) (version 2) | ecosystem: Environmental > Terrestrial > Soil > Wetlands > Peat | place: Germany... | reverse complement strand
GTAGCGCTAACGGGAATCGAACCCGTATTTAAGCCTTGAGAGGGCTCCGTCCTAACCGTTAGACGATAGCGCCAACTGCACACATTATACGATACGAAACTTATGCCCGATAGGTCCGGCACGCATACTCCGTGCCGATTCCGCTGGTGAGGAGCCGCTCTTTCCGGTCTTCAAGGAGGCGAGCGGTCCAATCTGTAAAACCTCCATCGACGATCGCGTGATTCACTCCCTCGCGCGTGGCCGGCGAGATTCTCAGACACAGGCCTGTATAGTAGCCCAAACCCTCCAATCTCGCCAGATTGTAGCCAAACGAAGCTTCGGGAAACTCGGCGCGCAGCGGGCCGATCAGCCGCTCTTCGAACGCAGCCGGGAACGGCGCATCGGTTGGGAGCTCGATTCCCCGCTCCGCAAGAAATCGACCGGAGCTGCCAGGACGATGCGCGCGCACCATCTGCCGCACTTCTTCACGGCTCACACCGGCCGCGTACAGGAGAGACTCGGACGCGGCGAGATCCGATAGCTCCACCACCGGATCGCGCAAACTGAAGCCCTCGCGATTCAACGCCCGAAAAAACTGCAAGTAGAAACGGATATGTTCGCCGAGATGTTGAATCTCGAACTGATTCGAACCCCTATCACGACCCGCCGACACCAGCGCGAACAGACGGAAATGCGGCGAGTATCCGGGAACATCGAACGGCTGCATGCGGGTCACACGCTGGCTGCTGGCTAATCGAACCGGCGCGCCGCGTTGGCGGCGGCGGCGCTGCGCGCACTCGATCGCCATCGCCGAGGTCGAGTCTCCAGCGACCTCGGCGTTGCGAATCGTAGTAAGCACGTTGTTCTGATCGATTCCACCCAACACATAACTCGTCCCGATCGGGCTCACCGGCGACAATTCGACAGCTTCGAAATCCGCAGCGACCTCGAAGGCAACTCGGTCGAACCTGAGCAGCAGACGCGCGTCCACGGAAGATGGCGCAAACAGCGGCGACTGCTCGCGCCGCGCCAGCACCTTCGGCGCCGATTCTTTCAGCGCGCGCGTGCGGGTCTGATAAACATTCAGAAGTAGCGATTGAAGATCGGAAGGCGAAAGCTCCTCAGCCAGCGCCGTAAATAGCCGGGGAATGCCGCTTTCCGCCACGATCCGTTTGGTGATGCCGGATTCCATAATCCAGCATAAACGTCTTTCAATAGGTTTCGATGGCCGGACTTTCGGGCACGCGAGAACGAAGAGTCCAGTGGTAAACCAAAGCGCCCGTGACCATGGTGACCACCGCCGCCAGCGAAATAAACGGCTTCATCTGGATGCCCAGGATCACCATCCAGGCTTCCGGAATCAGAAATAAAACCGGCAGCAGCGGATAGCAGAAGCTGACCATGCGAAGTTTCTTCCAGCCCGGCTGGCGGCGGAAATAGAACAGAGACGCGACGCCCATCGCGGTGAAGAAGCTCAGCGTGAATCCGATGTAGTTCACCAGTTGTGGAAACGGAGTCATGGTCATCAGCATGGTGCAGATGCCCTGCGCCAGAATCGCCACCCACGGCGTGTGCCACTTCGGATGCACCTTCGCCGCCGATGCGAGAAAAGCTCCGTTCTTCGCCATCGCATAATACACGCGAGGGCCGGTGATCACTTGCGCATTCACCGTCGCCATCAGCGACAAGGCCATCAGCGCGGCGAAAATTCCTCCGACGTTTCCTCCGAACAGGTGCGACGCTGCCAGCGCGCCTACCGCGACCTCACCCTTCATCCCTTCCAGCGGCACCGCGTAAATAAATACGACGTTCAGGACCAGATACAGAGCCGCCACCAGCGCCGTTCCCGCCGCCAAGGCGATGGGCAAAGTCCGCGCGGGATTGCGTAATTCCTCGGCAACGTATGTCGCCGCGTTCCATCCGCTATACGCGACATAGATCCAAAACAGGCTCAAAAAGAATTGCTCCCACAGCGGAGTGTGCGAGGTCCGCACGGCATGCATCGAAAAATTCTGCCAGTTTCCATGCCCGATTCCGAATGCCAGACCGATGAACATGAGAAGGATAAAAACCTTCGCGCCCGTCAGTGCGTTCTGAACGCGAGCCGAGCGCTGTACGCCCAACAAATTGACGATGGTGAAGAACGCTACTAATCCGCAAGCGAACATCTGCTGCTTTCCGAACTGCAGCGTCCATTCGCCCGATCCGAGAAGGACATGCGGTTTCTCTTCCGCGCAAGCCCTGCACACATGTCCCAGATAATCCGCGAACGCCAGAGCGGCGCCCGCAATCGGCCCCGAGAATCCGGCGAAAAACGAAACCCACCCGGTCATGAATCCCCACGTGGGTCCGTAGGCGCGCGTCAGATATACGTATTCGCCGCCGGAACTGGGAAGATTGAGTCCGAGCTCGGAGTAACACATTGCGCCCAGAAACGCGATGGCCGCTCCCGCAACCCAGATCCACAGCACGATGTTGGGCGAGCCCAGATCTCCGGCGAGAAATCCGGTGGTCCCGAAGATCCCCATGCCGATCATGCTCGAGATGACCAGGGCGGTGGCGCTGACCACGCCGAGCTGTCTGAGCAGACCTGGTTTTACCGTTGTTGTCGCCACGTCCGTAACCATTCTACCTTCTTGAAAATGGGGACAGACTACTCTGTCCCCAACCGCAGCATCCTGACTTGTCGCGACAGCGTGGCCGTGGACAGAGCGGTCTGTTCGCCATTTTCAAGAACGTTCTACAATGACAGCGGTCCGCGCGCCAGCGACATCCCCCCGTCACACGTATAAATCGAGCCAGTGATGTAGCTTGCCGCATTCGACGAAAGGAACAGCGCCAGGTCGGCCAGTTCATCTTTGGTCCCGAAACGCCGCAGTGGAATCGCTTCTTCCGTATGTGCGCGCGCTTCCGCCGTCGGCGCCAGCCGCCGCATGCCTTCGGTGTCGTCCGTCGGACCCGGCGTGATGCAGTTGCAGCGGACCCCGGCGGGTCCCCACTCGATCGCGAGTGTCTTGATCAGAACGTCGATGCCCGCCTTCCCTGCCCCCACGTGGGCCTGCATGGGAACCGGATGCGTCGCGAAGCTGGCCGAGATCGCGATCACCGAAGCGCCAGGCTTGCGAAGATGCTCATAAGCGGCGCGGCAGGTGTTGAACGTGCCGATCAGATCGATATCGATGACGGCCTTGAACCCGTTCGCCGACATTCCCAGCACCGGAGCCGGAAAATTCCCCGCGGCGCCGCACACGACAATATCGATTTCCCCGAACTGGTCCCGAGTCGATTGAAGCGCTGCCGCCATACCCGCGTAATCGCGAACATCGGTTGCATGAGTGGCCGCGATGCCGCCAGCAGCGTGAATCGCCGCCGCAGCCGCATCCAGCTTTTCCTGTTTGCGCCCCACCAGCATGACTTTCGCGCCATGCTGAGCGAACCGCTCCGCCATCCGCTGCCCGATGCCGCTGCCTCCGCCGGTGACGAACGCGGTCTTCCCGCCCAGAACATTCTCGCGAAAAATGGACATCTTCAAAGGATAGCCGAGATTCTACTTACCGCAGCATTTTTTGTATTTTTTCCCGCTGCCGCAGGGACACGGATCGTTGCGGCCGGGTTTTTGCGGAGCGGCTGGCGCGGGCTCAGTCTCTTCCGCATCTCCAGTGAACACGGGAGCCAGTCCGTGCAGGCGCAGCCGTTCATCCAGGGCGAATTCCACCAGCTCAGTTTCAGCGTTCGTCAGCTCTGCCAGCGTCGCGATCTTTCGCAGCATCGGCCGCATGCGACCGCGAGTCGTCTCGCCCGGCATCGCCAGCGCATAAGCGAATAGCGCGTCTTCCCGAAGGCGATGATAAGGCTCGTCTCGATCGAAGTAGCTGGCGATTTTGTCGGCGTAGCGCGTCAGCTCGAAATATCCGGCGCCGCGCAAGGCCTCGCGCACGATGGCCGGATCGGGGTCGTCCAGATGTTCCGGAAAATACTTGGCAAACTCGGGCCACAGCGATCTCCACATCGCTTCCAGCGCCTTTACGCGCGCACGGCCGCCCAGCTTGTAAAGCGCTTCGATTCCCGGCCGCACATCGTCCTGATCGGCGACGCCGTATAACCCCACCGCCGCGCCTCCACGCTCGACTTCGGGCTTCGATTCGTCGTTCAACACCGATACCATCGCCTCACGGATGGGACGTTCGGTGGTCGCGTCGGCAAGCGACTCCCAGGCACGCGCGCGAACCGATGGCTCGGCGTCGGACTGCGCGACCTCGAACAACGCCGCGCGAGTCTTCGCGTCCAGTTCGTCATTAAAGAAGCTGTGGGCAGCGCCGGCGCGCGTCAACGCATCGTCGGATTTTAGGAGATCCAGACGTTCGCGCTCCGTCAATAAGTCGAAGGAAGGCAGCTCACGTTCCGGATACTCCGCGAGAATGTCGAAGGCTTCGGTGTCGTACTTCGCTTCCGGCGCGTTCAGTTGCTCGATCGCGTGAGCCAGCTCTCGCCGAAGCTCGACTTCCTCCTCCGGAATCTCGGTGAGCATTTTTTCGAGCGCCGGCCGCGCCGCCGGATCGCCATATAGTCCCAACACAAATGCGCCGTCCGCGGCATCGTACTCCAGCCGGTCAAGCAGCATTTCGAAGATGCGCGGATCGCGCACATGCAGCCCGGCCAGAACAAAGGCGATATCCGCGCCCTGCTCCTCGCCCAGTTCTTCATAGAGCTTCAATAGCGGTTCCACTGCCGCTTCGCCAAACGGCAGCAGCGCCTGAATCAGCTCGTCTGAAACATCGTCCGGAGCCCGGCGCAGCGCTTTGATATAGAAATCGAGCGCTTCAGGCGGATGAAAGTGCCGGAACAGGTCGACCAGCAGTGGATCGAGATCCAGCCGCTCCTTTTCATGCGACGCGTTGGAGAATCGAACGACACTCTGCGCCGCATCGTCCGCGGCAAGAATGGTTCGGATGAGCCGCCGGTCGACGCCTACGCGTCCCATCGCGGCTTCCTGCAACAGCTCTTCGACTGTGGCCACTGGCCTTTAGACTACGCTTCTTCCCTGACGACGTGCACCGGAATGTCGACAGCCACTTCCTTGTGAAGCCGCACCGTCACTTTGAAGTCGCCGAGCGTCTTGATCGGTTCATCCAAATGCACCTTGCGGCGATCGATGGTGTAACCGAGTTTTTCGAGCGCGACCGCCACGTCGTTCGCCGTCACCGATCCGAACAGTTGATCGTTCTCGCCGGCTTTCTGCGCGATGGTCACCTCCACCGACGCCATCAGCTTGCCGAGGTCGGCCGCATCGGCCTGGAGCTTGGCGTCCTTGCGAAGATGCGCCTGCCGTTCCTGCTCCACGATATTTTTGTTGGAGTCTGTGGCCGCCACGGCCATCCGCCGCGGAAGCAGAAAATTCCGCGCATAGCCTGCCGCCACTTTCACCACCTGGCCGCGCGTGCCCAGTTTATCGATGTCTTCTCTGAGTATGACTTCCATGGTTAGACTCCGTTAAATCGCGGCCGAGAACGGGACCAGCGCGATATTCCGCGCCTGTTTGATGGCCTCCGCCAGTCGCCTCTGATGCGGCGCGCAGACGCCGGAAATGCGCCGCGGCGTGATCTTTCCGCGCTCGCTGATGAAGGAGCTGATCAGCCGCACATCCTTATAATTGATATCGTCGATCCGGTCCACGCAGAACCGGCACACTTTTTTCCGCCGGAAATACTGTTTCTTCCCAGCTATGGCCTTGTCTCCGCCGGTGGGGCGCTGGGATGCGCTGATGGGCCTTCCGCCTCTGGTTTCCGCCATAAATTACTCTTTCGCTCCTTCCACCGGAACTTCCGCGGCAGGCGCGGGCGCTGCCGGAGCAGCCGGAGCCGGCGCTCCCGGCAATCCAGGCGCCCCATGTTCGACAGCCGGCGCTCCCGGCGCCGATGCCGGCAATGCCGGAGCCACTGCCTGCGGAGCCGGACGGCGCGCCGCCCGCTTATCCCGCGATTTCTTCCGCTTCTCGATTTTCTTCAGCTTTTCGTCGATGCGCACCGTGATGAACTTGATCACCGAATCGGTCACGCGCATGCGCCGTTCCACTTCGTGAACCAGCTCCGGCGTGCTCGAGAACACCACCAGCACGTACAAGCCTTCGTGATACTTCGAAACGCGATAGGCGAGCTTGCGCACGCCCCATTTATCCACTTTGTCGACCGTACCTTTGCCGGAGGTGATCACTTGCTTGATCTGGTCGATATAGCCATCGACCTCCTCTTCCGGCGCATCCGGTTTCATGATAAACAGCTCTTCGTAAACTCTCATTCTTCCTCTTCATTTGAGCCTTGGGCGCGGCGGTTGAAAACCGTCATGGACTTTTCGACGCCCTCAGCGATTATGGACTCGACGGCCGCCGCTCCGCGCGCGACCACCTCCTCCACTTCCTGCTTCTGTGCCCGTTTGAACGGCACGAGCACAAACTTTTCTCCACTCACCGGATGTCCCGGATGAATGCCCAGGCGAACCCTGGGAAATCCGCTGGTCCCCAAGGCACCGATCACGCTCTGGGGCCCTTTATGTCCCGCGGCCGAACCCTTGGGCTTGATCTTCATCGTGCCCCACGGCAGGTCCAGCTCGTCATATACCAGAATCAAGCGATCCGGCGTTAATTCGTACCGCTCCAACAGACCTTTCACCGCCGGCCCGCTCAGATTCATATACGTCTGCGGCTTGGCCAGCGCCACCTGCTTTAACCCGATCACTCCGAGCCCTACCTTACTCAGGTTCTCTTTCCGGCTCACCCGAATCGCGTGCGACTCGGCCAGCTTATCGACCACCATGAACCCCAGGTTATGCGGCGTATTTTCGTACTCGCTGCCCGGATTCCCCAGCCCCACCACCAAGTAATCCATCAACTCACGGGCGCCGACCAATCCTTCCGAAGGTCACCTTCCTCATCGAACGGCCAACCCTCCCAATCGGACAATTGAACCTTCATTCCCTCTGGTGTAACCCAAAAATACGCACCGAAAGGGACTATCTTTTCCGCCGGTGGCATCCCTTCGAACTCGTCGGGTGGATTCGAGTGCAGCCAGTACGCCTTCGCCCATCCGCTGCTAACTAGTTCCTGCAGCGCCTGCACGATCTCGTCCAACCCGACCACCATTCCACACTCGCCTGCATCGCGGTCGACGCCCTTTTGAATTTGCTCGATATCCTCGTAGTCGTCGCAGATCCAGTTCAACACCAGTCTCTGAACCAGTTCCGCGCGAGCCGCCATAACAGCCGCCCACTATTTCTTGCCCTTCTTCTCTTCCTTCTTGCCCTTTTCCTCGGCAGCCGGAACCGCGCCCTCTTCTTCCTTCTTGCCCTTCTTGATGACTTCGGGCTCGGCCGCCGCAGCCGGCGCGCCTTCCACTCCCACGGCCGCTTCCGGCTCAGGCTCCGCCTTCAGCGCCACCACGTGCGAGATTACGGCATCGGCCGGACTAACCAGCTTGACTCCTCCCGGCATCGGAATCTCGCCCGCGCGAATGCTCTGGCCGATTTCCAGCTCGCTTACATCGACTGTGAACAGTTCCGGAATCTCATCCGGCAGGCACTCGATCTCGATTTCGCGCGTGATCAGCTCGTGCAAGCCGCCTTGCAGCTTCACGCCCTTCGGCTCGCCGACGTGATGGATCGGAATTTTCACGATCAGCCGCCGGGTCAGATCGATGCGCTTCAGGTCGATGTGCAGCAGCGTTTCCTTGATGGGATCGTTCTGCCAGTCGACGATCATTACCGGAGTAGTTTCGCCGCCCTTCACCGCCAGGTTGAAAATCGTGTTGTGCCCGGTCTTGGAATTAAGAATCCGGGTAAGATCCTTGGGGCTGATCGCCACCGCGACCGCATCGCCGCCCGCGCCATACAGCACTGCCGGAGCCGATCCCTTCACGCGCAGCCGCCGCGCTTCATTCTTGCCGCGCAACGTGCGCTGATCCGCTTCAATCGTAATATCTTTTCTCATGATTTGAACCTATACAAATAGCGTGCTGACCGAGCCGTCCTCGTGAATCGACTGGATCGCCTTGGCCAGCAGCGGCGCCACCGAAAGCTGCTTGATGCGGCGGCACGAATCCGCCTCATCCGCCAAGGGAATCGAATTGGTCACGATCACTTCCTCGATCTCCGAATTCTCAATTCTCTCAACCGCCGGCCCCGACAGCACGGCATGCGTCGCACACGCCCGCACGCTTTTCGCGCCCTGTTTCAGCAGCGCCTCGGCCGCCTTCACCAGCGTGCCCGCCGTGTCGATCAGATCGTCCACAATCAGGCAGTGCTGATCTTCCACGTCGCCGATGATATGCATCACCTCGGCGACATTCACATCCGTGCGCCGCTTATCGATAATCGCCAGCGGCGAATCCAGCCGTTTGGCGAACGCCCGCGCGCGCTCCACGCCGCCCGCATCCGGCGAAACCACGGTCAGGCTTTCCCCGCCGTATTCGTCGAAGTATTCGATCATCACCGGCGTCGCAAACAGATGGTCCACCGGGACATCGAAGAAACCCTGAATCTGCGCCGCGTGTAAATCCAGCGCCAGAATGCGGTTGGCTCCGGCGCGCTCCAGCAAACTCGCCACCAGGCGCGCCGAAATCGGCATACGCGGGCGATCCTTACGATCCTGCCTCGCGTACCCATAATAGGGTAACACTGCCGTGATGCGCTCCGCTGAAGCGCGCTTCAACGCATCCATCATCAACAGCAGCTCCATCAGGTGCTTGTCCACCGGCGTGCATGTCGGCTGGACTACGAAAACATCCGCGCCGCGAACATTTTCCTGGATTTGCAGGTGTACTTCGCCGTCCGAGAACTGCTTCACCGTGACGGCCGCCAGCGGGCACCCGAGCTCATAGCAGATCTCCGCCGCCAGGGCGGGATTCGCATTGCCCGTGAACACCTTGAAGTGGTTAAACCTCATCGCGCGTACCGGCTTCGGGGAGGCCATAAATCATCGTCCGGAAGAAGATGGTCTCGCAACTGGCGCCGCCACAATCGCTGATACCCAGCCCGGCTCACCATTCTGGCCGGAGTCACACGGCAGCCCGCCAGCACCCGATCCCCTTCCAACACTTTTCGCGCGCGCTCCCGGTCGTCCTTCGATCCATAAATCGCAAAGATCGACGACCCGCTTCCCGTCATTCGCGCCGTTCCATCGACAACCCCGGCTTTCGACAGCTTTCCCAAAATCGTTTTTAACTGGGGATGTTGCCGGAACACGACCGCTTCAAAGTCGTTTTCGCTGAGCGCACTCGCCTGGTCCGCACGGCGCCGCGATTCCAACGCTCGCACGAACCCCTGGAAACTATTAATACTACTTGACGATTCCGTGAAAGTCAAACTTCGATTCAAGGCCGCATAGGCCGGTCCCGTAGCCACGTGAAGACCCGGCGAAACCACCAGAATCGGTTGCTCCTTCACATCCGGCAGCCCATAAAACTCGGTCCCCCGCCCCACCCCCACCGCCGTCCCGCCTTCCAGAAAAAACGGAACATCGCTCCCGAGCGAAGCCGCAATCCCGTACCCGTCAAGCGTCCTCCCCGCGAGCACCGGCAAAGCCAGCAACACCGCCGCCGCGTTGCTCGACCCTCCCCCCAATCCCCCGCCCATCGGAATGCTCTTCTTCAGCCGGAACCGAACCCGCGCCCGAACCTTCATCACCTCCAGCGCGGCCCCCGCCGCCCGCAGAATCAGATTGTCGGGAATGTCGACATTCCCGTCGAGAGACAACTCCGTCCGCCGGGCTTCTTCATACTGAATCTCAATCGAATCGGCCAGCGAAATCGTCTGAAAAACCGTCCGCAGCTCATGAAACCCATCGGCCCTCCGATGGAGCACCCGCAGATCCAAATTAACCTTCGCCACCGACCGAATCTTGACTGATCTCACCAATAACCAAGCCTCTCGAAAAAAACGCCGTCCCCTTACCAACCAACCCCACTCGAAAAGGGGACTGACCACTCTGTCACCTCTCCCACAACCTCGCCCCGACGAAGAAAGCCCCACGTGGACAGAGCGGTCTGTCCCCTTTTCAAGAACCACCGCTCACCCATGGCCATCTCCACCTGCGACCGCTCTTTCTTGCAAGGTCCATGTAATGCTCCGCCTTAACAATATCCCCGAGTTGTCTCTTCGTCCGCGACAGGCCCTCGTAAACGTCTCGTGGTGCGACCACAAAGTCCCCATTCGGATGATCTCGCACGATCGTTTCAAGTTGTTGCAGTGCCTGAGCGAAGCCGCCAGCCAAAGAATAAAGCCTCGAAAGGCGATATCGTGCGCGTTCCTCATCGTCGTTTTTAAAGCCGAACTCGATAACACGAATGTACTCCGCCTTCGCAGACTCAGAGTCGCCGGTTTGCTCAAGACAAACCGCCAGCGCAAAACGAAAGCTTTGTTCGTCGTCCGGGCCGTCGAACAAAAAACAAATGGCTTCTTTGAATATTGGAAGGGCCTTGGTGTATTCAGCAAGCTCATAGAGAGTGAGCGCCCGCCGCACCTGGATCCTCTCGTAGAGGTACCGAAAGTCTCCCTGCCTTAACAGGTCACCATGCCGTTGAAGCATCGCCTCATAAGCAGCCACGCCCTGCTTAAGCTTTTTCTCCAGAATCAACTGGCAGGGCTCGCAGAATTCCGCGTTTAAGCGGCCTTCAACGTCGGTTATGTCCAGGCGCTTTAATTTGCCAAGCATCTGTCGCGCTTCGGCGAGCCGATCCAGGAAATGGCAGGCCATGATGCCGTCGAACAATAGACATGCCTGCTCGTTAGGGTCCGTCGTTTCGGTCAGGAAAATTCCCGACAACCGAATGACCTCTGCAAACTGGCCAGAATCTTGCAAATCGGCGATGCGCTGAAAACTGGCCGAATCAAGCTGTTTGTATGGTCCCCCCATTTTTCAAAACCGCCGACCCCAACGCCTCAAATACCTCAAGAAAAAAACCAACCCCACTCGAAAAGGGGACTGACCACTCTGTCCCCCCTCCCTCAACCTAGGCCCGACGAAGAACGCCCCGCGTGGACAGAGCGGTCTGTCCCCTTTTCGAGAACCTCAGACCGCAAGGCCCGCCTTACGCGCGACCCTCAGTAGTGCAATAACGCGCGGATGTCGTAGCCGGGCAGTTTCTGACGGCCGTTCAGAAAATCCAGCTCGATGACGAATCCCAGCCCCGCGATTTTTCCGCCTAAATTTTCAACCAGCGTCGCAACCGCGCTCGCCGTGCCGCCCGTGGCCAGCACATCGTCGATGATCAGCACGTTTTCCCCCGGCTGGATCGCGTCGCGATGAATCTCCAGCGCGTCCGTCCCGTATTCGAGCTTATACTCGATCCGCTCGGTTTCCGCCGGCAGCTTGTTCGGCTTGCGCACCGGAACGAATCCGGCGTTCAGCGCATAAGCGACCGCAGGCGCGAAAATGAAGCCGCGCGCCTCGATTCCGACTACCTTATCGATGCCCTTCTTGGCATAGCCGCCGCCCAGTTCGTCGATCAGCTCCCGCAGCCCGCGAGCGTCCTTCAGCAGCGTGGTGATGTCGTAAAAGAGAACGCCGGCTTTGGGAAAATCCGGCACCTCCCGGATCAGTTCTTTTAAGTGATTCATGGATGAAGTAACAAAGACAGGAGCAACAATTCTATCATCGAATGTAGAAGCTGGACGACTCCATCACGCTCGCTTCCATCACTTCGAATCCGCGCACATCGGCCCTGGGAGGACCCTGCCGCAGCCGCGATTCCAGCTCGTCGAGCTGGCTCTTCGATCCATTCGCGTGAACCTCGACCGATCCGTCATCCAGATTGCGAGCCCAGCCCGTGACTCCAATTCCGCGCGCAGCCCGTTCCACAAAGTAGCGGAAGCCCACCCCTTGCACCCGTCCCGAAATCACATACCGTCTGGCGGTCACTTCAGGTAATCATACGCATTTCAGCCTAAGGTGAGCCATCTAGGACCGCGACAAATTCCCCGTAATTTGATCCTACGGACCATAGCCATGTTAGAATCCTTGGCGAATGCAGTCTACGTCAGGGGGCGCCAGTCACGCGAGGCGTCGACGCGTGGGGGTAGCTTGGACGCTCCGCGCGGTTGCGGCGACGTTGATCGCCGCTGCGCAGGGCCAGAACTTCGTCACGCTCGAACAAGCCGCGTCGCGCACGGGTCATGATTTGACGGCCGCGTACGAAGGCCGCTCCATCGCCATTCGCGGCCAGGTCGCGGCGGCACCGGTGTGGGCGCTGGGGACTTATTACCTCGCCATTCGAGATAACTCGGATCACGGCCTGTTTCTGCGCGGCGATCGGGACCGCTTCGCCGATCTTTCCCCTGGAGACTGGATCGAAGCCTTCGGATCGATTCAAAGCCGCGGCGCGCTCCCGATGCTGGTGCCCGATTCGATTCACAAGCTCAGGCACGAAGCAGTCCCGGAGCCGAAAGATCTGAGTGTCGCGGACCTGATCGGCTTCCGTTATCTGGGCCTGGTGGTTCGCACCACGGCGACCGTCACCAGCATCGCGGAAAACCTGGGCGGGCGGAGCTTCGAGGTCAGCGACCGCAGCAACTCGATCGCGGTTTTTCTTCCGCGCGTCCCCAGTTCGAATCCGGCAGAGTTGCGACGCGTTCGCGTCGGGGATCGCGTCCGGTTGACGGCCCTGGCCACGCAATATTCCCTGGAACCGCCCTACGACGGCGGTTTTCAACTGATGCTGGCGGGTCCCGAAGACATCCAAGTCGTGCCCGCGACCACGACATTTCAGCCCTTGCTGCTGCTGGGTGCGGCGGGCGCGATCGGATTGGTGCTGGCCCTGTGGTGGATTCGCGAGCGGCGCCTGGGCTCGCACCGACGTTCCATGCGCGCATTCCACGCCTTGAGCGAAGACATCATTTCCGCCACTTCGCCCACTGAGATCGCGGAAAAACTCACCAGCGTGTTGCCGTCGATCACGCAAGCCACCGGAGTGCGCCTGTACGTCTACAATCGCCGCGCCAAGGCGCTCGAACGCGTGCCGACCAAAGCCGTGCCCGATCCGATGGCCGTGCCGATCGATTCTCCTCCCGGCGGTTTGGCCAGTGGCGCAGTAGTATGCTTCCGCAACCGGACCTTACTCAATGTCCCCGACGTGCGCCGCAGCCCGTTCGTGAGAGTCGAAATCAAGATGAACCTGCCGCGCTCAGCGATGTTCATCCCCCTGCTTTCTCAGAACGACGTGCTGGGCGTGCTCGAAGTCGGCAATGCGCGCCGCTTGGGATACTTCACCGTCGAGGAGCAGGCGGCCGCACAGCATCTAGCCAATCAGGTGGCCGCATCGTTAAAGCTTCAGGACCAGCAAAACATCCGCGAGCAATTGTTCCGAAGTGAAAAACTTGCCGCGACCGGACAGCTCATTTCCGGAGTAGCGAGCGAGCTGCGTGCGCCGCTCGAAAGCATCCTGCAATTGTCGACCTCGCTCGCATCGTTTGGCGGCCGCCCGGTTCCGGAGCGCGACTTGCGTCTGCTGGCGGGCGAATCGCAGCGCGCTTCTGAAATCGTGTCGCGATTGGTCTCCTTCGCCCGCCCGGAAGATTCAGCCGCGCGGCACGTGGACGTGAACGCTCTGGTCGCGAACCTGATGCAGTTCCGCGAGCCCGAGTGGAAGATGCTCGGGCTGCGCGTGCAGAACCGTTTGTCGGCCGAACCGGCTCTGGTGCTGGGCGCGCAGGGTCAGATCGAACAGGTTTTTCTGAATTTGCTGGTCCACGCCGAACAGTGCGCGGCCGACGCGCCGACCAAGGGTTTTCACGTATCCAGCAGTCTGATCGCGGGCCGCATCACGGTTGAGATTGCCTACCCCGCATCCGCCAAAGAAGCGGAAGCGAATCAAGCGCTGCTGAACGAAAAATCCGCCGAAAACGGCGCCTTGGGATTAGGAGTCTGCCAGGGAATTATTCAAAGCCACGGAGGCGAGATTCGCTTCGGCGTCAACGCGGGCACAGCGCGTTTCGAAATCGAACTTCCCATCGCGCTTGAAGCCGAGCAAAGCTCCCCAGTGCGGACACGCCAGCCCGCGAGGGCGCTCACGATCCTTCTGGTGGATCCCGATTCCGGAACGCAACGCCAGTTGATGGGTCTGTTGGGCGCGCGAGGTCACCGCGTGGTTCCGGCGCCGGTCGAAGAAGCGCCCGATCTGGCCCAGCGCGTCCGCTTCGACGCTGTGTTTTGGGCCGTCGGCGGATCGGCCGTGCGCTCAGCCGATTTGCAGGAACGGGTTCGCGCGCATATCCCCGTGATGGTGCTGCTGAGCGATGGCTACGACGCGGAGCTGGCTCGAAGTTTGGAAGCGGGCGGGAGTTTCCTGCTGGCTCGCCCGGTTCGCGAGACGGAGTTGCAAACGCTGCTCGAAAAGATCGAAGTGCGCACTGCGGCTCGCGTCACCGGTGCAGGATAATCAGCAACAGGATTCGCATCGCCAGGTACGCCGCCACCAACAGAATCGCCACGCGATGGCGCGCGAACAGGCGTCCGGCGCGCTCAAAAAATGTTTCCCGATGCGCGCGAACCGGCTCCCCCGCCAGATACCGTGCGACCTCGTCGCGCAGATCGAGCGCTGACTCGTATCGATCGCCAGGCGAATCGGCCATCGCTTTCGCGACGATAGAATGCAGAGCCGGCCGTGCATTGGTATTGGAAATCAAGTCGCGAAGAATCGCGCCAAGCGCGTAAATATCCGATTGTGGCGTGAGCAAGGATTCCGGAGCCAGGTAGCCGATGGTTCCGGCACGAACCGGTTCGGTCACGCGCGCCGCCAGCCCCCAGTCCATCACCAGCGCCTCGCCGAACGCGCCGATCATGATGTTCGACGGCTTCAAATCGCCGTGGACCACCCCGCGCGAATGCGCAAACGCCACCGTTTCGCAGATTTTCTGGAATAATCGCAGGCGATCCGTCAGTGCGCCGCGAATTTCACTCAGCGGCGATCCATCCACCAGCTTCATCGCGTAAAACACGCTGCCGTCGGCGAGCGTCCCCGCGTCATGCACCGGAACGATGCCGGGATGTTCCAGTCCGGCGATGATGCGCGCTTCTTCAACAGCTCCCGAATCTTCGACTACTTTCAACGCGACGACGCGTCCCAACGCGGTGTCTTCCACCTTGTACACAGCGCCCATGCCGCCGCTGCCGATCCACTCAATCAACCGGTAGCGCGTGCCCGTAAGGTCGGGCGGGTTGGCGGGTTGCCGCGCGGCGCTGCGCAGGCGTTCGATGGCTTGGTCCGAAAGGTAGCTCACCGGTTCTCGAGAAGCAGCTTGATGTCGACCGGCCCTGCGCGCCGCAGCAGATGCCGTCGAAATTCCCGCCGCGCCCAAGCCAGATGATTCGTCACGGTGGTGATTGGGAGTCCGAATTCCCGTGCAAGAGCGGCGTAGCTGGCGTCTTGCTCCAGCTCGTATCGCTCGAAGATTTGAAACCGCGCCAGCTTGCCCTGCGCCTCGCAAGCAGACCGCAAATCGTCCAGCGCCAGCGCGAACACGCTGCGCGTCCATTCTCTTAGAAAGAATTCTTCCGGATTCAATCCGGACGCCGGGGGATGGTCGCGCAGCTCGGATTCGGCCGAGAGAATCCGCACATCGCCTCCGCGTTTCAGCCGCGCCGCCGATTTCCGTTGGTTCGCGATGTACCCGTCCAGGCAGGTTCTCAAGAACGTGCGGAAGGTCCCCTTTTCGGGATCGTAAGATCGAAAAAAATCGCGCTCGATGGCCGAAGCGAAAAAGCCCTGCGTCAGATCCGCCGCGCTTTCAGAGGAACACGACCATTTGATCCGGATCAGCTTATAAACCGGCTTCCAGTAAGCCTCGATCAGCGTCTCGAACGCATCCCTCCGCTCACCCGAGTTCTCGCTGCGGGCGGCGAACACGGCGGAGCGGCGCGTCGAGGGGAATTGCATAGCCTCAACGCGCGAGCTGCTTCAGCACATACGGAAGAATGCCGCCGTATCGATAATATTCAGCCTCCACCGGCGTGTCGATCCGCGCGATCGCTTCGAACGATTTGCCGTCGGTCTTCACGCGAACGCGTTGTTTTCCGCTCGAGTCCACCGCCGCCGCGACGCCTTCAATCGAGTACGACTCGAACCCGGTCAGCCCCAGCGATTCGCGATTCTGCCCCTCGACGAACTGAAGCGGAAGCACTCCCATGCCGACCAGATTCGAGCGATGAATACGTTCAAAGCTCTCGGCAATTACAGCATGCACGCCGAGCAAAAGAACTCCCTTGGCAGCCCAGTCGCGCGACGATCCACTGCCGTATTCTTTTCCGGCGATGATCAGCAGCGGCACGCCGTCCTGCTGATACCGCATCGACGCGTCGTAAATGAACATGCGCTCATTGGATGGCACATGCGTGGTCCACGCGCCTTCTGTTCCCGGCGCCATCTGGTTCCGAAGCCGAATATTGGCGAGCGTCCCCCGAGCCATCACCTCATGATTCCCGCGCCTCGATCCGTAAGAATTAAAATCGGCCGGTTTCACGCCCAGCGAAATCAAATATTTTCCCGCAGGGCTATCGACAGCGATGTTCCCGGCCGGAGAAATATGATCGGTCGTGACCGAATCGCCCAGCACGGCCAAGGCACGCAGACCGGCCAGATCGCGCACCTGCGTCGCCGGATCGGCCATGTGATCGAAATACGGCGCGCGCTTGATGTATGTCGATTTATCGTTCCAGGCGTAAAGATCGCCCGAAGGAACCTTGATCGAGTTCCACTGCGCGTCGCCGCCGAATACTTCCGAGTATTCTTTCTCAAACATTTCGCGCCGTACCGATTGTTTCACCACCGCTTGCACTTCTTCGGGCGACGGCCAGATCTCGCGCAGAAACACGTCATGACCCGCGTCGTCCTTGCCGATCGGTTCATGAACCAGATCCACATCCACGCGCCCGGCCAATGCATACGCCACCACCAGCGGCGGCGACGCGAGATAATTCGCGCGCACCAGCGGATTCACGCGGCCTTCGAAATTCCGGTTCCCGGAAAGCACCGCGGCCACCGTCAGTTTCTCCTTCTGCACGGCCGCAGTAACTTCATCGGTCAACGGTCCGCTATTCCCGATACATGTAGTGCAGCCGTAACCGACCAGATTGAAGTGCAGTTTTTCCAGATACGGCACCAGGCCGGCGTCGTTCAGATAATCCATGACGACCTTCGATCCCGGCGCAAGACTGGTCTTCACCCACTCCTTCGAAGTGAGCCCGCGCTCCACTGCCTTCTTCGCCAAAAGACCCGCAGCCACCATCACCGACGGATTCGAAGTATTCGTACAACTGGTAATCGCCGCGATCACGACGCTACCGTCCTGGATCGTCGCATGCGAGCCATTGACGCCAATCTCCGCAGTCTTCGGAGCCGCGCCCAGTCCCGTCAGGAAGTTCTGCTTCACATCCGGCAGATTGATTCGATCCTGCGGCCGCTTCGGTCCGGCCATCGACGGAACCACGGTCGCCAGATCGAGCGCCAGCGTATCGGAAAACACCGGCTCCGGCGCGCCCGCGACGCGGAACCATCCCTGTTCCTTGGCGTACGCCTCGACGAGCGCGATCACATGCGCGGGCCGGTTCGTCATGCGCAGATAATCCAGCGAAACATCGTCGATCGGGAACACGCCGATGGTCGCTCCGTACTCCGGAGCCATATTGGCGATGGTCGCGCGATCGGCGACACTCAGCGCACCCACGCCATCGCCGTAAAACTCCACGAATTTCCCCACCACGCCCTTCTTGCGCAGCATCTGGGTGACGGTCAGCACCAGATCGGTCGCCGTCGCGCCCGCCGGCAGCTTGCCGCTCAACTTGAACCCGACCACCGCCGGCAGCAGCATCGACGTCGGCTGCCCCAACATGCACGCCTCCGCCTCGATTCCGCCGACGCCCCAGCCCACCACACCCAGGCCGTTGATCATGGTGGTGTGCGAATCGGTCCCGACCAGCGTGTCCGGATATGCCTGCCCATCCTGCTCGAAAACCACCGGCGCCAGATATTCGAGATTCACCTGATGCACGATCCCCGTATCGGGCGGCACCACGCGAAAATTCTTCAACGACGACTGGCCCCACTTGAGCAGCGCGTACCGCTCCTGATTGCGCTGAAACTCGAGCAGCGCATTGACGCTGAACGAATCCGCGGTGCCGAACTTGTCCACCTGCACCGAGTGATCGATCACCAGATCGACCGGAATCAGCGGATTCGCTCTTTTCGGATCGGCGCCCAGTTTCTGAAGCGCATCGCGCATGGCTGCGAGGTCGACCACGCACGGCACTCCGGTAAAGTCTTGAAGCAAAACGCGCGCCGGGCGAAAATTAATCTCGCGCGCCGCCGCGGACGGGTCCCATTGCGCAACATACTCGATGTCGGACCGCTTGGACGTCAACCCGTCTTCGAAGCGCAGCAAATTCTCGAGCAGGACCTTGATCGAATACGGGATGCGAGACAGCTTGTATCCCGCTTTTTCGAGTGCGGCGAGCCTGAAGATCCGATAGGAACGGCTGCCGACCCTAAGTTCTCCCTCGGCCGCGAAAGAATTCTGACTTGGCATGTCTACTTCCATTCTAGCTTCGAATGCAGCGAACAAAACCGGTGGCGCGCACGTAGTCTATTGAAAGCTATGGACACTTTCCTGCACGACATCCGCTTCGGATTTCGCCAGCTTCGGAAAAGCCCGGCGTTTACCCTGGCCGCGATCCTCACGCTCGCGCTGGGGATCGGCGCCAACGCGACCATTTTCACCTGGCTCAGCACTCTCGTGATCAATCCAGTGGCGGGCGTCGACAGCCGCAATCTGGAATCCATTCGCTGGTTCGCACCGGAAGGCGGCCAGCGCGTGGTCTCATGGCTGGATTATCTCGACATCCGCAAGCGCAATCATACGCTTAAGGAGCTCGCGGTGTGGAGCGCATCGCCGGTCAGCCTGGGTGAAGGCACGCAACCCCAGCGTCTCTGGAGCATGCCCGTTTCAGCCAACTATTTCAATATGCTCGACGTCAAAACCGCATTGGGACGCACGTTCTTGCCCGAGGAAGATGAAAATCCGGGCGGCCACGCAGTGGTCGTGCTCAGCCACGATTTGTGGCAGACGAAATTCGGGGGCGATCCGCAGATTGTCGGCCGCCAGATTCTTCTCAATAAGCGCAACTTCACGGTGATCGGAGTGACGCCGGAAGCATTCGTCGGCTCGGTACTGGGGCTGCGCTTCGATATGTGGATTCCGGTGTCGATGATCGACGCAGTCGCGAGCGATAACATACTCGCCAAGCGCGGCGTCAGCTGGCTCCAGACCCAAGCGCGCTTGAATCCAGGCGTCGACAAACGGACCGCCGCGGCGGACCTGACCGCGATCTCCGCCCAACTGGCACACGAGTTCAATCATACGGACAAGTTCAACCGCGCCGAACCGGTCCCGATCTGGAAGGACGGCGGCGGATCGGTTCTGGGCCCGGTCATGATGTTGTTAATGGCGGTGGTCGGCGTTGTGTTGCTGATTGCCTGCGCTAACGTCGCGAATCTGCTGCTGGCTCGCGCGGCTGGACGGCGTAAGGAGATCGCCATTCGCCTGGCGCTGGGCGTCGGGCGCGGCCGCCTGATCCGGCAGCTTCTGGTGGAAAACGGGATGCTCGCGCTGGGTGGGCTGGCCGCAGCGCTAGCAGCGTTGCCGGTCACCATGGGTTCCCTTCAGGGATTCGCCCCGTCCAGCGATCTTCCGGTCGGCGTGACCATCAAATCCGATTGGAGCGTGGTGCTTTTCACGATCGCCATCGCAGCGGCGGCGACGCTCTTGTTCGGGTTGGCGCCGGCGCTCCGCGCCTCGCGGCCCGATGTCGTGGCCGCAATCAAAGACGAATCCGGCGGATCCACCAGCTCCAAGAAAGCGTGGCTGCGGAACTCGCTGGTGGTCGCGCAGGTCGCGTTATCGCTGGTGCTGCTGGTCAGCGCGGGCCTGTTTCTGAAGACGCTGCATCGGGCCACGTCCGCCGACCCTGGCTTCGATCCGAGAAACGTCTTAGTAGCCGGCATCGATCTGCAGCTCAACGGCTATGACGCCGCCCGAGCTACCAACGCCATCCGGGAGATGACCGACAGATTGTCTGCCCTTCCCGGCGTGACCGCCGTCAGCACCATTCGCACCGTTCCGCTGGGACTCACCGGGACCACTTCCAGCCGGTTCGAAGCCGAAGGCTACGTGCCGGCCAAGAACGAAGAAATGCTCGCGAATACGAACATCGTAGGCGCGGATTACTTTCACGCTGTGAACACGCCGCTGATCGAGGGACGTGAATTCACGCCATCGGACAACGCCGGCGCGCAGCAGGTCGCCATCGTCAACCAGACCTTTGCGCGGCGTTACCTCCCGCGTGGGGCGGTCGGAAGGCGGATACGAATCCAGGGCGCGTGGCAGGTGGTGGCCGGAGTAGTCCGTGATTCCAAGTTCTACACGCTCGACGAAAAGCCGTCGCCATGGGTATACCTTCCCTTCGCGCAGGACTACGCCTCTCAGGTGAATTTTCTGGTGCGAACCATGGGCGACCCGCAGACCTACGCGCGCCCGGTGGAGGATTCGATCCATCAAATCGACGCGACGCTTCCCGTTTTCGGCGTGCGTCCGTTGGCCTCGGCCATCAGCGCGTCGTATTTTGGGCAGCGCATCGGCGGCGCGTTCCTCGGATTCTTCGGCGCAGTCGCCCTGGCGCTGGCGGCGATCGGCTTGTACGGAGTGCTCGCCTACACAGTGTCGCAGCGATCGCGGGAAGTGGGGATTCGCGTCGCGCTCGGAGCCGGACGTGGCGATGTTCTGAACTTAATCCTCTCGCAGGGTTTGCGGCTGACGCTGGTCGGTTTGGCCATCGGATTGGGGATCGCACTGGTAGTCACGCGTCTGATGCGAGCATTATTGCTGGACGTTTCGCCCACCGATCTTCAAACGCTGGTCGGCGTATCGGCCCTGCTCGCCGTAGTGGCGCTCGCGGCCAGCTTCTTTCCGGCCTATCGAGCGACGCGGATCGACCCGATTCTCGCGATCCGCCACGAATAGGAACACTCACATATACTCCGGCACTTCGATCCCCAGCACCCGCAGCGTCCGTTCGAGTTGCGAGCGGAAATATACCGTCATCCAAAGCAGAAACGTCTTCTTCTCGCGATTCGTCTCCGACAGCACCGGATATTCGTGATAAAAATTGCTGAACGCCTGCGCCAGCTGGAACGCATAGCGAGCCACATGCGCCGGCTCGCCGCTCGAGATCGCTCGCGCGATGGCCGAATCCGATTTCGACGCGGCCAGCAGTAGCTGCCAGCAATCTTCCTGCGCAAGCTGCCGAGCCAGAGCTTCACGCGACAGCTCAGCGCGAAAATCCGGGAGCTGTTCCCCCCGCTCGGCGAGCTTTCTCAAAATATTATTCGCCCGCACCGCCGCGTATTGTACGTAAGGACCGGTCTCCCCCTCGAAACTTAACGCTTCCCCGAAATCGAACGCGATCACGGAATTGCGCGTGTACTTCAGCATGAAATAGCGCAGCGCTCCGATCGCGATCTTCGTTGCCGCGCGCGTTCGCGATGCTTCCGGCTCCTCGGCGTGGCGCGACGTCACTTCTTCGAGCGCTCTCGCGATCAGCCTGTCGATCAGATCGTCCGCCTTGACGCCCAATCCCTTGCGGCCTGACACTTCGACATACGGCCGACGACGGTCTTCTTCCGTAAGCTCGATACCCAGCTCGATGCAGGCGGCCGGCGACATCGCCACCATTTCGTACGAAAAATGCACGCTGTTCTCAGCCTGCTGGTTGTAATTCAGCGCGCGCAACCCGGCGACCACGACATCCTGCAAATACGACTGACGCGAATCGATCACGTTGAAGACTCGCGACCCGCCACCGAAATGAATCGCGTTCTCCTGCGGCACATCCGTGGACGCCCACACTTCATGACCATCGGGATAGGTGTGCCACTTGCGATAGTAAAAATCCTTCCCCAGCAGCCCGAATTTCCAAAGTTGATACGCGATGTCCTTGCCGACGTAAGTAACCGTGCCGTTCGACCGCACGATCACCTTGCTGTCTTCCTGGTTTTCCGATTCGTCGCGAAACGCCGACCCCGGCATCACCCAGCATCCTTTATTCTTGCCTTCGGTCTCGAGATAAATCGCGTTGCGGGATTTCAGCAGCTCGAACGCCGTCGCCCAGAATTGCAAATGCAGAATCTCGCTCTCGCGCGGCAGCACATCATACTCGATGCTCAGGCGATACATGGTGCGCAAATGCGCGTCGACAATCGCGTCCGCCACCAGGTGAGCCATCTCCGCTTCCTCGCCCATGCCCGCTTCAATCGAATGCAGCGTCTCCGTCCGCCACACTTTGGCGTCCGGATTTTCTTCGTAATACGCCGAAATCCGCGCGTAGACGTGCCAGCAAACGTAATCGAAGCGCGTGGTGGCGATCAATTCGCGAATCTCGGAAGGCGATTTGTGCTCACGATGCCGGAACCCCGCCACCACATCGGCCACTTGGACTCCCGTGTTGTCGATGTAATTCTGAACCTCCACGTTCGAGCCCGCCGAGCGCATCATACGCACGAAAGTATCGCCCAGAATCGCATTGCGCAGATGCCCGATGTGCGCGGCCTTGTTGGGATTGATATTGGTATGCTCGACGATGATCTTTTCGGTTGACGGAACCTCGACTCCGGCGTTTCCCGCCAGCAGGGCCGCGGCGTAGCGCCCGCGATCGAGTCGAAGATTCAGGTAGCCGTTTCCGGCAATCTCTACGGAAGCGATCCCTTCCACAGCTTCGGCTGCGGACGACAACTCCAAGGCAATCGCCCTGGGAGCTTTCTTCAACTGCCGCGCAAGCTGAAACGCCGCCGGCACCGCGATTTCACCGAAAGAAGCCTGCTTGGGCTGCTCGGTTTGAACGGCGATTTTCACGCCATAGAGCGATTCGATGCGCGATGCGAACGCTTCCGCAATGCGTTCTT
>Ga0209415_10005411_pt1 | contig 22968 bp, 14 predicted proteins | sample PeaSoiSIISIP2007_FD_187696 | JGI IMG/M metagenome (GOLD analysis project Ga0209415, IMG submission 187696) | Peat soil microbial communities from Weissenstadt, Germany - SII-SIP-2007 (SPAdes) (version 2) | ecosystem: Environmental > Terrestrial > Soil > Wetlands > Peat | place: Germany... | reverse complement strand
GGCTCGGCCACCTTCCACATCATCGACAGGAAGTTGCCGGCGAAGTCGAGGGAGTTGTCGGGGTAGACGAAGGGCATGCCCACCGAGAACCGGTGGGCGGCGGCGGCGAGCGTCGGCATCTTGGCGATCAGGCGGATGATCTGGCGGCGCCGGGACTCGGGGTCGAAGATGTCCTTGGCGTCCAGGTAGAACGTCGACAGGGCGGCCACGGCCGATACGAGCATGCCCATCGGATGGGCGTCGTAGTGGAAGCCCTCCAAGAAGCGCTTGCGCACGTTCTCATGGATGTAGGTGTGGTACGTGATCTCGTGGCGCCAGTGGTCGTACTGGGACGCCGTCGGGAGCTCGCCGTGGAGCAGGAGGTAGGCGACCTCGAGATACGTCGAGTGCTCGGCCAGCTGCTCGATGGGATACCCCCGGTAGCGCAGGATTCCCTCGTCGCCGTCCACGAAGGACACGGCGCTCTCGCACGCGGCGGTGGCCGTGAACCCGGGGTCGAAGAACCAGACGCCGGGGAGGAGCTTGCTCCACTCGCTCGCCGCCACCCCCCCGCGGTCGATGGGGATCTCGAGCTGGTTGCCCGTCCGGTTGTCGATGATGGTGATGCTCTCGGCCACGACCCTCGGACCCTCCCTGCGTCGACTCACCCTGGATCCTATGGCGCCGCCGCCGAGAAGGGCACTTCGCCGGGCCCGGGCGCGGTGACCGGCGATGGGGGTTAGCGCGCGACGGTCTCGGTAATCGCCGCGGAGGCCGACCCGGCGAAGCGGGCGTCTCCGGAGTAGGCGGCGCCCACCGAGTGCTGGGCCGCCTGGGTGTAGGTGACCGTGCAGGTGGCGAGCCCCGTACGCGTCACCGGGCGGGCCGAGCACGCGGGGACGGGCGTCCCGTCGTCGAGGAAGGAAACCGTGCCCGTCGGGGTCCCGCCGACCGGCGGCGCCGGCGCCACGACGGCCTCGTAGGTCACGCGACGCCCTGTCGCCACGGGGTCGCCCGAGGACGAGACGGCGATCGAGGTGGCCGCCTGCTGGACCTGCAGGGCGAGGGTGGCGGTGGCGATGGACCCGGCGGCCGGGCCGCCGTCGGAGGACTGGGCGGTCACCTGCAGGGAATAGGTGGCACCGGGCACGACGCTGAACTCGGGCAGCGTGACGCCCGTGGCGCCTCCGGGGCCGAGGTCGACCGTGCGCTGGCGGGGAACGGGGCTCGCCGGTGCGCCCTGGCGGACCAGCACCCCGCCCACCTCCACCCCGGGCTCGTCGACGTTGCCGCGGTCGGCGAGCACCACCTGCACCCCCACGGAGAAGGTGGCGGGCAGCACCTGCACGCCGGTGCCCGACACGGGCACGGGATCGGTGACCATGGCGACGATCTCGAGGCCGTGCACGGCGGCGAGCGAGGGCGAGCCGGCGACCGCACCGACCCACGCGTAGGCCGTCGCCGCGTCGAACGTGGCGGGGGGCAGCCACTGCGAGGACGGCAGGAGGGCCGACCCCGGGGCCCGGCGCAGGGCACGGCGGCACGAGCTCCACGACGCGTCGGCCGACTGGAGGGAAGCCCAGGATTCCTGGGCGGCGGCGACCGCCGAGGTCACGTCCACCGTGCCGGTGCCGGCGCGCCCGCCGAGCACCGCCACCAACGCGTTGCGCAGCATGGCGCTGGCGCCGGCGCGCAGCTGCATGGTGCGCGCGCACAGGGCTGCGGGGGCGTCCGCCGGTGCCGGTGGGGTGACGGCGGCGAACTGCCGATCGACGAGCGCGGTGTCGGCGGCGATGCCGTCGAGGTCGGCGAGAAATGCCACGCGGTCGAGATACACGCCCCGAGCTATCAACGACCGCAATGCCGACCCCGACGCGTTGGAGCGCGCCACCAACGGCCGGGCCAGCGCGGCGTATCCCCGGTCCACGGTACGCCGGTAGGGGCCCGACTGCGCGGAGATCTGGCGGACGGCCGCCACCGCGAGCCCGATCACCACGGCCGCGAGGACGACGGGCACCGCCAGGCGCAGCAGTCCGCGCCCGGCGGTCCGCCGGCGCCGGGTCCGTCGTCGCTCCCCGACCATCGGGCCGACCCTATCGGTCGGCCGACGCCCTCCCAAGCTGCGACGATGCGGCCGCGGGGGTTCCCATGCAGGGGGCGCGCGCCCGGACGGTGCCCCAGTTCCCACGGTGAGCACCACTACACTGCCCTGCCGTGCCCGACAGCACCGCCACGGCGCCGCCGCCCGTCTACGACCGTGCACAACTCCGCGAGAAGGTGCATCGCAAGCTCAAGCGGCGGCTGCGCAACGGCGGCCTGGTGATCGGCGGTGTGGTCGTACTCATCGTCGGGACCGCCATCGGCTACGGCGTGTATCGCAACGGCCAGATCAACCGCGTCGTCGTGAACGGGCTGCGGGCCGTGCCACCCTCCGGGGTCGAGAACATCCTGCTCGTGGGGTCCACGTCGCGCTGCGCCCTCAAGCAGCAGAACCCCATCTACGGCCTGTGCTCCCAGGGCGTGAACGGCGTCAACAGCGACGTGGTGATGCTCCTGCACCTCAATCCCAACACCAAGACGGCGTCGATCCTGTCGATCCCCCGGGACCTGTTCGTGCCCAACGCCCGCTCGACGGGCCCCAACAAGATCGACGCCGCCCTCTACCAGGGGCCCCAGCAGCTGGTCGCCGCCGTGGAGCAGGACTTCGGCATCCCCGTCCAGCATTTCGTGGAGCTGAACTTCGACAGCTTCGCCGGCGTCGTCCAGGCCCTGGGGGGAATCAACATGTACTTCCCCGAGCCCGTCTACGACGCCTACTCACAGCTCAGGATCCCCACCGCCGGGTGCCGGCACCTCGACGGCTTCCAGGCGCTGGCGGTGGTGCGGGCCCGCCATCTGCAGTACAAGGGCCCCGGGGTCACGACCAACAATCCCACCCAGTGGCCGAGGGACCCCCAAAGCGACCTGAGCCGGATACGGCGCGACCACGAGTTCCTGCGCGTACTCGCCAGCGCCGTGTCCAAGCGGGGCCTCGACAACCCGTTCACCGACAACTCCCTGCTCGGCGCCGTCGCCCCGCAGCTGCAGGTGGACTCGAGCTTCGGGCTCGGCGACATGCTCGGGCTCGTCCTCGCCTTCCACGGGGTGGACCCGCAGTCGGCCCCGCAGCTCACCCTGCCCGTCAGGGTCGACAACCTGAACTACTACGACGCAGGGTACGACTACGGCAGCGTGGTGCTCGGCAGCGAGCCCGGTGACATGCAGGCGATCGACAAGTTCCTCGGCGTGTCGGGCGACACCGACACCGCCACGGGCCAGCGCCTGCCGGCACCGAAGGCCGTGACCGTCTCTGTGCTGAACGGGACCGGCGCCTCCGGGCAGGCCGGCACCGCCAGCACCGGCTTGCAGGCACTCGGGTTCGACGTCGTGGGCACGGGCGACACCGCTCCGGCGGGCACGTCGGTGTCGGAGACGATGGTGTACTACGCCTCGCAGAGCGATCGGGCGGCCGCCGAGGCGGTCGTGCACTCCCTCACCGGCGCGGTGGCCTTCGGCCGGGGACCCACGGCCGACGGGGCCGACGTCACCGTGGTCACGGGTTCGAACTTCTCGGTCAACGCCCCCCCGTCGGCGACGCCCTCCGCCGGCAGCCCGAGCGCGCCGGGCGCAGGGGCCTCGGGCTCCGCGGTGCTTGCCGCGCCGAGCCCGTCCACGCAGCCCCTCGCACCGTTCGACCCCCGGTCGTGCACCGCCTCGGGAGGCGAAGGCCCCTGACCCCGGGAGACGCCACCCGGGCTGCCGCGCGCGGCAGCCCGGGCCGGGCGCCCCGACCCGCTCAGCCGGCTGTCAACCCCGCCGTGGTGCGCAGGGCGCTGGCAGTGCTGCGCCACTTGACGGTGGGCGAGATGGCCTCCATGTCGATCCGGTGCCGGTAGCGGTCGACCACGGCGAGCAGCGACCGGATGGTCGACGTCTCGAGGAGGTGCGGGACGAGGCCGAGGTCGAGCAGCTTGGTGTGCGCGGCCCGGTAGTAGTGCTCCTCCTTCTCCACCCGAGGGTCGTCGACATGGTCGATCTTCACGGTGTCGGGGTAGGCGGCGGCCACCATCTCGGCCATCTGCTGGACGGAGAACGACTCCGTGAACTGGTTGAAGACGCGGAACTCACCCTCGCCCGCCGGGTTCAGCAGTGCCAGCTCGACGCACGCCAGCGTGTCGCGGATGTCGAGCATCCCGCGGGTCTGGCCACCCTTGCCGTACACACTCAGGGGGTGCTCCACCACGGCCTGGACGCAGAAGCGGTTGAGGACGGTGCCGAAGACGCCGTCGTAGTCGAAGCGGGTGGCGAGGTCTGGGTGCATCGTCGTCTCGTCGGTCTCGTGGCCGTACACGATCCCCTGGTTGAGGTCCGTGGCCCGCAACCCCCAGATACGGCACGCGAACTGGATGTTGTGGCTGTCGTGCACCTTCGACAGGTGGTAGAAGGACCCCGGCTGCTTGGGGTAGGGCATCACGTCGGTGCGGCCCTTGTGCGTGATCTCGATGAAGCCCTCTTCGATGTCGATGTTGGGCGTGCCGTACTCGCCCATCGTCCCGAGCTTGACGAGGTGGATGGCGGGGTTCCGCTCGGCGATGGCGTAGAGCAGGTTCATCGTCCCCACGACGTTGTTGACCTGCGTGTACACCGCGTGCTGGCGGTCGATCATCGAGTAGGGGGCCGAGCGTTGCTCGGCGAAGTGGACGATGGCGTCGGGCTCGAAGCGCTCGAACAGGCGGTCCACGAACTCGGGATCGGTCAGATCGCCGACGAACGTGTCGATGCTCAGGCCCGAGACCTCCTCCCACCGGCGCACCCGGTGCTGGAGCTGGGTGATGGGCACGAGGCTGTCCACGCCCATCTCGAAGTCGTATTGGCGCCGGACGAAGTTGTCCACCACGCCCACGTCATGGCCCCGTCGCGACAGGTGCAGCGCCGTCGGCCAACCCAGATACCCGTCCCCTCCCAGCACGAGGATACGCACCCGTGCCACCTCCCGTCCGTTGCCGTGGCCGCCCCGCCTTGTGGGGCTGCGCTGATGAGGCTGCACCGGCTCGCCCCCCCGAAGGAGCTCGTGCAGGCCATAGGCCTCGGGGAACAGGATCGCCGATCAACCTGGGAAGACCCTGGGACAGGCCGCAAAACGCCCTGAGAACATGGCCGCGAGGCGAAGAATCCGGCCGCCGGCGGCCGGCCGTGGACGGAAGTTGAGCCAGGGCCGACGGTAGAATTCCCCCGTTGGTCCCGGCCGCCACGGCCCGGGCGCCCGTGCCCTACCGGTGCGACGAAAGGCCGCCGCGTGCCCAGCAACCCGCCCATTGTCGCTCACGAGGCCGTCCACGGTGTCCTCGGAGCCGCCGGGGGGACGACCGCGCACCTGCACATCAGCATGTTCCAGGCCGTCGTCCTGGGCCTGCTGCAGGGCGTCACCGAGCTGTTCCCGATCTCGAGCCTGGGCCACACCGTCCTCTTCCCGACCCTCTTCGGCTGGACGGCCGTGGTGCGGGCGCAGTCCAACCCCGAGTCGTCCTGGCTGGCCTTCGTGGTGATGCTGCACGTCGGGAGCGCCGTCGGCCTCCTCGTCTACTTCTGGCGGGACTGGGTGGCGATCGTCACCGCCTTCTTCCGCACCCTGGTAACTCGCCGCGTGGCGACGCCGACCGAACGCCTGGCGTGGTTGATCGTGGTGGCCACCATCCCCGCCGGGGTGATCGGCCTGGCCTTCGAGCACGAGCTGCGGGTGGCACTGGCCAAGCCCGAGGCCGCCGCCTGCTTCCTGGTGCTCAACGGGGTGATCCTGCTGTCGGCCGAGCGGCTGCGCCAGCGGTCCACGGTGCGCGTGCTGGCGGCGCGCCAGGGCACCAACGAGGAGGGGGGGCGCAAGCTCGAGACGCTCGGCGTCAAGGAGGCGGGCTTCGTCGGGGTGGCCCAGTCCACGGCGCTCATCGCCGGCATCAGCCGCGACGGCGTGTGCATGACGGCGGGGCTGCTGCGGGGCCTCGACCACGAGGACTCGGCGCGTTTCGCCTTCCTCCTGGCCACCCCGATCATCCTGGCGGCCGGCGTCGTCAAGGTGAGCGACCTGACCGGTCCGCTCGGTGCCGGAGTGCGTGGCCAGGCCCTGGTGGCCGCCGTCGTGGCCGCCGTCGCCGCCGTGATCACGGTGCGGTTCCTCATGAGGTACTTCCAGACGAAGACGCTCACACCGTTCGGGATCTACTGCCTCGGGTTCGGCGCCGCCATGGCCATCTACAGCGCGGTGAGCTGACCGGGGACCGGGGATCGACCGTGTTGTCACGACACCACAGCCGCAGGCCCGGCGCCGGTCCCCCCGCCGGGCGCGACCCCGCCGCGGGCCGCCTGCCGGAGGCGGAGCTCGATCTGACCGTGGTGGTGCCCTACTACAACCCCGGCCCCGCGCTGCGCTCGACCGTGGAGCGGGCCGCCGAGGTCCTGCAGGCAACCGGCGCCTCCTACGAGATCGTCGCCGTGTCCGACGGCTCCACGGACGGCAGCGCCGCCACCCTCGAGGGCGTGTGCCCCGACGTCCTCGTGCGCGTGGAGCAGCCGCACGGCGGCAAGGGGCAGGCCGTGCGCGCCGGGCTCGCCCGGGGCCGGGGCCGGTACCTCGGGTTCATCGACGGCGACGGCGACGTGCCCCCCGACCTGCTGGCCGACTTCGTGGCCGTGGTGGAGCACGACCACCCCGACGCCGTGCTCGGCAGTAAACGCCATCCCGCGTCGCAGGTCGTCTACCCCCCGGCGCGCCGGCTGTACTCCTGGGGCTACCAACAACTCGTGCGCCTGCTGTTCCGCCTGCGCGTGCGCGACACCCAGGCGGGCATCAAGCTCGTCCGGCGCGACGTGCTGGTGGACGTCCTCCCCGTGATGGTCGAGCAGGGCTACGCCTTCGACCTCGAGATGCTCGTGATCGCCAGCCGTCTCGGGTACCGCCATTTCGTCGAGGCGCCGGTGCGGATCGGACGGCGGTTCTCGAGCACCGTCTCGACGCGCGTGGCCGGCGAGATGCTGCGCGACACGTTCCGCATCTGGTGGCGCCTGCACGCCCGCCACGCGTACGGGCCGGCGGTGGCGAGCGTCGTGCCCGCCGAGGTCCGCCCCGCGCCCGGCCATCGCGGCAGGCCACCCGCCGGTTCGGCGCGCGCCGACTGAACCGTCCGCCCGGCGTCCGGCCCGGGCCCGCCGGGCCGGCGAGCCACCACGGGAGGCCACCGCGGGAGGCCACCGCGGGAGGCCACCGCGGGAGGCCACCGCGGGGGCCACCGCGGGGGCCACCGCGGGAGGCCACCGAGGCGATGTGACCTTCGACCCTGTCGGACTCGCTGGCGGCGGCGCAGCGTGAAGCTCATGGACGTGCTCATTCCCGATACCACTGAATCCGCAGCCCGGGCGGTGGCGCTCCGGCTCGCCCTCGCCGGCCACACCATCCACACCTGCCGCCACGACGAGGCGGCGTCGGCCTGTGCCGTGCTCGACGAGGACGGGCCCTGCCCCCTCGACACGGCACCGATCGACGTGGCCGTGGACGTGAGCCCGGCACCGGGCGCACGGGGGCCGGGCGCACGGGGGCCGGGTGACGGCGCCGTATGCGCGCTCGTCCGCCGGATCCCCCTCGTGCTGGTGGATCCCCCGCCCGACCACCGCCTCCTGCCGTGGGCCGTCGACGCCGTCGACGCCACCGACATCGTGGCCGGCGTGGCGGACGTGGGCGCGGGCGACCTGCCCGAGCACACCGAGGTCGCCACCCGGGCGATGCTCGGTGAGCTGCACCGTCAGGGCTCCGAGGGCCTGACCACGAGGGTGGTGGTCCGCCGGGACGCCGGCGGGCTCGTTGTCGAGCTGTGGCCCGACCCGGCCATGACGAGGACCCAGGCCGCACGCCTGGCCACCCACATCACCCAGGCGGTGCGCAGCCACGACCGCTGGGCGCGCACCATCGACGCCACCGTGCACGATGACGGCTCCCGGTCGCCGCGCTGAGCGGCGGGCGCCCCCGGGACCTGTCGCCCGACCGGTGTCGCGGGCCTGAGCGCCACGACCGGCGGGCACCGCTGCCCCCAGGTGCGCCGTGGCGGGGGCGGCGCGCGCCCGGCGACCCCGCAACAGCGCGCCCGTAGCATGCGCAGGTGATGTCCGCCCCGGAGCTCGCCGACGACGATCCCGTCACCGGTGCCGTCGTCGACGCCGTGGGCGCCGGGAAAGGCGGGGACCCGCTGGCCCCGGTCACGGTGGTCACGCCATCGCCGTACGCGGCGATCCTGGTGCGTCGCACCCTCGGCTCGGCCACGCCCGCGGCAGATCGTCGGGGCGTGACGAACGTCACGTGCACGACGGTCGACGGGCTGGTGAAAATGCTCGGTACGCCGGAACTCGCCGCGCGCGGGCTGCGGCTCGTCCCGCCGCCGGTCGACCGGGAAGCAATCCGGGCCTGCGCCCTCACCACGGCGAGCTGGGTGTCCGAGCTGGCCGTCCATCCCCGGGCGCTCGAGACCCTCCACCGAGCGTGCGACGAGCTGCGCCGCTGCCCGGCGCCCACGCTCGACGGCTTCGCCCGGCGCCCCGGGCGCGCCGGCGAGCTCGCCCGCCTCCTCGTCGCCGTGCGCCAGCGCCTCCACGAACGGGGATTCGCCGACCACCTCGACCTGCGCTCGGCGGCGGCCGAGGTGGCCGCCCGGGGCGGCGCCGAGGTGGGGACCCTCGGGCCCCTGGTCGTCCTGGCGCCCGGGGCGCTGGCGCCCGGCGCCCGCGCCGTGCTCGACCTGGTGGCCGCCCGCAACGGGGCCACGGAGCTCACCGTCCCGGCCGACGCGGGCTGCACCGAGGTGGTGGCGTGCACCGACCCCGACGAGGAGGCACGGGCGGCCGTGCGCGCCGTGATCGCCGGCGCCCGGCGCGGGGTCCCGCTGTGGCGCCAGGCGATCCTGCATCCCGCCGGGCCGGTCTACGGCCGGGTGCTGCATCAGCAGCTGGCGGCCGCCGGGCTGGCGGTCCATGGCCCCGAGCTGCGCCGCCTGGAGCGCTCCGTGTCGGGCGCCACCCTGCTCGGGGCCCTCGAGCTGGCCGCCGGCGACTGGCCGCGGGAGCAGGTGGCGGCCTGGCTGTCGGCGGCGCCGCTCGTGTGGGGACCGCACCGCCGGCCCGTACCGGCAGGGCGCTGGGACGCGCTCAGCGCCCACGCCGGCATCGTGCGGGGTGCCACCCAGTGGCAGGAGCGCCTCCGCCATCTGGCGGCCCGCCAGCCGGCGCTGGCCGACGACGCCGGCGCCCTGGCCGGCTTCATGGCGGAACTCACCGCCCGGGCCACGGCGGCGGGGGGCTCGTGGGCCGAGCTCGCCGCCTGGGCCGTCGGCCTCCTGGACCACTACCTCGACGCACCGACCGGCTCGTGGCCCCCCGAGGACGTGGCCGCCGCCGAACAGGTCCGGGGTGCGGTCCTCGGGCTGGCCGACCTCGACGCCGTGTCGGGGGCGGTCGACGCCCCGACCTTCCGCCGGGCGGTGCAGATGCTGCTCGGGGACGTCCCCATCGACGTGCGCGACCTCACCGACGGGGGGTTCGGCGACGGCGTGTTCGTGGCGCCCTTCGGCCAGGCCCGGGGCATGCGGTTCCACACCGTCGTCCTCGTGGGGCTGGCCGACGCCGTCGTGCCGGGCCGAGTGGGCGAGGACGCCCTCCTGCCCGACGACGCCCGCCGGCTCGACACGTCGGGCGGCCTGCGCACCCGCGCCGCGCGGCTGGAGGCCGCCCACGACGACCTGCGGGCCGCCCTGGGCGCCGGGGCGGCGCGGCGCGTGGCGCTGTACCCCCGCGTCGATCCCCGCACGGGACGCGCCCACGTGCCCTCGCGGTGGCTGGCGGCCCTGGCACCCCCGGCTCCCACGTGGGGATCGGTGGACTCCTTCGCCGCCGCTGTGGCCGCCGCCGACCCCCCGCTCTCGGTGGCGGAGCTCGAGCTGCACCGCCTGGACCGCTGGGCGGCGCAGGGGGCGGACGCCCTGGCGTCGCCGGTGGCCGTGGCCTCGCCGCGCCTCGCCACCGGGATCCGTGCCGCGCGCGCCCGCCTCGGCCCGCAGTTCACCCGGTTCGACGGCCGCGTGGGCCGTGGGCGGGTCTCGCCGTTCGACCCCGAGGCCCCGGTGTCGGCCACCCGGCTCGAGGCCTATGCCCGCTGTCCGCGCCGCTTCCTCTTCGAGAAGGTCCTGGCCCTGCGCGCCCGTACCCTCCCCGAAGAGCTGTGGCACATCGAGCCGGTCGACCGGGGCACGCTCGTGCACCGCATCCTCGAGGACTACGTCGTCGAGCGCGTCAACGGTGCGCCGCGGTCGCTCGATCGCCTCCTGGAGATCGCCGACGGCCACTGCGACGACGCCGAAGCCGCAGGCCGCGTCGGCAAGGCGCTGCTGTGGCGCATGGACCGGGCGGCCATTCGTCGGGATCTGGCGCGGTTCCACCAGGAGGAGGAGGGCCTCGTGCCCCAGGCCGCCGAGCTCGAGTTCGGCACCGAAGGCGCCGCCGCGGCGGTGTGCGTCGTGCTCGACGACGGCCGCGAGGTCCGCTTCAAGGGGAAGGCCGACCGCATCGACCGCACGGCGGCGGGCCAGCTCGTCGTCTCGGACTACAAGACGGGCAGGCAGAGCGGGCTGCGCGCGCTCACCAAGGACCCCCTCGCCGGCGGCACGCTGCTGCAACTGCCCATCTACGCGCTGGCCGCCGAGCAGAGCTTCGGAGCCGGCGCGACGGTGCTGGCCCGCTACTGGCTCCTGTCCAGCGAGCGCAGCGCGCCGAGCTACCACCTGCTCGTGACCGACGAGGTCCAAGACCGCTTCCGCCACGTGCTCGGGCTCATCGCACGCGCCGTCGACGCCGGCGCGTTCCCCGGCGCCCCTGGCGCCACCCAGGGCGACCGTCAATTCGAGGCCTGCCGCTTCTGCGACTTCGACCGTCTGTGCCCGCCCGACCGCGATCGCCAGTGGGCCCGCAAGGTGGGGTCCCCCGGGCTGGCCACGGTCGCCGACCTGTTCGACGCCGAGGTGCCCGACGGCCTGGCCCACACGGTTGTGCGCGGGCTGTTCGACCCGGACGAGATGACGGCGTGAGCGTCGCCGACGGCGGGGGCCGGGCCAGGATCACCGGCGAGCTCGACGCCACCTTGATCGTGGTGGCCGGGGCGGGGACGGGGAAGACCACGGCACTCGTGAACCGGATCGTCCAGCTGGTGCGCACGGGAGCGGCGTCACTGCGCGAGATCGCGGCGATCACCTTCACCGAAGCCGCCGCCGCCGAGCTGCGCCAGCGCGTCCGTGACGCCATCGAGGCGGCGGCGGGCGAGGCACCGGGCGACGCCCGCCTGGAAGCCGCGCGCCAGGAGGTGGACGACGCCGCCATCTGCACGCTGCACGCCTTCGCCCAGCGCATCCTCGTCGAGCACTGCGTGGGCGCGGGCATCCCCCCCGGGTTCGAGGTGCTCGACGGCACCGCCGAGCACGCCGACTTCGACGCCCGCTTCGCGCGCTTCGCCGACGCGCTGCTCGCCGACCCGAGTGCGGAGCCCGCGCTCGTCCGCGGCTTCAGCGTCGGCCTGCGCCACGGGGACCTGGCCGACACCGCCCGGGCCATGCACGAGCACTGGGACCGGATCGAGGACGGTGGGCTCGCCGCCCTCGAGCAGCTCCGGCCGGGACCGGCGTGGCCGCCGGTCGACACCACGGCGCTCGTCGAGGCGCTCGACGACGCGCTGTCGCAGGCCCAGTGGTGCACGAGTGGCGACGACAAGCTCCTCGGCCACATCCTCGAGAGGGTCGCCGACGCCCGCCACCAGCTGCGGTCGGTGGCGGGAGACGAACCGGCGTCGCTGCAGGTACTGGCGAACCTGCCCCCGCTCGGCTGCACCTACGGGCAGCAGCAGTCCTGGCAGGGGCGGGTGGCCGACGCCCGCGCCGCATGCGCGGCGGCCGAGACGGCGCGCCAGGATGTCCTGCGCGCCGTGCGCGCCTCGGTGCTCGCCGAGCTGGCGGCGCGCCTGGCGAGCTTCGTCATGACCGCCGCCAACGAGCGGCGCGCCGAAGGGCGGCTCAGCTTCCACGACCTGCTCGTGCACGCCCGGCGCCTCCTGCGCCACGACGGCGAGGCCACCCAGGCGTTGCGCCGGCGCTACCGGCGCCTGCTCATCGACGAGTTCCAGGACACCGACCCCATCCAGGTGGAGCTGACCGCCCGCTTGGCGGCGGCGGTGGACGGCACGGCCGACCTGGGCAACGCCCGACCCGGTGGCGTCTTCGTCGTCGGGGACCCCAAGCAGTCGATCTACCGCTTCCGGCGGGCGGACATCGAGACGTTCTCACGTGTGGGGGCGGAGATCGGGGAACCCATCGTGCTCGGGACCAACTTCCGCTCGGTGCCGGGGATCCTGCGCTTCGTCAACGCGGTGTTCGCCGAGCTCTTCGGGGACGACCCCGCGCCGGGGCAGGCGGCGCACCACGAGCTCGACGCCCGGCGCGACGCCCTGCCCGTGACGCCGCTCGGCCCCCGCTGGGACGAGGGGGCCGTCTCCGTCACCAGTGACGGCGCTCCCGGCACGCAGCTCACATTCGACTTGGGCGGCCCGCCGCCGGGGGACGTGGGCGGCGGGGACGCCCTTCCGCCCCCGCGCGCGGGCGGGGCGGGCGCGGTGCGCGCCGGGCGTGGCCTGCCCCCGGTGATGGTGCTCGGCGGTCCGCGCACCGGTGCCATGGCCGACGTGCGCCGGGCGGCGGCACGCGACGTGGCCGGCGCCGTCGGGCTGATCGTCGGCGAGCGGTGGCCGGTGGCCGAGCCCGCCCGCCCGTCGCTCGTGCGCCCGGCCGCCTGGCGCGACGTGGCCGTGCTCATCCCCGCCCGCACGTCGCTGCCGGCGCTCGAGGAGGCGTTCGAGGAGGCGGCCATCCCCTACCGCCTCGAAGGCTCCGAGATGCTGTGGGGGTCCGCCGAGGTGCGCGACGTGCTCGCCGCCCTCCACGCGGCGGACGACCCCGCCGACCAGGTGTCGGTGGTCAGCGCCCTGCGCAGCCCGGGGCTCGCCTGCGGGGACGACGATCTCGTGTCCTGGTACCAGGCAGGGGGCGGATGGGACCCCCGCCCCCCGCCCCCCGACGGGCTGGAGGACCACCCGGTGGCGACGGCCATGGCCGTCCTGGCCTCCTTGCACCACCGGCGCTGGTGGTGCGAACCCTCCGCCATGGTGCGCTCGGCCCTCGAGGAGCTGCGCACCTTCGAGCTGTGCCTCGCCTCTCGCCGCCCCCGCGACCACTGGCACCGGCTGCGGTGGCTCGTCGACCAGGCGCGGCTGTTCGACGAGACCGGGAGCGGCACGCTCCACGGCTTCCTGCGCTGGGCGGACCTCCAGGCCGCCGACGAGCGCGGGACGGGGGGCGTGGGCCCGCCCGACCCCGACGACGACGCCGTGCGGGTGATGACCGTGCACGGCGCCAAGGGACTCGAGTTCCCCGTCGTGGTCCTCGCCGGCCTCGAGCGCGCCGACGCCGGGCACGGGCCGCCGGCCGTGCTGTGGGGGGAGGACGGCCGGCCCGAGGTGAGCGCGGGGAGCGCGTTCCGCTCCGCGGGCTACGACGCCGCCGGGGCCCGCGAGAAGGAGCTCGACGCCCTCGAGCAGGACCGCCTGCTGTACGTGGGCATGACGCGGGCGCGTGACCACCTGGTCGTGGCGCTGCACCACAAGGAGGGCGCGGCCACGACGTCGGCGGCCCGCCTGCAGGAGGTGCTCGAGCACGTCCCGCAGCTGTGGCGCCGGCCCCCCTTCGCCGCGGATCCGGGCACCGAGCCCCGCCCGGAGGCGGACCCCGACGCCGTGGCCGCCCTGGCGGCGGCCTTCGGCGCCACGGTGTCGGCCGTGACGGCGCCGCCGGCGCCGTCGGCGTCGCCGGGCCCCGACCCCGACGCCTGGGCACAGGAGCGTGCGGCGTTCTTGTCCGAGCGCCGCTCCCTGCTGGCCCGCACCCGGCGCCGTCCGGTCACCACGGCCACGGCCGTCGCACGCGCCCTCGTCGACGCCGAGCGGGGCAGCGGCGAGGGTCGCCCGGTGCGCCGCGTCCTCCCCGACGACGATGCCGACACGGCCGACGCCCTCTGGCGCAGCGCCGACGAAGGGCTCCAGATCGGACGGGCGGTGCACGCCACGCTGAGCACCATCGACCTGGCGAGCGGAACCGACGCCGCGGGGCGCACGGCGGACGAGGTGGCCCGGGGCCGCGCCACCGCCCACGGCGTCGCCCATCACGCGCCCGCCGTGGCGGCGATGGTGCGCCGGGCGCTGGCGTCGCCGACCGTGGTGCGCGCGGCGTCGGCCCGGCACTGGCGCGAGCTGTTCGTGGCGGTGCCCGTGGGAGACGGCGGGGTCCTCGAGGGGTTCGTCGACCTCGCATTCGAGGACGGTGACGGACTGGTGGTGGTCGACTACAAGACCGACCGCGCCGGGGCGACGACCGGATCGCCGGAGGCGGCAGCGCGCTACGAGCCGCAGATCGCCAGCTACGCCAACGCCCTGGAGGCGGCCACCGGACGTCGGGTGCACCGGTGCGTCCTGGTGTTCGTGGCCGACGACCCGGCGGGCGAGCACGTCCTCGAAGGGCCGCGGCTGGCCGCTGCCCGGGGTCGGGCGGCCGAGGCGGCCGAGGCGCTCGTGGCCGGGTGACGACCGGGGATGCGGGTGCCCGCCACCGCGGTGCCAGGCGCTCGCTCGGCCCGACGGCGGCGGATCAGGGGACGGCGGCACCCGGGAGGCGGTCGACCTCGTCGGCGGACTCCCCGGACCCCTCGATGAGCTCGAAGGGGCTCGCCCCCGCCAGCGCCGACGGGCCGGCGTCGTCGCGCCCGTGCACCTCGCGCACCACGGCGCCGATCTGGTCGAGCTCCGGGAGCTCCTTGTCGGCCCCCCCGACGAGCCCGAGCTCCTGGAAGCGGCGCGCCTGGGGGAGGACGCTGCGCTCGAGCGACCCGACCGCCTTGTTGTAGGCGTCGACCGCCCCGGTGAGGCTGCGCCCCGTCCGGGCCAGGTGCTCGCCGAAGGTGGCGAGCCGCTTGTAGAGCTCACGCCCCATGAGCTGCACCTCTCGGGCGTTCTCCGCCAGGGCGTCCTGCTGCCACCCGTACGCCACGGTCCGCAACAAGGCGATGAGCGTGGTGGGCGTGGCCAGCAGCACGCGGCTGGTCACCGCGTGCTCGAGCAACGTGGCGTCGTGCTCGAGGGCGGCGGCGAGCAACGCGTCGCCGGGGACGAAGGCCACCACGAATTCGGGCGACTCCTCGAACTGCTCCCAGTACGCCTTCTTCGACAATGCGTCGACGTGGGTACGCAACTGCCGGGCGTGCGTGACCAGGTGGGCACGCCGGACCTCGGCGTCGGAGGCGTCGTTGGCGTCGAGGAACGCCTGCAGCGGGACCTTGGCGTCGACCACGACCTGCTTCGCCCCCGGCAGGTGGACCACCAGGTCGGGCCGCAGCCGGCCCTCGTCCCCGTGGGTGGTCACCTGCTCCTCGAAGTCGCAGTGCTCGAGCATCCCCGCCATCTCCACGACGCGCCGCAGCTGCATCTCCCCCCAGCGCCCGCGGGTGGCCGGCGAGCGCAGCGCCGTGACCAAGTTGCGCGTCTCGGCCTGCAGCTTGTCCTGCGACTCGTTGAGCTGCTTCACCTGCTCGCTCAGGCGCGTGTACGCCTCCTGGCGCTCGAGCTCCAGGACGCGCAGGCCCTTCTCGTACTTGCCGAGCTGGTCGCGCAAGGGCGACAGCAGCTGCTCGATGGCCTGCGTGCGCTGGTCGAGGTCCCCCCGGGCCGCCTGCTGGGCCTCCTTCAGGCGGGCGTCGGCCAGCTCGAGGAACTGCGCGTTGTTCTGCTGCAGGGCGCGGCGCGACAGCTCGGCGAACTCGCCCACGAGGAGGGTGCGGACCTCGTCGGTCGCCGCCTGGCGCTCGGCGGCGGTCGCCCGCTCCTGCTCGAGGGTCGTCTCCAGGCGCACGACGTGGGCCCGCGCCTCGTCCATGGCGGATTCCCGCTCGGCCCGTCCGGCCTCGATGCCGGCCGCCGCACGCCCCGAGGCCACCCACAGCGCCACGCCGGCGCCGCCGGCGCCCCCGACCACCAGCCCGACCACAAGTGCGACGATCATGACGTCTCCCTTCGCGGACACGGGCAGGGGCTCCGGGGCGTGCGCTCGACGGGCACACAGGCGCATGACCGGGGACGTCCCTGCCCGAGGCGGGTTCGCGGCGAGCGTAACGCCCGGGTGTAACGCTTCCTGGGACCCGCCCGGCCGGGCACCGCATGGCGCGGCGGGCGGACTAGCGTCGACGGTGATGCGCAAGAGCGCCGCCGCGCGTGCCGCCGCCCCGCAGGCAGGCGACGGCGCCAGCGGCGCCGCCGGGGAGGCGGCCAATGGCCGCGCCCGAGGGCGCGACCGTGCCGGGCGGCACCCGCTGCACGCCTTCGCGGCCGAGGAGCTCGTCGAGGACTTCCGCCTGGCGTGCATCTCGCGGGCGCTCGACGACCGGGAGATCATGCTGCAGAAGCAGAGCCGCGTGTTCTTCCAGATCTCGGGGGCGGGGCACGAGGTGCTGCTCACGGCCCTGGCCCGCTCGTTGCGCCCCTCGTACGACTGGTTCTTCCCCTACTACCGGGACCGGGCGCTCGTCCTGGCCCTGGGTGTCACCCCCCGCGCCCTCATGCTGCAGGCGGTGGGATCGGTCGAGGACCCGTCGTCGGGGGGACGGCAGATGCCGTGCCACTGGGGAGACGCCGGGCGCAACATCGTGACGCAGTCGAGCCCCACCGGCAGCCAGTGCCTCCCCGCGGTGGGCTGCGCGGAGGCCGGCCGGTTCATCGCCCGCCGCCCGGGCCTGCGCGGATGCCGCGCCTTCGGAGACGAGATCACCTACGTGTCGCTCGGCGAAGGCGCCACGTCGGAGGGCGAGTTCTGGGAGAGCCTCAACACCGCCTGCCGTCTGCACCTGCCGGTGCTCTACGTGGTGGCCGACAACGGCTACGCCATCTCGGTGCGCGCCGCCGACCAGTCCCCGGCGCCGATCTCGGACCTCGTGCGCGGGTTTCGCGGTCTCGCCGTGACCCGGACCGACGGCTGGGACTACGCCGCCTGCCGCACCGTGGGCGCCGAGGCGGTGGCCCGGGTGCGCGCCGGTGAGGGGCCCGGGCTCATCCACGCCAAGGTCACGCGCCCCTACTCGCACTCCTCGGCCGATTCCCAGGCCAAGTACCGCGACGCCCAGGAGCTCGCGGCCGAGGAGGCCCACGAGCCCATCGAGACCTTCGCCGCCGCGCTCGTCGCCGCCGGCGTGCTCGACGCCCCCGAGGTCGAGGCGATTCGCGCCGAGGCCCACGCGGTGGCCGCCGCCGCGGCGGAGGAGGCACTGGCCGCCGCCCGGCCGGACCCGGCCACGGTGACCGACAACGTCGTGCTCCTGCCCGTCCTGCCCGAACCCGAGCCCGACCCGGATCCCGAGCAGCAGGGCGAGGAACCGGTGGTCATGGCCGAGGCCATCCGGCTCACCCTCCACGAGCTGTTCGCCGCCGACGACCGCATCCGACTCTTCGGCGAGGACGTCGCCGACGCCGATGCCGACGTGCTCGACCACGTCGAGGGAAAAGGCGGCGTGTTCGGCGTCACGCGCGGGCTGCAGCGGCGCTACGGGGCAGCGCGCTGCTACAACACGCCGCTCGCCGAGTCGAACATCATCGGCCGCGGGGTGGGCCAGGCGCTGCGGGGCCTGCGGCCGTGCGCCGAGATCCAGTTCTTCGACTACATCTGGCCGGCCATGCAGCAGCTGCGCAGCGAGGCGGCCACGATCCGTTGGCGCTCGAACGGGGCGTTCACCTGTCCGCTCGTCGTGCGCGTCGCCATCGGCGGCTACTTGACGGGCGGGGCCATCTGGCATTCCCAGAGCGGCGAGTCGATCTTCGCCCACGTCCCGGGCCTGCTCGTGGCGTTCCCTTCGCGCGCCCGGGACGCCGTCGGCCTGTTGCGCAGCGCGTTCGCCTCGAACGATCCCGTGCTGTTCCTCGAGCACAAGCACCTGTACCGGCAGCGCTCGGCGGCCGATCCCGTTCCCCGCTCGGGCTGGATGCTCCCCTTCGGTCGCGCCACCGTGGTGCGCCCCGGGCGCGACCTGACCATCGTGACGTGGGGGGCCACCGTCGCCAAGTCCCTGGCCGCCGCCGAGGAATTGGAGGCGGACGGTGCCGCCGTGGAGGTGGTGGACCTGCGCACCATCGCCCCCTGGGACCGCGACCTGGTGTGCGAGTCGGTGAGCCGCACGAGCAGGCTCCTCGTCGTGCACGAGGACACCCTCACCGCCGGGTTCGGCGCGGAGGTGGCGGCGTGGGTGGCCGAGCACTGCTTCTGGGCGCTCGACGCGCCCGTGGGCCGCGTGGCGGCCGCCGACACGTTCGTGGCCTACGAGCCGTCGCTCGAAGCGGCCATCCTCCCCCAGGTCCACGACATCGTCGCCGCGGCGAGAGCCCTCGCCGCCCTCTGACCCGGCGCCACGACGGGCGTCACGTGCCATCCTTGGGTCGTGGGCCTCCGTCTCCGGGCCTCCGCGGGCCCCTCCCCCCGGGCGACACCCCGATGAACGCCACCTCCGCCACGCTTCACGCCCGTGACACCCCCGACCCGGGCACCACCGACCCCGCCACGTCCCGAGCGGGCACATCCGATATCGCCGCGTCCGGCCCCGCCGACTCGGTGATGTCCGGCTCGGTGATGTCCGTCTCCGACACCGCCGTCTCCGACACCGCCTCCACCGGCACGCCGCGCGTGGTGATCGTGGGCGGGGGGTTCGCCGGATTGGCGGCGGCGCGGCAACTGGCGGGGCAGGCGGTCGAGGTGACGCTCCTCGATCAGCACAACTTCCACACGTTCCAGCCCCTGCTGTACCAGGTGGCCACCGCCGGCCTCGAACCCGCCGACGTGGCGTACCCCGTGCGTACCATCGTCCGCCACGGCCACAACATCCTCTTCCGCCACGGACGCGCCGTGTCGATCGACGTGGATGGCCGCCGGGTGGCCCTGGCCGACGGGGCGACGCTCCCCTACGACCACCTGGTGGTGGCGAGCGGGGCCACCGCCGGCTACTTCGGCATCACCGGCGCCGCCGAGCACTCCCGGCCGCTCTACACGTTGAGCGACGCCCGCCGGCTCCGCAACCACGTGCTCACCACGCTGGAGGCGGCCGACGCGCGGCCCGAGGACTACGACGACGGCGCGCCCACATTCGTCGTCGTCGGCGGCGGCGCCACCGGCGTGGAGATGGCGGGTGCCCTCGTCGAGCTGCTCGACGTCTCGGTGCGCAAGGACCGGCTACGCATCGACCCCCGGCGCACGAGGGTCGTGCTCCTCGACGCCGGCGACCGGCTGCTCGCCGCGTTCCACGAGAGCGGTGGCCGCTACGCCGAGGACATGCTGCGCGCACGGGGGGTCGAGGTGCGCCTGGACAGCGTGGTCGAGGAGGTGACCCCCACCGGGGTGCGCCTGCGCGGGGGAGAGTGGCTGTCGGCCGCCGCCGTGATCTGGGCGGGCGGCGTCACCGTCGACGGCACCTTGGCGGCCACGTTCGGCGCGGTGCGCCAGCGCGGAGGGCGGGTGACCCTCGAACCCGACCTGTCGGTGCCCGGCCACCCCGAGCTGTCGGTGGTGGGCGATGCCGGCGCCGTGCCCCTCGGCCCGCGCAAGCCCGGCGTCGCCCCGCAGGTCGCCCAGGTGGCGATCCAGGCCGGCGAGCACGCCGGGCGGCAGGTCCTGCGGCGGATCGAGGGGCGGCCCACGGTCCCCTTCCGCTACCACGACAAGGGGATCATGGCCACCATCGGCCGGCGTGCCGGCATCGCCCAGCTGAGCGTGGGCGTGACGCTGCGCGGCACGCTCGGGTGGCTGGCGTGGCTCGGCCTGCACCTGGTCTACCTGGTCGGCTTCCGCAACCGCCTGATCGTGCTGGTGAACTGGTGGTGGCGCTACCTCGACTGGCCGTCGGGGCCGCGCCTCATCGTGGCCGACGTCGACATGGAGGACGACGGGCCCTGAGGTCCCCGGGGGCCGCCGCGACTTTCCCCACCGGCTCCATCCGATTCGTCGGCCTGGTCGACAAGGTTACCGAAATGTGAACGTACGGTGAACTTTCGGTAAACTGCGGGCATGCCAGCAGCAGGAGCACTTGCCCAGGGTTGGTACCGGGACCCCTACCGAGAGCACCAGGATCGGTATTTCTCGGAGGGCCGGCCCACCAGGCTCGTCCGGGACGACCGGCACGAGTCCTACGACCCACCCCCGGACCTCCCCGTGCCGGGGCCCCTGGTGCCGCCGGCGGACGCCGGGGGGTCGTCCGGCCCGACCGACCTGCGCCGCGCCGACGACGCCGAACGAGCACCCGGCTACGACCGGCGCGTCGCCTGCGACAAGGCGATCAGCGCCATCATCCGCAACGGAGGCTCCGACTAGGACGCCTGCGTCCGAGGCGGATCGCGTGGCCCGGTCCTGGCCGCCCGGGGGACGCGCAGCGCCGGCCGCGGGCGCCGAAATGCGCAGCCCGCCCATTCCCCGGCGGGGCACCGAGGGCTACGGTGGGCCGGTGGCCAAGCACATCGCACTGCACACCGATGACGGCCTGAGCGACGTGGTCGAGAGCCTCGAGCGCATCGACCGGGAGATCATCAAGCTCTTCGCCCTGGTGGGCGAAGGGGTGGCCGGCGCCACCCATTCCCTGCTCGCCGGCGACCGCGAGGCTGCCCGGGTGCTCGCCGAGAGCGACGACATGATCGACACCCTCTACCTCGAGGTGGAGCAGCTCGCCCAGCGACAGCTGGCGCAGCGGTCGACCGGTCCCGAGGAGCTGCGCTACCTGGTGGCGGTGTTGCGCATGCTCCCCGAGCTCGAGCGCAGCGGCGACCTGGCCGAGCACGTGTCGCGCCGAGCCGTGCGGGGGCTCGGCGTCGAGCTCTCGCCACGCGCCCGCGGCCTGGTCGAGCAGATGGGTGAGGTGGCGTCCGAGATGTGGCGCGCCACGGCCGATGCCTACGCCGACCGCACGGCGGACGTCGCCGAGGACATCGAGACGCTCGACGACGAGCTCGACGAGCTGCACGTGACCCTCACCGCCGAGATCGCCAGCGGCTCGATGCCCCTGCCGGTGGCCATCGAGGCCGCCCTGGTGGCCCGGTTCTACGAGCGCTTCGGCGACCACGCCGTGAACCTGGCCCGCCGCATCTCGGTGCTCGCCGGGCGCAGCGGCGCCACGGGCTGGGGCTGAGCCCAGGGCTCAGGAGGCTGGGCGCTCCAGGCGGCCGAGCAGCTCCTCGGCGATCTGCACGGCGTTCAACGCCGCCCCCTTGCGGAGATTGTCGCCCGACACGAACAGCGCCAGTCCGTGGGGCACCGTGGGGTCGACCCGCAGGCGGCCGACGAGGGTGGGGTCGGTGCCCGCGGCGGCGAGTGGCGTGGGCGCGTCGTGCAGGAGCACGCCGGGAGCCGCCGCCAGCAGCTGGCGGGCCCGCTCCACGGTGAGCGGGCGGGCGAAGCGCGCGTTGATCGACAGGCTGTGCCCGGTGAACACCGGCACCCGCACGCAGGTGGCCGAGACCAGGAGGTCGGGGATGGCGAGGATCTTGCGGCTCTCGTTGCGCAGCTTCTGCTCCTCGTCGGTCTCCCCCGAGCCGTCGTCCACGAGGCGCCCCGCCACCGAGAGCACGTTGTGGGCGATGGGCCCGGGGAATTTGGCAGGGGCGGGGTACTCGAGGGCGGCGCCGTCGAAGGTGAGCGCGCCGGCCCCCTCGGCCGTCTTGGCCAGCTGCTCCTCGAGCTCGCGCACGCCGTCGAGCCCGGCGCCCGACACCGCCTGATAAGTGGACACCACCATCTGGCGGAGCCCGGCTTCGCGGTGCAGCGGCGCCAGCGCGGGCATCGCCACCATGGTGGTGCAGTTGGGGTTGGCCACGATGCCCTTGGGGATGTCGTCGAGGGCTTCGGCGTTCACCTCGGGGACGACGAGGGGCACCGCCGGGTCCATGCGCCACGCCGAGGAGTTGTCGATCACCACCGCCCCCGCGGCGGCGATGGCCGGCGACAGCACGCGCGACGCGGTCGCCCCGGCGGACACGAGGGCGATGTCGACGCCCCGGTAGTCGGCGCCCTCGGCGTCCTCGACCGCCACCTCGCCCCCCCGCCACGCCAGTCGGCGGCCGACCGAGCGGGACGAGGCGAAGAAGCGGATCTCGTCGACGGGGAAGGCGCGCTCCTCGAGCACGCCGCGCATCACCTTGCCCACCTGCCCGGTGGCTCCGACGACGGCGACCCGCACGGTCACGATTCTACGCGGCCACCGCCTCCCCCCGGACAGGGCCACGCCGGGGGTCGGCCCGGCCCGTCACGTCCCGGACAGCTCGAACGCTTCGTGCAGGAGGCGTACGGCGTCCTCGACGCGCTCGGCGCGCACCACGCACGAGATGCGGATGGAGGACGTGGAGATCATCTCGATGTTGATGCCGGCGCCCGCCAGCGTCTCGAACATGGTGGCCGACACGCCCGGGTGGCTCCGCATGCCCGCGCCCACGAGCGACACCTTGGCGATGCCGTCGTCGCCGGTGACGTCGCCGGCGCCGATCTCCGGGGTGAGCCCGCGCGCCACCTCGATGCTCGAGTCGAGGTCCGTCCTCGGGACGGTGAAGGAGATGTCGGTCGTGCCGTGCAGCGACGTGTTCTGGACGATGGTGTCGACGTTCACCGTGCGGTCGGCCAGGGCCCGGAACAGCCGCGCGGCGATGCCGGGCTCGTCGGGGACGCCGGTGACCGTGACCTTCGCCTCCGAGGTGTCGTGGGTGACGGCGGTGACGACGGCCTGCTCCATGGACGGATCCTCCTCGACGACCCAGGTGCCGGGCTC
>Ga0209415_10005410_pt1 | contig 22974 bp, 20 predicted proteins | sample PeaSoiSIISIP2007_FD_187696 | JGI IMG/M metagenome (GOLD analysis project Ga0209415, IMG submission 187696) | Peat soil microbial communities from Weissenstadt, Germany - SII-SIP-2007 (SPAdes) (version 2) | ecosystem: Environmental > Terrestrial > Soil > Wetlands > Peat | place: Germany... | reverse complement strand
GCCCGACCCCACGCCTTCATCTGCTCGAAGCAGAGGCGAACCGACTTGATGGGGGCGTGGCTGTACTCCTCCTGCTCGACGATGAACCAGTCGACTGCGCCGACCGAGTCGGCCGCGTCGAAAACCTTGGCGAAATCCACCGGCCCCTGGCCCAGCTCCTTCGCGTCCTTAAGATGCAGGAGCGGGATCCGGGCTCCTTGCTCACGGATGAACCTCGATGGCGGATACCCCGCGGCGTGCGCCCAGAACACGTCCACTTCCGCGAAGAGGTTCCGGGGCTCCGCGGCGCCCAGTATCCAGTCGAGCGCGGGGCGCTTGTTGAATATCCTGAATTCGCTGTCGTGATTGTGGAACCCGAAGCGAATGCCGAACGGGCGTAGCGCCTCACCCACCTCCCCCAGCTGCTCGCCGATCCGCTCGCATGCCGATGCCGAGACGAAGTGCCCCGGGGGCCACCAGGAGCAGACCACGTTGCGGGTGCCGAGCAGAAGCGCGTCGCTGATGACCGCGCCGGGGTCGCTTCGAACGGCGGCGTAGCCGACATGCATGCCTGCGGCCTCGAGGCCCGCGGCGTCGAGGGCGGCCTTGGCTCCCTTGGCGTCGAGGTTGCCGTAGCCTGCGAGCTCGACGCCGCTGTAGCCGATGTTCGCTACCTCGGCCGCGGCTGCGGCAAAATCCCGCTTCACCTCCTCGCGGACGGAGTAGAGCTGAAGGGCGACCGGGATTTTCTTCATTGGGTTGGCGGCAACAGTGGGTCTATTTGATGCGGACTTCCCGGCCTGTCGAGGCCGAGATGTAGATGGCATCCAGAATCTTCTGGACCGCCAGCGATTCCTCGGGCTTCACGTGGGGCTCGGCGTTTCCGAGAAGGCAGTCGATGAAATGCACCATGCGATTCGTGTTCACGAGCGGCGGGAGCATGTTGACCGCCTCGATGGAGTAGCCCGTTGGGGTCTGCCGGAAGATCTTCAGCGGCGGCAGGTTCAGGCCCGCCTCGGTTCCGAAGAGCTGGGTTGAATTGAGATCGGGCAGCGGCCCGTGCGCGGCCCACGAGGCCTCGAGGAGCACGGTCCGGCCGCTCCTAAGCTTGATGAGCGCGATCGAAAGGTCGTCCACGTCAAAAGGCGCCTTGGGGTCGATCTCGCTCTTGCCCCAGCCGCCGTTGCCGAGGCCGCGGGGCCCAAACTTGGCGTAGGTCTGGCCGCTGACCGCGGCCGCATCGAATTCACCCATGATGTACAGGCATCGGTCGAGCGCGTGCACGCCGATGTCGTACGTGCAGCCGCCGCCCGCGAAGCGCTTCTGGGTGAACCAGGACCCGATCCGCGGGATTCCGGCCCTGCGGCTCCATGATGTCTTGGCATGATAGACGTCCCCGAGGGTTCCCTTCTCGACGATTTGCCTCGCGGTCTGCGTATCCAGGTTGAAGCGGAAGTTCTGCCCCACCATGAAGAGGACGCCCCTTTTCCTCGCCTCGGCGACGAGCCTGGCGCCGTCGCGCGCATTGGTCGCCATGGGCTTGTCGAGCATGACGTGCTTTCCCGCCCTGAGCGCTTCCAGCGCGACCCTTGCGTGCATGTAGTTGGGGAGCGCGATCGAGACGACGTCAATGTCGTTGCGCCCCAGAAGGGTCCTGTAGTCGGTCACGAGATCGGGGATCTCGAATCGCCTGGCTGCCTCGCGCCCCCGCTCGAGCGAGACCTCGGCGATCGCGACCACGCGGGCTGCCGGGTGCAGCTTGAAACTCGCCAGGTGGTCCTGGCCGATGGCGCCAGCGCCTATCACCGCAACGTTGAAGTGCGACTTCTTGTGTTTGATCTTCATGGATGAATGGAAGCGTCGTTACACGCCCACGATTGCCCCGGGCCGGGCCATTGGCGATTTTTATTGGAGCCCGGCGGTCCTCCCCCCGGGGCGCTCCCTCCGCGCCCGGTCAATAGTACATCCAGTACTTGCGGCTCTGCTGCTGGAAGATCTGGGCCTTCGCCTGCCAGTCGCGCACATAGGCCCCAACATCGACCTTGGCCCCGCGGGCGGCCACGTCGTTATAGAACGCCATGGATCCCAGGCATTTCTGGAATACACGGACTTCATTCTTCGGCGCCGACGAAAACATGCGCGGGTCGTACTTGCAGGCGAGCGTCACCAGGTGGAGGCCCAATTCGGTCGGCCTCCAGAGATCCCAGTCGGTGATCTCGACGTAAAGGCCGAGCTCGGGCTTGCCCGTCTTGGGGTCCGGAACGCTCACGCGCCGAAAGTCGACGCCCTGGATGTTCAATGCCTTGAGGTCCCTTTCCAGGGCCTCGAACCGGACGCCGTGGTAGGATAGGCCCCTAAAGGGATACGCGGTTCCGATGCCGCTCCTGAACCCGCCCAGTTGGGTCCCAAGGCCAGTCATCGCGTAGCCCTCCACAGCGGAGAAGTCGGGTATCAGCTGGGACGTCGGGACCCAGCTGAGTCCGGTGTCTGGCCAGCGCATGCTCCTGTGCCAGCCGCGCATCGGCACCACGGTGAGCCTGCCGCTCTGGCGCACGGCGTCGGGAATCGTCAGGATATCCGGCGCCTCCTTGGCCATGCGGGCGAATTCGCCCATCGTGAGCCCATGGACATAGGGCACCCGGAATTCGCCGACATAGCTCACCAGCTGGGCGTCGAGCGGCGGACCGTCGACCTTCAGCCCGCCGAGGGGATTGGGCCGGTCGAGGACGACCACCTCCACGCCGTTCTCGAAACATCCCTCCATGCACACCTTCATCGCGCTGACGAACGTGTAGCTGCGGACACCGATATCCTGCAGGTCGATGACCATCGCATCGATGCCCTTCAGCTGGGCCCGCGTGGGCCTTGTGCCGGCTCCGTTGTAGAGCGAATGGACCATGATCCCCGTTCGCGCATCGATGCGGTCGGGGGCGTTCGCGCCGGCGAGTAACTCCCCGCGCAGGCCGTGCTCCGGCGAGAACAGGGCGACCAGGCGAACGCCGGGGGCGTGGCGCAGGACCTCGATCGTGCTCACGCCGCGCATGTTCACGCCGGCGGGATGGGTCAGAAGCCCTATGGCCTTGCCCCTTATCGCGGCGAACCCGTTCGATTCCAGGACGTCGATCCCGAGCATGACGGGATGGGCCGGGTCGAAGAAGGCATTGGAGGCCGGCCTAGGCGCGGACGCCGGGGGCTGCGGGGTGGCGGTCCTTGGAGCGGCCGTGGGGGCGGGCGCGGGCGGCGGGGTTTCGCTGCATCCGATCAGTCCCACGAGCGGTGCCGCGCACAGGACGGCCCGCCGCAGCGATCGAGGGAGGAGACTGGGCATCGGAAACATATCGTCCGGCGGCCGGCGCCGGTCGAGACGTTTCAAGGGTCCGAAAGCGCCTGTCGCACCGCCGCGGCGAGGAGCGCGGGCGCATTCGCAAGGGCGTCGGCAAGCGCCATTCCCGGCGGCGAGATTGAATGGGCGAGAAGACCGGGGACTGGCCGGGTAAGGGCGACCCGGCCCGCAAACACGTGGACCGGCTTGCCCAGGGCCAGCGCGCGGCGGACGACGGTGCCCGGGCCCTTTCCGCTCAACGACGAGTCGTCGAAGCGCCCCTCCCCTGTGATAATGACATCGGCTGCCGCCAGCCGTGCGTCGAGGTCGAGCCACGACGCAACAAGATCGAAGCCAGCCAGGAGCCTCGCACCCGCGGCGGCCATGAGCCCGAAGGCGATCCCCCCGGCCGCGCCGGCGCCGCGCTCGGCCGCAAGCCCCTCCGGCCGTCCAAAATGCCGGCAGATCATGGATGCGACCCGCGCGCTCCCGGCCTCGAGGGCCGCCGCATCGGCGGGCCTTAGACCCTTCTGGGGGCCGTAGACCGCGAGGGCGCCGGCGGGCCCCAGAAGGGGGTTGTCGACGTCGCAGGCGATCAGGATCGGCGGGATCAGGTCCGAGACGCGCCCGACTATGGTCTGGATCCTGGGCCAATCGGCGGGCACCGGGGAATCGAGGCGGCCTCCCGATGCGGTCGCATACTCGATCCCCAGCGCGCCGAGGGCCCCGAGACCCAGGTCGTGGGTCGCGCTTCCGCCGACGCCGAGCAGGATCGCACGGACACCAGGCCTGGCCGCGGCTTGGATCAACTGGCCGGTGCCGACGGAGGAGGCCCGCATCGGGTCGCGCATTCCCGGAGGCAGCAGGGCGAGCCCGCTCGCCGCGGCCATTTCAACGACGGCCACGGCTCCGCCTGGCGCGGCCAAGGCCGCCCCCATTGCGGCGCGGGCGCCCTCGGGTATCCTGGCAAGGGGCACGATGCCGAATCCGGCCGCGATCTCCCCGCCGCGAGGGCCCGTCACAGCGGACCGGCACTCGCTTCCGTGCGCCGCCCGGGTCAGAATTTCCGCGAATCCCTCGCCGCCGTCCGCGAGAGGACACGCGTCCACGGCCCAGCCCTTCCGCACCGAGGCGATCGCGCCTGCCGCGGCGGCGCACGCCTCGGGTGCGGAGATCGAGTCCTTGAACTTGTCGAACGCAGCCAGGACGCGCATGCCGGCCCATAGCTACGCCTGCGTCGCGCCGGTTTGCAATTCCTCCCCTGCGGGCGAGAATCGATCCATGGCTCTCGCGCTCCACCCGGCAACGGTCAGGGCGGTGCGCGTCACCGCGCTCGACATTCCCCTCGTGGCCCCGTTTGGGATATCCCGTGGGGTCCTGGGCACCGCGGCCAACGTGCTCGTGAGGGTCGAGCTTTCCGACGGCACAGCGGGCTACGGGGAGGCGGCGCCGTTCCCGGCCTACAACGGCGAGACGCAGTCGGACGCCATAGGACTCCTTTCGCGGGCTTCGGGCTGGCTGCCGGGACGCGATGCCGCCGACTGGCGGGGCATAGGGTCAGAGTTTCGCGCGATGGGGGGGCCTACGTGCGGATCGGCGCTTTGCGCGCTGGAGACGGCGCTCCTTGACGCGGTTTGCCGCCGCGAGAACGTCTCCCTCTGGCGGTTCTTCGGGGGCGCCGGCACGCAGCTCGAGACGGACATGACCGTAACAACCGGCACGGCCGGCGAGGCGAGGGAGGCGGCGCGGTCGATCCGCAGCCGCGGCATCCGCTTCATCAAGGCGAAGGTGGGCGGTCCGGGCGGACCGGGCGCGGATCTGGAGCGGATCTGCGCCATAACGGAGGTGGCGCCGGATGCACCGCTCATCCTCGACGGCAACGCGGGCATGAGCCGGTTGCATGCGTCGGAGCTGGTGAGCGGCCTCAAGGCGCGCGGGATTGCCCCCGTGCTGCTCGAGCAATGGCTGGCGAAGGACGACTTCGGCGGGATGCGCGCCCTCGGTGCCGAATCCGGATGGACACTTGCCGCCGACGAGGGCGTGACGACCGCCGCGGATGCGCGCCGCGCGGCGCGTTCCGGCGCCGCCCACGTCTTCAATGTGAAACTCATGAAGGCTGGGATAGCCGAGGCGCTGGAGGTGGTGTCGGTAGCCCGCGATGAGGGGATCGGGCTCATGATCGGCGGCAACATCGAATCGATCCTCGCGATGACCGTGTCGGCGTGCTTTGCTGCCGGCCTGGGCGGCTTCGGATACGCCGACCTGGACACCCCCCTCTTTCTGGCCGAAAACCCCTTCGAGGGAGGATATGCGATGGAGGGCAGCCGCATCTCCGTGGCGCACATCAAGGCGGGCCACGGGGTTTTGCCCCGCGGCCTTTTACTTTGAACCGGCGGCGGTGCCGGGGCAGCCTAGCCCGTCATGTCATCCAAAGGGCCCCTTGCGGTCTGCCAATCGGGCTACGAGGGGATGCTCGCGCGCGAGATGGAGGGGTTCGGATTGGCAGCGGCCAAGGGCGGCCCGGGATGGGTGATGGCCGAGCAGCCCCGAGGGGCCGACGGGAGGACCCCGTTCGGCGGGCTCGAGGGCGCCGCATTTCCCCACTCGATACTGGAGGCGCCCGCCGCGATTTCCGGGGAACGGGTGAACGAGCTCGCGCTGGGAATCGTGGAGTGGTTCGCCGACGGCGTCCGGGGCGAGCGGGTTGACGGGGCATGGCCCTGCATCTTCTCGGGACCGCAGGATGTCGCCGGCCTGGGGCGGCGCGTCGCCGCCGTCGAGGCGGCATTCCACGAGCGCCTAAGAAAGAGGCTTGGCAGGATCGCGAGGCTCGCGTCGGCCGACAAGCCGCGCCTGGGCGCGGCGCGCGGCCTTTTTGTCTGGTTCGCCGACTTCGGAACTGCGCACGTGGCGCGCTCCGCGTTCATGAACGGGCCCTCGAGGATGGCCGACGATGACGCCGCGCCCTCGCGCTCCTACCTCAAGATCGAGGAGTCGTATGCGATCGTAGGCCGCGAGCCAGGTCCCGGCGAGTCAGTCTGCGACTTGGGGGCGGCCCCGGGGGGCTGGAGCTACAGCGCCGCGAAGCGGGGTGCCCGGGTTGTGGCTGTCGACAACGGGCCCATGAAGGGGGGCGCGCTTGGCCACCCGCTCATCGACCACCGCCGCGCCGACGCATTTGGATTCAGCCCCGGAAGGAATGCCGTCTATGACTGGCTGTTCTGCGACCTGCTGGAGGATCCCCACAAGGTGCTCGAGCTCATCGTCTCGCCGTGGCTTGCGGGCGGCTGGTGCCGGCGTTTCGTGGTCAACCTCAAGTTTGGGCGCGGCGACCCGATCGCGCTCCTGGGCGAGCTTCGCGCCCCTGATTCGCCGCTTGCGGCCAACGCGGCGGGGGTCCGAATCGTGCATTTGTATCATGACCGCGAGGAGTTCACCGTGACGGGGACGGTAGCAAGATGAAGGACAACGAAATCAAGATCTGCGGGCTTGCAGCGGTCCGCGCCCGGTTCCGGAGGGATGCATCCTCGATTGTGCGCCTCTATTTTGACCACCCGACCTCAAAGAAGGTGGGCGTGATGTGCCGCGCCCTCGCCGCCTCCCGCAGGGTCTACCGCTGCGTCGAGGCGTCCGAGCTCGAGAGGATCGCCGATACCGTGCACCATGGCGGAATCGTTGCGGTCGTGGAGGACAGGCCCCCGAAGAGCCCCACCTCGGCCGACATCGCGTCCTGGGCCCGCCGGCATGAGGACCTGGTCGTTCTCGACCGGGTCGGCAACGCCCATAATCTCGGCGCGATCGCGCGATCCGCGGCGTACTTCGGCGTCCCAAGGATGGTCATCGCGGGCGACCCCGCGTCGGCGAGGCCCGGCGCCGCGGCCTTCCGCGTCGCAGCGGGCGGCCTCGAGGCAGTCGAGATCTGGGCGGTGCCCGAGATCGCGCGCTTTCTGCGCGCGCTTTCGGCCGCGGGATACGACGTTGTGGCGGCGGCAACCCGGGGCGGCGGCGATGCCGCCGGGGGTGCGAAGCCCGCCGGCCCCTGGGCGCTGGTCCTTGGAAACGAGGAGCAGGGCCTCGCCCCCGAGGTCCAGGCGGCCTGCTCCCGCCTCGCCACGATTCCCGGCAGTGGTCGCGTCGAGTCGCTCAACGTTTCCGCGGCAGCCGCCGTGCTCATCCGCGACCTGGGCCGTCGGGGCTCCTGGCATTGACCCCGCGCAATGCGAAACGAATTGCCGTGGCACCCGTCATGCGAATGATTCCCGCGCGCACGCCCCCTTGTAACCAATAGACGCCACCTATGAATACCCGATCCGCGCTCTCCCTGCTTGTCGCGTTCCCGGTCCTCTCGCCGGCCCTGTCCGCGGCAGACACTCCCGCGCCTGCGACCGCCGCGCCGGCCGCGGCCCCGGCGGCGCACGAGGACGAGAAGAAGACCGAGCTGGAAATGCGGATGGACCGGATTGGGAAGGCGTTCAGAAAACTGAAGAAGCAGGTTGGCGACCCGGCGCAGAATGCCTCGTCGCTCGAACTCGTCTCAACGATGGAGGCCGCCGCAAAGGAGGCCGTCGATTTCACGCCCGCGAAGGCCGAGGACCTCCCGCAGGACCAACGGGCAAAGTTTCTTGAGGACTTCAGGTCCGGGATCAAGAACCTCCAGGACCTGCTCGCGAAGCTCCAGGACGCGCTCGCGGCCGGCAAGAACGCCGATGCGGAGAAGATGGTCGCCGACATCGGCGATTTCGAGAAGAAGGAACACAAGGAGTTCCGCAGGCCCGAGAAGGATTGACGGAGGGATCTCCCCTCGCCGCGCCAGGGCGCATCGATCTGAGGTCGATCGCGCTCATGCGGACGCCGGTGAGGAACGGCGGAAGAGGGCCAGCATCCTCTTTAGCGCGGCCGCACGCTCTCCGAGGGCGCCGACCTGTTCCGCGAGCTCGGTGTCCGTGTAGGCGGAGGCGAGATCCTGAAGGTCGGCGGCGGCTGCGGTGAGCGACGCCGCCCCCACCATTCGAGCAAGGGAAAGCACCCGATGGGCGGCGGACGAGAGCGCGGCCCTCGAGCCCGACATGTGGGCCTCGGCGACCCGGCACACGGCTTCGTCGAGCGAGGAGACGTAGCTCGCCAGCTCGCGGTCCAGGCTCTCGGGCGTGCCGTCGGTGAGGTGCCGGATCAAGCGAAGCTCGAATTCGGGCCCCTCGGACGGCAGGCAGGGGGCCTGGACGGGCGCCTCGGCGAGCCCGAGACTGGGCGCAATTGAGAGGGCCGCGGCGAGTTTTTCCGGCGTTAGCGGCTTTGTTATGAATGCGTCCATGCCCGCGGCCCGGCAGGCGGCCCGGTCCGCGGCCGTCGACAGGGCCGTCGTGGCCACGATCAGGGTCCGCTTCCCTCCGGTTTCGGACGCGCGGACTCGCCGGGCGACGTCGAGCCCGCCCACCTTGGGTATGTCGCAGTCGAGGAAGATCGCCTGGTAGGGGACGGCGGAGATCCTCGAGAGGGCCTCGGCGCCGTCGGCGGCGAATTCGACGGCAAAGCCGAGCTCCCCGAGCATCCATCCCAACGCGCGGGCATTGTAGTCTATGTCCTCGACCACGAGCGCCCGTGCGCCGCCCGCGCGCAATGTCCGCGGCCCCGATTCAGCCTTGGCCCCCGCCTCCATGGGAAAGCGGAGAAAGAACGTCGAGCCATGCCCCGGCGAGCTTTCGACGCCGACCGACCCGCCCATGCGCTCGGCGAGCGCCCGGCTGACTGCGAGCCCGAGCCCGGTGCCCGGGATTGCCGAGTTGCGGGCCGACTTGAGTCGGGAGAATCGGATGAAGAGGTCTGCCTGCTCCCCGGCGGGAATCCCGGCGCCGTCGTCGGCGACCGCAAACACGGCGTGGTCGCCCTCGAGGCGGGCCGACAGGCCGATCCTTTTTCCGCCGAACTTGAGGGAGTTCACGGCGAAATTGACCATCACCTGCTGGACCCGGGCCGCATCCCCCATGATCCAGTCGGGGAGCGCGGGATCGACGGCCGCCTCCATCCGCACATCGCCCGCCTGCGGCGCGAGCATCTTTGCCACGGCGCCCAGCACCTCGCGCGGACTGAACGGGGACCGCGCGATCCTGTGCGCCCCGGCCTCGATGGAGGCGAAATCGAGCACGTCCTCGACGAGCGAGGCGAGGAAGGAGGCGCAGTTGCGCAGCGTGGAGACGAGCTCCCGCTGCTCGGGCCGGAGGGGGGTCGCGGAAAGCGCGAGGGCCGATCCAAGGATGCCGCCCATCGGATTGCGGATCTCGTGGCTCATGCTCGCGACAAAATCCGTCTTCGCGGCGTTCGCCTTCTCCAGCTCGGCGGTGCGTTGGCCGACCGTCTCCTCGAGGACCCTGGCCCTGTGCCTGAGCGAGCCCTCCCGAAGCCTGAGGAACCCGAAGATCGCAAGCGCGCCGGCCAGCGCGCATGCCGCGTAGGCGAGGGGCGTGCGCCACCAGGGCGGGGCGACGTCGAAACGGAGCACGGCGGGGGCTCCGGCCTCGCCCGAATCCGAGGCAAGGCGCACCTTGAACTCGTAGCTTCCCTCCCGCAGGCCCGAGACGTCCCTGTCGGCCGAATCGGTGGGCGGAGACCATCCGCTCTCCGCCCCGCCGAGCATCGTCTGGTACCTCTCCGATTCCCGCATGCCGTATTCGAGCGAGCTGTACTCGATGTGAAGACCTCGGGTCGAGTACGGCAGGGTGGCCCCAATCTCCCCGCCGGGTCCGCCGTTCTCCGCCCTGACCCAGGCTCGGACCAGCGGCGGGACGGGCGGCGGGCGCGGAGCCTGGGCCTCGGGGCCGGCGCGCAGGAGCGCCTCGCTCCCCGCAATCCACAGGACGTCGCCGCCGGGCGACCGGACCACCTGGAGGACAAGCAGCGATCCGATGCTGGCAAGGCCCTCCATGGGCCGGGGCGTCCACGCGGCTCCGGCGCCCGTCACGGAGATCTTCCCCAGGCGCGGCGAATGCCCGCCCGGTTCCGGATCCAGCGCAGCCCAGACGGCGCCGCCGCTGTCCGAGTTGGAGACGACGGAAGGAATGCCGTCGGGAAACCCGGCGATACGGCGAAACCTGTCGGCCTTCTGGTCGAGATAGTACCCCGCCCCCTTGGTCAGCGCGACTATGGTCGAGCCCGCCCGAGTCACCAGCGCGGGGCCCGCAATCGGAAAGGGCCCGAACCGGGGAGCCGCGGGGGTGCATCGCGACGCCCCCGGGTCCACGACGAAGAGCCCCCTCGACTGCGTGCCAATCCACAATCTCCCCGACGGCTCGTCGGCCAGGGAGTCGCCGTAATCGGGCAATGAATCGGCCGCGATGCGCGATCGCCCCGTCTGCAGGTCGACCGAAAGCACCCGGTCGTTCTGGGACGCGAGGAGGGTGTTGGACGCGGCCTGGGACGGGCTGGTTCGAAACACGATGTCGTCCGATCGGAGGATCGGCAGCATGCCCCCCGGGGACAGAACCCCGAGGCCGTGAAGGTGCCCGATGGCGAGGCCGAGCGGCAGCGAGAGCAGGCTGTAGAAGCGGCCGCTCGTTACACCGAGCGCAGCGAACTGCCCGGCGCCGCCGGACTCGGGGTCGGACGACAGGCGCAGAATGTCGCTATGAGAGATGACGTACGTTGCCCCCGCGTACTCGGCAACCGATTCGCATCCCCCCGGGGGGTATCCGTTGCGCTGGCCATAGACCGCGACGCCCGACCCTATCGACAGCCGGACGACGAAGAACGGTCCCATTCCCCAGAGGGCCCCGTCGCGGTCCACGAAGAGCGAATAGATCTGGTTCGCGGGGAGCCCGGCCCGCAGGTTGAACACCCGCCTGATGCCCCCCGTCCGGTCGACGACCGCGATTCCGCCGTGAAGCGTGCCGATTGCGAGCAGGCCGCCGGCGAGCCGAGCCACGGATGTCGGGATGTTCGCCCGCATGAATGTGGAAGCGTCCGTCTCCATCGGCGTGCATGCCCCATTGCGGAGCGTCTTGAAGCCCTCGGACGTCAGCAGAAGCCAATCCCCCGCCGAATCATCCAGCCAGCGGACGTCCGCGGCGCCGATCACGGACGCGGGCACGGCCACCGACGGGCCGTCGCCTCCCATTCTAAGAAGGCCGAGTGGCGGGTAGTGAACGTAGACCGAGGCCGCCGTCCGCGTCGACCAGAGCATGCCCCTTCCGGGATAGTCCCAGGTCATGAATCTGCGCCCGTCCCATCGCAGAACCTTTTCCCTCGCCACGAAGACGGCGCCGTCGTTGCCCTGCGCGTACACCCTCCAGACGTCGCCCAGGTCGGCGGCGCCCTGCGGCAGTCGCGGCATGAGCGTATGGTACTCCAGGCGACCCTGCGCCCCCGGTTCAAACCACCCGATCTGGTTGACGCCGGCGACCCAGATCCGGCCGTTCGGCCCGATGTCCAGGCCCCGGATGACATAGGTCGGGTCCATGTGCTCGGAGCGCCAGCGGTCCCCGTCGAACGAAACGACCGTGTCGCAGCCGAAATGCATGGCTCCCGTCCGGTCCTGGACGGCGGACCAGGCGGTCGTCTTCACTCCGGTGTCCCGGGCGGTGAACACGCGCATCGGGGGCATCCCCCCGGTGCCCTCCTGCCATCCCGGCGCCTCGGCGCCTGCCAAAGCCGCGGCTTCCCCGGAGGCAATCCAGAGGAATACAGCCTTCACGACGAAGCGGACCAGGGACAAGGGGGCGGTGCCGACGGGGAAACAAAGCGGGGTTTAGGGGGAGCGTCATGGAATATTCGTACGCAAATGCATGTACCGTCGGAATCCTGCCGGCCCGAAGGGGCGATGCGAAAAAGAGCCCGAATGCGGCCCCCCCGAGCAACGGACCGGTCAGAGCGGCTGCTGCTCGCCGTTCACGAAGAGCCGGAACGTCAGCAAGGTATCCTTGCGCAAGGTGGCGTAGATGGGACAACCGCTGTGGGTCCGGCGCGCGACCTCGGCCACCTTCTCCTTCGGCGCGCTGGTGCTCACCCGGGTCTCGATCGTGATTTCCTTGAAATGCGGGTCCACGCCGGCAATCCCGTAGAGGCCCCGGCGGTCCCAGGTTCCCGTGACCGTGGTCTCGAGGGCCTCGACGGGGACGTCTTCCAGCGCGGCATAGCGCACGAAGACGACGTTCTCGCACGTGCCGAGCGAGCTCATGAAAAAGTCCGTCGGCGTCAGGCCCCTCATGCCGCCCGCCACGCTCCGCGGCTCGTCCTGCAGCAGGTTGAAGCCCCGCACGCGCGCTACGGAATGCTGATTCTCAACAAGGGTGACCACGGCCTTGTTGGTTCCGGCGGATTCCGAGTGGGTCTTCGCGGAACGGAGTTCGCTCATGCTCCTTTGAACTGCGGCCTTCTGGTCCGGTCCTATCAGGTTCATGGCCTCGGGATTTCAGCGTGGAAGGCAGCCTGCCTTTTCACCTGCAACTTCCACAAGCGCCTTTCATCAAGCAGTGTCATAGAGCGTTTCGTGGACGCCGCGCAAATCATAACCCAACAGGCTGCAGGATCCAGCTTAAGGCGCCTTCACAGGGCTCTCCTTTGGGTTGGGACTATGAACGCCTTTTTTTATCGGGTGTATGGAGGCGTCCCCCGACCTTCGGCGTCGATTTGAGTGACACGCGACCGACACTGTGCTTTACAATCCAGACGTCGATCATCCGCTCCGAGACCATGGATGACCTCGACACGACGAAATTCAGCGCATAGCAACGCGGCCAATGGATCAGTCGCCAGCAATCGTCGTCATTTGGACCTGCGTGATCGTCTTTGTCGTCACAGCCTGCCTAACTATTGGCGGCTTGCTCGGCTGGTTGGTCTTGGGCGGCGAGGGGGGGAAGAACCACGGGAAGTACCTGAACGGATTGTTCAAGGCGCTGATCTTGGAGGTCTTGGCATGCGGGGTGACGATTTTCTACAACTATGCGCACAAGGGCGCGTCGAACGGAGGCCGTGGATCGGCGGGACCCGTCGACCGCCCCAACTCCGACTATGGCAAGGCCGTCCGCACAAGCCCCAATGACGCAGACGCCTATGTCAATCTAGGCAAGGCACTCATTTTCAAGGGTGACCTGGATTCGGCCCTCTCGGATTTCGACAGGGCCGTCCACTTGAATCCCAATGACGCGGATGCCTACGTCAATCGAGGCACAGCCCGCTTCTTGAAGCGGGACTACGACCGGGCCATCGCCGACGAAGCCGAGGCCATCCGCATAGATCCAAGTAACGCGGATGCCTATTACAGTCGAGGCGTAGCCCTAGCCATGAAGGGCCGCAATGATCTGGCTGTCCCCGACTTCAACGCGGCCATCCGCCTAAATCCAACGAACGCCACTGCCTACGATGCTCGAGGCTTGGCTCGCTTCCGCAATGGAGACTTAGATCTGGCCATCGCCGATTGCACCGAGGCGATCCGCCTGAACCCAAATGACGCCGCCGCCTTCAGCATTCGAGGACAGGCCCGCGCCGCAAAGCGCGAAGCCGACCTGTCCATGGCCGATTTGAACGAGGCCGCCCGCCTCAGTAGACCCAAATGACAAGATGCCTTGGACGCGCCTGAGATCGGCTGCCAGTCGGGGCGGCTCTTGCTTGCCCGCCGCCGACGGGCCAGCTGCCGTTTCCGGAGAATGTCCCGGCTTTCCGGGAATTTCGTGCGCCCCCGCAAGGCACCCGCCCGGGGCAGAGGGCAGGTCCAAGTCCTGAAGGGGGCCGGCGCCGGCCGGTGTTATGCCGGGCAAACCCCACCACCCCATGCGAAACATCGGAATACTTGCTCTCTGTGTGTCCCTTGGCTCCGGCCCGGCCGCCTTCGCCCAGTTTGACCTCCCCGGATACGTCCCGCTAAAGATCAACCAGACCGTCGATGCGACCTATCCCCCGTCGATGGTCACCGCTGACGTCAAGAGCGGCGCGGCGAGCGTGGCCATATCCGTTGACGCCAATGGCCAGTTGACGGACTACGTGGTGACGGCCTACACGAATTCGGCATTTGCCCGAGAGGCCCTGGCCGCGCTGCGGAAGTGGACCTTCGAACCGGCACGGATACACGGCGCGCCGCGCAACTCGAAGGCCGATCTCACCTTCCGGTTCGAGTTCAACGGCGTGGCCGTGGTTTCCATGGACGTGATCCTATACAACGAGCTCGTGCATTTCAAAATCGCGCCAAATAGCGACGTCTACGCCGCGTGCACGCTCTCGCAGCTGGATCGGGTCCCGAGTCCCACCAAGATCGTCAACCCGGTCTACCCGAAGGAGCTGGCGCGCACCAGCCGCGGTGGGCGCGTTGAGGTCGAATTCTACATTGATCCGCAGGGACGCGTGAGGATGCCGTCCGTCAACAAGGAAACGATCGAGGCGAATGCAGAGCTGGCTGCGGTCGCGGTGATGGCTGTCGCGCAGTGGCAGTTTGAGCCCCCGACATCGAGGGGGAGGCCCGTGCTCGTGCTGGCACACCAGGATTTCGACTTCAAACCCGCATCGTCCTAGGGGCGGCCGAAGCCTGGCCCTGGCCCTCACTCCGTTCTCAGCGCTTCGATCGGGTCGATCCTGGCGGCCCGGCGGGCCGGAAGGTAGCTGGCCGCGACTGCGACGGCCGCCAGGAGAAGGGAGACCAGGACGTAGGCCCACGGGTCGGTGGGCTTCAGCTCGAATAGCATGCTCGCCATGTAGCGGCTGAGCAGGACCGCGCTGACCAGGCCCACAAGCAATCCGACGCCGGTCTTCACAATGCCCTGTCGCATGACCAGGCCGACGATCTGAGAACGCGAGGCTCCGATTGCGCCGCGGATTCCGATCTCGCGGGTGCGCTGCGAGACGTCGTAGGCGAGGACGCCATAGATGCCGATTGCCGAGAGAAAGAGCGCCAAGGCCGCGAAGCCCCCAAGAAGCAGCATCAGGGCCCTGCGGCCGTCGAAGGACCCGTCGATGGCCTTCTGGACGGTGCCGGTGTCAAACAGGGGGATCGACGGGTCGACGCCGCGCAGCTTCTCGCGCAGGGTTGCGACAATATCGCCGACCGGCCGGGACGAGCGCACGAACAGGTTCAACCCGCCGGGCTGGGCCGTCATCAGGGGATAGTATACGAAGGGATTGTTGCTCCTGTCCTCCACTCCGTTGTGCGGCACGTTTCGCACGACGGCGGTGATCACCGGCCAGTCGCTCTCCTTCTCCGGCGTCTTGCCGAAGGTGAAGTGCCCGCCGACCGCCGAGCCCTTGGGGAAGTACCGCTGCTCGAAGCGTTCATCGACGACGAAGGCCTGCCTGCCCTTCGCGATGTCCGTCTCCTCGAGGAACCGCCCCTTCAGGAGCGGTATGCGCATTGCCTGGAAGTATCCGACGGATACGCCGATCAGGAATGCGCCGGGCTGCGGGGAGTCGCGCGGCAGCGTGCTGTCCTTGAGCGTGAGCGCGAGGATGGGCAGGCCTCCCTGGAATGGTATCCCGGTGGCCAGCGCGGCATCCTCCACCCCCGGTATTTCCCTCAGGGCCTGCACGAGCCTGCGCTGGAGCGAGGACGCCCGGTCCTTGTCCTGGTACGATCCCGGCAGGGCGACGCTGCCCACGACCAGGTTCCGGGGATCGAATCCGGGGTTGACGCCGAGGGCATTCACAAAGCTGTGGATCAGGAGCCCGGCGCCGCTCAGCAGGACGAGCGCCACGGCCACCTGGCCTGTCACGAGAATGCTGCTGAACGCCCGGACGCCATGGCCGCCAGACGCGTTTCGCGAGCTCCGGTGGATCACCTCGGCCAGGTTCGTTCGCAGGATGTGGACAACCGGGATGAGGCCGATCGACAGCCCCACCGCGACCGAGACCCCCACGGTGTAGCGGAGCACACCGCCGTCGATCGCGACCGGCAGCATGTTCGGCAGCAGCCTGGCGGTAAAGTGGTTGATCGCGCCCACCGCGCCGAATGCAAGGCCCACGCCGAGCAGGGCGCCGGCGAGCGTCAACAGGAGGCTCTCGACCAGAAGCTGCCGGGAAATCGCGCCGCGGCTCGCGCCGAGGGCCGCCCTGATGGCGAGCTCGCCCTGCTGTCCGTTGGCCCGGGTGAGGAGCAGGTTCGCCACGTTCACGCAGCCGATCAGCAGGACGAACACCACGCCGCCCTGCAGCAGGTAGAGGGAGGACTTGATCGGCTGGACGCGCTCGGCTTGCACGAGGCCTATGCCCATCTTGTGGCCGGTGCGGTCCAGGAAGCTCTTGAACATGGGGTCCGCGGTGTCATAGAAGTGCTGTTCCAGCCCTGCGACCTGGGCGAGGGCGAGACTTGCGGAGGCGCCCGGCTTTAGGCGCGCAAAGATTGAGATGCTGCACGAATACCGCATCTGGGGGACGACAGATTCCGGCTTCCACGAGATCGGCCTGAGGAATCTCGGCCGGGCGTCGAAGGCCTCCAGTGCGCGGGGCGCCACCCCGATGACGCGGTAGGTGCTGCCGTCCACCCGGATCGGCCTGTCCAGCACGCCGGGATCCTCGTTGAAGTGCGAATTCCAGAATGACTGGGTCAGGACGATGACCTTGTCCTCGCCGACCCGGCTGTTCTTCAGGGTGAAGAATTGGCCAATGACCGGTTTGATCCCTAGGACATCGAACATCTCGGCCGTGCAGTCCGCCTCCACGATCCGCTCGGCCGAACCCTCCTCGCCCACCATCACCGTGTTGGTGCTCCAGAGTCCGATGGCGTCCAGCGAGGTGGTGTTCGCCTTGAAGTCGGCGTACTGGACGATGTTGCTTGGGAACTTGTCGAAACCGGCCTTGGGGAAGCTGTTGTAGATCTCCACGATTCGAACGGGCGCCGGGAATGGCAACGGCTTGAGGACAAGCGCGTATATCAGGGAGAAGATTGCCGTGTTTGCGCCGATGCAGAGGGCGAGCGTGACCAGGGCAATGGCCGTGAAGGCGCGTTCCCTGAGGAGGCGGCGCGCCGCGTACCGCGCATCGCCGGCGATGCCGGCCGAAACCCGAGTCAACCGGGAGCCACCGGCGCGGGTTTGGGCGGCTCCAGGGGTGTTTTCGGCAGGCATTCTTCGGGGGCGGGAATTCGCTGTTGGGGCTGCCAGGCGGCACTGGCCTCGCGCGGAATCCTTCCGGCGCCGCGAGGACCCTGCAATGAGATTGTGCCGTCGCGGCCGATTCTGGCGAGCATCGGCATTCCTTGGTGGGATCGTGCCCCCGATGCCGGGTGGGCCGGGCGGCGGCGGGTCAGGGATGAATGACGCTGATCGGGCGCTGCGATGAGTACGCCCGGCCGTCCGGGTCGGTCGCGCGCACCGACAGGACGTGCTGCCCCAGGGAAAGGTCGGCGGGCAGCAGGCCGCGCCACAGGTGGTAGCAGACGACCGGATCGGGCAACCTGGGGCCGGGCGGGGGTTGGGCCGTCGAATCCTGCGCCAGGAAGTCGGCCGCGTAGGCCGGATCCCAGCCAAGGATCCGGCGCATGGGGCTCCACGCGCGTTCATCCACCCGCGCCTCGACCCTCCATCCATCGTGGCCGTTGAACACGTTCGCGTAGAACGAAACATAGCCCTGCCTCGGGGCGACGGCCCTTGGAGCATGCAGCTCCATCTGGTGGCCGGCCGGCATGCGGGCGGCGACGTAGTCGAGCGAGACCGCGGCGCCCTTGAATCCGAGAATGGCGTATCCGGGCGGCGTGCCGTCCCACATCGTGGCGACCGGGATCCCGTCAGGGTCTCGTGGCCCGCCCCAGAATCCGCCGGACGCCGCCGCGACGTTGTACTCGTGAACGGGATCGCGCCCCGTCCAGCCGTCCTGTGGCCCGTGCATCACGTGGCGCTGGTAATGGGTGTGGCCGGAGAGGATGAGGACTCGGGGGCGGTCCCGCAGGAGCGCGAAGAGCCGCAGGCGGTCCGCCCCGCGAAACCCCTCGGTGCCCGACGGGTCCGGCGAAAAAAGGGGGATGTGCATCATCAGGACCAGCCATTCGTCGGGTGGCGTCACGCGCAGGAGATTTTCGAGGAATTCGAACTGGTCCCCGCGCAGGCCCCCGATGTACCGGGGCCCCCCAAGCGGCCGCACGTCGTCCAGGGCCGCAAAGAGCGCGGGGCCCGCGTGAAACGCGTACGTCGAGGGCCCGTAGACCGCCTCGAACGGCGCCGCCGCCGCGCGTTCGTCCGGATTGCCGAGCGCGAGGTCGTGGTTTCCCGGGACGCTGTACCAGGGGATCCCGATCCGGGCCAGCACCCGGTTCACCGCGCCAAAGAGGTCCGGCCTGTCGTAGACGATGTCCCCCAGGGTGACGCCGAACGCGAAGTCGGCCCGGCGGCCGATGCGCTCCACGAGGCCCCGGGAGAGATAATCCACCTCGGCGGGAGACGAGGGCTGGGGATCGGTGAATATCAGCGCGCGCATGTCGTCGGGTTCGTCCGAGCGCACAAGCGGGAAATCGGCCCCGCCGCTCCCCGGCGGTGCCCCGAAACGGGGCAGGTTGGCGCCGTCGACCGGTGGGCGCCAGCCCCGGGGCTTGATCACAAACACCCGTGCTCCCGCACGGTCGGGGACGCGGTAGGCCCCGGTTTCGTCCGTCAGGACCACATCGAGGCCGTTGGAGACGGCGACAGCCGCCAGGCCGGGCTCGCCGGGCTCCCTCAGGCCGTCCCCGTTGCGGTCGTCAAAGACGGCGCCGGTCCCCGCGAGCAGGCGGGCGGCCGCGAGCGCCGCGGCGGCCGCGAGGCCCGTCCTCGCAGCAACAGCGCCCGGGCTCATTGATGGCCGGCGACCGCGTGCGGGACGTACGGCGCCTCGAGGGCCGCGACCTCGTCCGCGCTCAGCTTCAGGGACAGGGCGGCGACGGCGTCCTCCAGGTGGCGGGGCTTTGAGGCGCCGACGATCGGGGCGACGACGCCGGGCCTCTGGCAGACCCACGCAAGCGCAACCTGGGCGCCGGGGACGCCCCGTGCCGACGCGATCTTCTCGACTGCGGCATGGATGGCCCGGTCCGATCCGGAAAGCTCGTCGCCGTAGATGTTTCGCGCGTAATCGTCGGTCCTCGCGCGGACCGTGGCGGCCTTGAGCTCGCGTGCCAGGAACCCGCGCGCAAGGGGGCTCCAGGGCAGGAGGCCTATCGACTTGTCGGCGCAGAGGGGGAACATCTCCCGCTCCTCCTCGCGGTAGATCAGGTTGTAGTGGTTCTGCATCGTGACGAACGGCGTCCAGCCGCGGGAGTCGGCCGCGTGCAGCATCTTGGCAAACTGCCAGGCCCACATCGACGACGCGCCGAGGTGGAGCACCTTCCCCGCGCGCACGAGGTCGTCGAGGGCCTCCATCGTCTCCTCGACCGGCGTCTCGGGATCGAACCTGTGGATCTGGTAGAGGTCGACGTAGTCGGTCCCAAGGCGCCTGAGGCTGTCCTCGATGGCGTGGCGGACGTGCTTTCGCGACAGTCCGCGCTGGTTCGGATCGTCGCCCATGGCGTTGAAGACCTTGGTTGCGATCACGAGGCGGTCACGGCCCGGCCCAAAGTCCTTCAGGGCCCGGCCGAGGATCTCCTCGCTCGCGCCCAGCGAATACATGTCCGCCGTGTCGAAGAAGTTGATTCCGAGCTCGAGCGCCCGGCGTATGAAGGGCCGGCTTTCCTCCTCCCCTAGCACCCACTCCCGCCATTTCTTCGAGCCGTAGGTCATCGTCCCGAGGCAGAGCCGGGACACCTTGAGCCCCGTCGGTCCAAGATTGACGTAGTCCATTTTGGCGGCGCGGGCTATCCCCTGGGCGGGGCCCCGTGGTGGGCCGCGTGAGCGGCGTAGGCGGCCGTGTCGGAAAGCATCGACTCGATCGTGGCCGCAAGGGGCTCGATCGTCACAATGCCCGAGAACACGGCCTTGTCGCCGATCGCGTCCTCGAGGACGAAGGCCGGGCGCTGTGCGATCCGGTGCGCGTGAAACTCCGCCGTGCTCGCGTCCACCCGGGCCCTGACAGCGGCGGATTCGGCGCGCGCCCGGAGCCTCTTCGGGGGAACCCCCGAAGCCATGGAGGCCACGGCGACGGATTCGCCCATGTCGCCTATCCTCCTGCCGTCGGCCAGCGCGGCTCTCGACAGCGCGAGCCGGATCGAGTCGTCGGAGAAGCCAAAGTCCCTGCCGGCCTCCGCCACAAGGTTCGGGGCGTCATACAGGCCCTTTCGCTCGTCCTCAAACCATCCGGAGTTGAGCATGACGGGCGAGCGCATGACCGTTGCGCCGCTCCGGCGGTAGAACCAGTCGCACTGGCTGCGCGAAACCGGGAAATCCTCCCTGCGCATGAGCGCGATCCGCCATTCAAACTCGGCCCGGCCCGAATATCGGGCCTTGAGGTCGGCCCAGACGGGCTCGGCCCAATGGCACCAGGACGAAAGAACCTCGACGAAGTAGGTGACCTTCATGCCGGGAAAGAGGAATGCGGGCCCGGCCCGGCGTCAAGGGGCCTCGCCTGAAAGACGGCATTGTCACGGGTCGGGCAGGCTGATCTTGTGGGCCATCCCATGAAGGTACTTGGAATCGACATCGGCGGGTCATCGATCAAGGGCGCGCCTGTCGAGACGGGCACCGGACGGCTCCTCGGCGGGCGCTTCAAGATCGAGACGCCCCTCCTGCTGTCGCCGGCGGAGATGGCCGACGCCGCCGGGATGATCGCCGCACACTTCCGATGGCGGGGGCCGGTCGGCTTGGGGTTTCCGGGCGTCGTCCACGGTAACACGATCCTCACTTCCGCGAATCTCGACAAGAAGTTCGTCGGGTGCGACGGCGCCAAGCTATTCGGCAAGGAAATCGGGCGGCCCGTGGTCCTGACCAACGACGCCGCGGCCGCCGGCCTGGCCGAGATGACCTTTGGCGCGGGGCGCAACTTTGACGGGAAGGCGCTCCTTCTCACGCTGGGGACCGGCGTCGGATCGGTGCTCTTCTTCCGGGGCGCGCTCTTCCCCTGCGAACTGGGCCACCTGCAGATGGACGGGCGGGATGCCGAGAAGCGCGTGGCCGCGTCGGTCAAGCACCGCAAGAACCTTTCGTGGAAGGAGTGGGGCGGCCGCCTAAACAGCTATATCGGAATCCTCGAGGGGATACTCTGGCCCGAGCTTATCATCATCGGCGGTGGCGTGAGCGCGAAGCACGCGAAGTTCTTCAAGTACGTGAAGACGCACGCCAGGATGGTCCCGGCGGAGTTCCTCAACGAGGCGGGAATCGTCGGCGCCGCGCTGTGGGCCGAGCGGGAGCGCCGCCGCTGACGGCCGGGCGGTTCACAGGATGGGTTCGCAGCGGCCTTGCCGGTCGCTCGCCGGGCGCGGTTCGTCGCCAATTTTCGTCGATTCGTCGCAAAACGGGGGGTATCGGCTTGATCCCACCAACCCACCGGCGGAATGAACCATTCTGAATCCATGAAGAACCGTTGGCTAAGGATCGCCGCGGCATGCGCCGGATGGGCCTTCCTCGGGCTCGTGCTCTCCCTGGAGCTCTACTTCAACATGCGGGCCGAGAAGATGCGGGTCGGATTTCTGGATATCGCGCTCCCGCAGTTCTGCCGCGCCGCGATGTTCGCTGGCCTGACCCCCTTCATCCTGATGCTCCGCGAGAGGGTTCCGCTCAGCGCCGGCCGCTGGGTCGGCGGAATCGCATTTCATATCATGTTCAGCTTTATAGTGATGGCCACCTACTATCTCGGGCGGATCGGGGCCGACTTGTATTTCAACGGTTATGGAAACGAAGGATTCTGGCACGTCGCGTACACGGGCTTCTACGGCCACAACCTGGTGGACATGGCGGGCTACTGGGCCGTGATCGCCTTCGGCTACGGCGTCGAGCTCCAGCGCAGGTACAAGAGCGAGGAGCTGAGGGCGGCCCAGCTCGAATCCCGCCTGATCGAGGCCGAGCTCAAGGCCCTCCGCGAGCAGCTCAAGCCGCATTTCTTCTTCAACACGCTCAACACGGTCGCGGTCCTGGTTCGGGAGGGCAAGAACGAGTTGGCTGTAACTTTGCTCGCGCGCCTGGGTTCTCTCCTGCGGATGTCCCTTGACGGAAACCGCGACAACGAGTCGACCCTGCGAGCTGAAATGGAGTTTCTGGACCGCTACATAGAGATACAGAAGGCGAGGTTCCCCGACCGCCTGACCGTTGAATTCTCTGTCGAGGAGGCGGCGCTCGGCGTGCCCGTCCCGTGGCTGATCCTCCAGCCGATCGTTGAGAATGCGATCCTCCATGGGATCGCTCCCAAGTCCGGCCCAGGGAAGGTGGAAATCGTCGGGCGGGTGGAGGGGAGGGCGTTGCACCTCGAGGTGCGCGACGACGGGCGCGGATTGCGGGACGGTCGCGGGGTTGCCGAGGGCACGGGCCTGAGGAACACCCGCGAGCGCCTGGCCAAGACGTATGGCGACGCGGGCCGGATGGAGCTCCGCGGCCGGCCCACCGGCGGCGTCGTGGTCGAGATAGTTCTCCCATGCCGCTCATGACGCCCCAGCGAAGGGCCGCGCCCCAGGCCCCCATTCGGACGATTATCGCGGACGACGAGCCCACGGCCCGGCGCGGCGTCAGGCTGCTTCTAGAGCGCGACCCGGATATCGAGATCGTGGGGGAGGCCTCGGGCGGTATCGAGGCCGCGGACCTCATAAGGCGCCTGCGGCCGGACCTCGTCTTTCTCGATGTCCAGATGGTGGGGTGCGACGGATTCGAAACGCTGCTGCG
>Ga0209415_10005409_pt1 | contig 22975 bp, 22 predicted proteins | sample PeaSoiSIISIP2007_FD_187696 | JGI IMG/M metagenome (GOLD analysis project Ga0209415, IMG submission 187696) | Peat soil microbial communities from Weissenstadt, Germany - SII-SIP-2007 (SPAdes) (version 2) | ecosystem: Environmental > Terrestrial > Soil > Wetlands > Peat | place: Germany... | reverse complement strand
TCCTCGAGGGTCTGGAAGAAGCGCGGCCACATGCGCTGGAAGTGGCGCAAGAAGCGGATGCGGAGACGCATGCGCGCTCAGAAGATGCGGAAGCGCTAACGCGCTTCCCTTCCGCTCATCCAACCCCTTCAGGCCCCTCTCGTTTCTCCGCGGGAACGCGCTCGGCCTCCGGCGGGCCGTTCGAGGGCTCTACCAGCCGAGGCGGTCGAGCTTACGCGCTTCCTTGGTCGTCTTCTTCCACTCCCGGTAGTGGTCGCGACAGAGCGGAGCGCGGCGTCCCTTGTCCGGCAGGCGGTCGAACGCCTTCCGAGCTTCGGTGAGAGCGAGGTGGCGGACGGACGGCGCTCCGCAGCCGGGGACGATGCAGGGCTCCGGCTCCTCCGGCTCGCGGGAGGGACCGGGGGGCGTCACCGCGGGGCTCCGTGCGGGAGGTTCTCGGCCACGAGGTCCGGGATCTCGTAGGGGAACCGTGCGACCCGCGCCCCCGCGGCCTGAAGGGCGGCGAGCTTGGTCTCGGCGGTACCCTTTCCCCGGGAGATGATCGCGCCCGCGTGTCCCATGCGCTTGTCGGGGGGCGCGCTTCGGCCGGCGATGTACGCCACGACCGGCTTCGTGAACTTCCGATGGAGGTACTCGGCGGCGTCCTCTTCCGCCGTGCCGCCGATCTCCCCGACCAGGACGACGAGGTCGGTGTCCGGGTCCTCCTGGAAGAGCGGGAGCGCGTCGACGAACGACGTTCCGACGACCGGATCGCCCCCGAGGCCGATGCAGGTGGACTGGCCCAGCCCGTGTTCTTTGATCCCGTTCACGATCTCGTAAGTGAGCGTCCCGCTCCGCGAGATGACCCCTACCCGTCCGGGCCGGAACACGACGTTGGGAATGATCCCGACCTTGGCCACACCGGGCGAGGCGATGCCCGGGCAGTTGGGTCCGATGATCCGGGTGCCGTGGGACCGCGCGTACTCGTACATCACGAGCATGTCGTGGAACGGAATGTGCTCCGTGACGATCACGACGAGGCGGATCCCCGCGTCGACCGCTTCGAGGAGGGCGTCCTTCGCGAACGGGGCCGGGACGAAGAGGCACGAGGCGTTGGCCTGGGTCGTCTCGACCGCATCCCGGACCGAGTCGAACACGGGGACTTCCTCGACCTTCGTGCCCCCTTTCCCGGGGGTCACGCCCGCCACGACCTTCGTGCCGAACTCCCGCATCTGACGCGAATGGACCGTGCCCTGGTGTCCGGTGATCCCCTGGACGACCACGCGGGTCTCGCGAGTGAGCAGCACGCTCATGGGGACCCCCCCGCGGCCGCGGCCACCACGGCCTGCGCCGACTGTTTCAGCTCGGGGATGGAGGTGACTCCCGCCGCGTGGAGGATCTCGATCCCTTCCTTCTCGTTGTTCCCGCGGATGCGGGCGACGAGCGGGAACCGGTCGGCCGCCGGGACCTGACGCATCGCCTCGACCAGCCCCTTGGCGACCGTGTCGCATCGGGTGACACCCCCGAAGATGTTGAGGAAGACCGCCTTCGGTTTCGCCTGGGCCATCAAGAGGAACGCCTCGGTGACCTTCCGGGGGTCGTCCGTTCCGCCGAGGTCGAGGAAGACGCCGGGGTTCCCGCCGAACTCCTTCAGCACATCGAGTGTCGCCATCGTGAGGCCGGCACCGTTCGCGATGACGCCGATGTTCCCGTCCAACTGGACGAACGCGATATCCTTCTCGCGTGCGATCTCCTCGAGCGGGGTCCGGTCGTCCCGGAGTTCCGCGTACTCGGGATGACGGAACGCCGCGTCATCCTCGATGATCACTTTAGCGTCAAGGGCCACCAAGCCATCCCCCACGACCGCGAGCGGGTTGATCTCGACCAGTTCTGCGTCCTCGGCCTGGAAGAGCTTCCAGAGGCCGTCGAGCAATCGGTCGAGAGATTTGGCGGGACCTCCGGTGAGGCCGAGGACCGTGCCGGCCCGTCGCTTCGCATAGCTGGTGAGGCCGGGGAACGGGTCGACGTGCTGCCGGTCGATCTCGTGGTCGTCGACGGACTCGATCTCAACGCCGCCGTGGGGACTCGCGATGAGCACGGGAAGACGGGCGCTCCGGTCGAGCGTGATCGACAGGTAGAGCTCCTTCGAGAGGACGAGCTTCTCTTCGAGCAGGAGCTCCTTGACGCGCTCCCCTTTGAATTCGAGCCCAAGGATTGCCTCCGCCGCAGCGCGCGCTTCGGCCGGAGTGGACGCGAACCGGACGGCCCCGCCCTTCCCTCGGCCGCCAGACAACACCTGGGCCTTCACGACACACGGGAGCGGCACCGTACCGGCTCGCACGAGCGATTCTGCTTCGTCGGCCGACCGGGCCACCGCGCCCTTCGGAAGAGGCACGGCATACTTCCGGAAGACCTCCTTGCCCCGCCACTCGGCCAACTTGACCACTCTACAGCACCTCTGGCCGCGCCGAGACAGGCGGTCTATTAAGGCCGACGGGGGCCGCGCCGCCGGGCGTTTCGTCCAGCCCGCCTTCGGCGAGGGGAGGCGGAATCGGTGCCAGGTCCGGAACGAGAGGAGGGGACCGAATGGGCCACGTTGGCCACCTCCCGGCCGAGGTCATCGAGGAGCTTGCCGGCGACCTCGGTCTTAGGCCCACGGATCCATTGACCCCGCCCCGCGGAGGTCAGCACCAGGACGTTCGTCTCGCTCGAGCCCATAGCGCTCACGTCGTTGGCCACGACCCAATCCGCGCCGGTCTCGGTACGGAGGCGGGATCCCTCCCGCTCGAGCTCGGCCGCACTCTCTCCCGACTCGAGCTTGAATCCTACCAGTCGGGTGGGTGCCGGTGCGAGGGTACGTAGCGTGGGGAGGACCTTGGGGGCCCGACGCAAAGAGAGGGTCAGCAGGGGATGGTCTCGGGAGGGGATCTTGCCCGTGCGAGGTTCGAGCGTGAAGTCAGAGAGCGCGGCTGGGACGAAGACCGCCGCCGCGTGCGCGAGGTCAGTTCTCCGGCCCCGAGCGAGCGAGAGGAGGTCATCGACGCCCTCCCAGCGGACCATCGGGATCCAGGCCGGCGGGGTCACCTGCAGGGCGCCGGCCCAGAGCTCGACCCCGGCGCCGCGAAAGTAAGCCTGCGTCGCCAGGGCGACCGCCATCGTGCCGGAGCTTTCGTTCGTGACGGATCGGACCGCGTCGATCTTCTCTCGGGAGGCCCCCCCGATCACGATCACCTGACGGCCGGCCCACGGTCCCTCGGCGAGCCGGTGGAGCACGGCCGCGGCCACTTCCTCCGGGGTCGCGATCTTCTCCTCCCCTTCCGTCGACGCGCCGTGGATGATGCCGACGCCCCAGGACCGGAGCCGTTCGACGTTCTCCCGAATGGCGGGGTTCAATCCCATGTGGGAGTGCATCGCCGGAGCCACCAGCAGGGGAACGCCGCCGCCCAGCGCGATCGAGGCGCATGAGGTCAGGGCGGTGTCGTCGATCCCGTGGGCGATCTTGGAGATCGTATTCGCCGTCGCGGGCGCGATGAGCAGCATGTCGGCCCGGCCCTCGCCCGGCCCCAGGAGCGTGACATGCTCGACGTTCCCCGTGAGGTGCAGGATGGGGGGATGGCCGGTCGCGAACTCGATCGCCTCGGGGGTGATGATGCGACCCGCTTCGGGGCTCATGACGGCCTGGACGTCGGCGCCATGCCGCAGCAGCTCCCGGATGATCCGCGGAACCTCCACGGCGGCGATCGACCCCGAGATTCCGAAGACGATCCGCTTGCCTTCGAGCAAGCGGGTCGATCGGCCGCGGATGGCGCGACTGGGGTGCACGGGTCCTCCCACGGCCCGCACCGGGCGCGACTATTAGGCCCTCCCGGGGGCGCGCCGACTTAATGAGCAGCGGCCCCTCCACCGGGGGATGGCGACTCCTTCGGCCGACGAGACGGAGCCACCTCCGAAGGGTAGGTCCTCCGCCCCGGTCGCCCCGGAGGGAGCCGAGCTCCCTGTGCTCTCCGCGACGAGCCAGTTCGCGGAGATGAGCCGGGGGCTAGGTCGCCCCCGCGAGATCGTCGCACCCCGACAATTGGCGCGGGGCCTGGTCGTCTTCGACCTGGATGGCACGATCCTCGACGATCTGGGTCTCATCAGCACGGTCGCCGCTGACGTTCTGGAAAAAGCGTTCGCCACCCCGCCGGAGGAGGGAAGGGTCCACTACCTCGCGACGACCGGGATGCCGTTCGAAGCCCAGCTCTCGCAGCTATACCCCGGGGCGTCGCCCGAGCAACGCGCGTCGACCGCGCGCACGTTCCATCAGCGGAAAGTCACGGAAGCCTACGCGAAGGCGAAGCCGTTCCCCGAGATCCCCAAGCTCCTGAACCGCCTCGACCGGGACGGATGGACGATGACGATCTCCACGGGGGCCGAGACCGAGATGGCGGAGCTCATCCTCGAGCGCGAAGGGCTCCGCTACTGGTTCGAGGAGGTCCTTGGCTCGGCGGACGGAACGAAGCGAGAACATCTCGCCGAATACCGACGTCGCTATCCGGGCGTCCCCGTCTTCCTGGTGGGGGACTCCCGATTCGACATGGAGGCCGCTCAGTCGGTCCCGGGGGTGACCGCGCTCGGACGGACCTCGTCCATTCGCGGCTGGACCCTGACCCCCGCCGACCTGGCCCAGTGGGGGGCGGCGTGGGCGGACTCCACCCTCTCCGCGCTTCCCGAAGTTCTCGAACGTCTCACGAAGAAACCGACCCGATCGCCGCCACGGGCCCGGGCCCGGCGGCGACGCCCGTAGGGCCGGGACCGAGAGTCTCAGGGCGCGGGGGTGGGCCCCGCGCCGCTTTGAACCCGGGTCGAGGGATCCACAGTCCCCCAGGATAGGCCAAGCTACCCCATCCCGGCCACGTCGCGTGGACGGTGCGCTCTCAAGAAAAGGCTTTCCTCGCGTGGACGCGCGGCGCGGAGGTTCACCGAGGCCGATCTGGCTCGCTCGCTGTGCCCTGCACGGACCGATCGGTCTCGGATAGAAACGACCGACGCGCCCGGGCCTCGGCGCCTCCCACATAGATGAAGAACGACCCGAGGACCACTCCGAAACCGGCGCCGAGGTAGGCCGAGAAGTAGTCGAGGCCCGCACCCGCCCAGACGAGTCCGGCCGCGAACGCGAGACCGAGCCCTATAGTAAGAGCGCCTCCGAGCCAGAAGGTGGTCTCCCTCAGCACCACCGGCCCCCTCCCCTCACAAGCTCGGGGACCTCTTCGCTATTTGAACGCCCAGACGACGGCCTGCCCGAAGAACCGCCAGGGAACGCCGACATGGGCAAAGCCCGCCCGGTGGAGCGCTGCCGTTTCGGCGGCGACCGTACACGGACGGTCGAACTGCTCGTGTTCGTGCCAGACTTGCTGGAGGCGGGCCCACTCCACTCCCCCCCGGGGGGACCGCTGGGCGGCCGAGGCGATCTGGGCGTAGCGTTGGTCAAACAGCGGGTCCTCCGGCAGGTGATCGTCCGCGTCCCCGAAGTATCCGCCCCGCGGAAGAGCTCGATAGATACGACGAAACAGCCGCCACTTCGCTGGGTCGGGGAGGTGGTGGATCGCGAGCGCGGAGACGACCGCGTCGTACGGGCGATCCGCGAACTCTCCCAAGTCCCCGTCGACGAGCTCGACCCGACCCCGGAATGGACGCAGCTTGGCGCGGGCGCGCGCGATCATTCGGGGGGAGAGGTCGATCCCGGTGACGTGGGCGTGGGGGAATTGCTCGAGGAGGAGCGCGGTGAGGGTGCCGGTGCCGACCCCGAGTTCCAGCACCCGGAATTCACGAGTTGGAGAATAGGGGATCCCCCCGAGCAGGGTCCGGTGCAGGTCACTGTACCCGGGCATCGACGCCTCGGCGGTCCGATCGTAGGCCGAAGCCTCGCGGTCGAACTCGCGGCGGATCGCAGGACCCTTGCGGGACGGAGTCATCATAGAAGGCACCGGCCGGAGAACTTAGGTGTTCGGGCCCTCGTTCTAATGCCCGCCAAACCCGAGCCCACCGGTCGTTGCTGTCTTGCGGTTGGGAGGGAATGACCCCATGGATTAGAGGGGTCAGTGAGCCGGCCCGGAGTCTTAGCGTCCGACTTCAGGTGAGGATTGGGGCGTGACTCCGCGGGAACTCATGTGGCCGAGGGGCACGCAGCCTGATCAGTAACGGATTCCAAGAATGGCTGCGCGGAGGAGATCAAAGAAAGGGTTGGGGAGATGTCCCCTCTGCCTTGTGTGGGGAAACGCTCAGGTCCCCGAAATACCAATGTTCCCGGCAGTGGTTGAGGCACCCGTGCCAAGCGCATAATAGACGTTGACCGTCACTGTGTGAACGGGGCTAATCCCGGAGAAATCCACCAGGATGGCGTTGACGTTGGTCCCCACGCTCACGGTAAATGTGTCGGATGCGGCGGAAACCGTGCTACCAGATACGAAGGTGACCTCCTCGTACCAGTTAGGGGAAGTGGCACAAGCGATCTGACCATCAACATAGAAGGAAGCTATGTCTGCGCCGGATGCCGGTGTGGCAAGAGAATCGCAAGCGCCCGGGGTCACGTAGACTAGCGAGCTGGTCTGGGTTGAACTCCCACCGCCGTAGATCGTATTGCCCGCGTTGGTTACCGTGAACCCGTTCTGATTGGTGTTGGTGCTGATGGAGCTGAACACCGTGGCCATGGCGAACCCGGCGGTCATTACTAGTATAGCAACGATAGTTAATCCGTAAACTGCCTTGCGCCCGATTTTCCTCACCATTCGAAATCTCCCCCAAGGGGACGTACATTAGATCGTTCGAGGGGTTAATGAACGCTCCTATGGCCGAGCACTGTACCATTGTCGAGACCTAACGACCCTCCGGGTCCCGGGGAGTTGCTGCGTTGCAATCCCTATACTGCCCGGGCGTCGGTACACTACGTGGACTCGTATACCCCCCGCCGATGTCCGGGTCGATATTATGAACGGGGAGCGTGCTCACCTTCTCGTACATGGAGGTAAACCGCATGGGAACTGGCCTGCCTCGACACGCCAGTTCGGGATGGTGGCAGGCCTCGGATTTTGTTCGTAGTCTCCCGCTGTTCATCAGCGCAGTGATCTTCTTCACCGCTGGTATCGTTCTGCGCCTGGGATTCCCTGCGTATGCCGACTACGGGCCGGGCGGGTTCACACTCCTGTTGCTCCTGCTCGCGCTCGGGTTCACGTGCTCAATCGGAGGCGTCATCTCCTGGACCGTTGCCGTCGGGTCGGAGCCGCCCGCGACCCAACCGACGACTCCCTCGCCGTCCCCCGCGTACCTTCCGATCGACTTCCCTGAGCCGGCGGAATCGGGCAACGTTCCCGAGCCCCCACGCCCCACCCGCGCGCGGAGCGATTTCGGGCGCCCCGCTCCCGACATCCGCGCGACCGCCGCAGCCGGAGACTGGCACGAAGAACCGACCGATTCGGAACGGTCCGGCGGACCCCCATCCGGCCTCCCCCTAGGGGTCCAACCCTTCGCCAAAGCCGGGTTCGATGCGGCCGCGGAGGAAGTGGAGCCGGTGGAGAGGGTGTTGGCGGACCTGGAGCGGATGGAGCGGGACCTCGCGCCCCGCGCGCGGGTCGTGGATCCTTCGCCGAGCTAGTCCCCGAGCCCCGGCCACCGTTAAGAGGCGGCGGAGGGCTCCGAGACCGTGGCCCTGGTCCCTCTCGCCTCCGTCGACCCCACGGCCCTGCGCTGGCTGCGGACCGCGGAGGAGCCCGCGGAGTTCACCCTGTCCGCCGGGGATGACTCGGTCGCGGTGCTCCGGTGGGCCAAGGCCGGCGGTTCCGACGCGAATGCCGAGACCCTCACCGACCACTGGACCTTTCAGCGGGTCGGGTTCCTTACGACCCACCTCACGCTTCGCGCTGAGGGTTCGACGAGCGACAGTGCGCGGATCCGGATCCACGTCGGTCTCCATAAGGGGGAGAATTTCCATGGTATCGAATTCGTGGGAGGGGCGAAGTACCGGTTCCACCGGGCGGGAGTGCAGGTCCCCGCGTGGCAGGTCACGACCGAGAACGCCTCCGAGCTCCTCCATATCGAACCGGTTCGCGAGGAACGCAAGCTTCTCGGCGCGGCCATCCTCGTCAGCCCGGAGGGTCGAGCGTCCCAGGACCTCGCGGCCTTGCTCGCATTCACCTGGTATTTCATCGTCCTGGTCTGGTACGAGGACGAGACCCTGCTGCCCTTTGAGCAGGTGATGTCCGGCCTCGAACGTCGCTACTGAGCGGGTCGGCTAGGCCGGCGGGGCCGGAGGGATCGACTGCTTCTTGAGGGTCGTGAAGCACGCACTGCAGACGTTGTGCATTCGGTCCCCGCCCCCTTCCAGCACAGCGGTCGTTCGCGTGATCGACTTCCCGCATGTGTCGCAAATGATCTGACCGTCGCGGATCATGGGCGGACGGGAAGCCAACCTCGATCGAACAATCCAGCCGCCTACAAAACGGGGGCCCTTAGGGCGGAGCGAGGGCGCGGAGCAGCCGCGGGATCATGACGTCGTAGCGCGGAACTGCGTCCCAATGACCGCCTTCGAATTCCTCGTGGTCGATGTGGCCCCCTTGCGCCTTCGCTTCTCGGGCGAAGATGCGGGCGCCCAGGTCCAAACCAAACTGGTCGCGGACCCCTCCATCGACGTAGACACACGCGAGTTGTCGGAGCGCGGCGGAGTACGTGGGGGTTCGGACCATTCGGACGGGGTCCCAGGCGAGCCACCGACTCCAGACCTCCTCTCGCAGCGCTCCGGAGACCAGGTCGAACGGAAGCTCGAACTCCCCCGGATGGTCCGGGGTCGGCGAGTAGGCGGACGCGTACGCCATCAGCTCGAAGGCCTGCATATCCGGATTGCTCGGTCCGAAGTCGCGGGTCGGCTCGTTGAGCATACGGCGAAGGAGGGCGTCGGGGCCCCCGGCTCGGCGGAGGGCACGGAAGGCCGCCGGGAACTCGGGGAGGTAGCAGTACTCGAAGTACGCATCGCCCGAGTTGGACCCGGCCGCCCGGAACACGTCCGGGTGCCGGAGCGCCAGCACTAGGGAACCGTACCCACCGCTGGAGGTCCCGAGGAGGGCCGACGGCCCGGTACCATACCTCCGCTGTACCCACGGCAGCAGTTCTTGAACGACGTAATCCTCGTATCGGCCCGTGGCGGAGGAGTTGAGGTACTGACTTCCCCCGAGGGTCGTGAGGCAGTCCGGCGCCACGAGCACCGCCTCCGGAGCGACCCCGGTTCGGATCAAGGAGTCGAGGCGACGAATGATCGTGCTGCGGAGAAAGAGGGGTGGTTCGAAGTGCATCCCTCCGAACCCCGTATAGCCGCTCAGGAGCACCAGGAGGGGCAGCCCCTTCGTAGTTCCGGAGGGCGGGATGTAGACGGGGAGGTCACGGACCGTCGGGTCGTCCCAGGGGTTTCCCACGAGCACCTGGCTCTCGAACCGGTGGACCTCGACGGACCCTGCCAGCGGGCTGGGGAAGACCCGTTCACTGCGGGCGTCCGTCGGCACGTGGATCGGCATGCCCGAAGGGAGAGCGCGGGGGCTCATGACCGTATAGCGGGCTCCCCCGTCGGCGCCGGATTCACCCGAAGCCCGAGTCGACAATCGGAAGAGCCTCGGGCCTCTCCCGATCCGAGGAACGGCCGTGGACGTTCTGGGACCGGAGTCGTTCGACGGGCCGAGGCTACGCCTTCCAGGGACCTGGTTGGTCGACTTCTCGGCAGAATGGTGTCCCTTCTGCGTGGAGTTCCTGACGAAATTTGTCTCTCTCGGAGGGGAGGGAGGATTCCGCGTCGCGATCGGCGATCTCACCGACGTCGATTCTCCCCTATGGGATTGGTTCCATGTCGAGGTCACTCCAACGGTGGTCGCGTTCCGCGACGGGGTGGCCATCTTCCGGCGGGATGGTCGCTGGGGCGAAGGCCTGGATGAAGGAGACCTCAGCGCGCTTATCGGCGCGCTGGAGGCCCCCGTGAACGGGGCCGCCCCAAGGTCCAGCACCCGTCCTTAAGGGTCGCGAGCGTTCTCCCCGAACCCATGGAGACCGGGGCCGCCGCACCGATCCAAGGACGGCCGGTCGCGCTCGTCACCGGCGGAGGGACTGGGATCGGGCGCGCCATTGCGAGCGCCCTCGCCGACGATGGGTACGACCTTGCGATCGCCAGCCGTTCCGCGGAGCATCTCGCGGAAGGGGCGCGGGCGTTGTCGGGTCATGGAGCGCGCGTGGTGAGTATACCCACGGATGTCCGGCAGCCGGACCAGGTGGAGAGAATGGTGGCGCAGGTCCGCACGGAGTACGGCCGGCTCGACGTTCTCGTGAACAACGCCGCCGGAAACTTCGTCGCTCCGGCCGAGCGGATCACTCCGAACGGCTGGAGGGCGGTCGTCGGGATCGTGCTGGACGGCACGTTCCTCTGTTCGCGGGCGAGCTTTCCGCTGCTCCGCAATGCCCCCGCACCGTCCGTCGTGAACATCGTGGCCTCGTATGCGTGGTTGGCCGGGCCCGGCACCGCCCACTCGGCGGCCGCCAAAGCGGGGGTCCTCGCCCTGACCCGGACCCTCGCGGTCGAGTGGGCCCGCTACGGAATTCGCGTCAACGCGGTGGCCCCGGGTCCGATCCGGACCGAAGGGACCGACCGGCAGCTCTGGACCTCCGAGGGCCTGGTCGAGAAGATCCGAGCCGGAGTCCCGCTCGGCCGCTTTGGAACGCCCGAGGAGGTGGCGGACGCGGTGCGCTTCCTGGCGGGGCCTCGTGCGGCGTACATCACGGGTCAGGTGCTTGCGGTGGACGGGGGGCAGTGGCTCGGGAAGGGCGTCATGGACCTGCTCGAGCCGTGGACGGAGCCGACGACCCATCCGCCGTGATCGGGCCCGTTACCTCGAACTCCGGGGCTCGGAGCGCTCGAGCTTGCCGAGCCGTCCCACTTCCCGAACCGTTCGCGGCCGCTCGCGCGCGCCGGAGGGTGGCAAGCCGCTCCCTCGGGGCGCCTCGACGTTGATCATCAGCACCGGGGGCCCCTCCTCGGGTACTCGGAATCCGTGTCGTGTCCCGGGGGGCAGGTAGAATGAGTCACCGGCTTCGGTCCTCTGCTCTCCCTCGTCGAACGTGATCGCTCCCGTTCCCGAGAGCACCAGGCCCAGCTCCGGGAACGCGTGCTCGTGGAGGTCGCACTGGGTTCCCGGGACGATGTGGTAGAGGGCGAGGGCGGTCCCCTCTCCGTCGATCAGGTGACGGACCCGGACCCCCTCTGAATATCGGCTCCACCGGACGGTGGGAGCGGTCGTGACCCGGGGGGACACAGCCGATGGGAAAGAGTCCCCCTTTAATTGCCTCACGCTGGACGCACCGGGGCGGCCGGTGGGGTGGTTCGTCCCTGGGTCCAAACGCCCCCGAGCTCGAGCGGTCAGTGGGAAGGAACGTTCCGCTCGAGGAGGAACGAGAGGAGGATTCCGGAGTACTCGGCCGGATGCGTGACATGCGGAGCGTGCCCGGCGCCCGGAATCTCTAGCTCGGTCACGTTCGGAAGCTGTCGAGCCAGCACGGAACGGATCTCCCGGAGGAACGGTGGGCTCTGGCCGCCCGTGGTGAGGAGCACCGGTAGGAGCAGCTCGGCCAACTCGGCGGGCACGGGGCGGAGTGAATCCGGGTCGGAGTACTCCTCTACCCATCGGTCCATTCGGTGGGCGAACTCGTTCCGAACCGACGGCGGGAGCCGGTCCCACGCCCCCGGGACCGGCGAAAACACCTCGACGACCGTCCTCGCCGCCGCCAAAGGCTCCCCGCGAAGCACGAGGGCCCGGATCTGGCCGATCCCATCGAGGAAGAGGCGGCCCTCGAGCGCGGTCGACGGCTGGTCGGCCAGGAGGCCGAACAGCGGGGCCTCGTGGATCGAGACGCTTCGGACGAGCTCCGGACGTTGAGCCGCGAGTCGGAGCGCCACGGGACCGCTATAGGAATGCGCGATCACATGGACCGGGAGAAGGTCCAGCGTTTCGAGGAGAGCGGCAAGATCCATGGCATCGGTCTCGACCGGTCGCTCTTTGGGTCCCAGCGTGCTGCGGCCGAACCCCCGGCGGTCGTATTCGAGCACCGTGAGGCTCTGGGAAAGCGTCGGAACCACCCGGGCCCATGAGGTATGGTCCGCGAGCGACCCGTGCACGAGAACCGCCGGGTCCCCGGCCCCCCCCGTGACCTCGTAGTAGAGGTCGGCTCCCCGGACGTGAGCGATCGGCACTCGGAGGCTTCCCGTCCGCGGACCCCGCGGACGCGAGCCCGAGGGGGCCGACCGCATTAGGGAGACGGGTCGCTTCGCCGGACCCCGACGGAAGGGTTTAGTGCCGCCGTCGGAGTCCTCGCGCCCGAGGACGTGTGCCGCACCCCACCGCCGGGCAGGATCACCTCCGGGCCCGCGGGGACGACGGCCGTCCGGAGTTGGGACCGTGAGCGCGATCTTCCAGCGACCGTTGTGCGAGATGGGCCAGGCGTACGACTACAGTTTCCGACCGATCGTCGGCGACCCCGACCCGGGCTCGGGGGGTGGGTGCGACGAGTATCCGCATCGGGTGGAGATGTTCGCGGCGGGGACCGACCCCGCGTCGGCCACCGCGGAATGGCGACCGTTCAGCCTCTGCGCTGAGCACGAATCCCAGCTCCGCTCCTACGACGCCCGCTTCCTTTCTCGGGCCCTCGTCTCCCGTTTCCGGGCCGCACCGGTCGCGCGCCGAGGGGGCCCGTGAGACGAGGAGTACGCCCATGACGGAAAACATCCCCGACGGCCTGAACGCACGGTACCGACTGAACGATGGGAACGAGATCCCCTGCCTCGGGCTCGGGGTGTTCCAGATGGACCCCGGCCCGCAGACGCAGCAGGCGGTCCGATGGGCGCTCGAGACGGGGTATCGGATGATCGATACCGCGGCCCTCTACGACAACGAATCGGACGTGGGGGCGGGGGTCCGGGCGAGCGGGATCGCCCGGGCGGACGTCTTCGTGACCACGAAGCTCTGGCACTCGGAGCACGGGTTCGAGTCGTCGCAACGGGCGTTCCGGGCGAGCCTCGAACGACTGGGGTTCGACTACGTGGACCTCTACCTCATCCACTGGCCCCGAGCCGCCTCGCCCGCGGACCGGCTCGCGTCCTGGCGGGGCCTGGTGAAATTGAAGAAGGAGGGGCTGTGCCGCAGCATCGGCGTCAGCAACTACACGGTCCGGCACCTGGAGGAGATCTTGGCCGACTCGGACACGGTCCCGACGGTGAACCAGGTGGAGCTCCATCCGTTTGTCTACGACCCCGAGCTGCACTCGTTCTGCACCCGCCACGGGATCCGCCTCGAGGCCTGGGCCCCGATCACTCGGGGAAAACAGTTCGACGACCCGGCGGTGGCGAAGCTCGCGCGCGAGCATCGGAGGACGCCCGCCCAGGTGCTGATCCGGTGGGGCCTGCAGCACGGGTACATCGAGATCCCGAAGTCGGCCCATGAGGAGCGCATTCGCGAGAACGCCCAGGTCTTCGATTTCACGTTGACGGGCGCGGACATGAGCGCCTTGGACGGGCTGCGCGGCGGACCGCGCGTGGGCGCTTGGAACCCCGCGGACATCCCCTGACACCCTGACTCCGGGCCGTCGAAAAGGGGGTCGTGCCGAGGGCGGCGGGGCCCCCCGGTCTGCCGCGCCCGAGGTGGCTTAATATATTCACCGTCGGTGAGATGAGCAGGTCCGGTCATGGTCAGTGTCGAGGTTGCCCACGAGAAGTGCACGGGATGCACCCACTGCCGAGACGTTTGCCCCGTGACCGTGTTCGAGATGCAGCCTCGAGAGAACTGGCCGGACGTCGTCGACGACCCCAACGTCGCGGCGAAGTTCCAGTTCCGGGCGGAGAAGTCCGCCGTCATCCACGGACCCGACTGCATCATGTGCGAGGCCTGTTTGTTCGAGTGCGAAGGCGAGTGCATCACCATCGTCGATGACGAGGGTACGGTGCACAAATCGACCTACAAGTAGGCCCACCCCTCCGTTCCGCCCCCGCGCGGGTGACCCGGTCGTCGCCCCTAGAGCGTGGTCGTCACGGGACGGTAGAACGCCGTCTTGATCTGCGGTGTCCCGCCGGCCGCCGGGAAGAGGACCCGGACCGCCTGGGAGCGCCCGAACGCGGTGAATTCGAGGGAATACCAGATCGCCTCCCAGTCGCCGCCGACCCGCTCGAACGCCTCCCCGAAGTGGTAGGTCATGTCCATCATGCGGCTCGCCTTCCGGGCGAGCGGGTACGACCAGTCCAGGGCTTCGGCCGCCGACCGAGGGGACTCGGGATGGGGCGTCGCGATGAGCGAGCCCTCGACGGAGAACGGACCCGCCACGAGCCCCCGACCCAGCCAGTAGCGGGCCCACGTCGTCCGAACGCTCGACCCGTCGCGCCGCTCCGAGAGGAGGAGCCATTTGAACGGGTTCCCGGTCGGGATCGGCACCGCGTCCGGTGCGAGCGCCCCGCGATGGCGGGTGATGAAGTACCGCCCGGCGAGGCGGATGCCGATGTACGCTCCGTAGAAGGCCATCAGGGCATAGACGGTCAGGGTGTACCACGCGAACGGCACGTGGTTGCGCTCCACCCCGAGGAGGAGGTAGAACGAGGCGATCGAGACCCCCATGAGGAGGAAATTGATCGCTCGGTCCGCGTCCAGCTCGAGCTTCATCTCGGAGAACGGAAGGAACGGCGGTACGGAGAAATGGGTGAACCCGTCCCCCAGGATGTGGGCGATCCCCCCGGCCTCCATCACGAGGAAATAGACGATGGTCGAGCCGGGGGCGAGGAACGGTGCGACGACCGCACCCACCAGCGCGACGATCGTGACGCCGAAGAGAGAATGGGTGATCCCGTGGTGTCGGAGGATGGGGAAACGCCGGGCGAGCGGGAAGAAGAGCGCGTCCGCGTCCGGAAGGCCGCCCGCGAGCGCCCCCGCCGCCAGGTAGGAGGGGTTCGCCCCGACGAGTCCGTAGGTCAGCAGGTACGCGAGGAGGACGTGGGTGAACAGGTCCACGGTCGGACGGGGGGCCTAAAGGAGGCCCTCCTCCATCACCTCGACCGACTCGACGTGGGGAACCTTCGCGAGCGCGTGCTCCACCGATTCGAGGACGCCGCCCGTGTCCGGCATCACGACGGAGACGAGGAGGGCCTTCAGCCCGAAGGCGATGTCCTTGACCTGCATGCCCCGGAGGGTCACGCCCGCCGGGACGGAGGCCCGCACGGCCTGGGCGACCCCGTCCATGTCGGTCTCGACCCCCTGGGGCATCAGCCGGAAGAGAACGGCGACCTGTCCCATGGGAGCTCTTACGGACCCTCGAAACCGCACTTCGGGCATGAGTACCCGACGGACTGGTCCCGGCAACGGGAGCAGCGACCGATCACGGCCTCTCCGCATTGCGGGCAGACGAACTGGGTCGCCCCGTGACTGGGGACAGCCCGCCCGCACGAGGTGCATCGCAGGTCGGTGGTGGATTGCATGGGAGGTGCGGGCCGCGGCTACTTCTTCGAGGTGCCGCGCCGGCGCGCGCCCACTCGGGCGCCGAATATAAAGAGTGCCCCGAAGAACGCCACCGCTCCCGCGACGTACCACAGCGTGTAGCTCGGTGGCGGCCCCGGGATGGTAAACGTGACGGTGTAGACGGTGGTCCCGTTCGCGAACCGCACGAGGCCGTGGACGCTCGAGAGGTAGACCGTGAACGTGTGCTGCCCGGACGAGAGCCCGACCGTGGCGTACTGGAACGAGAAGTGGTACGTCGAGCGCGGCAGCATCGTCGGCACGGTGAGGTTGCCCACCGGGGTGCCGTCGAGGTCGACGATGATCGGGAAGCTGGTCACGGTCGAGCTCCCGAGATTGTAGAGCGTGGTCGACAGGATGTAGGGCTGGACGACCGTCACCTGGAGAGAGAAGTTCGTCGATTCGTTGCTGGAGTTGAGGGTGGAGGCGAGGAGCACCGAGATGGTCAGCACCTCGCTCACGTTCGCGACCGTGAGGCTGATCTGGCCGGGGGCGTTGGTGAGGATCTTTCCGGTGCTCGGGGCGATCAACACGCCCGTCGTGTTCGGTCCCGTGAGCGTGAGGTAATAGCTCAGGTTCCCGACAATCGTCCCGTTCGAGAGGACGGCCGGACCCCCGGTGCCGTTGATCGTGTATTCGGCGGCCCCGTGGTAGGCGAGCACCGTCTTTCCCGTGATGGAGCCCGTCACGGGGCTGGAGCTCGACGCAGCCCTCGCGGGGGGAGCGGCGAGGGGGAGGGTCGCGAGCGTGGCCGACACGAACAGGACGACGAGCAGTGCGGCGAGGAGTCCGGGTCTCATCGGCGCGTCCACCTCCGGGTCTTGGCCCATCGGCGCACGAGCAGCGCGACGGCGAGGCCGATCGCCGGGACGAAGACGACGAGCGGGATCACCCATCCCGGCAGGGTCGCCGGTGGGATGCCCACGCCCGGGCCCGTGACCGTGAACGGAGCGCTCACGTTGGTGCTGCCGGGCGAGATGGAGCCCACCGGGACATGGAGGGTCAGCGAGTCGGCGACGGCGCCGCTCGAGTTGGTCACGATGGCCGAGAGCGTGACGGTGCCGACCGGCACGTACACCGATTCGCGGGCGCTGAGGTTGACCTCGGCGGTGGAGTTCACGCCGGGGCTCAGTCCGACCGGTCCGGCGAGCGTCGCGTTCTGCGCGCGGATGTTCACCGTCCAGCCGAGAGAGTTGATCCGGGCCTGGTCGACGATCGTCAGGTGAACGTCCTCGTAGACGTTCCCGGTGTCCACCAGGTAGAACGGGAGGAGGGCCTTGGCCGTGCTCAGCGTCGGGGCGCTCGACGGGATCACCCCGATAGCGACTCCGTAGTAGCCGTTGATGTTCAGGGCGGGAGCCGGAGCCACGCTCCCCACGACCGTGCCGTTGGCGAGCGCGAGCTCGATGAGCACCGGTGGATGGAGCACGACCGTCCCGGCGGGCACGTGGATCGTCACCTCGGCCGTGAGGGTCGACCCCGAGGGGCCCGGAGCGAGGGTCGCGTTCGCGAAGCTGAAGTTGAAGGTCCAGTAGGACGGGGAGCCGACCGGGTGCACCGTGATCGGCACGTCGCCCGAATTGCGGACCGTGAACTGGTAGGAGACCTTCCCGCCGGCGTTGAGGGTCTGCTCGGGCGAGCCGATCAGCGTGCCGGTCGCGCGATAGGAAAACGTGTACGAGAGGGGGATGGTCAGGGCGACATTGCCCGCCGTGACGGTCAGGATCGCGCTCCCGCTCGCGTTGGTCGCGACCCCGTACGGCGCTCCCATCGTCGACGCGCTCACCCGGTAGGTTCCGAGCGGGAGCGCGACGGCGAACGGCACTCCCACCGTGACCCCGGTGTAGACGACCTGCGTACCGAAGACGTTCTGCACGACGACCGTCGCCCTTCCCAGCGTGGCGGACGAGCCGTTCGGCCCGCCCACCGAGAGGGTGGCGCTCCACGTCGGGCCCAGGCTCACGGCGACGGGAGCCGAGTTGTGGAGGGCGACCACGGTCGTCAGGTTCGCGAGCGGATCCGAGGGCCCCCCGCCGGTCGCGTAGAGGGAGTACGCCCCGGGGAGGAGCTGGGTGGAGAAGGTCCCGTTGGTCGTGTTGAGCAGGGTGACGGTCGTCGCCGGGTACGGTCCGGCGAGGCGTATGGTGCCGGCCTGGAGGCCGGGAACCCCGACCGCGGCGAGCGTCCCGTTCAGCCAAACGAGGTTCGTCTGTGGCACGAGTTCGATCGGGCAGTTCGTCGCGTTGGACGTGGTGACGCAGAGGGCCCCCGGCGAGGTCGTGTAGGTGATGACGAAACTACCGTTCGGACCCGACGTCAGCACGGTTCCGTCCGCGGAGGCGGCGAACGTCGAATTGGCCGGCAGTGTGGTCGTGAACGTGCCGTTCTCGACCGGGGCTTGGAGGCTTGCGCCGTCGCTGGCGGTCAGGGTGAGGGTGGTGTTGATAGGTACCTGGCCGCCAAGGGAGGTGAGGAAGGTTCCGGTGACGGAGACGCCGGCAATCCGAAGTGAGAGGGTGGGCGTGATCGTGCCGCCGGCGCTCACGGTGACCCGACTCACGGTGGTGTAGGTGACGCCGGCCACCGTCAGCGTGGAGTGGGCCGAGTAGGTACCGGGGGCGACGTAGAACCCGTGCGTGTAGTTCGTCCCGTTGACCGTGACGTTGAACAGCGACGAGGTCAGGGCGACGGTGACGTTGGCGACCGCTCCTCCGCTCGGAAGCTGGAGCGTACCGGTGGAGTTGATCCCTGGGACCAGGTGCAGGGTCAAGTTCGAGGCGTAGGCGCCGAGAGGGATCGTCGTGTTCAAGAGGGAGGAGGGCAGGTAGATCACGGTCCCCTTCCCGATGACCGCGCGCGCGGAGATCGTGTAGGGACCCGGCGTGGTCGTGAACGTGAACTCGGGAACGCCCGAGAAGGTGTGGGTCGTCGCGGGGACCCCGAGCGAGGTGAAGTTCACCGCGACCGAGGTGCCGGCGGGTAGACCCGTGACCTCCAGTTGGACGTTCACCAATCGCAGGGTGAGCGGCAGGCGGCTCAGCGAGGCCAACCCGTTCGCCGTGTAGCCGCATTCGGAGGTCGAGAGGAAACCGGCCGACTGGGCCGTGATGCAGTACCCGCCCGCCGAGAGCGGAGTGGAGCTCGGAAGGTAGAAGGCGACCGTGCCGTTCGAGGAGGCCAGCGTCGGGATGCTCGGACCGGAGGGTCCGGCCGAGATCGAAACCGTGGCGGCGACCGCGGGGAACAATCCGCCGTCCGAAAGGAGCGAGCCCACGGCGAATCGGGTCGCCACCGCCGGTACGGGTCGCAGCGGCAGGACCGTGGGATAGCGGAGGGCCACCTGGGTGAGGGCCGCCGTGAGGCCGGTCGTCCCCGTCGTCGACCCCTTGAGGGCGAGAACGGTATAGTTCCCGAGCGGGAGCAAGAGGGAGTAGATCCCGTCGGAAGCCGCCCACGTCGTCACCTCGTCGAAACCGCTGCCATAGGCGAGGACCGCCGTCTGCGACGAGTTGGTGCTCGGCCCCGTCTGGGCGACGGAGCCCGAGAGGAGGGCGGTCGTTTCGAGGGGAAGAGGCGTGAGAGCGGAGGGGAGACCCGGGAATGCGGACACGCTCGTCAGCGCGGAGACGAGGGAGCCGCCGACGTACCCTAGCGCATACACGGAATAATTCCCGACCGGCAGGGTCGCGGTCGCGATCCCCGCGGCGTTCGCCACGACGACGGTCGCGTTCGACGTCGACGCTGCCAACGACGCCAGGGGGGACTGGGAAGCGTTCGAGAAGCTGGGCAGCGGGACGAATCGAACGGGGATGTTCGGGACCGTGGCCCCGTTCGCTTCCAGAACGAACTGTACGGTGGCGGTGGGTTCCACCGTCAGGTTCGTGGAGATCTTGGTTGCGGGAGCGGTGACCTGGACGGCGATCCCGGCGGAGCGGTCGAAGGGCAAAGGACCCGACGCGACCAGGGTGTAGTTTCCCGGCCCCAGGCCCGAGATGGTGTAGTTGCCGCTGGAGTTGGTCGTGTACGAGCCGATGGTCCCGTTGCCGTCGGACGCGGTGACGAGCGTTCCCCCGACGGGGGTGCCCTCGAGAAGTACCTGCCCGGTCAGGGTGGCCGGGCTCAGGCCGACGGAGCCGTTCTGAGCGGTTCCCGGGTTCAGGTACTCGGTCGGCTGGCTGTAGTTGTGGCCCGCGTAGAGGACGCTATAGTTGTAGACGCCCGGGGCGACGTTCGTCAGGTCGAAGGTTCCGTCTCGGTCGGTCGTCGCGATGACCTTCGTCTGTCCGGCGGAACCCCACAGCACGACCTGGGCCCCCGAGATGAGTACATCCCGGGTCGGGACGTAGGTCGTGTTGTTCGCGGTGTTCCAATAGATCGTGCCACTGAATTGGGAAGAGCGCAACTGGACGGGCAGGGTCAGGGTCGGGGGGTTGAAACCGAACCCGTACGAGTTCGGGACGTAGATTTTGACGCTCTTCAGCGAGACCGAGCCTTGCTGTTCGAGCCCTACGACCGCGCCGGCGGTGAAGTTCAGGGTGTCGTTCCCGGGGGGCAGGATCAGGGAGTAGGACCCGTCCGCTGCCGTGACGGTCGTCATGTGGGGGATGCCCCACTGGTCGAAGGCGGTGACTCGGACGCCCGACGCCGAGGTACCGTCGGCGAGGTGCGCGGTACCCACGACCGTCTGGCCGGGATAATACTCCAACATCGCCTCGCCGCCCTGGAAGTAGCGGAAGTTGGTGGTGTTCGCGACCGAACCGGGGGTGGCCTTCGCCTGGGCGACGGCCGCCGGCAGGTTCTCGGCATTGCAGTTGGAATTGTTGTTGTCCGCCTGGGTAGCGCAGTAGTACGCGGTCCGGTAGACGACCTCGAAGTGCTGGAGCATCCAGCCCGGCTGGACGGCGGAGTTCTGCAGGTTGGAGGAAAGGCCCGGGATCCCGCTGGATTGACCGATCTCCGCCCCGTCGTATCCGAAGTAGGTGTGGTAGATCATCGAGTTGTAGAACGGCTGGAAATAGTTGATGTTGTATTGAACGGCCGAGACGCTGGCCGGCACGCCGCCAAGCGGGTAGGTGTTTCCGTTCGAGCCGAGGACGGTGACGTTGAAGAAATCCGCGGGAAGGCCCGCCGTGTTGATGACCCGGCCGGTCAGGTCCGCGGGTGCGTAGAAGATCCCCGTGTCCTGGCCGCTGAAGGGGACCAGACGGCTGTCGACCAGGTCGTAGCGAATCGACCAGCCCGTGTACGCCTGGAGGTTGTTGTACATGTTCGCGACGCCCGAGAGGGGCAAGGACGAACCGATGAAGTTCGAGACGGCGAGGTACATCGCGTTGTCGTCGGTGAGCGTCTTCGGGTCGACCGGGAGGTAGAGGTTCGGGTTAGCGACCACGAGGTTGTAATCGGCGCTTTCGTTCACGAGGAGCGAGTGGAGCTTCGTGACGTTGAGGCCCTCGCTCGCAAGGGCGGTGTTCAGCGCCGACGGGATGCTGCCGTTCTTCACGATCACCGCCTGGAGGAGGGTCGTCGCGAGCACCCCGATCGCATTCGATTCGTTCTGGGCGAGGAGGAATTGTCCCGCGGGGTCGATGCCGTTCTGGAAGTTGTCGGCGACGCTCGGGTGAGCTCCCTGGTCGATCGTCTGGAACCCGTAGTCCCACCAACTCACGACGGCGGGTCGATTGGGGGCCGGCGTATTCGTATCTTGGGTGGCGAGCCAATTGTATCCGGCACTGTCGTACTGGTTCGGGGTGTCCAGGGAGGTGCCGGCGGCGCCAAAGTAGGCGTTCCCGGCGCCGATCGCGGGGTTCGGCTGCAGCCAGGAGGGCAGGCTGTTCGCCACCTGGACCGAGTAGCCGGACTTGGTGTTGCCGGGGATGCCCGCGTCGATCGAGATCCAGATGTTGGGGAGGATGAGACCAAGGACGAGGGCGAAGATGAGGACGTGGCGAAGCTTGAACGCCCGCCGGAACGCGGAGAGCTGGCTCCGACGGTCCGAGAGCGAGGCGACCGTCCGGCGCAGCTCGGGGAACCCCGCGATGTCGAGAGCCTGGCGGAGCGCCTCGGCGGGCAGGAGCGCGAACGCCGGGGACCCGAGGAGGAAGAACTTAGCCGCGGAGATCGGCAGGTAGATCGAGAGAATGGCGAAGACCAGGAAGACGGCGAGCACCCGGGGGAACCGCCTTCGGATCATCTGGACAATGGCCAACGCGACGCCGACGAACGCGAGGAAGAACGTGATCACGCCGTAACCGACCACCAGTTCGTCGATCGAGGGCGCCTGGGCCTCGGCGACCGTGGAGTAGATGAGCGTCTTGACGAAGTATCCCTGCCCGGTGACGATGCTCGTGAAGTAGTCGGGGCTGACGACCGCGAGCACGACGGCCGCGGCGATGACGAGCCCGACGAGGGCGGGAATGGAAACGACCCAGGGGAAGTCCCGGAGCATGAGGAAGGGGAGGAGGAGCGCGAGCACCCCGAAGAACAGCAAGAGCGGGAGGCCGAACCAGATGGCGAATTGGTTTTGGGCGAGGTAGTACGGGATGGCCATCGGGAACCCGACCAGCCCGACGATCCAGGCGCACACGTAGAGGCCGAACGAATCGATGTGGCGGATCCGCTCCGCGATGAGCAGGATGAGGACGGAGAGCGCGATGACCACGACCGCGTACGTGTACCCTTGCCAAGCGAGCGCAAGGGCCCCGAGGCTGACCCCCGTGAAGACGGACCATTTGACCGGCGTCCGTTCCGTACGGAGGAACGTGCGAAGACCCTGGTAGATCTGTTTCGGGTCGCGATAGCTCCCGACGTAGCGGCCCTTACTGACGGCCTTGACCGTCCGAATCCACGAGTAGAGTACGATGAGGATGAGGAAGGTGTAGAACGAGAGGTAGTTCGCGTAGCCGAAGATGGACGAATCGATACTGGCCGGAAGGAACGGGAAGATCACCGCCGCGATGAGCCCGGTACGTTTGGAGAATACCTCCTTGCCGATGAGGTAGACCGGGAAGACGCTGAGGGCGGCCCAGAGGGGGCCCTGAAGCTCGAGGAACCAGGCGCCGGCGTTGACCGCGTTCCCGCCGAAGAACGGGGCGAAGACGATCCCGAGGATCGCGTTCATCCAGTCGAACAGCGGTTCCCGCGGGTTGATCGCCCCGAACGGGAATTTGAGCATCGCGTCCTTGATGAGATTGTGGTGGGTCAGGATGATGTAGGTGGTCACGCGCGAGTGGTAGAACGAATCCGAGCCGCCCGCGTAGGTGTAGAGCGCGCCGTACTGTTGCACGACGGGCCAGGTCCAGGTCGTGCGGACCAGGAACGCAGCGGCGAACGCTCCCAGCAATATGGCGAGCGTCCATATGTTGCGGCGCCACCACCCCGAGCTCGACTGCATCGATCGCCGGCTCTCCTCGAACCGGCGGCGCGCGAGACCGAGGGGGTGTATAAAT
>Ga0209415_10005408_pt1 | contig 22975 bp, 16 predicted proteins | sample PeaSoiSIISIP2007_FD_187696 | JGI IMG/M metagenome (GOLD analysis project Ga0209415, IMG submission 187696) | Peat soil microbial communities from Weissenstadt, Germany - SII-SIP-2007 (SPAdes) (version 2) | ecosystem: Environmental > Terrestrial > Soil > Wetlands > Peat | place: Germany... | reverse complement strand
CATCGCGGTCGAAGTCGGCGGCCGCCATTCCGGTGAACGAACCCTGCGGCGTGGTTTTGAAGGCGAAGGCATCGCGCTGCTCCACGAACGTGCCATCGCCGCGATTCAGGAAGAACAGCGGCCCCGAGGAACGCAGAATGACCGCGTCCTGGCGTCCCGAATTGCCGAAGTCGGCGAACAGAGCACAGGTGGTTTCATCGAGCACGCCCAGCCCCGAGCGCTCCGTAATATCTTCGGCGGTTCCATCGGCGCGAATCTTGTATAAGCGGTTCGGCAGGCCGCCCGGCTGGCACACATAAATCTCATCTACGTCATCGTTGTCGATATCGGCGACCGCGATTCCCTGGTTGCCGTAGACGTCGATGCCGCACGCCGAATCGAGCCGCGCCCGCCAGTAAGGGTTGCCCGGAATGAGTTGTTCGCGGAATGAATCCACGGCGCCGAACACATGCTCCGTGACATCGCGAAAATACGGTTTCACCGAGGTCACGACGTGCCCGGTCACGGGCTTGAAATCCGGCAGTTGCCAGACGCCGGTGTGATACTCCTGTTCCGTCTTGATTTCATAACGGATGTGGCTGTCGGGCAGGGCATAGAAGCGCGCACCGCGAATTTCACCGCGGCGCGCCATCCACGCGCTGAGGCCCGGAGGCGCTTCCGTGCCCGCTCCCCCCACAAAGATGCGCTCCAGGCGGGCTTCGAGCTCCATCGCGTCTTTCTCGCCTTTGAACTCGTCCGAGCCCGGATCGACATACCGCAGCACCGCATCGTAAGGATTGGGCTTCGCGTAATGCACGGGAAACGGCGTTGACGCCGCGGCTTTCGAAGGCCGCAGCCCGGCGGCGCTCACGGCCGCAATAAACTCGCGCCGCGTCATCGAATGGCTTCCTGCGCCTTTACCAGTTGTGCGTGTTTTTCACGTTCGGCCTGGGCGGCTTCGTGCTTGCCGATGCGGTCGTAATCGCGCGCCAGACGGTAGTGCGCTGCTGCGTCCGACGGCGCCAGCTCCGCCGCCCGCTCGAATTCTGCAGCCGCGTCCGCGAAGCGTTGCAACCGATCCAGCACCGTTCCCATTTCAAAGTGCGCCGATGCGTCACCGGCATTCATCGCGATCGATTTCTCAAGCAGGCGCAACGCCATCTCCGGCGAGAGCGACTGCGCATCCAGAGCCTTGGCGTGGAGGAGATACGCCGCGGCGCTGGCCGGATGTGCCGATTCGTATTCGGCAAACTGCTGGGTCACCCGCGGCAACCGGCTCGGAATCTGGTCCAGAATCTTGCCGAGGAAGGTGTAGGGTTGTTCGGTTTCGGGCGCAATTTCGATGGTTCGCAGAAAGGCATCCGCGGCATCGTCGAATCGGCGCAGCCCGTAATAGGCCACCCCCAGCGCCAGCTCGAGTTGAGCGCTTTTCGGCACACGCGCGGCACCTTCGGCGAGAATGACGACGGCTTCCGCGAACTTCTGTTGGTTGAGCAGCGGCTTCGCGGCTTCGAAATAAAGCTCGGTGGCGCGTTCGCGAGCCTCCCCGTTTTCCGGAACCTTTGCGGAGTACTTCGCCGCCGCCTGCGCAGCTTTCAGGGTTTGATTGGTTTCCGAATAGTAAATGGCAAGGCCCTGGAGTACGGCCGGATCCTCCGGCGCGAAGGCCGCCGCTTTCCCCGCGGCGTCTTCGGCTTCGGCATCCTGGTGCAGTCGCCAGTATGTCTGGGAAAGCGCAACCCAGACGCGGCCATCGCGCGGCGCCAGCTTGCTCGCCGTTTCCAGATTGGTTTGCGCCGAGGCGAGGTCGCCGCGCTGCAGCGCTGTCAGACCGGCTCGAAACGAATCCTCGAACGAGGTAGAAGCCGCGAGCAGCAATAACAGGGCAGGAAGCATTGAGTCGGCCTCAGGCAATTCGTGCGATCAGGTCGGCCAAGTCGATAGGGGTGTCGGAACGCTTGCCTCGTTCGAGCGTGGGCGCGATAGCCACCGCTTCGTCGTGATCCTCAAACCACGCGAGAAACGCCGACTTCTCCTCCCCGGGAAGACGCTGTTGATTGAGCCAGGTATAGTAGGCGCCCATATCGGCATCGATCAGGGAACCCTGGGGGTCGAGTTCCGGCTTGCGTTGCTGTTCGGCGAGGAGCTCGTTCATTTGTTTCTCGCGCTGGCGCGGGGCGAAGCGAGTGAACAGCGTCAGGGGTTGGCCGCGGCGGAGCGCTTCCCGCGCGGCCCATTGAACGAATGTCGTCGAGAAGACCTGGGTTCCCGAACCTTCGGTCAGAAGACTGAGCTGGAAGCGGTTGAGCACCTCGTCCCCGCCGGAATTGAGGCCGGCCTCTTCGGGCTTGATTTGTGCCAGCATGGTGCGGAAGGCCTCGGGATCGAAGACGGCAGCCTCGTATGTTTTCTGCATGCGGTCCTGGAGCGTGGCGCGCGGCCCGGAGAGTGCGTTGTACGAGATGCGCGTAATGCTTTTGGGCACGGCGAGCGAGGCCCCGCCATCGATATACCAATGGCCGTATGGGACGGGATGCGCGTCGGCCCGCGCCGCAGCGGCCTTGAGCAGAAGCGCAACGCCGCCGGTGTGTTTGACTTGGGTGAAGTAGACACCCTGCGGACGGAGCTTGCGGAAGAGGCGGTAGTCGTTCTTCGCGACTCCCTGCCCGATGACCGCGATGCCCAGCCGATGCGTGGGCAGCGCCGGATCGGGGGCCGAGGCCGAGACTTTCTGAACGTAATCGACCGCGGCGGCGCGGAAAGCGTCGATCTGATGCGTGGCCCACAGATGCGCGGAGAGCTGTTCCGAAAAGATGGCTGGGGAGTGTACCCAATCGGTCTGCTCCAGTTCGCGCGCGAGCTTGAGTTGCGCGAAGGCGGACATGGCTGTCTGGAACGGACCGGCCGCCATCGTCCCGAGATACGTGAACTGCCGGCCGAGGTCTGCCCGCTCGGCCGGGAATTTCCAGTCGTAGACGATCAGCTCGCGCAGCAGCAGCGGGAGGAAGGCGAGTGGCAGACGTTGCAGGAGGGCGATCTGCTGGATCGCGAGTTGCCGCGCTTCCGGAGGGTATCCGGCGAAACTGCCGGGGGTCAATCGATTCGGGAGCATGGCTCAGGCCACCTCCGCGATGGGCTTGCCCGTGGAGAGGCGCGCATCGAAACCGAAGTACGCGCCGAGGGTCGGTATGAGGTCGGTCGACTCGACGCGACGATCGACGACCACGTTCTGTTTTACGTCCGGCCCGAGGACCATCATCCATGTGGTGCGCGAAATAGCGTCGCCGGTGCGGTGATGCTGGAAACCGTTGCCGCCGGAATCGATGTCGGAGTCGCGTCCGAAATCCGGTAGGATGTACATCGTGGTTTTGTCGGCGTACTCGGGATCCTTCTGGATGGCCTGCCAGAGTTCGGCGCACAGGCGGTCAGTGCGCTTGATGCCGTCGACGTAGAGTGAGAACGTGCCCGAGTGGGCGATGTCTATGTCGTGAAGGGTGATCCATAGAAGGCTGGGGGAGAGCTGGCGCATGAGCTGCTTCGCGATGTACACGGAGAGCTCGTCGGGACTGACGAGATTGCGGGCGTGGGCGGCGAAGTCGTCAACCGAGAGCTTGAGAACCGCGGCCATCTGGTCCAGCTCGATCTGGCGGCCGGCGAGCGAGGGCGCGTAAAGCGGCGTTTCGTAGTTGTCGCGCAGCAGGTGTTGATAGCGGGCGCCGTCGGAGGCCGAAGACAGCGCGGCGGAAAGCAGGCGCTTGGGAAGGATTACGCCAGCCCCGAGCCCGGGACCGTACTGTTTGTTGGCGCTTTCGCCGATGCGCGCGAATCCGTTGCTGGGCGCGACCACCCAGGCATCCGTTGCGGGGCGCTTCAGGTCTTTGCGGAAATACTCGAAGACGGTTGGATTGTTGGGGGAGACGGCGGCGAAGTTGTTGAAGGTTTCGTAGACGCCGGTGACCATACTGGCAGTCGCCACGTAGTGGCCGAGGATGCCTTTGTTCACCACGTTCGTCAAGAAAGTGGCCTGGGGGACGAGCTCTTTGAGGAGGTGCGGGATGTTCTCCTGGCCATCCGCCATGAAGGTTTCGTCGTCGCGCGCTCCGCCTCCGAAGGTGACCACAACGGCTTTGCGGTTCTTCGGGACAGCCATGCCGCGCAACCGGGCGGGGCCGAAGAAAGCGGCGGCCGAGCCGGCGCCGGTCACGGTGCGGAGGAAGTTCCGGCGGCTCAGGGAAATCGCCTGTGAGATGTCGTGGGGCTTACGAGCCTTCAGGTCGGCGAGGGGCATATACTACCAAACGCTTAAGCTATGATACTGCAAATGGCAGGACCGGTTAGAGGTGTGTTATGCCATCGAATGCCATCGACACCCACCCGAGTAGCGCGAGGACTTCGAAGAGCCCGATAATGACACCACATCTAGGCGGTGTCTGCAAGCTCCTCCGACGGTCCATGAGAGTAAAGGGATCGATGAGTCCTATTTCGTCGCAATTTGTGCAAGCGCCAAGGCAACATTCCTGCTTTTGGGACCGTAGCGGTGTGCCTCTTCGGCCGGCGCAGTGGGCTCTTTCCGACCGGGGACGAAGGCCGGGCAAGGTTGTCTGCGAGCGCCCGGTTCATCGTGTCAAAACACTTGCCTTTCGCGAGAGGACCTTTTGGGTGATTTGCAGCCATTCCGCGATTGAGTTTTCGCGGATCCTGTCGGGCTTGACGCATTGGGCATCCGCACCCAAGCGATTCTCTTCGTCGGCATCCTCGGCCAAGAGGATAATTTTCAGGCACTTCTGAGCGTGGCGTAAGTCGGAGATGAAGCCGGCCGCACCCGACACAGAATCGCTCAAAATGACGAGGCCGACCGATAGATGGAGCTCGGCGATCAGCCTCCGGGCATCCGGAACGCTTCTTGCCGGAAAGGCTTCGTAGCCGGCTCTGTCCAGTTGCCGCCCCAGCCAAAACACGAAACCCAAATCGCTATCGATCAAAAGGACAGCAGTCTTCAGTATTACGGCTCCCCTGGGCAGTCCAGCAATCCGGGAGCCATTGGGCGTCACACTTTTAGCCGTAGTCTGGTATCCCTTCCGGTTGGAGCACCAGCCGACAAACCGAGCTTCCTCCGGCTGAAACACTGGGGCTCGCCTGGTATTGGCTTCGGGGCTGGATACAGAGGCGTTTCTCTTTCAGTCTCCGTTCGCGATCATGCTTCGAGGCGCTTCCTCCGGGGAGGCAGCGGCCAAGGACCCGGCGTTGTCCTCCACTCCTAATTTCTTCATCTTGTACAGCAAGGCTTTGTAATCGATTTTCAACAGCGCGGCCGCCTGCTTCCGGTTCCAGTGCGTCGAATTGAGTGCAGCCAGAATGGCCTCCGTCTCAGCCTGCTGCTTTGCCTTGGTCACCTGCTGCAAAATCGGCGTGATGCCGGATTCATTAAGGGCGGCGGGCTGAGCCTCAGGCGCCACGGATGAGTTCACCGCCGAAGACAGTATCGGTTTGCGCATGACTTTAGCGTGCAGCTCCCGCGCAATGAGATTGGGGTTGCCAAGAATGATCAGCTTGCGGACCATGTTCTCGAGTTCGCGGACATTGCCGGGCCAGTGAAACGTCGTCATGGCATGCTTCAGATCCATGGTCAGGGATACCGCCCTTCCGGCAACCGCGTGCTTCCTGAGAAAGTATTCTGCCATGGGAACGATATCCTCCCTGCATTCCCGCAGGGGTGGCAAGTGGATGTTGATCACATTGAGCCGATAGTACAAATCCTCTCGAAAAGTTCGTTCCGCTATCGCTTTTTCCAGATCCCGGTGAGTTGCCGCCATCACCCGGACGTCCACCTTGATGGTGTCCTTCCCGCCAATGCGCTGAAACTCGCGATCCTGCAGCACCTGCAGGAGTTTCGCTTGAAGGCGGACATCCATGTCCCCGATTTCATCCAGGAAAATGGTACCCCCGTCCGCCGCTTCGAACATGCCTGCCTTCTTTTGAAACGCCCCCGTGAAGGCCCCGCGTTCATATCCGAAGAGTTCGCTCTCCACCAGCTCCGAGGGGAGCGCCGCGCAATTCAATTTCAAGAAGATCTTGCCCGAACGGGGAGAGTTGTTGTGCAATTCCCGCGCTAGTACTTCTTTGCCGCTCCCGGTTTCGCCCTGAATCAAAACCGGAGCCTCGGACCAGCCGATATTCGCTACCAACGAATGGATCTCCCTCGTCCGCGGGTTGGTTCCGAGAAATACCTTGGTCTTGGCGGACGAAGGGGTCGCTAACGGCGCCGGCTGAATTGGAGTTCGGTTTTCCAGTGCTCCGCGAATCGCCTTCTGAAGATCCTCGTGTGCCACCGGTTTGCAGAGAAAATCAGTCGCGCCGCTCTTCATGGCGGTGACGATATTCAATGTGGACGCCGCTCCCGAAACGATAATGACCGGGAGCTCGGGATCGATCTGGCGGATCTCCCTGAGTACTTCCATACCGTCCCGCTGTGGCATGATCAGGTCCAATAAGACCATGGAAACCGCCGGCCGGGACGACGACCGGAGGTAATTGATGACCTCCTCGCCATCTTGCGCCAACTCCACCGAGTACCCCAGGCATTTCAGGGCGATCTCCAGGTACCCCCTGACCTCGAGTTCGTCTTCTCCCACCAGAATCGTATACCCGTTCTTCTGCGCCTGCATAGACTTATCGAGCCTCCAAGTAATCCCTGGCCTCGGTTTCTCCCAGCCCCGGTCTCCCGGCTTCTGCCGGGCGAACCGGAATCACAAACGAGAACTGAGGGCCGAAATCCGTATTCTCCGCCCACACCCGGCCATCGTGTAGCGTGACTATCATTTTGCAGATGGCTAAACCGAGCCCTCCGCCCGAGCGATCCTTCCCACCGTCATACGACGTGTATTCCTCGAAGATATTCTCGAGGTGTTCGCGCCGAATACGCGGACCGGAATCCCGAATATCGATGCGGTACGCGTTGGGCGCCCGGGAATCCTCGTATCGCCGTTCCAGGAGCGGGGTCGCGGAATCAAACAACGAGCGCCGTTCCCAAAAAAACGGATAGCCCCGTATTTCGATTTCTCCGGCTCGTGGCGTGAATTTGCAAGCGTTATCGAGAAGATTGACGAGTACCTGCTCGATTTGACCGGGTTCGAGGTACAGGGTGCCCAAAGGCGGATCCAGACCCACGGAAATGGAAATCCGTTTGCCATCGGCAAACGGATTGACCTCGTGGAGCGCCTGCTCAATCGATTCCGCAATATCCGCCGCGCGGAGATCCGGTTGTTTCTTCACCTGTCGGCCAACGCTCAGCTCAAACATAGCGGACGCCATCCGCGATAAGCGCTTGACGCTGTGCTGCATACGGCGCAGCACCTCTTTCTGGTCTGAGTTCAACGTCCCAAGGGCTTCGGTGAGCAAGAGGCCGCAGTAACCGTTGGTCGCCGTCAGCGGGGCGCGAAAATCGTGCACTGCCCGAGCCAGGAAGTTCGTCCGGTCCTGGTCGTATTCCTGTAGTTTCAGATTGGACTGGATCAGGCACTGGAGAATCTCGTCCCGATCCGCACGCAGCGAGTTCTCTTTGGAGATCCGCCCCCGAGACGCGGATGCCGCGAAAAACAAGAAGGCGGACAGGTTTGCGCGCGTCACCGGCTTCAGGAGAATGGTCGCCTCGGCGCCCCCGAGATTCTGGCAAAATTTTGCCGCATCGTTTCGATGAACCAGGAAGAGGTGCTTGGAAAGCCGTTGATCCAGTTCCTGCGGGAGATCGATATTGCCCTGACTGTCCCAAATGTATAAATCGGCATTCGGCGGACAGTCGGCCGCAGTCGAAGCCGACAAATGCCAGTCGCATTCCACAAGATCGTTCAGGATCTCTCTGCACAATGTGTAGAGATCCTCATCGGCGGAAACCAGGATTACCTTCATCGTGTTGCAATGATCGGCCTTGAGCACGGTAGAATCCATTGTGAGCAAAAAGACTGAGCGAAAAACCCGAATTTTCGCAACTCTAGAAACGCAGTCAAGCATAACACAAGAATGTGGCATTGGATTGCAAATATCCGGATTCCAACCCGATGATCGGACTCAGTACGGATAGAACTGAAGTGCCAAAATGAGCCTGGGAGAGAAGTGAAAAAAAATGAGAATGGGTCCGATTTTATCGGTAACCGGGTTTCCTTGCAGAAGCTTATGAAGGGTCCTCGGATGGCACGGAAAGTGCTTATCAGCATGGTACTTCTTCTATGTCTGCCCGGTCGAGTGAGCAGGTTCGGGAGTACCAGGAAACCAGCGGTGGGCGCGCCGAATGCGCCGACCGCCGAAAGCGCAGCCGCATACAGGTTCACTGGCCGCTCCGTTTTGTTAATGGGGAGACAACTGACATCGTGGAGACCGTCACTCGTGACTTGAGCAGCGATGGTTTTTATTGTCTTGCCAGGATACCATTCGTACCGGGTGAGTTCAAGTTGTGTACGCTGGGTGTGCCAACCAGCCATCCGCGAGGGGACGAGCGAGTGCTCTCGGTCGAGTGTACCGTACGGATTGTGCGAGTCCACGTCCGGGATGATGGGTCTTATGGTGTTGGATGCCGCATCGAGGATTACCGATTCGTCCACCCTACCAATGGCCACTAGAGCGCGGTTCCTCACAGCCCCAGCGCCACCTGAGAAGCGGCATCACTGACCGATATTGTACGTGGTCGTACCTTCCCGGTTCGTTAGAGTGGCGGTCTTGGGCAGGACTGCGCTCGGATCCCCCTGGATCGAAAAGGGTTGCGTGAGGATGAACTGGCTCCCGTAAGCGTTGTTTGCCGAATTCTGGTACCAGGCGCTGAAAAGCGTATCCACCGGAATCGTCACCTGTGAGGTCTGGAGTGTCTGTCCCTGAGCGGCGTTGAAATTGAACACAGCCTGCGTGACCTCGCGGGCCGTAGAATAGCCTGTAATCTGAATACTGAGGCTGCTCGCCGTCCTCGATACCTGGACGCTTTGGATGACCGGTGCGGCCTGGTCGACGTGAGCCGAAGTCGCGGGAGCGGGTGTGGGCGTCACATCCTGGCCGCCTGCCTGCAAACGCAATGAAATATTGATCGTGCCGGCCACCGTCCCGGTTTGGATGGCAAGCGGCGCCGCGGAGGTCGCGGTGGTACTGCCGGCCGGGATCGTAAAGCTCGCGGTTGTTCCGCCTGTCGAGAATTGGATCGTCCCATCGCCGCCTCCCACATCCGGGGAAAAAGTGAGAATCGCCGTACCCAAGATCGTAACGGGGTAGGGCGAGACGATAGAGATCTGAAGGCCATACTGTTGGGCGGGGCCGGCCGTGGCGGGCAATCCGGAAGGATTGACCGAGGGCACCGTTGGCAAATTAACGTTGATGCGGAACTGATTCGTTGCCGTTGCAACCTTGGTACTATCGCTTACCGTAACCGCGAAGGGAGGAGGTGCCGCGGCGCCCATGGTACCGCTGATTGTTCCGCTATTGGGATCGATCGTCAGGCCCGCCGGCAAACCATTCGCCGACCAGGTATACGGCGGAACTCCTCCGGATGCGCTCATCTGGAACGAGTACGGCGCGCCCAAAGTGCCGTCGGGAAGCTGGGTACCCGTCGTAATGGTCAAGGTGGCCGGATTGATCGTAACCGAGAAAGACCGGGTAACCGTCAGACCGCCCGAATCCTGGGCCTGAAGCACAAACGCGAATGTGCCTGGTGCGGTTGGCGAGCCCGCCAGAGTCGCTTGATTTGCAGCGAAGGTCAACCCCGGCACCGAACCGCTGCTCAGCGACCATGTGTAGGGCGGGGTTCCGCCCACCACCGAAAAAGATTGGCTGTAGGCCGCCCCCACCGTGCCCGAGGGCAGGGAGGCGCCCGTGACAATCGTCAGAGATGGGCGCGTGATGGTCACGGAAAACGAGGAGGAGACCCGTGCGCCCGCCTTATCGGTCACCTGAACCGTAAACGTGAAAGTGCCGGCCGTCTGGGGAGTCCCCTGCAAGGCGCCGGAATTCGGATCCAGCGTGAGATTGCCGGCGTTGCCCGAGGTGATCGACCAGGCATAGGGCGGTGTCCCCCCAGACGCGGAGAATGTCTGCAGGTACGCTGTGCCCACAATGCCATTGAACAGTGGCGGCACCGTGGTGATCGTCAGCGGCGCGGGGTTGATCGTGAGCGTATAGTTTTGAGTAGCGGCCTGCCCTTTGCTATCGGTTACCTGAACCGTAAAGCTGAAACTCCCCGCCGTGGAGGGTGTGCCGGCAATGACGCCGGTCGATGGATTGATCGTCAATCCCGGCGGGATCCCCGGGCTGGCAGCCCAGGTGTAGGGTGGGGTTCCCCCCGTTGCGCTCAATGTTAGCGAGTAGGGCAGGCTTGCCGTCCCGGGGCTGAGAGGTGAAGCCGTCGTAATCGTCAGCCCCGTTATGGTCAGCGAAAACGATCTGGTCGCCGCCCCGGACTGCGAATCCGTGACCCTTACCGAGACCGTGTAGGACCCGCTTGCGGTGGGTGTTCCGGTGATGTTTCCATTCGGATTCAGCGTCAGCCCGGGCGGCAGGCCTGCGGTCGCCGTCCACGTATACGGTGGATTTCCCCCGGTCGCCAACAGGCTGGCCGCATAGGCCGTACCTACCATGCCGCTGGGAAGGTTGGTGGAGAGAATATTGATCGGAGGCGCCGCAATCGAAAAGCTTGCGCTGCTGGATTGGATGCCGCCTGGATTCGTCACCGAAATGAAGGCGCTCCCCGGTGTGGTGGTGAGGTTCTGGGTAACGAAGGCGAGAAGCTGGCCGCTGCTCTGGAAATTCGTCTGGAGCGGCGAGTTATTCCACGAAACGAAGGCTCCACTCTGAAAGTTCCCTCCGATCACCGTCAAGTAAAATCCTCCGCTGCCCGCCGTGACTGAGGAGGGATTGAGCGAGGATATGAAAGGGACGGTGGTCTGTGCGAAGCTCGTGCCCGCTAAGAGCAGGACAGCCGACAGAGTCCAGTGAAGACGCTGGAAGATCACTGCGCCCTCCTGCCGGAACCCGCGGCCGCGATCACCGCCGGCACAAACCAAATGCGCGGCTCGGAAAGAGCTGTGTCCAGAAGCATCAGCGGACCATCGGAGATCTCATTGAGGCGCATGAGCATAGGGGAACGAAGAGGAGACAGGCCGGAAGGCTTACACCCGCAGGAAATGAATGTTGCCGCCTGCGATTGAATGCCAAATACCGCAACCATACCTTGCCTGGTTGCTACATAGGCGCGCTCTCCGTCGGGAGAAAACTGAACCGCAACAGGATCTGAAGTGCGCTCGTCCGGGGGAGCGAGTACCAGAAGACTCGGGCCCGTCGAGAGGTTTTGGAGGAGATCGATCTGCCCATCCCGCGTCGCCATTACGGCATCGTGGCTGCCACTCTGGAAGCCCATGGCTGAGGTGGCCGGCGGCACTTGTAACTGGACCGGACCCGTTCCGCCGTAGCTGAGCCACAGAATCGAGTTCGCCGGGTCGCCGGTCAGGATCAGCGCCAGGTCTCCATCGTCGCTAACCGCAGCCGAAAGCACATCTCCAGTCAGGCCGGTCAAGTCGATTTCGTGAGCCAGTGCGGGTTCCTCCGGAAGCTGAGTGAATATCTGCAGCTTCGCCTGGTCCTGCTGGTACAAGCCGGCCGTTTCGCCGCTTGGACTGAAAATGATTTTCTGGGGGACGCCTGCCGCCTCCGTGAGAATCCGGCTGTGGAAATTCCCCGGTTGCAGCCAGAGAATCCGGACGGCCGCGTCATCGGGGCCGGTCGCGATAGCGAAGTCCTGGCGCGGCGAAATAACCGCCGAAGCTACGGAAAAGCCGCGATCCAGCGGATTGCCAATGATGGAGGCACCCGGAGTGCCCATAACAGGGCGTATGCCTTTGACCGACGGATCGAAGACATACCCCAGGACTGGCGCGCCAATCTGGGATTGGGGATCCGCTGCCGACGCGGTGTTTGCCGCTAAAATCGCGGTGGCGAGAATAAGTGGAAGGAATGATTTCATCGCGTTCTTAATGAGGGGGACTGAGAGCGCCTGCCCCTGGCGTGATTCCAATTGGCGCCGGCGCCACAACCGTGGGGCTGCTGGTTGTGCTGCTTCCTTTGTGGGTCGCGGCAATGACGCCCCCTGCCGCTGCCGCTCCTACAACCGCCAGGATGATCCAAACCTTGCTGCTTCCCCCATGCGCCTTGGCTGCGCCTGTGGGGGCCACGTTGAATTGGCTGATCAGCGTTCTCGCGCGAAGGCCCCTATAGGACGCGGTTACGTAGATTTGCAACTTGCCGGGAACCTCGTTGGTCTTGAGCCCGTGTGCGGCAGCCAAGCCATCTTTATCCGTCATCACGGTCAGGTTCTTTGAGCCGTTTCCAAACTCGCCGCTCGCACCGGAAATAGGGAGAGTGAATACGACGGCGGCGCCCGATACCGCCTTGTGCTCGTCGTCTTCAACCCTGACAACGGGGTCGTGCGCGACACGCTGTCGAAGGTTATTGACGACGCCCTCCCCCTCCGCCACGACCAGATCGATCCGGCCGGGGACTGCTTGGGCGAAGACCGTTGTTACCACTAAATGGTAAGAAAGCAAGAGGACCAGATACTTCAATAAGCTCGGAGATCTTTTCATTGCGCTCGATTCTTCGGACAAATTAGCCGCCGGTGTTGGCGGAGTCATAGTAGCAATTTGTCCTCCGTGACACAGACCGCCGTTCTTTTGTTGCCCTGCCGCCGAAGCCCGCATTCGGTGGTCGGGCCACCGTTTTTGCCGGCCCGACACCGAAGGAAAGCGCCGTACCAAAAATTGTGAAGACTTCCCACTGTTTATGACTCGGGCGGGCACGGAGCAAGAATAACGGCTTTCTATGAGCCCTTGGGCTCGAAATGCGTGGTCCCGAACGTGCAAACCCGGATAGACTGCAAAGGTATCGAGTGTGAAGAATTCACTGATCAGAATGGGGATTATGAGGAAATTCGCAGTGGCGGCTCTGGCCCTGGCGCTTGTAACCGGCACAATCTTGACTGCCGCCGGCGGGGACACTCCTCCCAAAGAACTGGTGCAATATATTCTGGAGGCCCGGCGCCTTGGTCTGAAGGACCCGATGATCGTGCAAAACGCGGTCGCCGTAGGGTGGCCCGCGGCCATCGTCGATAACGCCATCGAGTATGTGAAGAGCGGGCCAAAAGCCACTGAAGCAGTGCCGCCGGCGGCCGATTCCGGACCCGCCGGTCCCAATCCGGTCTCGCCCCCACCGGGTGCGGTGGTGCCCGTCCCTCCTCCACCGGCGGCTGCCGCCGGTTCCGAGCACATCACGGAGCCGCCCATCGCCAAGAACCGGGGCGTTCCGGACGATTACCAGATCGGCGCCGGCGATGTTCTGCAGATCTCCGTGTGGAAAGAGCCTGATGCTTCCGTCCCCACCGTGGTGGTGCGGCCCGACGGGAAAATCTCCATGCCATTGCTCAAGGACGTCGAAGTGCTAGGGCTGACTCCCCTGCAGGCCGAAGGCGTGATCACCGAGGGGCTCTCGAAGTTGATCCACGGCGCGGATGTAACCGTTATTGTTACCGGCATCACCAGCAAGAAGGTCTACGTCGTGGGCGCCGCGAAGAAGGAGGGGCCGCTCCCATACACCTATCGCATGACTGTCATGCAGGCGATCAGCGAAGCGGGGGGGCTCACGGACTACGCCAAGCGCAAGAAGATCTATGTCCTCCACATCGATAACGGCAAGGAGTACCGCCTGCCGTTTAATTACGATCAGGTAATCAGGGGCGAGAAGGCGGAGCAGAATATCCAACTATCTCCAGGCGATACGCTTTTTATCCCGCATTAAGCGATCTGGTGCTGCCGCTCGGCGCCGCCAAACCGGTGGTATGCGGATTGCTTTGCTTACGGAATCGCATGATGAATTCAAAATGGGTTAGTCTTGCGGGCCTCTTTGTGTTTGCCGCGGGTTTCGCGCAGGCCCAATTGTCCACCTCTGCTTATAGAGTACTGGGGCAGCCGGACCTGCGCCAAAACGGCATCAATATGGTTTTGGGTGTCGAGTTCAATTCGCCCTTCGGTGTGGCCATCGACGCCCGAGGCGGGCAGGTCCATATCTACGTCTCGGATACAGGTAACTCCCGCGTGCTGGCGTGGCAGGACGCGCGATCTTATCAGATTGGAGATCCGCCCACGTTAGTGCTGGGGCAGCCGGGCCCGCAATATTCCAAGCCGCTGGGGATTGGAACCAAAGGATTCAACACGCCGCTTGGCCTTGCCGTAGATGCGGCTACCGGCAATCTCTTTGTCGCGGATTTCGGCGATAATCGCGTGCTCCGGTTTCCGTCTCCTTTCTCCAACCTGACCCGTGCGGAGCCGGATGCGGTTTACGGTCAGCCGGGTTTCACGGTGAATGCGGCAGGCACGTCGCCGAGCCTGATGAACGGGCCTCAGTCCGTGGCGGTCGATGCCGCCGGAAATCTGTGGGTAGCGGATTCCGGCAACTCTCGGGTCCTGCGGTTCGGGGCAGCCACTTTGAGCAACCCCACTCCCCCTGCTGCCGATACCGTGATTGGACAGAAAGATATGTTCAGCGGCAGCGCGAACCGCGCAGGAGGCGTTCTTACGGCGTCGGGTTTCGATAAACCTGCGGGGATGGCGTTTGATGCGCAGGGCAACCTGTATGTCGCCGATTTCAACAACACGCGAGTTCTGATGTTCCCTCCGCCACTGGGTCCGAATGCTCCCCCGGATCCGCGGGCCAGCACGGTAATCGGCGAGCCGGACTTCGCCACGCGCGGCGTGCCCGTTCAGACCTCGAATGACACCCTGGGATCGTGTGCATCCGGGACTTGTGCGGGTCCCACCGGAGTTTCCGTGGACAACTCGGGAAATCTGTACATAGCGGTTCCAAGTAATAATCGGGTTTTGATGTTCTCTTCGGGTAACCGTTCCGGCGCGCAGAACGTCCTGGGCCAATCGGATTTCACCACCACCACCGCCAACGTGGGCGCATTCCCCATGGCATCTCCCAATACGCTCTCCGGCCCCGTGGACGTCAAAATCGACCCCAGTGGCAACGCCTACGTGGCGGATACCGGAAACAATCGCGTCATCTCGTTTCCGTCCGGGTCCAAATCGGCCACCATCGTGTGGGGTCAAAGCACTTTTTCGGCGAATGGCGTAAATGAAGTCAAGCCGGGCAGCCTCAATTTGCCGGTCGCCATGGCGGTGGACTATTCTCAATCGCCTTACGCGCTGTACGTCTCGGATACGGCGAATAACCGGATATTGGCCTGGAAAGATTCGGTGCGATTTCGGAACGGCGATCCGGCCGACTTCGTCATTGGGCAGCCGGACCTTCTCACGGCCCTTCCAAACGTCGATAGCCACGGGTCGTCAAATCCCTCGATGACATCGTTGTCCGCTCCCAGGGGGATTGCCGTCCAGCCGGTCACTGGAACATTGTACGTGGCCGATTCCGCCAACAACCGCATATTGCGTTTTCCCCGGCCCGTCAACCAAACGGGAAGGATTACTCCGGATGCCGTGATCGGCCAGGTAGACTTCACCAGCTCCATTTCGGCTGTAGTGAATGCGTCTTCCCTTCGCGCGCCGGGAGGCTTGGCGTTCGGCCCCGACGGCGACCTCTTTGTGGCCGATGCAGGCAATAGCCGTGTGCTCGAGTTTGTCAGCGGGGCCGGTAATCAGGCCTCCGCCATCCGGGTTTACGGACAGCCGAATTTCACGTCGTCCATAACTTCGACACAGGTTTCCGCCCAGACGTTGACGTCGCCGGTAGGCGTCTTCGTAGACAGCGCCTTCAACCTGTACGTTGCCGATTCGGGCGCCAACCGCGTGGTGGTCTTTCCCAATACCCAAGCCGCGCCTCCAACCGGGATGGCCGCGGCATTTGTGATTGGCCAGGCGAGATTCGATACCACAGCGGGCGGGTCCGGCACGAGTCTTCGTGCTCCCACTGGCGTGGCGGTCGACCAGTCCGGGGATATCTTTGTGGCGGACAGCGGTAACAATCGAGTACTCCAGTTTCCCTCCCTGGTGTTCTTGCCCGTAGAGGGTGCTACCGCCTCCGCCGCCATCGGCCAGCCAGGCACCAGCGGAACCGCGGCGAATTGGGACTCTCCGGACGGGCTGGCAACAGCCGATGGGCTCTCCTCACCGTTTGGCATTTACCTGGACCGGCAGGATACCTTGTACGTCGCCGACGCGGGGAACAGCCGGGTGGTCCAATTCTTGAAAGCCGCGAGCGCGGTTAACGCGGCCTCTTTTCAAGCCAGTGTTCCCGTGCCGCAAAGCGGCCTGGTCGCTCTGTTTGGAAGTGGAATCGTAAGCGGGAGCAGCGCGACGGCATCAGGAGCTCCTTGGCCCACGTCTCTGCTGAACCGCCAGGTGGTAGTGAATGATGTGACGCCTGCCCCGCTCTATTTTGTGGGACCCACACAGGTGAACTTTCAGTTCCCGTCCGCCGCGCCCGCGGGCTCGCAGCGCATCGCCGTACGGCTGGCCGATACCGGTGAGTTGATCGCCGGCGGCACCATCCTGGTGGCTGCCACATCTCCAGGATTGTTCACCGCCAACAGCAGCGGGACCGGCCAGGCTGCGGCAGTCAACCAGGACAACACTATCAACAGCAGTTCCAACCCGGCGCCCGTCGGATCGGTCATTACGCTGTACGGAACCGGTCAGGGGCAGGTCAGCCCGCAGGTTCTGGACGGCACGGCCGCGCCATCCAGTCCTCTGGCCACCACCGTAGCGGTCCCCACTTCCGATGGAAAAACCTGCACCACGTCGCAGCCTTCGATGTGCGTCGCCATCGGCTCGGGGTTCGGAAATGTCCAATTCTCCGGTCTGGCCCCCGGCTATATCGGACTGTGGCAAATCAACGTCCTGATCCCCCAGGGTACCGCTACCGGCAACGCTGTGTCCGTTCGCGTGTTGATCGACGGATCGCCCAGCAATACAGTGACGGTGGCCATACGATAGGGACAGAGACTCGACGGCCGGCGCATTCGCCGGAGAGGGTTTCTTCAGCCCGCAGGCTCCTTCGCGTCGAGCGGTTCGAAGCTGAACCGCAAACGCGACCCGGTATCTTCCGCCAGCCGTTCCAGCGTCCGTATCGAGGGGCGTGTGCGCCCGCTTTCCAGGCGCGGGACCACAGGCTGAGTCGTCCCATCTTCCGCGCCAGTTCCTCTTGCAAGCAAGGCTCGGTTGCGCACATCCATCACGGTCGACGCCAGGACAAACTCCTCCTCAGCGCCTCGTAAGCTTTCCGGTACTTCGGCTCTTTCATCCACTTCTTGTGAGTGTCGGATATGCGCGCCATTGCTACACCTTGCTACACCTTGCTACACCTCCATCATGCAACCGATGTCGCGCGACACAAGGCCAGCTCTATGTCGAGCCGCGGCGCTCAGAAGATGGCCCGGGAAATGCAAGGGTCTTCTTTCGCACAGATCCGCGCTATGCCCATCCGAACTGCAAGACCATCTATCATTTCATGGGGTGTCCTGATTGCGCTTGCCGCAACGTCAGGCTGCCGTACCTCTCCGGAGGCGAAGGAGGCGAGGTTTCTCAAGCGAGGGCAAACGCTGCTTGCCCAGAAGGATTATCCGAGGGCGGTGCTGGAGTTCCGGAGTGCGGCGGGCGTCATGCCCAAGGATGCCGAGCCATACTACCGCATGGGTCTGGCTTACCTGGGAAGCGGGGACGTGGCGAGTGCAGCTCGGTCCTTTCAAAGGGCCACGGCATTAAATCCGCAGCATTCGGCAGCTCAGTTGAAGCTGGCTGAACTCATGGCCATCAGCCATAACGAGCAGTACATCCGGGAGGCGGTTTCCCGGCTGCAAAGTGTTTTTGGCGGGTCGCCGGACAATCCCGAAGCCATCGATACACTGGCATTGGCGGAATGGCAGTTGGGCAAGCCGGAGGATGCCACGCAGCGGCTAGAGGAAGCACTGAAGAAGTCTCCCACGCACCTCCAGTCTTCGATGGAGCTGGCACGGATGAAGTTGAGCGCGAGGGACTGGAACGGCGCGGAGGCAGTGCTGAAGAAGGCGGTGGCCGACGCACCCCAATCGGCGCCCGCGGCATTAGCGCTGGGCGAGTTGTATCTCTTTCTGCGGCAGCCCGCGAAGGCCGAAGCGGAACTCAAAAGGGCACTGCAGCTCGATCCGAAAAACAGCGGCGCTCTGCGAGGCCTGGGCGCCATCCAGATCGCCGCCAAGCGGATGGATGAAGCCGAGCAGACCTACAAACAACTGGCCGCTCTTCCCGAAAAGACATACAAGCCCTTGCATGCTATGTTCGTGTACCAGTTTGGCAAACGCGAAGCAGCGGTGGCGGAGTTCGAGACGTTAGCAAAGGCGGACGCCGACGATCGCGCGGCGCGAACCCGGCTGATGGAGGCATACTTCGGCGTGAACCGGTTTTCTGATGCGGAAAATGTGCTGGCGGTGGCATTGAAGCGAAACCCCAAAGACACGGACGCATTGCTGCAACGGGCGAGATTGCGGCTGCGGGTGGGCAAGGCGGCGGATGCCGAGACTGATTTGAGGGAGGTCCTGCATTTCAGTCCGGATTCCGCCACGGCCCACTTTCTGCTGGCCGGAGCTTATAGGGTAGAGGGCCAGCCGAACCGTCAACAGCAGGAACTGCAGGAGGCTTTGCGTTTGAATCCGGGAATGCTGCAGGCTCGGCTGATGCTGGAAGTCAGCTTCCTGTCCGCCAAGCAGGCCAAGACGGCTTTAGAGATCATGGACCAGGCACCGGAGCCCCAAAAAAAGCACGTACTATGGACGCTCGGACGCAATTGGGCCCTGTTGTCGATGGGTAATGTGCAGGAAGCCAAGGCCGGCATCGACCGGGCCCTGGCACAGGGCAGGCCGCCGGAGGCCGTTTTCCAAAATGCGGTGCTCCAGCTCCTGCAGCACGACTATACCGGTGCCCGCGCCAACTTGGACGAACTGCTGAGACGCGATGTAACGGATGCGAACGTGATCCAATTGCTGATGCAAACGTACGTCGACAAACAGGAGCTAGCAAAGGGGGTGGACCGGCTCCGGGAAATTGCCGCCTCGAAGCCCCGGTCGGCTTCGCTTCAGACTCTGTTGGGCGAATGGTATAACCGCGCCGGGAATCCGGCGGCCGCCCGCAAGGCGTTTGAGAGCGCCAAAGCTGCCGACCCGAAGTTCGCGCCTGCCGACCTGGCGCTGGCGGAGATGGACCTCGGGGAAGGACATAATGAGCTGGCGCGAGAGAGGCTGCGTGCCGTCATTGCCAGCGACCCGAAGAACGTTCCGGCGCTGTTGATGGCAGCCCGTGCGGACGATGCAGCCGGAGACCGCGCGGCCGTGATTGCCAGGTACCGCGCCGTCCTCGATCTCGACCGTTCCAACCTGATCGCCATGAACAACTTGGCCTATTCCTTGGCGGCCGACGATCCAGACCAGGCCCTGAAACTCGCCCAGCAGGCGGCCGAAACAGCTCCGGACAGTCCCAATGTGCAGGACACGTTGGGGTGGATTTACTACCACAAAGGGCTCTACAGTATGGCCGTCCGTTACCTGAAAAACGCGGTCGATAAAGAAGCCAACCCGCGTCGCCAGTTCCATCTGGGAATGTCGTATTTGAAGATGGGGGATCAGACCACTGGACAGAAGATCGTGCGCGAGGCGTTACAGAAAGATCCCAACCTGGCCAAGACCGAACAGGGCTGGTGAGGGATTCCCTGAGAAATCCTGAGCGCAAAGCCCCAGCTTTTGTTTCAATGTGCCAATTTTTCTCCCATTCCATGACTCTGGCCTCCTTCTTGAACCATCGGTTTTGGTTGAGTGGCCACGAACTGCCAGAAGTACGGAGCGGCTGGTTCGACCTGACCATCAATGATCTTTCCATACGAGACCTGAAACGGGCTCCGGATAGCGCAGCCGTGGGGAACTCCAGATGGTTGAACCGCCGCTTTCAGCGGGTGCCGTAGCCAATTGCGGCTTCAGCCCGGCCGCTTCAATCTCACCACTGGCCGGGACCATCCGCCAGTCGTCTCGATCACCCTGGCTTGGCGCACGAGAATCGGATCGAGGCACTTATCCGGGTAGCCGAGCAGCGCCGAAATGGACACAGGGGGCCCCACACAAAATCATGGATTGCCGATCACCTGAGAGCCGAAGCAGCGTTCCACTTCGGGGACCAGGCGTGCAGCGAAAGCAACGCCTTCGGCGCTCGCTGCAGGCGTATCCGGCAACATGATCCGGACAATCGAGCCGGCGGTGTGTCCGCTCAAAACGGTGTCTCGGGCCAGCAGGATTTTACCGATATATTCACTCGCAACGATACGGGTCTTGGATTGATACCAGTAGAACATGAGCATGCGCGACCCGGAATTCTGAATCGAGTATTTGTTGATCTGTACTTGCATTCCCCGGACCGGGACGAATACCGAATCGTGTTTCCAGATTTCCCAGCCGGAGCCGGGAAGACAATGCTTGGGAGAATGCATGCTTTCGCCGGCGCGCTGTTGCGCGTAGAAAGCGACGAAGAGGCCGAGTTGCGAGTTCCCCTTGCGGTAATTCCGGACCAGGTACGCCGAGGGGGCGAGAGCGTGCAGAGTGGGCGCGGGCACGGTTTCATCGCCTGTCGCCGTCCATCCTTCGATTTGGAAATCGATCTGATCCAGAGGAACGGCCAGCGGCTCCGGGATACGGCGCGCGGATAGGCCGCTTAGAAGAATCGTGCCCAGCAGGAGCACGGCGGTGGCAGCGAAAGGCAGGAGCGATTTCTTCATGTTGCGGCGTTCACCTTGGGATCAAGCAGCGCATGCAGAATGCGTGCGGCGAGGTAGAGGGCCCCAAAACCGGCTACGAAGACCAGCCATCCGGAAAAAGAGTGGTAGAAACCCTCGGCAAATTCCTGGTTGTAGTCGGCAATCAGCGCAGTCCCCGATACCCGTACAATATTGACCGCGATGGCCAACGGGACCGCGAGAACGAATAGCGTGATGCGGCTGAGAAATCGGGAGCAGACTAGAAATCCGAGCAGGACGCTGCCAACGATCAGGGCCGACAGAGAGTTCAGGCCGCTGCAGGCCTCTTCTACGCCTAGAGAGGTTCCAGCCAGTTGAATCACGTTGCCGTCGCGAAATGCCGAAACTCCCAAAGACTGGGCGATGCGCGTCGCCAGGTCGGAAGCTAATAGCTGCAGCGGCGCGGCCTGGGAATTATAGAGCAAGGCAGGCAAGGGCACCATGGTGGCCAGCAGCAGAACGGGAAAGGCAAGTGTTCGCAGGCGGCGGATTCCCCAAAAGGTCCAGATGAGCCCGGCAAGCAGGACCACGAAAGAGAATCGCATCAGGAAGAACTCGGATGCAAGCCTGCCGAGCAGGAACATCAGGCAGGCGCAAGCGGTTAACAGCAGGCCGCGATTGTCAGGGGCGGCGGGATAGCTGAGCGTAGAGCGCCGGTACATCCAGGCAATATAGACCGCCAGGGGCGGCAGAAGCATGCCTTGCGATAGAGCCGGTTCGGTCCACCAATCGTGAGCCATGTCGGCCAGCACGGCTGCAAACAGGATCGAGATCAAGGCAGCGACCACGGCGATCTTCAATAGAACGGGGTAGGTGGAGGGGCGAGCGAGCGCCGACTTGCACTCTTCCCCCAACTTGGTGGCGAAACCGGTAGCCATCGGTACGTGAAGGTTAGCACTTTTCTTTCCAGAGTGGGACAACAGGGAAAGCTACGCGGCGGTCATCAACCGCTGCTCGACAAGCCGAAACAGTTGGCCGCGGGTTTCCAACCCGCCCACATCGCACGGCGAGCGACAGTTTTTCACCTTATGTGCAAAAAAATGTGCCAAAAGGGCTTCGTTCCGGCCTGAAACCCCCGGAAAGGCGGCGCAGATGCATGGAACGAAAAATGCGTGGAAGCCCTTAGCTGTCACCTATGAACTTCTTTTTCGGACACACGGAAACGATGCGGGAGTTGCAAGCGAAAGCGGAACCGATCGCGCGATCTTATGCACCAATCCTGATTGAAGGTGAGACCGGCGCCGGAAAGGAGCGGCTTGCCCAACACTTGCATGAGTTGCGTGCGGCCGGGGGGCGGTTGGTCAAGTTTCTATGCGACTCGTCCCCTACCGCGGTGTTGGGAGGATTTGCCAGTAACGAGGAGGCTGCCGGGCGGCTGCAGGAGGCGAGCCAGGACACTTTGCTGCTGAAACGGGTCCACCGGTTGCCGGTCTCGGTTCAGGAACGAATTCTGCTGTTTTTGGACGAGATCAAGGGACCGTTCCCTTTCTTGATTTCCACGGCATCGGATTCCCTCGAGCGGCTGGCCGCGTCCGGGCAATTCCTACCGGAGCTGCTGTATCGCGTTTCGGCGTATCGGATTTGCATTCCTCCCTTGCGGGAGCGGCGCCAGGACATCCCTCATCTGTTTCGATTGATGTTGTCGGAAGTACAGCTTCAGGTAGGGGTGATGGCGGCGTTACCGAACTCCCGGGCATTTGACGCTTTGACGGGCTATTCGTGGCCGGGGAACCTGCGGGAGCTTCAGAATGTGGCTCGGGGATATCTGCTCGCGCCCGATTCGGACTCGTTGCAAGCGGAAATTGAGAGACGGCAGCACACGATTCCAAGAAACCCGGCCAATGGTACCGCGGCGGCTTTGAAGGATCAGGTGAAGCAGGCATCCAAGCGGGTGGAAAGCGAAATCATTCTGCGGACGCTCGAGCAGCACCGCTGGAACCGTTGCCACGGTCGCGGGTGCGACCGGTGCCGCGGCAGTCGCCGTAGCGGCCGGCACCGGTGCGGGCGCGAAGTCCTCACCGGCGCCCACCGGGACGAATCCGCCGACAGCGACACCGACGCCGTCCTGTAACCCCGGACCGATCGTCGCCGCCTTCAGCGTCGGCGGCTCGTTCAGCGCCTTCTCCTCGTTCCCGCAGTCGTTCCAACTCAACTTGCAGCAAACGAACCCGTGTGACACCGCGTTCAAGTTGACCACCACCGGCACACCGTC
>Ga0209415_10005407_pt1 | contig 22979 bp, 22 predicted proteins | sample PeaSoiSIISIP2007_FD_187696 | JGI IMG/M metagenome (GOLD analysis project Ga0209415, IMG submission 187696) | Peat soil microbial communities from Weissenstadt, Germany - SII-SIP-2007 (SPAdes) (version 2) | ecosystem: Environmental > Terrestrial > Soil > Wetlands > Peat | place: Germany... | reverse complement strand
GAAGCGCAAAGGTCGCGGCGCGGCACCATACGGGAGAGGAACTGATCGCGCCGCGGCCGTTTTGCGCGAGTTCCTTGAGTAGGTTGAGTCTTTCGCAGATCACCGCTGCCGGCCGGCAAAACAAAGTCCGGCGGAAAAGACGGCCTGCCCAATGAAGACGCTTTCCAGCCCGTCGATCCGAGCTGCTGGATGCAGCTTGGGCGCCTTTTCCTGAACTATATTTGAGCGGGCGGAGACGTCGTCTCTTGCTCCACTCCGTCCGGCGAGCGGGCGCGTCCGAACAGCCGGTACCCCGCGGCGATCAGCAGCAGCGGGCCGGCAACGGCCGATACCAGGAGCAGCGCCCAGATGCCGGCAAGCGACCCGCGTCGAGGTACGGCCCAGAAGCGGAGGAGGAACGACTGCGGTTGCGACCACTCCTTGAGATCGATGGTCTTCGGCGGGGGTGCGTCCGGGGGGGCCGCATACATCCACTGGTGAGTTGGTTTCCAAAGGACGGGGCCCGCCGGGTGCTTCCACCAGATAGTGAACATGCGCGCATTGAACCACACCTGGTTCCACCGCGGATCGCCCACCAACTCTTCTTCGGTATTCTCGCCCGCGCGCATAGTGGCAAAATGGACAATGCCGTAGTAATAGAAAGCGCCCAGGAATGAGATGAGTACCCCGATTGCCAACAGCGGGAATAGCACACCATCGCGGCGAGGCGAGAAGTGTTTTCGGCCTGCGCCGATCAGCAGCAGCAACGGAGCCACGCAGGTGTGCATATAGCGCGGGCCCCACACCTCGTCCGCGAAGAAGCGCAGAAAAGCGAAACCCGAAACGATCCCTCCCACTGCCAGCAACACGAAAATGGTGACCGGCCGATGTGCCCGCCACGCGCTTGGAACCGCATACAAGGCCAGCAGGACAGGCGGCGCGTACAGCAGCAGGCCTTTGGTGGGCGAACCGAACATGCCAATGAGGTTGCCCAAATACTGAAACATGCTGTCGGCCAAAAAGATCTTCAAAATATGGAGCGATGTAACGCCCAGCGCGGCCCAATACGCGGACTTGGCAGCCGCACCAACTACCTGCAGTGACCCGATGACTGCAACCGTCACGATGGCGTAGCGGAGCCGTGCCCGCCAGTTCTCCCGATACTCGACATAGATCAGGTACGCAATCGCGGGGAATAGCACGGGGCCGGTAGATTTCACCCCCGTCGCATAGGCGCAGCACAGGCCCAGCAGAAAAGCCATCCCAAAAGAGCGGATGGGACGGCATTCCAGCGCCAGATAGCCTGCTAACAGAAGAAACAGCGATTGCTTGGTCTCCAGCCCGATGTAGGCATAGGGCCAGAGCATGGTCCCGAACGCGCCGGCCATCGTCAGAAGAAATGACAGGCCGGGCGACGTCAGCTTTCGCAGCCAGAGAAACAGCACCGCGACGAGGAGCGCCGTCTCCAGCACGGGATCGAACGACAGAACGAAATCCTCTGACAGGATCCGCTTCCCCACTGCTAGAAAGGGCAGATCTAAGATCACTGGCAAAGGCCCATTCCGAGACCATTTAATCGGCGGCGCCGGTTGCCCCGAGAGGCGCGCATGCAGGATGGCCAACATGCTGTCGCCGGCCTGCATCTCCTCGCCGGTATAGCCCATGCCGGCAATCGCGCCGGGTGTCAGGGAGACGTATGTGGCCAATAAGCCAAAGAAGACCAACAGGACAACGGAGCGGTTCATGCTGGCATGACGTCTTTCCACGGGGATAGACTGAAGTGAACTCAGCTTAACACACCTGACTGCCAATACTGCCTTCTTCAGCGGTCCACGCGCGCTTTGCCGATCGTCTGCCACCCCCAGAGGTTGAAGAACGGGAACCCCCCCGTCACCTGCTCCGGCTCTTAACCTCCACCCCCGTCACAGCCGTCCCGCCTGCAAGTCGGGCAGCATGGCCAGTGACCCTCGGATGAGTTTTGAGATCCCCGGCGAGCGCCACATCCACCAGGACGGCCTTCTCCAACTCGCCCAGAGCCGGCCGCACGAACGCCGCGTGGCAGCCGCACCCGAAATCGCCCAGCCGCTTGCCCGCCACCGAAACCGCGTAGCGGCGGATCTGGCGCGCCAGCAGCCAGACGCCAAACCGGTCGGCCACGGTAGGCCTGCCCAAATGCCCGCTGGCGTACACACGGTGAGGGCTTTACTCTCGGGGTCTGCGACGTCGACGGTTGGAACCAGGAGCTTGACCTCGCTCGACCGATGTTAGATTCCGACAGAGAACCCTTGACCCATCGCCGATGACGCCCTCATAGCATTCCAGCGCAATTCACCTCTTCCTGCCGGCCAGCAAAACGAAGTCCGACGGCAGGATTCCGTGCCCGATAAACACGCTCTCCAGCCCGTCGATCGAATCCACAATGCGATCGGTCTCCGGATCGTCATCCGGGAAATTCTGCACGATGCCCGAGTACAGCAAGTGCTGGATGGTCCCGCCCAGCTTCTTATGGTGAAGCACGTCGAACGTCTCGTAAAAGAGCGGCACAATCTCGTTCGACCGGATGGCTTTGCTGGGGCACACCCGAATCACATCTTCCACCGGGCTTCGTCCCTCTGCCAGCTTCTCCACTCCGTTTTGGTAAAGCCGCAGATGCCGCGGCATCGCGCCCAGGATTTGCGAAGTCAGTCCCAGTTGCGCATCCGTCCATTGGAACCGCGCTGGTCCGACATACTCGTTGAGGATGCAAAATCCACCCGGCCGGAGCGCCTGGTGGATCTCGGCGAAGATGTGCTCGAGGTTCTCGAAATGGTGGAACGCCTGGTGCGCATAGATGAGCTCGTAGGAGGACTCTTCCAGCCGGATCTGGTTGATGTCCGCCGCCACAAGGCGGACTCGTTCGGCGGCCTCTCCCAGGAACTCGGCAGCCGCCTGAAACCCGGTCTCGTCCATGTCGATCCCCACCGCCTTCCGTGCGGCCGGAACGCGCATCAGGATGGCCAGTTGTGCGCCGCGGCCGCAGCCCAGCTCCAAGGCGGTTTCCACCGGGCGGCCGAGCGAATGCGGCAGCCAGGCCTGCCACGGCATGCCGTCAATCAGCGCCTTCTTCCGGAAGTGCCTTCCCACGCGCGGCTGCTGCGTCCAGAACAGCCGTTCCCCTCGGGCGACACGCCGGTCCGTCTCGTGCCAGTGATCGGCTTCCGTGACCGCATTCTTTTTAAGGGGCCATCGAATCCGCATCTGTGAAGTACTCCGCAATCGCCCGGTGAATCCGCCCGCTCGCGTGCCCGTTTGTGGATCAGCCCACGCGGCGGAGACCGCTACTTCAGATCCAGGTGCTCTTCAATCCGGGTAAGACGTGCGTCCATGACCTCTTCCACGCGGCGCAGCTTTTCGGTGAAGATTGTGTTGGTGGCTTCGAAGCGCGCATCCATATGGGCGCGAAGATCAGCGATCCGGCCACTCAGACCGCGGTCCAAATCGGAGATGCGAGCGTTGGAGAGAAGCACGCCAACCAGAGCGGTGAGAGACGGGATACTGACGGCCAGCATAAAGCCGATCAGTTGAGCGTTCGGGCTCACTTGGGCTTCCTTTTTGCGGCTGGTTGCCGCTTACATTCTGAGTATGCGCCAGTGGGGCGCGAAATCCAAACTTCTTCTAACTGAAATACTCCGCAATCGCCCGGTGAATCCGTCCGCTCGCGTGCCCGTCCCCATACGGATTGTGAATCCGCGACCGGCGCCCGTACTCCTGCTCGTCCTCCAGCAGCATCGCCGCCTCGCCCACGATCTTCTGCGGGTCGGTCCCCACCAGTATCACCGTGCCGGCGTCCACCGCCTCCGGCCGTTCGGTTCGTTCCCGCATCACCAGCACCGGCTTGCCCAGCGACGGAGCCTCCTCCTGTATGCCCCCCGAATCGGTGATCAGCAGGTACGCGCGCCGCATCAGGTCGACAAAGGAAACGTACTCCAGCGGCTCCACCAGCACGATGTTCGGCCGCCCGTCGAGCAGCCGCGTCACCGGATCGAGAACATTGGGATTCCGGTGCACCGGATACACGATCTGGACATCCGCCCGGTCCGCCAGCCGCGCCAGCCCTTCGCAGATCCGCTCGAAGCCGTCGCCGAAGCTTTCCCGCCGGTGCGCCGTCACCACGATCAGCTTCTTGCCGCCATCCAGCCAGGGCCAATCGCGCGCCGGCATGCGCCCCTCCGCCAGCGCTCCGGCGACATGCAAAACCGCATCGATCCCGGTGTTCCCCGTCACCAGGATCCGTTCTCCGGGAATGCCCTCCACCAGCAGGTTGCGCCGCGCCCCCGCGGTCGGGGCAAAGTGCAGCGCCGCCAGGCGCCCCGCGATCAGCCGGTTCATCTCTTCGGGAAACGGCTGCGCCAGGTCCCACGTGCGCAGCCCCGCTTCCACGTGCGCCACCGGGATGTGCCGGTAAAACGCCGCCATCGCCCCCGCCATGGTGGTGGTGGTATCGCCCTGAACCACCGCCATATCGGCTCCTTCGCCGGCCAGTAGCGGGTCCAGCGCCGAGATCGCGCGAGCCGTGATCTGCGCCAGGGTCTGGCCCGGCGTCATCAGGTCCAGATCGTAGTCCGGACGCACCTCGAAACACTCCAGCACCTGGTCCAGCATGGCCCGGTGCTGCGCCGTCACGCAGACTCTTACATCCAGATCGCCGCCCGCCTGCATGTGGCGGATCACCGGGCACAGTTTGATCGCCTCCGGCCTTGTGCCGAAGATAAACAGGATACGTTTCACGAACCTTCAGTGTAGCTGTGGCACAGGCATTCATGCGTAGCACAGGCATTCATGCCTGTGGCTGGAGATTGGCCATTTCTGCCGAGTCCGAGGTGGGACACTCCGTTGCACGAGCGAGGTGATCGTTTTTTGTCGCCTGTCACCGCCGGGCTTTTAGCCCGGCGCCGCACAGGCACTCATGCCTGTGGGGTCCTTCTTGCCAACAGCCGTTCCGTGAGCGACTCGTGCCCCGGCGCGAACTGCTCCGCCGCACCCCGCAGATACGGCCGGAACTCCCGCGTCCAATACGCCAGGAAACCGGTGTGCGCGATCTCGGCAAGCACGTCGGTATAGTGATCGAGAATCGCCTCCCCCAAGACCTTCCCCGTGCGCCGCGCCGCCGATCGCGCCGCCCGCGACAGCCACACCACGTTGGCTGGCACGTGCGCCACCGTCGAGACAGCCATCAGCGACGACACCACGAACACCGGGCGTCCCTGCTGCTTCGCCGCCGCCCGCAGATCCTCCCACACCCGCTCCACGCGCTCCAGCGGCGGAGCGTTCTTCGGCGGAATGGCCTGCAGGTCTTCCTTCAACTGCGTCCACTCGCGCCGCAGGCCGGCCAGGCTCACCGGTGGAAGATTGAGCGTAACCGCCAGGTGCCCGCTGGTCTTCTCGAGCCCGTCCAGCACCTGCTCCATGGTCTCGAAGTGCGTTTCGCCGTCCAGCAGCCCCTCTTCCTTGAGCGCCTGCGAAATCTCCTCGATCAGCTTGCTCCCGCCGCCCGTGGCATCCGCCAGCGCCGCCAGGATCCAGACCGGAGAGGCGTGGAACGCGAGAATCCCCAGCAGCTCGATGCCGTGGCTCGCGCCCCTCTGCACCAGAAATCTCTCCGCCAGCCGCCCTTCCGAAGGATAAATGCCTTCAACCTCGCCGACCTCTTGGATGAGGAACCGCAACGTGACCCCGACCATCGTGCGATACAAGGTAGTCCGCCGTACGCTCGCCGGCAGCGCAACATTTCCAATCTCCCGCAGCAATCCGCCCGAAAGCGCCCCCAGCGACCGGACGACGCGCTCCGGCAGCGACAAAATGTACGTATATCTACCCGCCGAATTCACTTCCCGTAGTATAAGCTTCCCCCGCTCCGACTCCTCGCCCGAAGTCCCCCTCGGCCCCAGCGAAGCCCGCCCCTGCACACCAGAATCTCTTTTTATCCCCCTCCCTCCGCGCGTTTCTCCGCGCCTCCGCGGCTCCGCGTCAAGCTCTCGCAATCCGGCTATAATATCAGGCTGGCATGACTCTGCCCCCGGTCCCTGCTGGATGATCCGTCTATTCCGAGTCTTCGTGCCCGTTGGCACCCTTGCCCTGCTCGTCTCCGAGATTCTGCTGGTCACTGGGTCATTCATTCTCGCTGCCTACTACGTCATGCCCGTCGACCCCGCCGGCTACCTCCTGGATGACGGTGGCGATGTCAGTATTCTGCTCGCCCTCCTCAGCATCCTGATCGGCCTCTACCTCCACGATCTCTACTCCGACATCTATGTCAAATCCAGAATCGTGTTGCTGCAGCAGTTGTGCCTGGTGATCGGCGTCGCCTTCCTCGTGCAGGGCCTCGTCAGCTACGTCGATCGCGGCCTCAGAATGCCCATCCGCGTCATGGTCCTCGGCAGCTTTCTCGCCATGACGTCGATCTTCCTGTGGCGGATTCTCTTCAGCTCGTATGTCGCCGAAGTAGTCGGCGGCGACCGCCTGCTGCTCGTGGGAGCCAGCTCCATGCTGGCGGAAATCGCCGCCTTCATCGCCCGCCACCCCGAGAAAGGCCTCACCATCCTCGGCTACGTGAACGACGCCGATCAGCCGGGCGTCGACCTCCCCGAAGCCAAGCTCCTCGGTCCGCTGGCATCCCTGCGCGAAATCGTCGCAGCCTCGCATCCCACCCGCATCGTCGTCGGCATGTCCGAGCGCCGCCGCCGCATGCCGGTCGGCGACCTGCTGGAGCTGCGTTTCGCGGGTCACGTCATCGAGGAAGCCGCCAGCGCTTACGAAAGCGTCTGCGGCCGCGTCTGCGTCAAGGAGCTGCGGCCCTCCCAGTTGATCTACTCCGGCGAGCTTGGCCCGCGCCGCCAGACGCTCCTCTTGCAGGGCATTGCCAACGTCCTCACCGCCGGCGCCGGCATGATCGTGGCCTCGCCGCTCATGCTGCTCACCGCCGTGCTCGTCCGCTTCTCCTCCCCCGGACCCGTCCTCTACCGCCAGGTGCGCGTCGGCATGGATGGCCATCCCTTCACCCTCTACAAGTTCCGCTCCATGCGCGCCGACGCCGAAGCCTCCACCGGCGCCGTCTGGGCCGCCAAGGACGATCCCCGCGTCACCCCGGTGGGCCGCATCCTTCGCAAGATCCGTTTCGATGAGCTGCCCCAGCTCTTCAACGTGCTCAAAGGCGAAATGTCCATCGTCGGCCCGCGCCCCGAGCGTCCCGAGTTCGTCGAGGCCCTCTCCGCGCAGATTCCCTACTACCGCCAGCGCCACTGCGTGCGCCCCGGAATCACCGGCTGGGCGCAGATCAATTACAAGTACGGCGATACCCTGGAAGATACCATCGCCAAGTTGGAATACGACCTCTTCTACATCAAGAACATGTCTCTCACCCTGGATACTTACATCATCTTCCACACCGTGAAAGCCATGCTGATGTCACGCGGATCGCAATAGCCCCGTAAAAAGATGCGAGCGCAGCGAGCCACCTACCCCCAACCCCCAGCCCCTAACCCCCAGCCCCTAACCCCTAACCCCGGTTCTTCCCAGCAGCCACTGATTCTCCACCAGGTAATCCACCGTCTTCAACACCGACTCGCGGATGCCGAGCCGCGGCTCCCACCCCAAGACCCGCATCCTCGAGCAATCCAGGAAGATGAATGGATTATCCCCCACCCATCCGCGATCCCCACCCGCATATTCCACCCGCGGTCGCACCCCCAGCCGCTCGCAAATCCAGCCGGCGGAGTCGTTCACTTCGCAGTATTCGTCCGTACCCAGATTCAGAATCGTCACCGGCTTCTCAGCCGCGTCCACCGCCCGCAATATCGCATCCACGCAGTCCTGAATATATAAATAGGACTTCCGCTGGTGCCCGTCGCCCAACACCCGCAAATAATCCGGGTGCTCCAGGAGCTGTTGGTAGAAATCGAAGACATGCCCGTGGGAATACCGCTCTCCCAGAATGGAAACGAAGCGAAAAATCAGCCCTTGCATGCCGAACGCTTCGCAATACGCGGTAATCATGCCTTCCGCCGCCAGCTTCGACGCGCCGTAGAGCGAAGTCTGCACCGGGAAGGGGCAGTCTTCCGGCGTCGGAATCACCGCCGCCTCCCCGTAAATCGACCCCGTAGATGAAAAAGCGATCCGCCGGATGCCCCCCACCCGCATGGCTTCCAGCACGTTCCACGTGGCAATCGCGTTCAGCTCCAGGTCGCGCCGCGGATGTTCGGTTCCGGACCGCACATCGGCATTGGCCGCCAGGTGAAATACCAACTCGCAACCCCGCATGGCCCGTGCCGTGGCATCTAGATCCAGCAGATCGCCGCGAATCAACTGGAAGGCCGGATGCCGCAGTGCCGATTCCAGAAACCGCTCCTGCCCCGTGCAAAAGTTATCGAAGCCCACCACCTGGTGCCCGAGAGCCAGCAGGCGATCGGCGAGGTTGCTGCCGATAAACCCGGCCGCCCCCGTGACAAAACACTTCGCCGGTCTTGTTGTCATTCGATCTCTCAATGTAGCAAACCTTCCCCAAATGCAATCTTTAGCACGATTTCTACATACCTTCGGCCAGTGACATCCCGTGGGCGATACCGCGCAAGCCAACCAACTGGATTGCAGGCGATCTCCCGGGCTGGTCAACCTCGGGAACGCTCGATTTCGCTCGCCCGCCGCAACAACTCCCCACGTTTCGTGGCCCTCGCCTTGCTCTCGCTCGCCGCTCTTCACGACCAGGTGAACCGCCCCGAAGACGCCGCCCGCGAAGCTCGCGAGGCGCTCCAGTATTTCCAGTCGGATCACTGCGCGCAGGAGACCTTCCAGTGTCTCGCGCTGTTGGGCCGGGCCCAGACTGCGCGCGGCGATTACCCTTCGTCATACTGTTGTTTGTGGACGGCCCCGCCCCAGTCGATCTCGCAGCGCAATATCGCCGGCGGTCTTCGCGCCACCGCCTGCGCCGCTGGCTCGAGCCGCCCGCGCCCTACATCCTGAACCCCGCCGAGCCCACGGATTTCCCCCTGGGCCGCTGGAACCTGTACATCGGCGGCGCCGGCCGCGTGGTGCCGGGCTACGTGAACATCGACCTGTTTGCCATACCCGGTGTGGATGTCGCCGCCAATGCCGAGCAGTTGCCGTTCCCCAGCAACACATTTCAACGCGTGGAGTGCGATGCCGTCCTCGAACATGTGCGCCATCCCGAAAAGGTGCTCGACGAGATCCGCCGCGTAACCGCCCCCGGCGGTCATGTCCACCTGGTGACGCCCTTCTGCCATCCCTTCCATGCCTATCCCGCCGATTTTCGAAGGTTCACCATCGACGGCCTGAAAGAGCTGGCCGCACCCCTGGAAGTGGTCGCCGAAGGATGGCGTACCGGGCCCACCGCCACACTCCTGGTGATCGCCATCGAGTACGTGAAGCTGCTGCTGCCGTTCCGCGCGTGGCGGGCCGTGGCGCACGTGGCCTGCGGATGGCTGCTGTTCCCGCTCCGGTACCTGGACCTGTGGCTGCTCCGCGCGCCGCGCGCCGGGCGCATCGGCAACCACTGCTATCTCTGGCTGCGCAAAACCGCCCGCCCGGACGAAACGCTATACTCAACGGAACGGGTGTGAGTTGCTCGAAACTCGCCATGCAAGTAACTGTAATCGGAACGGGATATGTCGGTACGGTCACGGGAGCGTGCCTCGCTTACCTGGGACACCACGTGACCTGCGTGGATACCGATGCGTCGAAAATCGAGACGCTGCAGCGCGGGGGATCGCCCATTTACGAACCCCACCTGGAAACCATGCTCTCCCTGGCCGCTGCCAGGGGCGGGATCGGGTTCACCACCGAACTGGCCCCCGCGGTAGCCCCCAGCGACGTCATCTTCATCGCCGTGGGAACTCCGCCGCTGCCCGATGGCGAGCCCAACCTGCAGTATCTGGAAGCCGCGGCCCACTCCACCGGCGCCGCCATGGACGACTCGCGCTTTCGCGTCGTCGTCAACAAATCCACCGTGCCGATCGGATCCAGCAACCTCGTCGAGACTCTCGTGCGCGAAGGCATCGCCGAGGCCCGGCCCGCCGAGCGGCGGAACATCCGCTTCGGCGTCGCCAGCAATCCCGAATTCCTGCGCGAGGGAACCGCCGTCGCCGACTCCCTCTACCCCGACCGCATCGTCGTGGGCGCCTCCGGCCGCGAGACCCTCGATGTCATGCGCGAATTGTACCGCCCGCTCGAATCGCAGAGCTTCGAGCCGCCGCCCGGCGTGCCGCGCCCGCCATCCCTCACCGCGACCCCGCTCTTCACCACCTCGCTCACCAGCGCGGAGATGATCAAGTACGCCGCCAACGCCTTCCTGGCGATGAAGATCGGGTTCGCCAACGAGATCGCCAACATCTGCGAGAAGGTGGGCGCGGAGGCTACCGAAGTCATGCGCGGCATCGGGATGGATTCGCGCATCGGGTCGAAATTCCTCAATCCCGGCGTGGGTTGGGGCGGCAGTTGCTTCGGCAAGGATATCCAGGCGCTGCTGCATACCGCGCGCGAGTACGGATACACCGGCAAATTGCTGCAGGCATCCTTCGAGGTGAATTATGAGCAGCGCCAACTGGTAATTCAGAAGCTGCAGGAGATGCTGCGGATTCTCAAAGGCCGCACCATCGGCCTCCTGGGGCTGGCGTTCAAGCCCGATACCGACGATCTGCGCGACGCACCCAGCCTGCACCTGGCCGGCCGGCTCCTGCAAATGGGAGCGCGCGTGCGGGCCTACGATCCCATCGCCATGCCGGCTTGCCGCAAACAGCAGCCCGGCCTCAAGATCCGCTACTGCGACTCGGTCGAGGAACTGGCGGCGGACGCCGACGCGCTGGTGCTGGTCACCGAATGGCAAGAGTTCCGCGGGCTCGACCTCGCCAAACTGGCGCGCCTCATGGCGACCCCCGTGCTGGTGGATGGCCGCAACCTGTTCCACCCCGAGACCGCGCAGGCCGCGGGTTTCCACTACACGGGAATCGGCCGGTCGATGCGGCCGCCCACATGAGGATTCCGCTTAACGATCTGAAACGCCACCACGCGCCCTTGGCAAACGAGTTGGCCGCCGCCGTGAATCGCGTGCTGTCGAGCGGATGGTACATCCTCGGCCCCGAGGTCGAGGCATTCGAGCGGGAATTCGCCCGGTATTGCGGAGTCGAACACGCAGTCGGCGTGGGCAACGGCACCGATGCGCTGGAATTGGCCCTGCGCGCCGTGGGAGTCGGGCCGGCCTCCGAGGTGGCCACCGTAGCTAATGCGGGGATGTACGGCACCGCTGCGATTCTTCGCGCGGGAGCCACGCCCCTGTACGTCGATGTGGACCGCCAGTCGATGACCATGAGCCCTTCGTCGCTAGCCGCTGCTATCTCTCCAGCAACCGCCGCGGTGATCGTCACGCACCTCTACGGGCAGATTGCCGACATGGAACAACTGCTCGCCATCGCCGCGCAGGCGAACCTTCCGGTGATCGAGGATTGCGCGCAGGCCCACGGCGCCGCACGCGCAGGCCGCAAGGCTGGAAACTGGGGTACCCTTGGCTGCTTCAGCTTCTATCCCACCAAGAATCTTGGCGCCGCCGGCGATGGCGGTGCGGTGGTCACCGCGGATGCCAATCTGGCTGCCAAGGTTCGCGCGCTGCGCCAATACGGATGGACCGAAAAGTATCGCTCGACCGTCGCGCGCGGAAGCAACAGCCGGCTGGACGAGATGCAGGCGGCGGTGCTGCGGACCTTGTTGCCGCACCTGGACGGCTGGAACGCGCGCCGCCGGGAGATCGCGCAGTTGTACAACCGCGCGCTGGCGGGATCCGGGGTGATTCTGCCGGACGCCGGAGACGACTACGTGGCTCACTTGTACGTCATCCGGTCGCCGCACCGCGAGCGCATTCGGACCGCCCTCGCCGCGGCCGGAATCGGCACGGACGTGCACTATCCCGTGCCCGATCATCTCCAGGAATCCCTGCGCGGCGTGCCATTCCGCCAGACCGCGTTGCCGGTGACGGAGGCATGCGCCCGAGAGGTGCTGACGCTCCCCTGCTTCCCCGAGATGACGGACGAGGAAGTCGGCGAAGTCGCCGGTGAGGCAGGCTTCAGCCTGCCAACACCGTGAGAAAGTCCAGAAAATACGACTCCAACGGCAGCCCTCCATGCCGGACCACCATTCGCTCCGTCCAGCGCAAAAGTGCGTAAGCCAGCGGCTCCGGAGCGATCGCAGCTATGGAGCGCGACGCAATCAGCACGCCCCTGTGAGCTTCCCCCATCCGTATGAATTCGGCGGTCCAGCGGAGGAAATCGTTGCGGTTGCGCGTCACAAAGATGCGGTCGTCCGAGGCCGCCGGCCTTAGTTGATCCTCGTCGCGAAGTTCTGCGCGGCCGCATTCATAGACGCTGATAACGTCCAGCCCCAAGCCCCGCGCAACTTTGGCCACTTCTGGTGAGATGTCGGCGTCCAGCAGGAAGCGATATGGAAATGGCGCTTTGCCGCGGCGCTTCACTCTTCAGCCTTGCCGGTTATTCCCGGACCTAAAGAGGCAACCGGAAATTCCTCGCGCACCCGCTCCGGTGTCCAGGACTCGTCGAGCGCAATACGCTGGTCGATCTCCTCGGGGTAGAACCGGTAATAAGTCAGCGCCGCCCGCAGTTGTACAGCCGTGAGCCAAGGATAGGCTTGGCGAAGCTTTTCTTCTTGACGGTCTACAACCTTCCAGGTGGCGATCACCTCCCACACGTCCAGGCCGGTACCAGCGAGGACAGGGCGACGCCCGGTGATACTGTCGACGAAAAAGATGCCGGGCACGCGCCGCGTGCGCACCGCCTCTTGAAGCAGGTCCACTACGCCGCTCGACCACTCTTTTACGCCACGGCGGGCGAACTCGTGCGCGAGTTCCTCTTCCAGCGGTTCGGGGAGGCGAATGGTTCTCGGACGCGGCATAATTCGATTATAGCTTACATTGTAAGCTCTCGTATGCTGGCGGTCCGTCTACCCCGTCCGCTGCAGCTTGTACAAAGCCGGCACCCCAAAGCAAATCACCACCGCATAACTCAGCGCCTGCAACACCAGGATGTACGCCAGCGCTCCGTCGCGGCTCACCCCGAACGGCGTCAGCACCGTCACCGCCACGAACTGGAAAATGCCCACGTAGCCCGGCGTGGATGGCAGCGCGCTGCTCAATCCCAGCCCCGCGATCAGCAACATCGCCACCCGAAACGAGAGACCGATTCCCAAAGCGCGCGCACCCGTGATCACACCAAAACAATCCGACGTCCAGATCACCACCGTCAGGCACACGAATCCGGCAAAACGGCTCCAGTCGTGGAAGGCCCGCAGACCCTGGAGGACCTGCTCCGCCAGGCCCAGCAGGATACCGCGGAAGCGCGCCGGCAGCGGAACCCGCCGCACAACGTTCTCCAGCAGGCCGCCGGTATGCGGCAGCACCATGACTGCCACCGCGCCCGCGCCCGCCAGCATCGCCATGGTCCGGGAAACGTCCTCCATCCAGTGCGGCTTCGGGTTTACGCCCATCAGCACCAGCGAGCTGCACAGCACCAGGGTGATCGCATCCATCAAGCGCTCCCCCAGCGCCGTGGTCAGCACGTACGTCTTGCTCAACGTAGAGCGGTTGCTGATGAGAACGCTCCGGATCACCTCCCCGGCCCGCGCCGGCAGAAAACTGTTGCCCAGGTAACCGGCGGAATTGGCCCAGAATACCGTCCCCACGCTGAACCGCGCCTCGGCATTCAGCAGGATGCGCCACCGCAGCGCCCGCAGGAAAAACGAGAACACCGTGAACCCCACCGCCCCCGCGATGTAGCGCCACTGGGCCCCCGCAATGGTTCGCCACACGCGCCCCCACTCCACGCCCCGTGTGGAGAGGTACAGCAGCACGGCCGCCAGCGCAGTCGCGAGCAGCAGCGACCACGTCCGGCGCCGCCCGCCTGGCACGGGAGTAAGCCCCTCAAGAACCCGGATGCGGACGCTCCTCTCCCCTGACGCCGCGCCCCGTCACTACTGCTTCTTCTCCGGCGCCGGCGCGGCACTGGCCGGCTTGGCGGCGGGTTTGGGCTTCCAGAAACCGGGGTCGGCGTCGATGAACTCCTGGGGAGGATAGCTCATGCCCGGTCTCACCTCCAGCAGCGTGTCGTCCATCGAGACAAACACATCCCCCGATCCCTTCATGAACTGCGCGAAATTGTCGGCGCCCATGGCCTGCATGATCGCCTGCATACGCGCCGGTGTCTCATCCAGCATCTTCATCGAGTCCATCATGGTGAAGAACAAATACGTTCCCGAGGGCGTTCCCGCCACCACCTGGTACCCCAGCGTGCACTCGTCGATGTGCGCCTTCTCAAATGCGCCGAGGTATGTCTTGGCGCCCGCCAGAAAATCGGCATCGTGGCCAAGCCTCACCCGGTACGTGCCCACCATGACATAGCGCGATTTCGCCGGGTTGAACTTATCCGCGTGGTAACTCAAGTCCGGCCGGAACACGGCCCAAATCGTCCGTGACGACGCCCGCAGTTCCCCATCGCGCGCATCCAACATCGCCAGCGCGCTCTTCAGCGGCTCTTTCTCCGATGCCTTTTCATAGTCTTCGTTGGCCGCGAAAGACGGCATCGGCCCGACGAACCACACCTCGCTCGGCCCTGACATCGCCGCCAGCGCGACGTATCTCCCCGGATGATTCGCCCTACGGACGGTCGCGGCCCAATCGCTTTCCACCTTCTCGTGTGCCGCGCCCCTTCCCTCTTTGATCGCCTCCCGGCCAATGTTAATTACCGGGGCCGGCTTGATTTCCTGTGCACACACAGGAAACCCGGAAACCGCAATCCCCGATAGAGCCGCTATCGTCAACGTAAACCGCATAAGATTGTCCTCAACTTTCCGTTACTTTGTTCTCGCCCCCCAACGGGCGGATTTCATCAACGATAGCACTTTCCGTGTTACAACTAGCAAAACGGTATTTTCCATGACGAACCGTTCGAACCACAGCCGGTACCTCATCAAATCCCTGGTCCACGCCTCCGACGTTCTTTCCGCGTTTCGCTCCGAAGGCGAAGTGCTGCGGCTCCGCGATGTCGTGGCTCGTACCGGCTTCAACAAAGGCATGTGCTTCCGGCTCCTCTACACGCTCCATTCGTGCGGCTTCCTTGAGAAGGTCGGGGAGAACCAGTACCGCACCGTCTCCGAGATCCGCCACGCCCGCAAATACCGCATCGGTTATGCGTCCCAGGGCCAGGATTCCTCCTTCGCCCGCGAAGTGGCCACCAGCCTGGTCCAGGCCGCCGAGGGCGCCCGCGTGGAGCTCGTCGTGGTCGACAATCGCTACAACGCCAAAACCGCCCTGCGCAATGCCGACCAGCTCATCCGCGAAGAAGTCGACCTGGCCATCGAGTTTCAGGCCGACGACGCCGTGGCGCCCGCCATCACCCGCAAGTTCCTGGAAGCCAACATTCCCATGATCGCCATCGACATCCCGCATCCCGGCGCCACCTATTTCGGCGCCAACAATTACGAGGCGGGCCTGCTGGGCGGCCGCCATCTGGGCCGCTGGGCCAACAAGCATTGGGAAGGCGTGGTGGAGGAGATCGTCATGGTCGAGCTCACCCGGGCCGGCTCCGTGCCGCAGGCGCGCATCCGCGGCATGGTCGCGGGGATCAACGAGACGCTGCGCCAGATGGACAAGTGCCGCATGATCCATGTGGATGGCGACGGCCAGTTTCGCACCAGCCTCGAGTGCATCCGCAAACACCTGCGGACCTCCAAAGCCAAGACCATCCTGGTGGGCGCCGCCACCGATTCCAGCGCCCTCGGCGCCCTGCGCGCGTTTCAAGAGGCGGGCCGCTCCAACGATTGCGCGGTGGTCGGCCACAACGCCGAGCCCGACGGCCGGGCCGAACTGCGCGAGCCGCGCACCCGCCTCATCGGTTCCGTGGCCTACTTTCCCGAAAAATACGGCGCCGGCATTATCCGCCTCGCGCTCGATATCCTGGCGCACAAACCCACGCCCCCCGCCATGTTCATCCGCCACCTGCTGATCACGCCGGAAAACGTGGACCACTTCTATCCCAACGATACCCTTATGGGCCTGGGCCGCACGCCGGTTGCCCCATCCGGCTCCACCACTGTATAACCCCAAGCTCTCCGCTCCATCAAGCCGAGCTACAGCCTTGGTGGGGCAGGCTTCAGCCAGGCTTCAGCCTGCCGCCGGCTTCAGCCGGCGCTCCTCGCTCGATCACGGGAGGTTCTGCCGCCAGAGACCCTCCCGCAGGGATCTTCCTCCGCTCGTGTCGATGCTCGTCCGGTGAAAAATCCAGACTACGGCTCCGGACTGCCTGAAGTCGGCCCTTCACCGCGCCACCAGCCGCACCGGCCCCAAAAGCCCCGAAGCCAGCGGCTGCAAATTATTCATATCCTGCGCCTGAAACCGCTCCCCGTACTTCGCCGTGAGAGTCTTGTAATCGGGCAGCGGACCCTTCGCCATCAGATTGATCGCCGTATTCGCCACCACGATCCGCAGCGTATTCTCACCCGCATGCAGCAATCCCGTGACGTCCACCTCGTACGGCGCGCACCACACCGAGCCCGCCCGTTTGCCGTTCACCCACACCACCGCCGCCTCGCGCACCGGGCCCTCCAGCATGGCCCGCATCCCGTTGCCCGATCGCCGTTCCTGCGTCGTCACCGGCGTGCCTTCCCCGAAATTCAAGTGCACCTGCCGGCCCTTCCAGTCCGGCGCCGTCACCGTCTTCTCATAGGTAGCGCGGCCTGAGAAATACTTGCGCCCTTCGTCCTCGCTCCACGAGCGAAGCCTGTCCATCGCCACGGCCTGCGGCGATCCGTCGAACGTAACCTGCCAGCCGGTATTGAGATCGATCGGCGCCGGCGCCGTCCCACGCGCGGCGGGACGCTCCTCCGCGCGGTCCTTCGAGAACACCACCACCCGCGACTCGTAAGGCGCCAGGTCGAGACTCACCCGCGAACCGGCGGCCCGCGCAATCTCCCCGTTCATCGGATTCCACCACGCCGCCTCGAGCCCGCTGATCCGGAACGTCGCCTCGCTGTGTACCGGGTGATTGCTGGTGTTCGCCACGAAATAGACATCCGCGAAATCGAGCCGTCGATGCACAAAGCCGATCTCCGGCGCCGCCGCCACATCCGGCGCCAGCGCTTTGTGCAACTCCGCGCCGAGCTTCGTCTCATCGGTCAACAGGCGCAGACCCTTCGCCAGCTCGCGAATCTTCGGCGTGTCCCTTTCCGCTTCCACCAGCCCCGGGCCCAGCGACGGTGTCCGCCGCGTCGCAATCACCGTCCCGCCCTTGCCCGCGTACGCCACGATCTTTTCCAGCGTCTCGAGCGGCATCCGTTCCACGCCCGGCAAAATCAGGATCTTGTACGGCACGCCCCCATGCGCGATAACGCCCGCGATCGCGCCATCGTCGATGAAGTCGAAGTTGTAGCCCGCGTCCAGAATCTGCGGAATCACGTTCGAGCCGATCAGCCCGTCCATCGCCTGGTTCACCGAATCGCGGCCCAGCATAAACCCCGCGTACGCATCGTCGGTCGGCAGGTACACCGCCACATCGTTGGCCGGCTGTCCCTGCCGCAGCAGGAAACTCACGCGCTCGAAATACGCGGTCACGTCCGGCATCACCAGCCACCACGGATTGTGATCGTTGAACACCGCGGCCGCATAGAATCGCCACCCCGGCTCGCCCGCTTCCGGCGGCGAATACGGCCAGCCGTGGCCGACAAGCTGGTTGACCCCTTGCAGAAAGTGCAGGTCGGCCTCCGCCTTCATATCCAGCGGCGTCGCCCGGAAAACCGGCGAATGCAGCCACGTCCACGTCTCCGATGACGTCACCGGCCTCCCGTACAGATGGCTCGCCGAGGCCGCCCAGCGCGTGGCCGTGAAGTGCCGCCACTCCGACCCCTCGCCTTCGGGCAAATCCACCAGCGAGCTGCTCGATAGCGTGACCGGCGGAATGCCGTAACTCTGCGAGCGGAACTTCGTTCCGTGCTGCCGCGCCCACTCGCGCAGCGGCGTGAGGTAATTGTCGTTGGCCAACTCGGTGAGCGTCCGCCCCCAATCGTGGCGAACATCAAGGGTCTTGGCGCCGATATCTCCCGCCAGCGCGGGCAGGTACGGTGTCAGGTCGTATCCGCGCCGCTTGCGAAACTCTTCCAGAAAGTTGTCGGTCCAGTCGGCGTTGTACACCTCCAGGCTGTCGCTGAAAATCGCGTACGGCGGCGTCTTGGCCAGCGCCCGCAGCATCGGTTCGCCCACCGCCTTGATGTGCGTCTGAATGGCCGCCAGCGAGTAGTGATCCAGCACCCATCCCTCGGCGCCCACCGCCGGCCGCTTCACCGTCTGCCGCGTGCGGCTCGAGATGAAGTACATCGTCGTCGACCCCTGCTGCACCTGTGCGATCAGCTTCTCGCCGTCCGCCAGTGCCGGGGGTGTCGGGCCCCGTGCTACGCGCAGCCGCCCGGAGGCCTGCTCGATCGGGATGTGCGGACCGCCGTATGGCCACCCGCTGCACAACGTGAGATCCATGCGCAGCCCCAACTCCCGGGCCTTCTCCCCAACAAACCGCAAGTCATCCAGGTGCTCATCGGAAACGTAACGAAAATTGCCGTCCACCTCCAGCGGATACGTCGTCTGGACTTCAAACCCGCCGATGCCGCCCGCCTTCATGGCGCGCATCTCCCGCTCCAGTTCCGTCTTGTTGACCGCCGGCCCGAACCACCACCACCGCACCATAATCCGGCTATCGTCCGGAGGCCGCACAAATCCCGCCTTCAACTCGCCAACATTCCGTGGCACAGGCATTTCTCGACCCGTTACCGGGCCTGCCTGTGTCATCCCCACCCGTACCAAGACCGTAGCCAGCAGACACACTCTAAAAAACCTCGGCCCAAACCAACTCCCGCGCCCAAAGTCCCCCCTCGGCTGCCGTCTTCTCCGCTCCCTCTGCGCTCGATCTCTCTTTTCTCCTTCTTCCTCCGCGCTCATCTCCGCGCCTCCGCGTCTCCGCGTCGAAACCACATTCTCCCAACCCCTAACCCAATTCTTCATCGAAGCACACCGCAACCTTTCCGCACCTGCCCGATGCCATCAAGGCATACGCTTCCCCCACGCGATCCAGCGCAAACCGATGCGTCACCAAATCCGCCGGATGCAGCCCCCACCGCACCAGCCGCTCCACCAATTCCTCCATCAGCCACGTGGACGTCACCCACGACCCGAACACCGTCTTCTGATCGTGAATGATATCCGGCGACGGATTAAACTCCACGCGCCCGCCCTCGCCCAGGAACACCACCCGCCCCCACTTGCGAGTCGCCCGGATCGCCGTGGCCCGCGCCGCATCGTTCGCCGAGCAATCCACCGCGCGCTCCACCCCCTGTCCGCCGGTCAGCCCCCGCACCTGCGCCACGTTGTCCGGCCCGCTGGCCAGCACCTCATCGCACAGCCCCAGGTCGCGCGCCAGCCGCATGCGCTCTTCCACCACGTCGATCCCGATAATCGGCGCCGCCCCCAGCTTGCGGCACAGCGCCCCCGTCGCCAGCCCCACCGGACCGAGCCCCGTAATCAGCACCGCATCGTTGCCGCTGATCCCGACTTTCTGCAGCCCCTCGTACACCGTGCCGAACCCGCACGCCACCTGGGCGCCATCGGCGTACGTCAATTCGTCCGGAAGGTGAATCAGGTCCTTCTCCTCGGCCAGCAGGTAATCCGCCATGCCGCCATCGCGCTGCCATCCGTACGCCCGGCGGTACCGCTCGCTGGTGCACGAGATCATGTACCCGCGCCGGCAATCGTTGCACAGTCCGCATCCCGAAATGTGGTAGACGATCACGCGGTCGCCCTCGCCGAACCTCCGGCAGCCCGGCCCCACCTGCACGATCCGCCCGCACGGCTCGTGCCCCGCCACCACTCCCTGGTATCCCTCCGGACCCTTGCCCAGGTGCTCGTGATAGATGCACCGGATGTCCGACCCGCAAATCGTCGACGCCTTCATGCGGAGCAGCACCTCTCCGTGACCGGGAACCGGAACCGCCACGTCTCTCAGTTCCACCGTGCTGTTGCCGGGCAAATACGCGCCTGTCATGTCCGGATCGCTCCGTCGAGGTCCCACAGGTCTTCCCACGTCTGCCCCTGCTTCCACAAGAACACCTGCCCCTTGATCAGCCGGCAGTTCCGGTCGATTCCCGCGATCTCCCGCATCTCTTGAGCGGGCAGCGGATCGCCCGTCGCGCCCCGCAGGTTCGCCTCGTAGTTCCGCCGCTTGGTCGAAAGCGGAATCGGCGTCTGCCCGCGTTGGACCGCCCACTTGATGCACACCACTGCCGGATGCACGCCCAGCCGCTCCGCAATCTTCACAATCACCGGATCCTCGATATCTACAGTATCTTGTGGCGTGCGGTCGCGCTCGGGCCGGTTCGGCGATCCCACCGGGCAATATCCGATCGGTTCGATTCCGTTGGCCCGCACATACGCGAACAGCTCCGGCTGCTGAAAATGCGGATGCAATTCCATCTCGTTGACCGCCGGCTTGATGCGCGCGTCGCGCAGCAGCAGTCGCAGCTTGGGAATCGTCATGTTGGAGGTGCCGATGTGGCGCGCCAGCCCCAAGTCCACCAACTCTTCCATCTTGCGCCACGTCCGCATGAAATTCTCGTGGATGTACGGCATCGCGTTCGGGCTCCGCGATTGAACATCGCAGTGCGGCGGATGGTAATTGGGGAACGGCCAGTGGACAAAGTACGCGTCCAGGTAATCCAGTTGCAAATCGTCCAGTGACTTCCGGCACGACGCGATCACGTCGTCTTCGCCGTGCTTGTCGTTCCACAGCTTCGACGCGATCCACAAATCCGCGCGCCGCACGCCGCCGCGCATGATCTCCCGCAGCGCGCCGCCGATGCGGTCTTCGTTCCCATAGACCGAAGCGCAATCGAAATGCCGGTACCCGACCTCCGCCGCGCCCTTCACCGCCTCGGCAATCTCATCCGCGGAAACGTGGTCCGATCCGAACGTGCCCAGCCCGATGGCAGGCATCAGGGCACCGGTGTAAAGCCGCCTCGTCTTCAATGTCCCTTCTCTCGTGGCACAGGCATTTCTTGACCCGTTACCGGGCCTGCCTGTGTGGTTTTCCCATTCGCTCATTTCAAATAATCCGCCGCCGCGTCCCCAATGTTCCTTCTCTCACCACGCCAAGGCTCATTTGGGATGCTACTACGCTTATCCCGAAGTTGTCGAGGACACTGCCGCTGCGCTGCCTGGCACAGTTGCAGAATTCGGTCACGCCTATGCAGGCGAAGCACTGGCCGTATGTCGGCGCTAGCCAGAATACGCAAGGGTACCGGGGTGTACGGCGTTGATGTGTGGGTAACGCTTAAAATCGTCCGTGTTGAGCGTGAGCAAATGAGTCACGGCGTGAATTTTCATAGCGGCGGCCAGCCGTGCGTCATCTACCTGAACGCCGCAGACGGCATGGGCCACAACGAGACGCCGCCATTCGTGGTAGATGGCTTCGCTATCCGGCAGGAGTACCATGCCCTTTCTATCGTGCGGATTTCCCGGTCCGCGTCCGCCGGCGTCAAGCCGAAACCGTTCCGGTCCGCCGGCCGCGTAGCTACGTTCCAGAACTCGGCTATATTCTGATGCGTGTAGTACAGAACGGTACCGGCCTCGGACAGCCTCGCAAGAGCCACATCCACAACGGCATGGTCCGGGTCATCGCGCCGCGCGATTCTGAGAAGGATATTGGTGTCGATCAGGTGAGCCGGGACCGGCATTAGGCATGACCCTGATGGATCATTTCGCGGGAGAACGTTTCGCCGGGCCTGGGCGGAATCCGGTCGGAAAGGGAAGCGAGTTCATCGAGCCAGGCCCGGATTTCTTCCCGTGTGCGCATCCGGGGCAACGATGGTTCCTGTTCGCGCTCCAAGCTTTCGGCCAGCGCGGCTTCAAGAATCTCAGCCTCTGACAGTTCCGGGTGACGATCGCGCACCGCACGAAGGAGTTCTACCCCGTGAGGACTGAGCCTCACGCTCATTGGCTCATGTTCCATGTTTGTCCCCCGTCTTCACCGTATCGTGGACGTGGCGTCGGCCACGTCACCATCCACGCACCACGCTAGGTCAAGGCCGCTAACTTCCCATGGGCGGTCTGCGTCACAAGTCGACTGGAGCAGCGAGAATATGGTCATCCAGTTCCGCGCCATGTGCCCGCCAGGGTTCGGCGTGGCGGCCCGGAGTCATCGGGAGCCTTCTTCTGTCCGATAGCAGATTTTATCGGACAGAAGCAAGCAGAAAGAGATGACTCTCTTTCTCCTGCCACCAGAAACGCCGCCCGGCAACCAACTCCTTCCGGTTCCGCAGGTAATCGGATAGCGAGTTGCTGCTTGTGTGGCGCTTTGCTGTTCACAGTATTTCAGGCTCACTGGATCTTTGAGCGACAAGCCGCGGACTCCGGCCACGCTTGGTCGCTGACCGGCCTATGGTAGCCTGGGTTCTCAGATACATTCCTGGAGTTCGAACAATGATGAGAACGGGCCCGTTCGATGAGTTTCCAAGGCTGCCAATCGAGCCACCGCACTTCTCGGTTTACATCGACGGCTACAACCTCTACTACGCGATCAATCATCCGAGGCCCGTAGACCTGCTCCGGCTGGGATGGTGCAATTACCAGCGGCTCGGAGAATTGCTTGTGGAGAGATCGTTCGCGTGTCAGGTCGAGAAACCACCGGTGACAGTCAAGTACTTCACTGCTGAGGTTAACCAGCAGACTTTACGTCCACATAAAGGGGAGATCAACCGACAGAAGATGTGGCTGGAGGCACTGTCGCTGGAGGCTCCGAAGCTGGAGATCAAGCGCGGCATTTGGTCGCAGAGGGATGAAAGGAAAGAGAAGATGACGGATGTGAAAATCGCCTTGGAAATCGCGAAGGACATCGTTGACCGTAGACCAGATGGAATTGTGC
>Ga0209415_10005406_pt1 | contig 22979 bp, 23 predicted proteins | sample PeaSoiSIISIP2007_FD_187696 | JGI IMG/M metagenome (GOLD analysis project Ga0209415, IMG submission 187696) | Peat soil microbial communities from Weissenstadt, Germany - SII-SIP-2007 (SPAdes) (version 2) | ecosystem: Environmental > Terrestrial > Soil > Wetlands > Peat | place: Germany... | reverse complement strand
TTGATGGGGCCGCAGGGTACGCCGACGTGTTCCAAGTCGGCCACCCACTCGGCCGTCGACCGGGTGCGCGTGGCGCCGCACAGCCGGTCGATCAACTGTGCCCGGTGGACGACTCGCTGCTGATTGGTCGCGAAGCTCGGATCGGTCGCGAGTTCCGCCAAGCCCGCGACGGCGCACAAGCGCGCGAATTGGGCGTCGTTGCCGACCGCGATGATCACGTAACCGTCGCTCGTCGGAAAATCCTGGTAAGGCACGATATTCGGATGCGCGTTTCCCAGGCGTTGCGGCACCTGACCGCCGATGAGGTAGTTCAAGGCTTGATTGGCGAGACACGCAACCTGTACATCCATCAGCGATACGTCGATGTACTGACCGGCGCCGGTGCGCTCACGGTGAGCGAGCGCGGCGAGAATGCCGATTGATGCGTATAGGCCCGTGAGAATGTCGGTTACCGCAACGCCCGCTTTCTGTGGCCCGGCACCGGGCTCCTGGGCCCCGCGCCCCGTGATGCTCATCAAGCCGCCCATGCCTTGGATCAAGAAATCATAGCCGGCTCTGCCGGCATAAGGCCCTGTCTGCCCGAAGCCGGTGATCGAGCAGTAGATGAGCCGGGGATTGACCGCCTTGAGCGATTCGTAGTCCAGTCCATAGGCCTTCAGGCCGCCGACCTTGAAATTTTCGAGCACAATGTCCGATGTGCGGGCAAGATCCCGGATCAGGGCCTGGCCATCGGGCGTCGTGAAATCCACGGTCACCGATTTTTTATTGCGATTGGCGCATAAATAGTACGCGCTGTCCGCGCGCTCGCTGCCATCGGCATTGCGCAAGAACGGCGGTCCCCAGGCGCGCGTGTCGTCGCCGATTCCGGGGCGTTCGATCTTGATGACCTCGGCGCCGAGATCTGCGAGCACTTGTCCGGCCCACGGCCCGGCGAGGATCCGCGACAGATCCAGGACCGTGACGTGCGATAGGGCGTTGTTCATCGGTTTAGCGGTGGAGGCCTTGGGGACAGTCGGCCTCAATTATGCGATGCTCGCCCGGTTGTGGAAACCTTAAGGGCTGGAACATGGGACGCATGAGCTTTCACTGGGACGATCCGCTGCTGCTCGAGGAGCAGCTGACCATGGAGGAGAAGATGGTGCGCGATGCGGCGCGCGAGTATGCGCAGGGGAGTCTGGCGCCGCGCATTCTCGAGGCGTTCCGCCAAGAGCGCACGGATCCGTCGATCTTTCGCGAGATGGGCGGTCTCGGTTTGTTGGGCACGACCATACCCGAGGAATTCGGCGGCGGCGGACTCAACTACGTCAGTTACGGGCTCATTGCGCGCGAAGTCGAGCGCGTGGATTCCGGATACCGCTCCATGATGAGCGTGCAGTCCTCGCTGGTCATGCTGCCCATATATGTGTTCGGAAGCGCGGAACAAAAGCGCCGGTATTTGCCCTCGCTGGCGCGCGGCGAATCGATTGGATGCTTCGGCTTGACTGAGCCCGATCATGGCTCCGATCCGGGCAGCATGGTGACGCGTGCGCGCGCCGCGAGCGGCGGGTTTCGTTTGACCGGATCGAAGACCTGGATTTCCAATAGCCCCTTCGCGGACGTGTTCATCGTGTGGGCCAAAACCGACGACGATGCAATTCGCGGCTTTATTCTCGAAAAAGGCTGCAAGGGGCTGTCGGCGCCGGTGTTGCGCGGCAAAATCGGCCTGCGCGCCTCGACCACGGGCCAGATCGTCATGGACGATGTCTTCGTGCCGCAGGATAACCTTTTGCCGGGCGTGAGCGGACTGAAAGGACCGTTCACATGCCTCGATTCCGCGCGCTACGGTATTTCCTGGGGCGCGCTCGGCGCCGCCGAGAATTGCTGGCACACGGCCCGCAGCTATGTGCTCGAGCGCAAACAATTTGGCCGTCCGCTCGCCGCCAATCAATTGATTCAAAAGAAACTCGTCGACATGCAAACGGAGATCACTCTGGCGCTGCAGGCCTGCCTACGGCTCGGACGGATGAAGGATGAAGGCATCGCCGCCGTGGAGATCACCTCGATGCTCAAACGCAATTCCTGCGGCAAGGCGCTCGAGGTCGCGCGTGCCGCGCGCGACATGCTGGGCGGAAACGGCATATCCGACGAATTCGGGGTGATCCGGCACCTGGTGAATCTCGAGGTGGTTAACACTTACGAGGGTACGCACGACATACACGCGCTCATCCTGGGCAGGGCGCAGACCGGTATTCAGGCTTTTTTCTGAGCCGGCGCCGGCCGTTGCGGCGCCATATCGTGCGCGGTGTCGTGCGCAGTATCGTGCGCATCGACACTGGTCCAGCGTACGCTCGCCGCCCACAGCAATTCCTGCATCTCGGGATCGTTCGCCAGAGCGGAGGCGCTCTGGGCGTGTTGATGCTCGTCGAAGTAGCGGCCGTTGATGGCTGCCGCCTCGTTCGCCAGCGCCAGGTACAGCGTGGTGCGCGCGCCGCGTACTGCATCGAAGGTATGGCGTGTGATCAACCGCTGCACGACGCGCAGCCAGCGAGGCAGCAGATTCGTGGCGACGATGCCCGGATGCAGGCAGTTGGCGGTGACGCCGGTTCCCGCCAGGCGGCGCGCCAGCGCGAAGGTGTGCAAAACGTTGGCTAGCTTGGAGCGTGCATAAGCCGCTCTCGCATCGTAAGGCGCTTGCGCCTTGTCGATGTTCTCCAGATCCATCACGCCGCGATAATGCGCGCGCGAAGCGACATTGACGATGCGCCCGCCGGCGGCCATTCGGTCGAGAAGGAGGCCGGTCAGCAGGAACGGACCGAGATGGTTGCTTGCAAAGGTGAGCTCATAGCCGTCCACGGACATGCGGTGCCGTGTGCTCACCATGCCGGCGTTGTTGATCAGCAGCGCTACCGATGCAAAATTCCTCCGCACCTCTGCGGCGCAGGCGCGCACCGAGGCGAGTGATGCGAGATCACAGCGCTGAGCATGCACGCTCGCCGACGGGACGGTGCGCTGAATCTCCTCGCGGACCTCGGTTGCCGCTTCGATGTCTCGGCACAGCATGACGACGGTGAAGCCCACCGCGGCGAGTTCCCGGGCGGTTACCCGGCCGATTCCGTGGGTGGTGCCGGTAATGACCGCAATGCGGCTCACGGTGCGGCAACCGTGTCGACGGAATGCCCGGCCGCCACCCAGGCATCGAGTCCGCCGTGCAGGGGGCGCACCTTCTTGAAGCCGTGATTCATGAGAATCTTGGCGACCCGGGCCGCGGACGCCTCGTTCGGGCAGGTGCAATAGAGCACAATGTCCCGATCGCGCGGCAGATCGGCGATATGCCGGCCCACTTCTTGAAGAGGGATATGTCTTGCGCCCGGTATCGACCGCGGCTCGACTGATTTCGCCGTATGCGAGCGCACATCGACGATGACGGGTTGGGCGCCTGTTTGAATGAGATCGTAAAGTTCGGGGACGCTGATGCGTGCCATGCGCAGCAATCTATAGAAGCGCGCACGCTCCCACCATTTGAACGCGATGTAGCCCGCCAGCAATCCGGCGATGATTATTCCGGCAAAGGCGCCGAATCGATCCAGATGCAGCAGCAATTTATCGATCTGCGAGCGGAACAGCATGCCGGCCGCGATTCCGCTGCCGACCCAGATGGCCGCGCTCAACGTGGAGAGGACGATGAATTTCCGCCAGCCGATGCGCATGGCGCCGGCCAAGGGCGGGGCGATGATGGCGAGGCCCGGTACGAACTTGGCGATCACCAGTGAGTTGATTCCCCACCGCTCGAAGCGCGACTGGGTCTGGCTGACGCAAGAATCGGGTTCCAGGGATATGCGGCACAACAGCTTCAATACCTTGATCCCGTAGATCTGGCCCACGAGGTACCAACCGCAGTCGGCCAGGAGGCAGGCGATCACGCACAGCAGGTACAGCGGGCCAGCGGCCAAATGGCCGTCCGCCGCGATGGCGCCCGCCACGACCAGGGTGGGATATGCCGGCACGGGCAGGCCGATTTGATCGACGAGCACGTTCGCGCCGACGATCAGCAATCCGTACTGCGCGATCAGGGATATGAGATCCTGAGTCACACGCCACCTACCCGAACCGCGCGGCGTTCGATATTGGGCAGGAGCGCGGCGGTCACGCCGAGCAGCGGCAGGAATGCGCAAAGCCGGTAGACGAATTCGATGCCGTGCCGGTCGGCCACCGCGCCCAACACGGCAGCGCCGATGCCGCCCATGCCGAACGCAAGACCGAAGAATAGCCCCGAAACCGCGCCGATCTTACCCGGCATGAGTTCCTGCGCGAATACCAGAATCGCCGAAAACGCCGACGCCAGTATCAGTCCGATGACGAAGCTCAGTATGCCGGTCCACCACAAGTCCACGTAGGGCAGGGCCATGGTAAAGGGTGCCACGCCAAGAATGGAAAACCATATGACCCGTTTGCGCCCGACTCGGTCGCCGACGGGTCCCCCGATCAGGCCGCCTAGCGCGGCCGCGAACAGGAACACGAATAGGTACAGCTGCGCCGACTGCACCGGCAGATGGAATTTCTCGATCAGGTAGAAGCTGTAATAACTCGAGATGCTGGCCATGTAGAAATATTTCGAGAAGATGAGCACGAGCAAAATGATCACCGACCAAACGACCCGGCGCGATGAGACCGGGCTCGACACCGGCGTCGCGGATTTTCGTTGCGTGGAACGCTCGAGATGCTGGCTCTTGTACCAGGCGCTCACATTCCATAACACGGCGATGGCCAATACCGCCGCCAACCCGAACCAGGCGAGGCTCCGCTGCCCATGCGGAATGATGATCCAAGCCGCAAGCAGCGGCCCGATCGCGCTGCCCGCGCTGCCGCCGACCTGAAAGATTGATTGCGCCAAACCGTGGCGGCCTCCGGAGGCCAAGCGTGCGATGCGCGAGGATTCCGGATGAAAGATCGAGGAGCCGGCGCCGACAAAGGCTGCGGCGGCCAAAATGCTCGCGTAATTGGGCGCGAGCGCCAAGGTCAACAAGCCGATCAGCGTGAAGCCCATGCCGATGCTGAGCGAATGCGGCTTGGGGTGCTTGTCCGTATAGACACCGACGACGGGCTGCAGCACCGACGCGCAGACCTGGTATGTCAATGTGATCGCGCCGATCTGCACAAAATTCAATTGAAACTCGCCCTTTATCAGCGGATAGATCGCGACGATCAACGACTGGATCATGTCGTTGAGAAAATGAGAAAAGCTGATCGCGCCCAGGATCCTAAAGCGCGTTTGGGCAAGCGCGGTATTTGCCGATGAATTGCCTGCGAAGCTCTCTGCCATGGCTCCTGCCCGTAATGGAATGTCGGCTGCGAGTGTCAAGCCTCGCTACCCTACTAGCTAGTTCGTTGCCTGTCCTGCCAGAATGCGACCATGAAACGCTTCGAACCCTATGTCTTTTTGCGCGAACTCGCCTCGCGCTGGGACATTTTAGCGTTCATCGTCGTCATTGGATTGATCGCCTTTCTGGGCGAAACCGCGCGCGGTTTGTTCGCCCCCCTGGTTCAGCTCGAGATAACGCCCCTTTCGCTCGATCCTTCGCATTTGCCCGAGTACGCCGCGCGAACCACTTTTCGCATGCTAGCGGCGCTGTTCTTCTCGCTGATGTTTACGCTCACCTATGCGACTTGGGCGGCTAAGAGCGAGCGTGCCGGCAGGCTCCTGGTACCGATACTCGACATCCTGCAATCGGTGCCGATTCTTGGGTTCATTTCGATTACCAGCGTCTTTTTCCTGTCCTTGGCGCCTGGGCGGGTGCTCGGCGCGGAATTTGCGGCGATCTTCGCCATATTCACCAGTCAGGCGTGGAATATGGCGTTCAGTTTCTATCAATCCTTGCGTACGGTGCCGACGGAGCTCATCGAGGCGGCCGAATCGTTTCGCTTGTCGCCGTGGATGCGGTTCTGGCAGCTGGAGGTTCCCTTCGGAATGCCGGCGCTGGTCTGGAACATGATGTTGTCGATGTCCGGGGGCTGGTTTTTCGTGGTGGCCTCCGAATCGATCAGCGTAGGGCATTCGGCGGTTGCCTTGCCGGGTGTCGGATCTTACATAGCCCTCGCCATCGAACAGAAAAATCTGCGAGCGATCGGCTGGGCGATCCTCACCATGTTGATCGTGATTTTGATATACGACCAATTGTTGTTCCGGCCGCTGGTGGCATGGGTCGATCGCTTTAGGGTCGAGCAGGAACCGGGCGAGCGAGTGCCCGATTCATGGGCGCTCACCATGATGCGTCGCTCGCGCCTGATCAACGCGGCGATGGTGGCGTTTCACGCCGCGGTTTTGTGGACCAGTCGGGCCGTAAAGCGCGCCGATGCGCACACGCCCGTGTCCGAGGCGGCTGAGCGGCCGAGGCGAAGTCTGGATCGGCTGTGGGTGTCGCTGGTGATCGTCGCGGTGGTGCTGGGGCTTTGGCACATCGTCGCCGGGCTCATCACCAATACGCCGGTGCGCGAGGCCTTGCACGTGTGCGGCCTGGCGGTCATTACCATGCTGCGGGTATTCATTTTGATCGTCTTGGCGAGCCTGGTGTGGGTACCAATCGGAATCTGGGTCGGGATGCGGCCTCGCGCCGCGCAAATCGTGCAGCCGATCGCGCAATTCATGGCTGCGTTCCCGGCGAATTTGCTCTTTCCCATCGCTGTGTACGGTATCGTCGCATGGAGACTGAACCCCGATGTTTACTTGAGTCCCTTGATGATTTTGGGCACGCAGTGGTACATCTTGTTCAACATCATCGCCGGCGCGTCGACGATTCCGGCCGAAATGCGCTTTGCCGCCGCGAATCTGGGCGTCACGGGCTGGTTGTGGTGGCGCAGGGTGGCACTGCCGGCCGTGTTGCCGTTTTACGTCACGGGAGCCATCACCGCTTCCGGCGGATCGTGGAACGCCGCCCAAGTCGCCGAACTGGCCACCTGGGGCCACACGGAAGTCAGGGCACGAGGTCTGGGTTCCTACATCGCGGATGCCGCGGCGGCGGATAACTTTCACCAAATTGTTCTGGGCGTGGCGGTGATGAGCCTGTTCGTCGTCATCATCAACCGGCTATTCTGGCGACCCTTGTATTACTACGCCGAGCGAAAATACCGCCTTACCTGACAGGTGTGGAATGAACAACTCTCCGTTACTGCAATGCACCGACGTACGCAAGGCGTTCTTCAAACCCGATGGCGATGATTTGCTGGTGCTCGAGGGGATGAATCTGGATCTTTACGAGGGGCAGATCGTGGGGCTGCTCGGCCGGTCGGGGTCGGGTAAATCGACCCTGCTGCGTTTGATGGCCGGTCTCGCGGAGCCGACTGCCGGCCATCTTACGTATCTGGGGCAGCCCATAGCCGGTCCGGCGCGCGGGATCGCCATGGTGTTTCAAAGTTTCGCGCTCTTTCCCTGGCTCACCGTCTTCGAAAACGTCGCACTTGGTTTGGAAGCGCAGCACCTGCCGCGCAGCGAAATCCGCAAGCGTTCCCTGGCCGCCATCGATTTAATCGGGCTCGACGGTTTTGAGTCCGCCTATCCGCGCGAGCTGTCCGGCGGCATGCGCCAACGGGTGGGCTTTGCGCGTGCGCTGGTCGTACACCCGAATGTCCTGCTCATGGACGAGCCGTTTTCCGCTCTCGACGTATTGACCGCGGAGACGCTGCGCACCGATTTTTTGGATCTGTGGGCGGAAGGTCGCATGCCGATCAAGGGCGTCGTCCTGGTCACGCACAACATCGAAGAAGCGGTGCTGATGTGCGATCGAATCCTGGTGTTCGGCAGCAATCCGGGCCGGATATTGAGCGAAATCAAGGTGACGCTGCCCCAGCCGCGCAATCGCCTCGATCCGAGTTTTCGCGAGCTGATCGAGCGCATCTACGTGGAAATGACCGCCCGGCCGAAAGGCGGCGCGGCCGGCGCCCGGCAGGAACGCTTTCCGGGGCTCGGGATCGGCAGCGTGCTGCCGCACGTGGGGTCGAATAATCTCTCCGGCCTCATGGAGGCGGTTGCCGCCGCACCTTTCAACGGCAAGGCGGATTTGCCGGAAATTGCCTCCGATCTGCAGATGGAAATCGACCAATTGTTCCCGGTCGCGGAAACGCTTCAAATGCTGCGCTTCGCGGAACTGGAAGGCGGCGACCTGAAACTCACGGAAGATGGGCTGGCGTTCGCCCATTCCACCATCGATGAGCGCAAGCGGATTTTTTCGCGCCACCTCCTGAACTACGTGCCGCTGGCCTCGCACATCCGCCGGGTGCTCGATGAGCGCGCGAGCCACTCCGCGCGCAAGAGCCGCTTCATCGACGAACTGGAGGATTTCATGAGCGAGGAAGAGGCGGACCAAACCTTACGCGCGGTCGTGCGTTGGGCGCGCTATGCCGAAGCATTTGCCTACGACGACGATAATGCCATGTTCAGCCTCGAAAATCCGTCTTAGAATAAGCGCTACCATGAGCGACCCGGCCTCAACGTACTTGAATCTGCATGTACCGCCGGATGAGATGGTCAAGTACATTCAAGATCTCATGACCCTGCCGCAGGGCGAGATCGCGGCCGGTTCGGCGCTCACCCTGGCGCAGCGCCAATGGGGCGGCGACACGCCCCTGGCGCGCGCCGCACTGCTGCGCTGGGGGGCGCTGAACTTGGCTTTTCAGGACAAGCGATTGGAGTTCTGGACCGTCGCCCGCGAGCGCGACCGTATCCAGGTGCCTGCCGCACTGGTGGCTGCGGCCGGGATTGCACCGCTGGTGCTCGATAATGAGCGCGCCGTGTTCGATATCCCGGCCTTGCTCGACGCCACATTGGAATTCCAGCCCCCTGCGGGTCGGGCCTAGGAGCCCTATGGCTACCGGGGAAGAACCGGCGGACCCGCCGCGATTCGGCGTGCTGCGCACCATCGCCGTTTACAAGCTGCTGAAGGTGTCGCTGCTGCTGCTAGTGGCCTATGGCGAATTGCGGCTGCATGACGCATCGCTCTCGGCCAAGTTGCTGTCCTGGCTCGCCGCCCGCCCGTCGGGGCTAGAACACGACGTGGTCAAGCGCATGTTGCAGTGGATCAGCGGTCTGAGCGAATCGAGAATGCATGCGCTGCGTTTCGTGACGCTGGCTTACGCGGCGGTGTTCGCGGTGGAAGGGGTCGGGCTGTGGATGCGGCGCCGATGGGCCGAGTGGTTGACCACCATCATCACCGCTTCATTGATTCCCCTGGAAGTCTGGGAGTTGATTCGAAACCCCAACATCGGCGCGGCGGGGGTGCTGGCCGCCAACATCGCGATCGTCGGGTATCTGTATTGGCACGTCTCCGGCCGGCGCAAGACTCGCGGCGGCTGACGGTTGCCGGGCGCTCCGCCGGCTACGGCCGGCTGTCCGCCGCGCCTGGCCGCCTGCCTTCGTGAAATGATCTTCATCTCGGATGATTGCCGCTGATCCGGCGTATTCTGCTGTGGGAAGATTAAAACCACTGTTGGAGACCCCATGAACAAGTCCGGAACCTTGATTGCCTCTGCTTTGTTGACTTTCGGAATCGCCGCCGGTGCGATGGCTGCCGATACACCGGCCGCCGCCCCTGCTGCTTCTTCCGCTGCCGCTCCGGCCGCTTCGACCCCGGCCGCGTCGAGCAAGACTTCGAACAAGTCTTCGAGCAGCTCCAAGCACTCCTCGAGCAAGCACAAGAAGAAGAAGTCGAGCACCACCCCGACGACGACCGACAAGTAAGATTGCAGCGAGACACCGCCCCAGCCGCCTAACGGTGGCCGGGGCGTTTCGGCTTCTCGTCCTTCTCCGCTTGATAGACTGAAGAGCGGCCAAAGGAGAGCGTCATCCCGACGATGAATGCTTCGGTTCAGTCCATCGATATAGCGCATTGGATTCAGATTGCGCTCACCCCGATCTTCCTCATTTCCGCCATCGGAGTCACTCTCAACGTATTGACGAGCCGGTTGGCGCGCATCGTCGACCGTGCGCGGGCCATGGAAGACCGACTGAGATTACCGGAGCATCGATCCGAGAGCCGGGAACTTCACGCCAAGCTTCTCGTGCTGGCGCGGCGCGCCAAGTGGATTAACGCTGGCATCACGCTGATTACCCTATCGGCATTGTTCATCGCGCTCGTCGTCGTCATGCTGTTCGTCAACGCGTTCCTGCGCTGGGAGCTATCGGCATTCATCGCCGGCTTGTTCATCTTGTCGATGTCGTCGCTGGCGGCGGCGCTGCTCGCGTTTCTGATCGAAGTGCGCATTGCAACGGCGACTCTGCGCATCGGCATCGAAGAGGCTTCGCGTCAGGGCGATTGAGGAGCGGTGGCGCCAAATAAGCCAGCGCGGACGCGAGTGAGAACCTAAGATTGCCGAGCACACGGCAAGTAGCGCACTATTTTAAGCTGTGGCAGCGGGAGGACACCATGCGTCGAATGTTTTTGAATTGCGCAGTGCTGATCGCGGCCGCCGCGGCCATCGATGCGAACGTAGCGCTCGCCGGCGGTCAGATGATGCCCGGGGGCCAGGGTCAACCGAGCGGGCGACCGACCAGCTCGGTAGGCCAGCCCGAGGAAGAGATCAGCACCTCCTCGTCGAGCGAAAAGCCGGACATCGCGGCGAAAAAGGCCTTCACCGCGGCCATGAAAGCGCTCAATAAGGCCAAGGAACTCGAGGCGGCGGCCGCCGCGGCGCCGAATGCCGACAAGAAGGCCAAGGCGCTGGAGAAAATGGGCGACGATTACAACAAGGCTTTGGACCTATTCACGGAGGCCTTGGGCAACAAGGGCGATATGGTCGAGGCATGGGACAACGTCGGCTACGTGCACTTGCGGCTCGGTGCGTATGCCGAAGCCGTCGATGATTACAATCACGTTCTGGCGCTCAAGCCCGATCTGCTCGAGGCGGTTGCGCACCGCGCCGAGGCCAATCTCGCGCTCGACCGGTTGGCGGACGTGAAGATCGCCTATATGGAGCTTTTCACTCATGCGCCCAATCTAGCCGACCAGCTGATGCTGGCTATGCATAAGTGGGTGGGCGAGCATCGTGACGATACCCGCGGGATGCGTCCGGCGGATGTTGCCGCATTCGACAAATGGCTGCAGGAGCGCGATACCCTCGCGCAACAATCCGTAGCGCCCCCGCATTAGCGCGCAGCCGCGGCTTTGAGCGCTTCGATTTCCAAGCGCAACTGTGCGACCGATTCTTCGAGTTGAATGAGACGTTGACCGAAGCTCGCGCTCTCGGGCGCGGTTTGCGGGGCTTCCGGGGTCTCGGGCGCCGACTCGATCGCTCCTGAAAACAAATGGGCATAACGGTATTCGCGAGCCCCGGGAGCGCGCGGCAGGCGGGCGATGAACGGGCCGTCCTCACGCGACATCAGGCCCGCGAGAGTCGATTCGACCGCGTCGGCATCGGTGAACTCGCACAATCTGGCGGTGCGCGAGCGCAATTCGCCGGGGGTTTGCGGCCCGCGCAGCAGCAACACGCAAATGATACCGAGCTCCTCCTTCGAGAATTTCAGCGAGCCGAATTCGGTATTGCAAAATCGGTGCTTGTACTTCGTCACGCGGCCGCCGTATCCGGCCGATCTATCGCTTACCATGTGCTTTTTCATCAGCGAATCCACGGTTTGCTGCACCACGGATTCGGGCAATTCGAGCACCGGCTCGCGGTTGGTCTTCTGATTGCAGGCATTGGTGAGGGCGTTGAGCGACAACGGATACTGATCCGGCGTCGTGATTTCCTTCTCGATCAGGCAGCCGATTACGCGCGATTCGTTAGCCGAGAATTCAATGTTCATATGGATTCGTTCGAGTTGGACCGAAATGTTCCGGCGTGGCCGATAGGGTAAGATGGCGCGCGCATGAGCACAATTCAATTGTTGTCCGAGCACGGCTGCTACGGCGGCGTGCAGCAATTCTTTAAACACGCCTCGCGTGAGATGCGCGGCACGATGAAGTTCTCCGTCTACCTGCCGCCGCAGTCGCAAACGGTGAAAGTGCCGGTGCTGTTTTATCTGGCCGGGCTCACCTGCACCGAGGAAACGTTCCCGATCAAGGGTCATGCTCAATACGCCGCCGCCGAGTTGGGGCTCATGCTGGTGGCGCCGGACACCAGCCCGCGCGAACCGCGCTTACCGGGCGATGCGGAGAATTGGGATTTCGGCCAGAGCGCCGGGTTCTATGTGGACGCGACCCAGCACCCATGGTCGATGAACTACCGGATGTACAGCTATGTGACTCGCGAGTTGCCGGAGGTCGTGGCGGCGAATCTGCCGGCACTTGCCGGCGTCGCCGGGATTTTCGGCCATTCGATGGGAGGGCACGGGGCCTTGATATGCGCGTTGCGAAATCCTTCGCAATACCGGTCGGTGTCCGCGTTCGCACCGATTGCAGCGCCGCGACAATGCCCCTGGGGACAAAAGGCATTTGCGAACTATCTCGGCAAGGACAACGGAACATGGGGCGAATACGATGCCAGCGAATTGGTGGGGCGCAAGCGGTTTCCCGGACCGATCCTGCTCGATCAGGGTACGGCGGACCAATATTTGGCCGAGCAGCTGCAAGTCGATAAGTTTTCAGCCGCCGCCGCCAAGTCGGGCCAAGCGCTCAATTTGCGGATGCAGCCGGGCTACGATCACGGCTATTACTTCATTCAAACCTTTATGGCCGATCATTTGCGCCACCATGCGGCTTTTCTGAAAAGATAGCGCGGGTTGCAGCGGCGCCGACCCTATCGAGACACCAACGGCACCGAGGTGACGTGTCCGTCGAAGTCGGTCCATACGTGCTGGGCAAAATCGTACAGCTTGCAGCGCCGCACCGTGTTCCAATAATAGCGCCAGGAAAAGACTTGCGAATTCAGCCGCTCGTCGAGTGTGGCGCTGAGCCGGGCCTGCGCCTCTTTGAGACGGTACAGAGGAATGCCCATGTTAACGTGATGCGCGCCATGCTCGAGTATGTAGTGGATCATGCCGTCGAGCGGCCGTGCGAGCTTGACGTGTACGGTGGTGGTGGCGTAACCCACATTCGCGCTCCACTCGTCGCGGCGCTCGTACCATGCGACGCGCGGATGCGTGTGCTGCACGTAGATCACGAAGCCCATCAGGCAATTCCAAAGGAAAAACGGGACCGCGAATCCGAAGATCAACAGCGACCAGATGGATTTGCCGCTGTACATGCCCCAAACCACCAGGCCACCGATCCACAGCAGGCCGAACAGCGACACCAAAATGCTGTCCCACGTGTAGCTGATGCGCCGCGTAGCCACGTGTCTGCGGGCCGGGAAGTATAATTTCTTCCACCACATCTCGATCATGTAGTAGATCCCCTGACCTAAACCGCTGCGGTAGATGTGCTCCAAACGGCGGCGAATCCACGATAGGCGCGCAAATTCGTGCGGCGAGTAGGGCGCCCATACGTAGTCGCGGCCCTTTAAATTGGTGAATCCGTGATGCGCGAGGTTATGGCCGATTTCCCACAGGCTGTATGGGGTCAGGGACGGTAGAAATGCAATTCTGCCGATCCATTTATTGAGCCGCTGATTGGGAGTGTAGGAGCCGTGGCAGGCGTCGTGACCGATCACGAACAAGCGCGCGATCCATAACGCCGCCACCAACGAGGCGAATACCTTGACCCACCAAGATTCGACCACCAGCAAACTCGCGATGGCAATAACCAGCACCAGCCAGTCCAACAGGAACCAAACGATGGGCGTCACAAATCTGCGCGTCACCGTGAACGGGTGCAGCAGTTTCTGGAGTTTGAACCGAGATCTTTCCTCAGCCGGCGAGCCGGCCGGCCCGCCCGGAGGCGTCGAGGGTGTGCGCATGTAAGAATAGGCTCCGGCGGCACGCGACGAAAAAAAACAATTATACGCCTATTGCGCAGCGCCCGCTTAGGAACTGAAGTCAGCCTATTTCGGCCTCAGGCCACAGCAAAACTCCTAAATGCTCGCACGCTTCAATCAGCGCGGTCGCAGCCTCCCGGGTACTAGCGTCGAGCCGACGGTCGTGGGTGAGCAGCCAGGTGAGCCGCGCGCGGCGCGATCGCGCCGACGGTTCGCTGTCGAACAGCGCAGGGAACAAGCCGAGCGCGTCGACGAATTCACGCATGGGTGCGCTTTGTGGCGCATTCGGCGCCGGGGAGAGCAAGAGCTTCAGCCACGTCACGCAGCGCTTGGCGAGGCCCGCGCGCGTAATGCCAAGACTGGTGCGGCGACGCGTTTCCCCGTCCGCCAACGAGTCCGCCAGATTGCGATAGCGCTCGACCGCAAAGTCGTCCGCGGGCAGCGCCGGGCTTGCATCGGACAGCACCGAACGCAACAAGTCCGCCAGCAGCAGCGCCAGCGCTTCGGCCAAGAAACGCTGACTCTGTTCCGCGTCCGGTCGAGACAACTCGGCCCAGACCTTCGGCCCGCCCAGTCGCCTGGCGTTCGGTGAATTGGACATGCTCCCAGTGTAGCGGCTCCGTAGCCCATCGCAACTATGTCAATATGCGACCACATTCACCGATGGGCACCCATGTTCTGTAAATGAATCCGTGGCGTTCGAATTCATGGTGCGAGGGGCCTTGAGGTGGGTGCCGGGCGGACCACTGCTCGTTTGAGCATGTCATTGCACGCCGTCAGCGTACGACGCGGCGGCAAGTGGGTGCTGCGCGCGATCACTCTGCAGCTCGGTGCCGGCGAGCGCTGGGCGCTGGTCGGGGATAACGGCGCCGGCAAGACCCAGTTGCTCAAATTGCTCGCCGGCGATGTGTGGCCGACGCCGACCGGTCGTGAAAAGCGCATTTACCGCTTGGGCCGCCGCCAAATCGATCTGATCGAGGCGAAGCCGCGCATCGCCTACCTCGGCGCCGAGCTGCAGGACAAATATACGCGCTATGGATGGGATCTCAGCGTCCGGGATCTGATCGCCGCCGGATTGCATGGCACGGATCTGCTGCTGTGGCCGGCAACGGCGGCGGAACGCAGAAAGGTTGCCGCGATATTGCGCGCCTGCGGCCTCGGCCGCCTTGCGGGGCGCCGGTTCGCGTCGCTGTCGTATGGACAGAAGCGGCTCGCGCTGCTCGCACGCGCGTTGGCCCGGGAGTCCGATTGGCTGCTGTTGGACGAGTTGTATAACGGATTGGATGCGGCGTATCGTCGACGCATCGACCGAATCCTGGACGCCGCGCGCGGCGCCGGCCAGTCTTGGATTGCGGTGACCCATCGTGCGGGCGACGTCCCGCGGGGTACCCGGGGTATCATCGAATTGCACGAGGGTCGACTGCGCTCGATCAAGGCGATTGGCCGCACGGCAATCGCTCGGTTGGCTCACGGCGGCGGTCCGCGGCCGAACCGCAAGCGACCGGGGCCCACGGGCGGCGCTGCCGCGCGCCGCCGCGGCGATGGAGCGCTGCTGCTGCGGCTCGATCGGGCCGATCTTTATGTCGACTACCGGCCGGTATTACTCGATCTCAATTGGGAATTGCGCAAGGGTCAGCACTGGGCGGTGTTCGGAGCGAACGGCTCCGGCAAGACGAGTTTTCTGAAGTTATTGTACGGCGATCTGTCGCCCGCCTTGGGTGGCCGCATCGAGCGCGCAGGTTTTCCCGCGGGAACGCCGATCTCCCTGTGGAAGCGGCAGGTCGGCTATGTGTCTCCGGAATTGCAGGCCGACTACGCGCTGGATGTGACCATTCGGGATTTGGTGGCGAGCGGGCGGCATGCGAGCATTGGTCTCGCCGATGCCCCGACCGCACAGGATCGAAGGGCCGCGGCCCATTGGTTGAGATACTTCCGCTTGACGTCGGTGGCCGGACGGCGGCCGCGCGATTTGTCCTATGGACAACTGCGCCGTGCCCTCATTGCGCGGGCGCTGACCGCTCAGGCGCGCATCCTGTTGCTCGATGAACCGCTGACGGGCCTCGACCCGCGGCAACGCGCCGCCATGAAGCGCATGCTCGAGCCCCTGATGCGCAAGCAATTGACCGTGGTCATTGCCGTGCATCACGCAGAGGATCTGCCGCGCGGGATGACCCACGGTTTGCGCTTGCACGAGCGGCGTGCGCATTCCACAGATGGCTATTTTGCGACCTGAGTCGGCGGCAGCCGGATGCGCCTTGAGCGAGACTGCGACACTCGTTCTCGGCATGGGAATCGGATTATGTCGCGTATCCCTCGTTTTGCTCTCGGGTTCGCCGTGCTGGCGCTTGCCGGCTGCCAGAGCTCCGGCTACGCGGTGCGCCCGGTACCGCTCATCGCGGCCGACAGCGTCGGCAAGCCCGTCAGCCGACTGCAAGAGGTTTTCGGCGAGCCGCGCAAGATCGAGACCACCTCGACGAAGCAGATTTACGTTTGGTTCTTCGCCGAATCTCCCGCAGGCGCGCCGGTCGGAATTCACGGTTGCGAAATGGAAGTGACCGTGGACGCGCACTCGCAGCAGGTGCTCGGCTATTCATTGTCGAACATCGGTTGGTCCAAATGCGGAGAGGTGCAGCGCAAGATCCGCGTGGCGGAGCGCTAGATTGAGCGCAACGCGCTAGAGTAGGCGGCCGCGGCGGACGCCGCGCTCGAAGAATCCGAGCGCGCCTGCGTCGCAGGCGCCAATTGTGCTAAAATTCCTCGCTACGAAAGCTGCCCCAAAACTTTGCTGATGCATTGGGAGGCATGCCATGTGGCCCATCCGCCGATTTAGACAACCGGCCTTCATTTGCCTCGCGGCCATCCTGCTTGCCGCATGCGGACAGCGAGAGCCCGCACAGAAAATGCTCAACGACATCGATACCGCGGTGAGTGCAGCCTCAACCGAGGCCGCCAAATATGTGCCCGAGCGGCTCATCGATGTGCAGACCAAGCTCGGTGATCTCAAGTCGGCTTTCAACAGGCAGGACTATAAGGCGGTGGTCGCGGCAGGGCCGCCCGTACTTCTCGAGGCGCAGGGCCTGGCAAGCGAGGCGGCCGCGAAGAAAGCCGAAGTAATGCGGGCGCTCAACGATCAGTGGGCTTCGTTGTCGGCTGCGGTGCCGGGGTCCATTACCGCGATCCACGACCGCATCGACCTGTTGAGCAAGAAATCCAGCCGGAAAATGGCCAAGGGAATCGATCTGAATGCGGCGAAATCGGACTTGGACGACGCCACCTCACTGTGGTCGAAGGCACAAGGGGCATTCGGCAACGGCAACATGGACGAGGCGGTGAAGGCGGCCAAAGACGCTAGGGCCAAGCTCGATGCATTGGCAACTACCTTAAAGGTGAATCCGCCGGCGTAGACGGTTTGCTCAAAGCGCCAGGGTGCCCTCGCTCACGATGACCGCATTGCCGCCGATGTGCGCGGCGATCAGGCTTCCCTGGTCGACCTCGAGCTTGACGCTGACCCGCCCCGGCCGCTTCATCTGTCGGCCTTGGTGTCCGATAAAGCTCGTTGACTGCTTGCCGAATTGGCCTAGCTCGAACAGATAGGTGGCGAGCATCGCGTGCGCGTTTCCGCTGACCGGATCTTCCGGTATACCGAGTGCCGGACAGAACATGCGGGATTCGGTCGATAATTCATCCGTCCCCGACGTGCGATTCAAGGCAAAGACGAAAAATCCGTCGATATCAAGTTCCGCGCCGATCGAAATCAGGGTCTCGAAATTCGGGGCGATCGCGTCCAAGGCGCGAGGATCGCCGATTGGCACGAGCAGGCGGCTGCTGCCTTTGCGGGCGATGCGTGCGGGCATGACCTCGTGCAGTTGAACTGCCGGCAGCCGCAGCGCTTCGGCGACGCGCAGCGTGGTTTTGAACGGCAGCGGGTTGTCCAGTTCGGGCATGGTTTGCCGAAATTCGAAGATTGTCTCGCTGCCGGTGGGCTGCCGGGTTTCATGCGCACGAACTTCGACGATGCCGGACCCGGAATATTGCCGAACCGGTCCGTACGCGCGCCGACCGAGCGCGAGCAGCACCGCGTGGGCGGCAATGGTCGCGTGCCCGACGAAGGGCGCTTCCTTGCGCGCATTGAAGAATCGCAGCCGGACATCGTGGTCCGGCGTGGTGGCGGCGAGCACGAACGCCACCTCGGCGTGGGAGAATTCGCGTGCGACCGACACCATGGTGGCATCGCTTTGCCCGTCCGCATCGAGCACCACGGTTGCCGGATTCCCGGTGAAGCGGGTGCGAGTGAATGCATCTACCTGAAAAATTCGCAAGCGAGTCTCCACGGCCGATGTGGGAGTTTTGCACGCATCCGCGCGCCAGGCTACACTTCCGGCGACCTTTTGGGGTGGACCGTACGGGCCTGAGACGCGGTAGGTCGGCTAAACGACGCCCGCGAACCCATTGAACCTGATCCGGTTAGTACCGGCGTAGGGAGCAGGTATCCATGCTCGACGAATTCGAGGCACAGCTCGTGGCCGCGTGGCATGGCACGGGTTGGATCGAAATCATTGCGGCGGCGCTCGCGGTAGCCTATTTATTACTGGCGATTCGCCAATCGATTCTTTGTTGGGTGGCCGCATTCGTGAGTTCCTGCCTGTACGTGTGGGTGCTGTTCGGGGCGCGCCTGTATATGGAATCGGCACTCAATGGGTTCTATGCGGCGATGGCCGCATACGGCTTTTGGCAATGGCGGGAATCCGCCGGCTCGACTGCCGTCAAGGTTCACCGCTGGACTCTGGCACGCAATGCGCTCGGTATCGCGGGCATCATCGGTTTGTCGGCGGTGAACGCTTATCTTCTGCGCCGATTCACGCACGCCGCATGGCCGTTTATGGACTCCATGGTCGCTTGGGCGAGCGTGTTCGCCACTTTCATGGTGGCACGCAAAGTGTATGAAAACTGGCATTGGTGGCTGGTCATCGATTCGGTGAGCCTTTGCCTTTATTTCACGCGGCGCCTCTACCTCACGACGCTGCTGTTCGCGCTTTACCTCGCGTTGATCGCCGTCGGTATGCGCGAATGGCGGCGCAGCCTTCGAATCACGGCCCATGCTGCCTAGCGATCTGCGGGAGATCGCCGAACGCTATGTGCCCGGGTCGGGCCCACTCGCGATCCAGCGCCTTGGGTCGGGCCTGGTCAACGACAGCTACCGCGTGGCGCGCGGCGACCGGCTTTATTCATTGCGTGTTCCGACGCCCTGCGCGGCCGAGTTCGGCATCGATCGGGAGTGGGAATGCCGGGTGATCGGGCGCGCGCAGGCGGCCGGTTTGGCGCCGAGCGTCGAATGCTGTGAGCCGCGCCAAGGCATCCTGGTCGCGCGCTGGGTAGCCGGGGAGGTATGGACGCCCGCGCAAGTGCGCCATGCCGAAAATATCGAATGCATCGCGCAACTCGCGCGGCGCATTCACGCGCTTCGCGTGCCGCAAGGGGCGCGCATGATGAGCCCGGCCGCGTGGATCGCTCACTATCGGCGTGCGCTGGACCGGCACGATCCGGGCGCGGATCGCCCGCCGAGCGGTGCGGGGCCACCCAGGCTCCCGCAATTGGCTCCCGATGCGTGTCTAGCCTCACTCGCCCAGCTGCCCCCGGCCGCACCGGTGCTGTGCCACAGCGATCTGCACCCGCACAACGTGGTCCTCGCCGCGCACGGTCCGGTCTTGCTCGATTGGGAATATGCCCACGTTTCGGACCCGCTGTGGGATCTGGCGGGGTGGTCCTGCAACAACGATCTTTGCGCCGATACCAGGCAATTGCTGCTCGAGCGCTATCTGGGACGGCAGCCGGGCACCGCAGACGCCTCGCGTCTCGAGCACCTGGTTTGGCTATACGATTACGTATGCTTGCTGTGGAGCGAAGTTTACGCAACGTTGCGGCCGGACATTCCCGGCGACGCCATATCCGCCCTGGCGCGACGGCTGGCACAGCGCCTCGACGCAAACCCGTGGTAGTCGGGCGGCTAAAGATACGGCAAAATACCCTGTTTTTCGGCGAGCCTCTCGCGGGGATTCGTCGTTGGAAGATTCAATGCAATGGAGAGGTCAATGGCGAGGATGATCGTAGTGGATCGTGATGGCAAAGAGCACGAGATCGAGGCTAAGCCCGGCCTCAAGTTCATGGAAATCCTGCGTGAACTCGACTACGGCGTCGCAGCCATTTGCGGGGGTTTGTGTTCCTGCGCGACCTGTCATATCTACATCGACGAGAGTTGGGCCGCCCGCCTGCCGAAACCGCAGAGCGATGAGCTGGAATTGCTCAAGGAGATCCCCGATTTCCGTGAAGGCACGTCCCGCCTATCCTGCCAGGTTGAGTTCACCGACGCACTCAGCGGCATCAAAGTGGCGATCGCCCCGGACACCTGATCGCGTCACTTCTTCTCGGTTTGACGCCGCACCGCTTCCTGAGCGGCGGCAATCGCGGCCGGATCCCCCAAGAACCGCCGGCTGAGCGGCTGCATCTGCTCGTCGAGATGGTAGAGCATCGGAATGCCGGTCGGGATATTGAATTCGACGATCTCTTTTTCCGATAGCCGATCCAGCATTTTCACGAGGGCGCGCAGCGAATTGCCGTGCGCAACCAGGAGCACGTTCTTGCCGGCTCCGAGCTGCGGAATTATCCGCGTTTCCCAGAACGGCCGTACGCGCTCCAAAGTGTCCTTCAGCGATTCCGTCGCAGGCAGCAATTCGGGAGCGAGATCGGCATAGCGTGGATCGAATCGCGGATGCCTCGGATCATCCGGCGCCAACGCGGGCGGTGCGACGTCGTAGCTGCGGCGCCATAGCTGGACCTGCGCCTCGCCGTGCTTTTCGGCGGTCTGGGCTTTGTTGAGGCCCTGCAGGGCGCCGTAGTGGCGCTCGTTGAGCCGCCAACTGCGCTCGACCGGAATCCACATCCGATCGGTGGTATCGAGGATCAGCCACAGCGTGCGAATCGCACGCTTCAATACCGACGTGAAAGCGATCTGCGGCTCGAGTTTCTCGCTCAAGAGTTGGCGGCCGGCGACAACGGCTTCCCGGCAACCGAGGTCGGTCAAATCGACGTCATGCCAACCCGTGAACAGATTCTCGAGATTCCACGTGCTTTGGCCATGGCGGACCAGAATCAACTTTCCAGGCACCGTCGAGTCCTCCTCTTCAATCCCGCGCAAGCCGCCGCACGGCTTGCAGGGCAACGGAAAGCGCCGCAAAATCCGGCGCCGAGCCGCTGCGCAAATCGACGACGATCCGCTTGAGCGCGTCCACTGCGGGCGGATGGCGCTCGCTCCACCGATCCACGCGCGCTTGCGGGTCCCGGCCCTTGCATGTGAGCGCCGCGCCGGTGATCCTGCGCTGCAGGCCATAGAGGTTGTCGCGCAGCGTGGCGCGCGCAACCGCCTGCCAGTGCCCCTCGACCGGCAGGCCCTCGATCTGCTCCTTGATCCAGGTGAGCCCCATGCGTTCGCCGATCTCAAAATACGCCTTCGCCGCGTACAGTACCGCGACGCGGGTCTCCATGGCTGTTTCCACCAAATCCAGTGCGCAGGGGAGCGCCTCCAGGGAGGCGATGCGCGCGGCGAGCTGTTCCGGCACGCGTTGCTCGATCAATTGCGCGCGCTTGACGTCGAGGTGCGCCCGGGCGCTCGCGGCAACCACCGAACCGATCTCGCGCCAGAGTTCGGCGACTGGCGCGGCGTAGCGGCGCACCGCGCGCTCGATGTCGAGATTCGCGCGTTGATTCTCGAGCAGCCAATAGCTCATATGGCGCAGCAAACGGGCGGTCTGCAACATGGCGGTGTATTGGACGGTTGCCGGTATGCGATTGTCGAGCGCTTCGATTTGCGCCCAGATGTCGCGTACCGCGAACACCTCGCGCGCGATCGTGTAGGCGCGCGCGATAGCGGCCGGATCGGCACCGGTATCGTCCTGCGCTCGAACCGGGAACACCGGACCCATGCGGTTGATCAAGCTGTTGGTAATGGAGGTGGCGATGATCTCGCGGCGCAGGCGATGGCGCTTCAAGCGCGCGGCGAAGCGCTGGTGCACGGGTCCGGGAAAATAGCGATTGAGCTCGGCGGACAGATAAGGATCTTCCGGTACGTTGGAATTGACCAGCGCCTTGTACAACCAAATCTTGCCGTAACTCAATGTGACGGCGAGTTCGGGGCGCGTCAGTCCCTCGCCGGCCTTGCGGCGCTCCGCTATTTCTTCCGCCGAAGGCAGGAACTCCAAGGAACGATTCAAATCGCCGGAGCGCTCCAGAGCGCGGATCACGAACGCGCTCTCGCTGAGGCGCTCCTTAGACTGATACTCGCTTGCGCTGATCGCCTGACTCTGCAGGTAATTGTTGCGCAAGACCAGGGCCGCCACTTCATCGGTCATCTGCGCCAGCAGCCGATCGCGCGCCGCGCGGCTGATTTCGCGCGCGCGCACGGCGCCGTTCAACAGAATTTTCAGATTCACCTCGAGATCCGAGGTGTTCACGCCCGCGGAATTGTCGATGAAGTCGGTGTTGAGCCGGCCGCCGCGGCGCGCGTACTCGACGCGCCCGAGTTGGGAAAATCCGAGATTGCCGCCTTCGCCGACGACTTTGCAGTTGAGCGCGGTGGCCTCGATGCGCACCGCGTCGTTGCTGCGGTCGCCGACCTCGCCGTGGCTTTCGCTGCTCGCCTTGACGTAGGTGCCGATGCCGCCGTTCCACAACAAGTCGACGCGAGCCTTCAGGATCGCCTTGATGACCTCGTTCGGCGCGACCTCCGCCGGCACGTCGAGCAAAGCCTGAGCTTCGCGCGAAAGCTTCAGGCCCTTGGCGCTGCGCGAGAAGACGCCGCCGCCTTTGGAGATCGCCGCGCGCGAGTAATCCTCCCAGGACGAGCGCGGCAGGCGAAACAGCCGTTCGCGCTCCCGGAACGAGCGCTCGGCATCGGGTTGCGGGTCGATGAAGATGTGCCGATGATTGAACGCAGCGATCAGCCGGATGTGCCGCGACTGCAGCATGCCGTTGCCGAATACGTCGCCCGCCATGTCGCCGATTCCAGCGACGGTGAAATCCTCGTTTTGGATGTCGATGCCGATTTCGCGGAAATGGCGCTTGACGCACTCCCAGGCGCCGCGCGCGGTGATCGCCATTTTCTTGTGATCGTA
>Ga0209415_10005405_pt1 | contig 22982 bp, 16 predicted proteins | sample PeaSoiSIISIP2007_FD_187696 | JGI IMG/M metagenome (GOLD analysis project Ga0209415, IMG submission 187696) | Peat soil microbial communities from Weissenstadt, Germany - SII-SIP-2007 (SPAdes) (version 2) | ecosystem: Environmental > Terrestrial > Soil > Wetlands > Peat | place: Germany... | reverse complement strand
AGATCCGCGTCACGCCGGAGTCGCCGTACTCCGTCGACGAGAACCTCTGGGGCCGGTCGATCGAGGGTGGCCGGCTCGAGGACGCGAACGTCCCCGCCCCCGAGGCCGTATTCGACTGGACCGGCCACCCGTCCGACTGGCCCGCCGAGCCGGAGATGATCGTCGTCCGGTTCGCCCGGGGCGTACCGGTCGCCGTCGACGGCGTCCCGCTCGGCCCCGTCGACCTCGTGCGGACGATGAACGACCGCGCCGGTCGCCACGGCGTCGGCCGAATCGACCACGTCGAGGACCGGGTCGTCGGCATCAAGTCGCGCGAGACGTACGAGTGCCCGGGGGCGGTCGCGCTCGTCACCGCGCACCAGGCGCTCGAGGCGCTCGTGCTGCCGCGCGACCTCCTCCAGTTCAAGGCGTCCGTCGACCGCCGTTTCGCGGACCTGATCTACGAGGGCCTCTGGTTCTCCCCGCTCCGCGAGGCGCTCGCCGCCTTCGTCGCGTCGACCCAGGAAGTTGTGACCGGCGAGGTGACGCTCCGCCTCCATCAGGGGGGCTTCCGCGCCGTCGCGCGGAAATCGGAGTACTCGCTCCTCTCGCACGAGCTCGCGACCTACGGTCCGGGGAGCCGGTTCCCGCAAGAGCTCGCCGTCGGCTTCATCCACCTGTACGGACTCCCGAACCAGCTGGCGCACGCCCGGGTCGCCGCCGCCCGCGCGGCCGAGGCGGCTCCCCCCGATGCTCCGCGACCGGTTCTCCGCACCGCTTGACGAGGGCGCCGCGGCGCTCTCCGGCTCGGTCGCCGAGGACCGCGCGATCCTCGGCGCCGACCTCTGGGGGTCGGTCGTCCACGCCGAGATGCTGGGCGCGACCGGCATCATCCCGAAGGCGAGCGCGCGCCGGATCGTCGTCGGACTCCGCGCGATCGCCCGGGACGCCGCGCGCGGGCGCTACCACCTCGACCCCGCGCTCGAGGACGTCCACCTGAACGTCGAGTCCGAGCTCACGCGGCGGATCGGACGGGACGGCGAACGGCTCCACACGGCGCGCAGCCGGAACGACCAGGTCGCCACGGACCTCGCGGTCGCCCTCCGGGAGCTGCTCCTCGGACTCGAATCCGCCTCGACGTCCGTTGCGGCGAGCCTCGTAGAGGCGGCCCGCGCGCCGGCCGGGCGCTCGGTCGTCGACGCGTGGACGCACACCCAGCCGGCGCAGCGCGTCTATTGGGCGCAGATCCTCGGCAGCCACGCGTTACGGTTCGTCCGCGACGCCGAACGGTTCCGGAGGGTCCGCGAACGGCTCGACGCCTCGCCGCTCGGAAGCGGGGCGGTCGCGGGCACGTCGCTCCCGGTCGACCGGCGCCGGACCGCGCGCGCCCTCGGGTTCCGCCGACCGGCGATCTCCTCCATCGACGCCGTCTCCGACCGGGACGCGGCGAACGACGCCCTCTACGCGAGCGCGGTCGCGCTCCTCCACGCGAGCGGATTCGCCGAAGAGCTCGTTCTCGGCTCGCTCCCCGGCGTCGACCGGGTCCGGCTCGCCGACGCGTTCGTCACGACGAGCTCGCTGATGCCGCACAAACGGAACCCGGACCTGGCCGAGCTCGTCCGGGCCGAGAGCGCTCCGGCGATCGGCCGCCTCGTCGCGCACCTCGCGCTTGTGAAGGGGCTCCCGATCGGCTACCAGCGGGACCTGCAGGTCGGGAAGCCGATCGTGCTCGAGGGCCTCGCCAGGGCCCGGCTGGCGCTCGACGTCCTCGCGTCGATGGCGGCGGGTACGACGTTCCTCGCGCCGCCGCCGACGGACGCCGCGACCGGCTCGGTCGAGCTCGCCGACGCGCTCGTCGCGACCGGGGTCCCCTTCCGGACCGCCCACCGACGCGTGGCCGTCTGGCTCTCGGTCCGGGCCAAGTCGCATGCGCGGACCGACCCCATCGAGAACGACGAGCTGCTCGCGCCGTTCCCGGAACTTCCGCCCGGCTTCCGGTTTCCGCCTCCGGACCGGGAGCCCGAGCACCGCGGGAGCGAGGGCGGTTCTTCGTGGAGGTCGGTCGCCCGGCTCCTGTCGGAGGTCGACCGGCGTCGACGCACGGCGTCCCGAGCTTCCGCCACCGAGCGGCGGCGCCTGGAGAAGCTGCGACGGGCGGCCGGGATCCCGGACCGCCTGTTCGGTCGAGCTTAGGTCGGAAGCCCCGGACCGAGATCGGTCGCCGCTCAGGCGGGGACCGATTCGTCGTCCGTCGGGCGCGTCGGCAGCCGCGCGACCATCCACGGCGGGAGGACGGTCTTGCCGCTCATCGCCCCCTGGAGGAGGAGCGAGCGCTCCCGGGCCGAAAGTCCCGGGTGCTGGCCATACAGGTGGATCTCGAGGCTGGCCCGGGTCGCGTACTCCCGGGAGCAGACCGGGCAGAGGAACACTTGGCTGTCGGCGCCGAAGCGGGCGCACGTGCACCCGAGGACGTGGCACGGCATCGGGGTGGCGCGGTCGCGCGGCCGCGCGAAGTGGCGGCGGACCCGACCGTCTTGGGGCGCCAGAAGGTAGTGGCTCGCCCGGAGGTGGTTGCATTCCCGGCAGGGTAGGAGGCGGAGGTGTCGACGCTGGGTTACCACGGGCGGTTCGCGTCCTCCTTGTGAGCGGAGGCGCCGGTTCGGCGAGGCCGCCGTCGGCGGCACCCGGGAGACCCGGCCTCCCTCACCGCCGTCCGTGGCCGACGCGCATATAGCGAGGCTGTCTCGCGCGCGACAAGTCGTCTCGTTTGGCGCACGAAGCGCCGGCACGTCGCATGGCGCATGTGAGGTCGGCTCATGCCGAGCAGTCGGGATAAGGACTCCTCCGGGTCCCGCCGACGGGAACACCTTCCGAGGGGCCCGACGGAAACGTTGAAGGGGCCGCCCCGGGTGGGCCCGCGCGGGGGAGACGATGGCGGGAGCCCAGCGGGTCGTCGGACCCACGGCGGCCGAAGTGACCCGCCGGTACATCGAGGACCATCCGGCCGTCCGGGACTGCCTCTCCTACAACATCCTCAATTTCACGAGCCTCGCGAAGAAGATCCGCCAGGAGACCGGCCTCGCGAACCAGGAGGCGATCGAGGTCGCCTGCCGGCGCTACCAGCGCCAGATGCGGGCGGACCGCACGCTCGAGTCCCGCGTCCTCGAGGTCGTGAAGGGGAGCCGCCTCGAAGTGCGGACCCGGGTCGCCATCGTCACCGCCCGTTCGGATTGGGAGATGATGGGGCGCGTCCTCGAGACCGGACGGACCCTCCTCGCCGACCGCCGGCACCTGCTCCAGCTCCTGCAGGGGCCGAGCGCCGTGACGATCCTGTGCGAAGAGGACCTCGTCGACGCCGTCCTCGCCGCGACCGGGAAGCGGGCAACCCTCGGCGTGCACCGACGCCTTTCGGCGGTCACGGTCCGCAGCCCGGAGACGATCGTCGACACGCCCGGGGTCCTCGCGTTCCTCGCCGGGGCGCTGTTCCGCGCCGGGATCAACTCGCTCGAGCTGATGAGTGTCTACACGGATTCGACGTTCGTCGTCCGGGAGGCGGACGTCCTCCACGCCTTCCAGGTGCTCTCGGGCCTCGTGCACCCCGCCGAACCCGAGCCGAGCGGATTCGAATAGATTGTCCCGGACCCGTTCGATTCTCGACGGGCGCGGCCGCCGGAGAGGTATATATGAGTCCGTGAATAGCACGGCCACCGGGCCGAGTAGTTCTCGCTCTGGCGTTGGTGAATCGATGTCGACCGAACCTTCCGTGCGGACGCCGTTCGCGGCGCGCCGACGCGGCTTGAGCACTGTAGTTTCCGCGATCCTGATCGTCGTCGTCCTGGCCATCGTCGGCGTGGGAAGTTACGCCGTCCTCGGCGGCTTCTCGAAGGCGTCTCCCCTCACGTGCGAGCCGATCACGGCTCCCGCGTGCGCGCAGTTTCAGAACCTCCACGACGTGACGCTCATCCTGCCGTTCAAGTCGGTCCAGCAGGGCAACTCCGTTCCGTTCACCGCGTCGCTCCCCGCCGGGGAACCGACGAGCACCTACACGTTCAATTTCGGCGACGGGTCGAAGGCGGTCTCGACCGGCTCCCCGACGCTGAGCCACTCGTTCCACGACATCGGCACCTACCTCGTGTACGTCACCGCGAGCGTCCACGGCGTCGTCCACGACAACCTGTACCGCCTCGTCCAGGTCCAGGTCACCTCCTCCTACTCCGCGACCACGGCGGGCAACGTCCCCGGTATCGTCGGGTCGATCGTCTCCAACTCGACCGCCCACGCGGGCACCCCGCAAGTGACGGCCGCCATCGTCCCCGGGCAGTCGGTCACCGTCACCGCCTCCTACACGTCGGCGCCGACCGACCCGGCGTTCTCGGTCGTCCTCCCGAAGATCACCTCGACGGGCACGCTCTCCGGTGAGACGGCGACGAACGCCTCCGCCACCGCGACCGCGACGTTCCCGGCGCCGGGCGTCTACAACATCACGTTCCAGGGCGGCGCGAAGAGCACGAACACTACCGTGCCGGTCGACTACAACTGGACCGTCTTCGTCGGCGCGGTCGGCGCGCACCCCGGCGTCGCGGGCCTGACGAACGCGAAGGACCCGCACCCAGGCACGATCATCGCCTACGAGCTCGTCCCTGGGGGCGCGTTCTCCGAGGACCCCGCGATCGACTACGAGACCGCCGGCGCGGAGGCGATCTTCAACGTGTACCAAACGCTCGTCGCGTACAACGGCACGCAGACCGGCCCGAACCCCGATGACTTCGTCCCGCAGCTGGCGACGTGCGTGCCCGGCAGTCCCCAGTGCCAGCGCATGTATGGCGGTGACTCGCTCCTGAACGGCTACAACTACACCTTCGTCATCCAGGCGAACTCCTCGTTCTACGACCCCGCTACAGGGAACCACTGGGGCGTCTACCCGACCGACGTCGAGTTCTCGATCCTCCGCACCCTCGGGTTCTCGGACCTTCCGTTCCCGACGGCGAACCCCGGCTGGATCATCGGCCAGTCGCTCCTCGGCCCCGGGAACAACACCTGGGATTCGCTTCACGGGGCGTACAACAACACGCCGCTAAACGCGTCGAACTCGATGACGATCAACGGGACGGAGTGCGCCGATATCCACGCGATCAACAATCCCGCCGACCACGGCTGCATCACCTTCCACGTCTACGGCCACAACGAGAACTGGCCGTACTTCCTCGAACTCGTGGCCGACCCGCTCGGCGGCGCGGTCGTGCCGTGCGGCTGGTTCAGCGCCCCCTCGCAGGCGGCGGGAATTCCGTTCTGGACGCGCGGCAACATCTCCGGCTCGGGCGACCAGCCGTGCGCGACCCCGGGGAACGCCTCACTCGGCGTCCGGTTCGGCCAGATGCCCCTCCGGGGTTGGGACCAGTGGCAGCAGCTCGGGAGCGGCGCGTTCGCCAGCTACCTCGGCCATGTCCAGTGGAACATGCTCGGGAGCGGGCCGTACTCGGTGGCCACGTACCAGATCGCCGAGGGGTACACGCTGAAGGCGAACCCGGCGTACGGCTCGAACCCCGACTGCACGTGGACCGGTTGCCAGCCGAACCCGCACACCTACGCGGGCACGGTCGAGGTCACGTGGGAGACGTCGGCGCAGCCCGGCGAGCAGTCCGACATCGCCGGCACCGCCGACTTCGCCTCGATCCCGGCCACGGACTTCTCGCTGTTCATCCAGCTGATCAACCTGGGTAAGCTCCAGGCGATCAGCGCGCCGACGATCAACATCGGATTCCAGGCGTTCGACCTAAACTTCAACGTCGGGACCTCGCAGCGGTACACGACGACGACGATCAACGTCCACGGGGACTTCTTCAGCTACCTCGGGATGCGGGAGTTCTTCGCCCGCGCCTACCCGTACACGACGATCGAGAACACGATCAACACGAAGGACGGCATCCAACTGGGGTTCAACTACGGCGGCGCGATCCCGCAGTTCATGGCCAATTACTACCCCACGAACATCCCGTGGCCGAACTCGGACCCGTGTACCACCGTCTCGAATCCGGCCTGTCCGTCGTACTGGTGGGCCCAGATGCAGAACCCCACCGGGCAGTACTACGACCCGCAGATCGCCGCGTGCACCAGCTCGAACCCGTGCCAGCTCCCGCTGTTCGGGACGACCGGGAACCCGACCGGCGACGAGATCAACTCCCTGTGGACGAGTGAGATCTCCTCGCTCTCGAACGGCGCGATCAAGGCGACCGCGGTCGACGTCGACTTCGTGAGCATCATCCAGGGAGCGCAAGGGAGCGCCCCCGGGCTCAATCCGTTCCCGCTGTTCGGCCTTGGGTGGGCTCCGGACTACCCCGACCCGACCGACTACGTCGTGCCGCTCTACAGCTCGAACGCGACATACACGTACGGGGACTCGGTCGAGGAGTCGCTCTACACGCCGGCCTTCACGACCGGATGCGCGCAGCCGTACACCGACTACTCGTACTGGGCGAACGCGACGATCTCCCAGGCGTGCCAGGGGATCGCCTACAAGGCGATGCTGAAGGCGATGTCGGTCGCGGCCGTGACCCCAACCGGGCCGCTCCGCGTCCAGCTGTACGACGAGGTCGAGAAGATCGCCTACGCGCTCAGCCTCTACGTGTACACGACCCAAGGGAACTTCGTCGACGGCGTGGCCCCGTGGCTGAACCCGTCGTCGGTGAACACGAACGTGACGGTCGGAACCGAGGACAATCTGTTCTACACGCTGACCGGCAACAACTTCCTGCCGTAGGCGGTCGGCCCCCGCCGACCGCCTACGGCGGGGCGCCGACCGGCGCCCCGCGGGAAACCCTTAATCGATGGCCCCCGTCCCGCGCCCGATGCCGCCCGAGCCGGAGGAGCCGGACGACGCGGCGCCCCCCATCGAGCTGTCCCTTTCCGGCCCGGAACGGTCGGTGCTCGGCGCGCTCCGGGCCACCGGAGCGATGGCCGTCGAAGAGGACGCGCTCCCCGCGTTGACCGGCCTCGCCCTCGAAGCGGTCCGCGGCGCCCTGCAGAGGCTTCGCTCGAAGGGGCTCGCGGTCGTCGAGGAGGAGCACCGGGAGGAGCTCCGCGTCAGCGCGCGCGGGGAGCTTGCGCGCTCGAACGGGCTCCCCGAGCGCCGCCTCCTCCGGGCGCTTGCCGCACGATCCACCCCGATGGGACCGGAGGACGTCGCCTCCGAGGGCCTGGAGGGCGAGGCCCGCTCCGCCGCGATCGGGATCCTGAGGCGGCGGGGCTTCCTCGCCGAAGGCATCCCGTTCCGGTTGCGGGACGGGCATCCCGATCCGGCGAAACCGTTCCCCGAGGAGCTCGCGCTCGACGCCATCCATGCGGGTGGACCGGCCCCCGAAGCGGCGGCCGTCAAGGACCTCCGACGACGCGGGCTCATCGACGTCGACCATCGCTCGACCAAGCGCTGGCAGCCGTCGGAGGAGGGGCGCCGGGCCGTGCTCCTCGACGACGCGACCCTGGTCGGTTCCCTCTCGACGGTCTCGCTTCGCGACGGCTCGTGGCGCGGCCGGGAGTTCCGTCCCTACGACGTCCGGGCGGCCGTGCCGTACGTCACGGGGGCACGGCCCCACCGGTACGCCGCCTGGCTCCGGGAGTTCGAGGAGATCCTCATCGGCCTCGGCTTCGAGCAGTCCGAGGGGCCGCTCCTCGAGACCGAGTTCTGGAACTCCGACGTGCTGTTCATGCCCCAGCACCATCCCGCCCGGTCGATCCACGACGTGTTCGGCGTCGTCGGGGTCGACGGGAAGCTCCCGCCGCCCGAGCTGCTCGAGCGCGTCGCGGCGGTCCACGAAGGCCGACCGCTTCCCGGCGAAGCGACCCCGATCACCCCCGGGTGGGGCGCCGCGTACGACCCGGAGGTCGCCCGCCGCCTCGTCCTCCGCTCCCAGACCACGAGCGTGAGCGCGCGCTACCTCGCGGCGCATCCGAAGCCGCCGTTCCGGATGTTCTCCCTCGACCGCAACTTCCGGGTGGAGGCGATCGACGCGACCCACGCCATCGACTTCACGCAGTGCGAAGGGATCATCGGCGGCGAGGGGGTCTCGCTCCGCGACCTCGTCGGGATCTTCCGCGAACTCGCGGAGGCGATCGGCATCCGCGACCTGCGGATCCGGCCGAGCTACTTCCCCTTCACCGAGCCGTCGGTCGAGGGGTACGTCAAGCACCCTCGCCTGGGGTGGATCGAGATCTTCCCGGGCGGGATGTTCCGCCCCGAGGTGCTCCGCCCGCTCGGCGTCGACGTGCCGGTCGCGGCCTGGGGGATCGGCGTCATGCGCCTCGCGATGGTGTCGCTCGGCGTTTCGGACATCCGGGAGCTGTTCGAGGACGACCTCGACCGGCTCACCGGGGGAGCCCGGTAGCGATGCCGCGCGCGACGATCCCGAAGGCCCGCCTCGTCGCCGCGCTCGGCCGGGACCTTTCGGATGCCGATCTCGGAGATCTCCTCTGGCCGACGAAGGCGGAGTTCGACGGCTCGGACGGCGGGTCGCTGACGGTCGAGACGACCGCCGACCGGATCGACCTCCTCACGGAGAGCGGCCTCGCGCTCGCCCTCGCCCCCCGAACCGGGGGCGCGCACGGTCTGGTCCCGATTTCCGCGGGAACCTGGTCGGGACCGTCCCCGGAGTTCTTGGTCGACCCGTCGGTCGCCCCGCTCCGCCCGGCGATCGCGGGCGTCGTCGTGACGGCGCCCGAGGGTCGTCCGCTCGACGCCGGCCTGCTCGACGAGGCGATCCGGTTCCAGGAGCTGCTGCACGCGACGTACGGCGGAGACCGGAAGCGGGCCAGCCTCGGGATCTACCCGGCCGACCGGTTCCAGTTCCCGGTGCGGTACGAGATGCGCCCGATCGACGGCGTCCGGTTCGTTCCCCTCGACGGGACCGAGGAGGTCGATGGCCGCCGGTTCCTCGACACGCACCCGCTCGCCCTCCGATACGGACCCTATGGCGTCTCGGGCGACCGGATGCTCGTCCTCGCCGACGGCGAGGACCGGATCCTCAGTCTCCCGCCGATCCTCAACAGCCGGACCGCCGGCGAGGCCCGGCCGGGCGATTCGAGGCTCCTAATCGAATCGACCGGGTCGACCGTCGCCCGAGTACGGGAGACCGTCGGCTTGCAGTCCCTCGTGTTCGTGGCGAACGGCTGGTCTGTCGTTCCGGTCACGGTGGCCGGCCCGGGGGCGGTCGGAGGCGCCGCCGACGTGGTCGCGCATCGTCGCCTCGACCTGTCGCTCGGCCTGCTCGACTCGTTGTCGGGCCGGACGTACACCGTTCCGGAGGGCGAGCACCTCCTCGCCGAATGCCGGTTCGGGGCGCATCCGGTTCCGGGGGGATTCTCCGTCCTGGTCCCTCCCTGGCGCCCGGACCTCTTGACGGCGGTCGACGTCGCGGAGGACGTCATCCTCGCTCGCGGCGTCCGAGCCGAGGACGGCGTCGTCCCGCCGAGCCCCACCCGCGGACGCCGTCGGTCGGAGACGTTGTTCCGGCGTAACGTCGCCGAGCTCCTCCTCGGGCTCGGGTTCGCCGAACTCTACACGCCGATGCTGGTCGGCGCCACCATCGACGGGCTGCTGGCGCCGACCGGCGCGATCGCGGTCGCCAACCCCGTGTCCGAGCTGTTCGCCCACGTCCGCAATCGCCTGCTGCCGTCGCTGCTTACGAGCCTCTCGCACAACGTCCGCCACGCCTACCCGCAACGGTTCGGCGAAGTCGGACCCGTCGTGGTGCGCGACACGTCCTCGGAGACCGGGGCCCGCACCGCCTACAAGGCGGGGGCCCTCGTCGCGGCCGAGCGGGCGGGGTTCGCGGACGGCGCCGCCCTCCTCGACTACCTCATGGCCACGACCGGGGCGACCGGGGTCCGGGAGCCGATCGAACTCCCCGGCACCATCCGCGGCCGAGCCGCACGCGTGCGCCTCGCGGGCGAAGCGGTCGGGGAGGTCGCCGAGGTCCACCCGTCGGTTCTCGCCGAACTGCGGGTCCCGGTTCCCGTCGTCTGGGCCGAGCTCGACCTCTCGGCGCTCTGGCCGCTCGTGCGCCGTGCCGATGCCGATTAATATCGACCCTCGGTCGGAACGCCCGATGGCGGCCCGCCGACGGTCCGGGACCGATGCCCACGCCCGGTGGGAGGCGGCGGCGAAGGCCCAGATCGGCGCCAAGGTCGACGCGGGACCGATCCCGCTCCTCGTCGGCCCACCGGACGACCCGGACCGCGTGGCGATCGACCGTCTCGGATTCCCCGGGCGGCCGCCGTACACCCGCGGCGTCCAGCCGACGATGTACCGCGGACGCCTCTGGACGTTCCGGCAATACTCCGGGTTCGGGAGCGCGCGGGAGACGAACCGGAGGTTCCGGTTCCTCCTGGAGCGCGGGCAGACCGGCCTTTCGACGGCGTTCGACCTGCCGACGCAGATCGGCTACGACTCCGACCACCCGAAGGCGTCGGGGGAGGTCGGGCGGGTCGGGGTCGCGATCACGAGCCTCGGCGACATGCGGCGGCTGTTCGAGGGGATCCCGCTCGACCAGGCGACGGTCTCGATGACGATCAATGCGACGGCCCCGATCCTGCTCGCCCTGCTGGTCGCGACGGCCGAGGGGTCCGGCGTCCCCCGAGCGAAGATCGGCGGGACGGTCCAGAACGACATCCTGAAGGAGTACATCGCCCGCGGGACGTACATCTACCCGCCCGCCCCGTCGATCCGCCTGACCACCGACGTCATCGAGTTCGCAACGCGCGAGATGCCGCAGTGGAACTACATCTCCGTCTCCGGCTACCACATGCGCGAGGCCGGCGCGACCGCTTCGCAGGAGGTGGCGTTCACGATCGCCAACGCGATCGCCTACGTCCGGGCGGCGATCGACCGGGGCCTCGACCGCGACGAGTTCTTGCCGAGGCTGTCGTTCTTCTTCTCCTCCGACCGGAACTTCCTCGAGGAGATCGCGAAGTTCCGTGCCGCCCGGCGCCTCTGGACGTCGGTCGCGCGCGACACGCTCGGGGCGAAGCAGCCCCGGAGCTGGGCGCTCCGGTTCCACACGCAGACCGCGGGGTCGTCGCTCACGGCCCAACAGCCGGAGTTGAATGTGGTGCGGACGACGCTCGAGGCACTCGCCGCCGTCCTCGGCGGGACCCAGTCGCTCCACACGAACTCGCTCGACGAGGCCCGCGGGCTCCCCACGGAGGCGTCGGCCCGGCTCGCGCTCCGGACCCAGCAGCTCCTCGCCGAGGAATCCGGCGTCGCGTCGACGATCGACCCGCTCGGCGGCGCGTACGAGATCGAGTACCTCACCGACCGCGTCGAAGCGGAGGCCCGGGCGTACCTCGACCGGGTCGACCAGATGGGCGGCGCGCTCGTCGCGGTCGAGAAGGGGTTCTTCCAGGCCGAGATCGCGCGCGAGGCGTACCGGATCGCCCGGGCCCGCGAGGCGAAGGAGGAGCTCGTCGTCGGCGTGAACGCCTTCCCCGACGGGAACGAGTCGTTCACCCTGTTCCCGGACGAGCCCGACGGGGGGACGAAGCGCGGGCTCACGATCTCCCCGGAGCTCGAGCGCTCGCAGCGCCGCGACCTCGCGAAGTGGAAGCGCGACCGGGACGGACCGAAGGCCCGGGCCGCGCTCGACACGCTCCGGCGGGAGACCGAATTGGACCACAACGTCATGCGGCCCCTCCTGGACGCCGTCCGGGCCGGAGCAACGCTCGGCGAGGTCGCCGGCGTCTGGCGCGAGCTGTTCGGCGAGTACCGCCCCTCCCGGACCTTCTGAGGCGCCTCCGATGCAGGTCGACCATCTCGGTATCGCGGTCCGGAGCCTGTCGGACGCCCTCGCGAAGTACGAGCCGGTCGTCGGCGGCCGGGGATCCCCGCCGGAGTCGGTCGAAAGCCAGGCCGTCCGCGTCTCGTTCCTCGAGGTCGGGGAGAGCCATCTCGAGTTTCTCGAGCCGCTCCGTCCGGAGAGCGCGGTCGGTCGGTTCCTCGAGAAGCGGGGCGAGGGGATCCATCACCTGGCCTTCCAAGTCCCCGACGTGGCGGCGGCGCTCGCGAACGTTCGCGCCCACGGCGGCCGGCTGATCGACGAGACCCCTCGTATCGGGGCTCGCGGCCGCACCGTCGGTTTCGCGCATCCCGCCTCCTTCCACGGGGTCCTCGTCGAGTTCGTCGGAGCGCCTCGATGAGCCGTGTCACGGACGTCCGCCTCCGCCGGATCTACGATAGCCGCGGGAAGGAGACGGTCGAGGCGACCGTCGTCAGCGACGGAGGGGCGACCGGGGTCGCCGGGGCGCCGAGCGGCGCCAGCACCGGCACCCACGAGGTCCAGGCGTTCCCCAACGGCGGTGTCGCGACGGCCCTCGAGCTCGGGACCAGCGCCATCCGACCGGCCGTCCGGGGCTTGGCCCTCGACGACCAGGCGGGGTTCGACGCCAAGCTCCACGAGGTCGACGGCACTCCGAACTTCGCGCGGATCGGCGGCAACACGGCGACGGCGCTCTCCGTCGCGTTCGCCCTCGCTCGCGCGAAGGAGCAAGAAGTCGACCTCGCCCGGTCGCTCGGCGCTCCGGCCCGGCCCACGACCTGGCCGGCGGTCGTCGGGAACTGCCTCAACGGGGGCCGCCACGCGATCGGGGGCCCGGACATCCAGGAGTTCATCGCGTTCGCCGCGAACGCCTCGCCCAACGACGAGGTCCGGGCGGCGCTCGCCGTGCACCGCGCCGTCGGCGAGGAGCTCCACCGCCGGTTGCCGACCCACGCGCTCGGCCGCGGGGACGAGGGCGGGTGGGTCGCCCCGGTCGGCAACGTCGAGGCGCTCGACATACTCGCGGGCGCCTGCGCGAAGGTCCGCGACGAGCTCCACCTGAGCGTCCACCCGGGGGTCGACCTCGCTGCGAGCGAGTTCTTCCGGGGGAACGAGTACCACTACCGGGACCGCACCCTCGACCTCGACGGCCAGGTGGCGTTCCTGGGGGAGATCGTCGACCGCTATGGGATCCGGTACCTCGAGGACCCGCTCGACCAGGAGGAGTTCGACGGGTTCGCCCGGGTGACGGCCGCGGTCGGGTCGAAGTGCCTCGTCGTCGGCGACGACATCTACACGACCCGCCGCGAACGGCTCCGGACGGGGTTGGACCGGAAATCCTCGAACGCGATCCTGATCAAGGTCAACCAGGTCGGCACGCTCACCGACACGCTCGCGACAGTCGCGCTCGCGAAGGCGAGCGGGGTCGCTACGGTCACCTCCCACCGGTCCGGCGACCTGCCGGAAGGGTGGCTCGCCGACCTCGCGGTCGCCTTCGGCTCCGCCGGTCTGAAGTGCGGCCTTCTCGGCGGAGAACGGGTGGCAAAGCTAAATGAACTCCTGCGGCTCGGCGCCGCCACCGAGGCCCCACATTGACCCCTGAGGACGCCATGGCCGAGCCGCTCCCCCCGACGGAGAGCGACGGCCAGGACACCCGTCCGGGCGAGCTCCTCATCCCCGAGGAGACGTACCTGACGAGCGGCGTGCACATCGGCACGCAGCAGAAGTCGGCGTCGATGCGCCGGTTCGTCTACAAGGTCCGGTTCGACGGCCTCCACGTCCTCGACATCCGCGAGACCGACCGAAGGATCCGGCTCGCGGCGAAGTTCCTCTCCCGATTCCCCGCGGAGAAGATCCTCTCCGTCAGCCAGCGCCAGTACGGCCAGAAGCCGGTACGAGTGTTCGCCAAGGCGATCGGAGCGGTCTCCTACAGCGAGCGGTTCGTACCGGGCTGCCTCACGAATCCGAGCCTCGCCGACTACTTCGAGCCGAAGGTCCTCGTCGTCACGGACCCGGCGACCGACATGCAGGCGCTCAGCGAGGCGGTGTCGATCGGCATCCCCGTCGTCGGCCTCTGCGACGTCAACAACGAGACGCGGAACGTCGACCTCGTGATCCCGGCGAACAACAAGGGCCGGGTCGCGCTCGCGACCGTGTACTGGCTCCTGGCGCGCGAGGTCCTGCGGACCCGGGCGGGCGGCGCCGAAGTGCCGTACGCGCTGACGATCGAAGACTTCCAGGCGAGCCTCTAGACGCGCTCGGCCCCGTCGGGGCCGGTGCGCTCCAGCCGCCACGGGGGAATCGCCCAGGCAAGGGCGGCTCCGCCCACGCCGGTGCCGGCCCCGAACCAGGCTCCGAGCGCGGAGCCCGAGGAGATGGCCTCGGTGACGCTCAGCCCCTGGCAGCTCGCGATGAGCGCCGCACACGGGTTCTGGAGCCCGGTGAGCGCCCCGGCGACCCCGCCGACGAACAAGCCCACGAACAGCCCCGCGAGGGCCCCCACCGAGAGCACGGCGGCCACACGGCCCCGCCGGGTCGGAACGAGACCCAGGACCGGTAACTTCGCGGCGAGGCCGACCGCGACGCTGATGGGGAGGACCTCGACGACCGTCACGATCACCGCGGTCTGGTTCGTGTCGCTCGGGAGGGAGAGCCACCAGGTCCCGAGGGCGGGGACCAGGAATCCGACGACGGCCCCGGCGAGCGTCCCGAGAACGACCGCCGCGACGGCGAACGGGACGGGTCGCCGGTGGGCGACTCCCCAGTACGCGACCGCCGAGGCCACGAGGGCGGCGAGCGGGATCGCGAAGTAGAACGCGAGAAGCGTGGCCGGGAGCCCCGAATCGAGCATCCCGGTCGTCCCGCCGACCGTTCCCCGCGGCACGACCGATAGGTCGATGGACGCCGCCGCGAACGACCCGACGACCGCGGCGATGAGCGCCGAGGCGGGTACGATCCACGTTCCGGCCAGTGGTCCGGAGCCCGTCCGCACGTCCGCCATCCGCGGACGGCGACGGACTCCCGGCGCAAAACCCTGCCGTCCCGCGGGGCGGACCGTTCCCCCCGCCCGGGGGGGACCGGGGCCGGGGTCCACGACGGCCGGGTGGCGTCGCCCACGCCCCCACCTTTTAATTCGCCCGGCGGCCTCCTCGGACGTGGGGCAGCCATCGGGGGGCCTCCACGGCCTGCTCGTCGAGCACGGGATCCCGGAACGGGGGGCTCGGCTCTACCTCGCGCTCTCCCGCGAGGGTCCGCAGACCGCGGCGGAGCTCGCCCGGCTCTCCGCGATGAACCGCGTGGAGGCGTACCGGTTCATCCGCCAGCTCGAGAGCGCCGGTCTTCTGACGAGCTACGGCCGGCGCCCCATGCGGTTCGCCGCGGTCCCGCCAGATGCGGTCGTCGACCGCTGGATCCGCAAGGCGAACGACCGGCTCCACCGGCTCGAGGGGGACCGGGAGCGGGTGCTCGCCGAGTGGCGGGAGGGGCTCCCCGCGACCGGCGACGTCGACGCGCCCCGGTTCAAGGTGCTCGAGGGGCCGGAGACGATCCATCGGTTCTTGATCAAGCAGCTCGGGACGGCCCGCGAGGAGGTCCGGGTCGCGGTCGGCGGCTTCTCGCTCGCGCGGGCGATCGACGGGGGCGTCGACCGCGCGCTCCGGGAGGCGACCGAACGGGGGGTGAAGGTCCGCGTCGTCACGGAGATCACCGCGGCCAACCTCGCCGAGGCGAAGCTGTTCGGGGCGTTCGGCGAGCTGCGGCACTCGAACGGACCTGTCTCGAACCGGGCCGTGGGGATCGACCGCTCCGGCGCCCTGATATTCGTCTCGGGTCCCGAGGGCCTCGGAGCTTCGGACGCCCACCAGGTCGCGCTCTGGTCGAGCGCACCGACGTTCCAACGGCTCGCCCGGGACTACCACCACCGGCTCTGGGTGAGGGGCGCCAAGGCGGAGCGCCGGATCGTCGAGCTCGAGGCGCCGGTCAACGCGACGCTCCCCATCGTCCGGGGCCGCGAGTCCGACACCCTCGACCGGCTCCGCGAGGTCACCGCGCTCGGGATGCGGGTCGCCGGGATCGAACGGATGACGATCGACCTCCCGGAGCTGATCGCCACCATCGGGCGGCAGATCGGGCAGGAGGTCGGCCGGACGCTCGAGGGGGACACCCCGGCCGAGGTGGGTCGGTCGCTCGAGGCGTACTACGCCGCCCACGCGATGGGCCGCCTCTCCGTCGTCAAGCAGCGGCCGCTCGTCCTGCGGGTCAACCAGTGCTTCGCCTGCGTCAACCAGTCCCCCGAGGTCGGCCGAATCCTCTGTCCGGAGCTGATCAAGGCGGCGGTCGAGACCCGTCTCGGGGTCGGCTACGACGTCTCGAAGCCGGACCCCCGCCGACACGCCCAACGAGGCTGCGTGTTCACCGTGACCGCGGCGTGAGCGGATCGACCGCCAGCGGAGGGGTTCGATCGCCCCACCCCCTTCGGTGGGCGGTGGTTATGGGGGCCGGAGCGTCCGAAGGTCCGTGCGGCGCGACGCCCCTCCTCCCGCCTCGGTCGCGGCGTACCTGGCGGAAGTCCCGAGCAAGTCTCGAAAGGAGTTCGCGCGGCTGCGTCGGACGATCCGGGCGGCGGCACCCGAGGCCGAGGAGGTCATCAGCTACCGGATGCCGGCGCTCCGCCAGAACGGGATCGTCGTCTACTACGGCGCGTTCGAGGACCACTGCAGCCTGTTCGTGGCGAGCCCGAGCGTCCGCCACGGGTTCTCCGCCGAGCTGAAGCCGTTCGAGAGCGGCAAGGGGACTCTTCGGTCGACCCCGGGGCGGCCGATCCCGGCGGCCCTGGTGACCCGGATCGTGAAGGCGCGCCTCGCCGAGAACGCCGCCCGAAAGAAGTGCTGAGACGCCACAGCGTCGTACGTTAAGCGACGCCCGAAACTGCGGGCCCCATGGCGGGTCGGAAATCGGACGGGAAGGGCGGGGGGAACTCCCGCAAGGGATTCAGCCCGGAAGAACGCGCGGCGATGAAGGAACGCGTGCGCGAGATGAAGGCGGCCGCCACCGCCGCGGAGGGAGAGGCCGAAGTCCTCGCCAAGATCGCGACGATGGCGCGGGCGGACCGGACCTTGGCCGGGCGGGTCCATGCGTTCATCAAGGCGACGGCGCCGAACCTCACGTCTCGGACGTGGTACGGGATGCCGGCGTACTACAAGGACGGCGAGCTGCTCTGCCATTTCCAGGAGTCCGGGAAGTTCGGGGTGCGCTACTCGACCATCGGCTTCAGCGACGAGGCGAAGCTCGACGACGGCCGCATGTGGCCGATCGCCTTTGCGCTCACCGAACTGACGGCCACGGAGCAGACCCGGATCGCCGCGCTGCTGAAGCGCGCCATGGGCTGAACGCCGCGCGCGGCCGGCGGCGCCGTGCGACGGCGCCGCGTGCGGACCGCGAACTCTTTAGCGGGCGGGCGGCTCGTTCGGACGAGACTGGGCCGGTCCCGGGCCGGTGTCGACGATGGATCGCTACGAACGGGTGCCGATCGAGGAGGAAACCCCCGAGGAGCGGGTGAGCAAGTTCTCCCTCATCGACAAGCCGTATACCCTCGGGGAAGCGGTGCTCGAGGGCCAGCGCTGCCTCCAGTGCGCGATGCCCTACTGCGTCCAGGGCTGCCCGATCACGCAGGATTGCCGCGGGTACAACATCCTCGTCGGGGAGGGCGATTTCGACGGGGCGGCCCGCCTCACGCTCCGCGACAACCCGCTCTCGACGGTGCTCTGCAAGACCTGCTATCACTTCTGCGAGGACGACTGCATCATGGCCGGGCGGGGCGTCCCGATCGCCATCCGCCATCTCAAGCGGGCGGCCCTCGACTTCGGCAAGTCCGACCTCCTCTACGTCCCCTCGAAGCGACGCGAGGAGCGGGTCGCGGTCATCGGGGCCGGCCCGGCCGGCCTGATGGCCGCCTGGGACCTCGCCGTGCGGGGCCACCCCGTGACGGTATTCGAGCAGGAGCCGTTTCTCGGCGGGCAGGTCAACACCATCCCCCGATACCACCTCGACCCGGACGACGTCGACGCCGACCTCGCCCGCTGGAAGAACCTCGACATCACGTTCGTCGTCGGGGAGCGGGCCGGTCCCGACCTTTCCCCGAAAAAGCTCCTCGCCGACGGGTACGAGGCGGTGCTCGTCACCGTCGGCGCCTCGAAGGCCCGCGAGCTCAACGTGCCCGGCGAGCACCTCCCCGGCGTGTACCACGCCCTCCCATTCCTCCTCGCGATCAACAAGCGCCCCGAGGGCCTCTTCGGCCGGACCGGTCGCCAGGTCATCGTCATCGGCGCCGGGGACGTCGCGCTCGACGCCGCCCGCTCCGCGCGCCGCCTCACGGAGGGCGGCGAGGTCCTCCTCGTCTACCGCCGCGGCCCCGAGGACATGAAGGCGACCGAGGAGGAGAAGACCGGGGGCGAGATCGAGGGGGTCCGCTTCGTCTTCTACCGCTCCCCGAAGGCGATCCTCGGAACCCAGCACGTCGAGGGGCTGGTCGTCGAGCGAACCGAGCACGGCCCACCCGATGCGAAGGGCCGCCGTCCTCTCGTCACGGTCCCGAATTCCGAAGAGGTGCTCCCCGCGGACATGGTGATCATCGCCGTCGGCGAGGTCGCGGACGTCTCGGGATTCGAGCCGGACTACAAGTTCAAGTTCGCCTCCATGGGCTGGCCCGAGGGCAGCCGCGACGACACGATGACGGAGGTCGAGGGGGTTTTCGCGACCGGCGGCCGCTCGGTGGTCCACGCGATGGGCGCCGGCGAGCGCGCCGCGGCGGCCATCGATGCCTACCTCGCGAAGAAGCACGGCCGGGCACCCGAGGCCCGCCCCGACCCGTTCGGCGGGACGGTCCCGCCGCCGCCGGTGCCGCCGGGCTACGGCGCCCCGACCTGGACCCCGTAGGGCCGGGACCGGGATTTCGAACGCCGCCAGCCTGGGGAGTTCCCTCGACCTCCCCAAGCCGGGGAGGGCGCTCTTCCGGGCCGGGCGAACCGGATTTCGAATCGCCCCGGTCGGCGTCCCTCGATGGCGGCAGGGCAGAACCGGTCCAGAGCCGGGCGAGCGTGAATCCGCCGTTCGTACCCCATCGGTCCCGGGTCGGTGCCAATCTGGCCCGCCGAATCCTCGGCCCGCCGGGGGTGCGGAACCGATCCAGAACGCCAGTTCCCGGCGAGGTGTCGGGAGGGCGTGAGCTCGGTTCGGATCGTCGCCGGGGGGAGTTTCCCCGCGACGCTCGTACCACGTGGCGATTCCGTTACTTGCGTGAGAACTCGCCGAAAGCGTTAGGCCCAACGGGGCCACCACGCCATCATGCCGGCATCGAGTCCCCGCGTCGGCGCCTCCCGACCGGCTCGTACTCGCGCACTTGGGCTTCTCGTGCTTGTGGTCGTCGGAATCGAGCTCTTGAGCGTGATCCCCGGACCCACAACGTTCGATGGGCCCGCCCACGCGGCCTTGTCCGGTGCGGTCCCTTCTCCTCGAGCGAGCCACAGTAGCGAGGGGGCGGACCAAATCGCGGCCGCCGAGCGATCCCTGACATCTGGATCGGTTCCGAGCCCCGGAGTGCCGGGGACCTGTCGAGTTGTCTCCCTACCCGTGCCGATGCCGAGCTGCGGCCCGGCCGTACCCCCGGCCGTTCTCGCCTCGAACGGGCCGGTGACGAAACCATCCTGGAGTCCGTTCGTCACCCCGGTCCCGTCGAACCGGGAGGGATCCGGGTTCGTCTACGATGTCCGGGACAAGTACGTGCTACTGTTCGGGGGATTCACCGGTAGCTCCTATGTCAACGACACCTGGAAATTCGCGGGGGGTGCCTGGACCCAACTGCATCCCGCGAAGGCTCCGGGGACCCGGGCGTTCGCGGGGATCGCGTTCGATGCGGCCGACAACTACGTGGTTCTGTACGGCGGGGCCACGGGCAATACGTCCACGGCGCACGCCATCGGGGATACCTGGTCGTACGCGGGCGGCGTCTGGAAATTGCTCACGCCGACCCGGTCCCCGGGAGCCCTAGATGGCCCGATGATGGCGTACGACGCGAAGGACGGCCGCATCGTCCTGTTCGGCGGAGGCAACGGGACGTCCACGAAGAATGCCACCTGGGAGTTCCTCGCGGGCCAGTGGACCAAGCTGACCCCTCACCCCGCTCCCTCGATCCGGGACCTCGGCTCGATGTCGTACGACGCGAAGGACGGGACGGTCGTCCTCTTCGGTGGCTACACCGGCAATGTCTCGAAGCCATTGCTCTCGGACACCTGGAACTTTACCGGCGGCAAGTGGACCAAGCTCAGCGTGGGAACGGCCCCACCGGGGGTGATCTTCGCGGGCTTCGCCTTCAGCCCGCTCGACGGGAAGCTCATCCTGTTCGGAGGGGCCACGTCCGCGCTCACCTTGGCGTCCGTCTCGCAGACCTGGACGTTTTCGGCGGGATCCTGGACCAAGCTCGGACCGCTCGGACACCCCTCGAATCGAAACGATGCCGGCATGGCCGACGGCACCAGCACGAGCGGGGTCGTGCTGTTCGGCGGAGTCAACTCGGCCTACGCCGAACTCAACGACACGTGGACCTTCCACGGCCTCGACTGGACCCACGTTCTCCCTCGGAGCCCCGTCCCCCGACTCCTCCCGACCATGACCTACGACGGCGCGGACGGGTACGTCCTCCTATTCGGCGGTACCTACGCGGTGACCGGCACGGTCCTCGGGGATACCTGGAAGTTCTCCGGAGGCATCTGGACGCCTCTCCACCCTCCGACGTCTCCGTCTCCGCGGACCGGCGCGGCGATGGCGTACGATCCCTCGGACGGCTACGTCGTGCTGTTCGGGGGCGCGACCGCGGCCGGAACGCTCGGGGACACCTGGACGTACCTCGCGGGGGTGTGGTCTCCCGCCCTCACGTCGGGCGGACCCGTGGCCCGCGTGGCGGCCACGATGAGCTTCGACTATGCCGATGGCTACCTCCTCCTCTTCGGCGGCGCGAACTCCACAGGCCCGCTCAACGACACGTGGTCGTTCACCGCAGGGGTATGGTCCCCGGAGGCGCGAGGACCGGCGACCCACCCATCCCCTCGCCAACTTGCCGTGATGGCGTACGACTCCGCGGACGGGTACGTGGTGCTGTTTTCCGGATCGCTCAAGTCGGGGGGCTTGTACCCCGACACCTGGACGTACCTCGCGGGAACCTGGAAGAACGTGAGCCTAGGGCTGGCGCCGACGCCCCCCGGGCTCCTCGCGGCGACCTTGGTGGACGATACCTTCGACGGCTACCTGCTCCTCTTTGGCGGAGATTCGGTCCTCGGACCGTCGAACGCCACGTGGGGCTTCACGAACGGAACGTGGACCCAACTCCAACCGGCCATCAACCCGGGCACGGAGTACTATGCGGGCGCGGCATACGACCCGAACGCGAACGGCGTGCTCCTGTTCGGGGGCGTCTCCGGCGGGACCCGGACCTGGCTCTACTGAGGCCGCGGCTTCGGGAGGAGGGGCACGGTTTTCCCCCGACGCGGGGCCTGGTCCGAAGCTCGAAGGCTTCCGTCCCTCCCTTAGGCCTCGCGGGGAGGGCTCGAATCGCCGCGGCGTCGCCGCGGTACTCCGAGTCCAGGAACTCTCGCGCGGCTCCCTCGACTTCGTCCGCGGGCAGGGTCCTCGAGGTGAACTCGCCTTGGACGTCCAGGCGGGTCAATCCGTCTTGCGGCGGGCCGACATTGAGGAAGTTCGAGCCCGCCGGCCCTCCTTCAATTCGTTCGGCGACGATCGGAACGGGCGGGACCATCGAGATCCGCAGTTGGGCCGGCGCCCGCTTCCCTCTCCGGCGCCGCTCCGATCCGTAGGACAAGGGGAGGTCCGAAACCTCCTCGAAATTGGGTTTGCGAGTCGTCTTACCGGTTGTCTGACAGGACACGTGACCGGTTAGGTCGTCAACACCTCTACCAGGTCCGGAAGGCCCGCACCTTGCACCGGCCCATCCGCGTTCGCCCATTGTAGACCTCGGCCACGCCTTCCCGGGGCCGGCCCATTGTCCTGACAATTCCGACGGCCTGATGTCCTGCTGCCTCAGAGGTAGGGATACCGTCCCAGGACGAACCCCGAGCCTCCGACGGCGTCCCCCGACGCCGAGGAACGTCGATAGCGTCCCGAAGCCTTGCGAAACTGCCGCACGGTGTCGGAATTGTACTTACAATCGTGACAGGAGTCGGACCAGACTATATATACTGGTGGTCCGATGAGCTTAAACGGTCACCATGAAGGCTCATAGCTCCTCCTCCGGGCGGTCTTCGTCGACGGCGAGCCCGCCAAAGGTCGTTTCGAAGGCCACGAAACCCGCCGAGTCCGACCAGGCCCCAGCTCAGGACATCTGTCCGGAGTGCGGGTCGACTCATCTCACGCGTGACGACATGCGCGGCGAGATCGTCTGCGCCGACTGCGGACTGGTCGTCGACGCCTCCGCCCTCGTCTCCGACCGCGGCCAGCGCGGGTCGAAGGAGGACACGGGCCGGGAGGCCCGCGGCTGGGGTCCGGTCATCTCGCCCCTGATGCCCGACAAGGGTCTCTTCAGTGAGATCGGCGTCCCGACCCGGGACTTCCAGGGGAACTCCCTCTCCCGTCACGCCTCCTTGAAGTTCTACCACCTGCGGAAGCTCAACCACCGGCTGCGCGCCGCTCGCACCCACCAGCGGAACCTCGTGGTCGCGCTCGGCGAGCTCAACCGGCTCGCCGGCGTTCTCGGCCTCTCGCGGGAGGTCAAGGAGTCGGCGACGTACATCTACCGCCGCGCGCTCGAGCACAAGGCGACCCGCGGCAAGAAGATCGTCGCGCTCGTCGCGGCGTCCGTCTACGCGGCCTGCCGCCAGTGCCACGTGCCGCGGACGATGAAGGAGATCATCGCCCACTCGAAGGCGACCAAGATCGAGGTCGGCCGGGCGTACACGCTGCTCGCCCGCGAGCTCAAGCTCGGCTTGAAGCCCGTCGAGCCCCGGGACTACCTGGTCCGGTTCACGCAGGACCTCAACCTCTCGAAGGAGGTCCGGCACAAGGTGCTCGACCTCCTCGAGCAGGTCGAGCAGGTGTACTCGACGTCGGGAGTGCTCCCGAACGGGATCCTCGCGACGATCATCTACATCGCGTCGAACCTGATGGGCGAGCCCCGGAGCCAGGACCGGATCGCGGCGG